>ERZ827423.103-NODE-103-length-112659-cov-7.373299_pt1 | contig 112659 bp, 81 predicted proteins | sample MGYA00519775_ERZ827423 | MGnify/ENA primary metagenome ERZ827423 (study PRJEB31778, sample SAMEA3449296) | human gut metagenome | biome: human gut; feature: human-associated habitat; material: faeces | place: United Kingdom | collected 2010/2012 ... | reverse complement strand
CTACTGCACTACGATATTATGGACTTATCCCCGAGGCTGTATATGTTCATCAATCAATGACGGTAAAGCATTCGCGTAGCTTTCAAACTCCGGTCGGCTGTTATGACTACAAACATATCTCAAAAATAGCATTTCCAATAGGAGTAAGGAGTATGTATAAGGATAATTATGCTTTTCTTATTGCATCACCGGAAAAGGCTTTGTGTGATTTGATTGCCAATTCCTCGCAGGTCAATCTTCGCTATATGAAAGATGTGGAAACATATCTTGAACAGGATATTCGTATGGATATGGATGAGTTCAATAAGATGGATAAAACCATATTCGAAGACTACATAAAAGTTGGCAAAAAGGCCGATTCAATTTCGACACTTTTAAAATTCTTAAGACGATGAAAAATGAAATATTCGACAATATGCTCTCCCGTTATGATTTAACAACAGAGCAACAGAAGAGAAACGCTATATTTGAAGTGAACCAACAAGTGATACTTGCTGGCTTGTATGCCGGAGGCTTTTTTGAGTCGGCGGCTTTCTATGGTGGAACTTGCTTGAGAATCTTTCATGGCTTACAGCGTTTCAGTGAGGATATGGATTTTTCATTGCTTACGCAAGATGATAAGTTCGATTTTACGAAATACTTTCCTGCTATCGTTGATGCTTTTACAATGGTAGGCCGTGAGGTTGAAATAAAGAAAAAAGACAAGAGGAATTTCGGAAAGGTCGAATCGGCATTTCTTAAAGATAATACCGATGTGTATGATGTGACTTTCCAGACAGAGAAATCTATAAAGATAAAGATAGAAGTAGATACTTGCCCACCGTTGAACTTCAAGACGGAACAGAAGCTATTGCTTCAGCCATATTCATTTATGACCCGTTGTTTTACACTTCCCGACTTGTTTGCAGGCAAGATGCACGCCTTAGTATATCGTGCGTGGAAGAACAGAGTAAAAGGTCGTGATTGGTACGACTTTGAATGGTATGTACGCCATAATGTTCCACTTGATTTTGCTCATTTGGCAGAACGATGCAAGCAGTTCAACAATGAGGATATCACTCCAGAGTTATTCAAGGAGAAACTCATTGAGCGTCTCTCTTCAGCTGATATAAAACAAGTGAAAGAAGATGTATTGCCTTTCGTCCGCAATCCAAAAGAACTTGATATTTGGTCAAATGATTATTTCGTGCAGTTGGCAAGGATGGTAAGAATAGAATAATACAACCTTAAGCTTTCTCCAAGAAATAAATCCTAAGGTATTTATAGCATCAGCATGCCTACATCTTTTCTTATTGGCGAAAGCAATCCAAGTACGGTTATACTTATTCATAGTCTTATTATTTTGCAAAGAACTCAGTCTTCAACCAATAGGCATAAATCGGGTCTTGGAACGAGATTTCACCGGCCTTATTATCCAATATATCATTCTTGATAAGGGCAGCCTTTGAGCGGGATATTGAGGTCGTTGAAGAAATTTGATAGCGATGCATCACTTCAGTCGAACTAATGGCCTTTTCTCCAGCTATAAGAGCCTTGAGGTAGTTCAGCTGCTGGGTGGTCAGTGTTTCGGTAATTGTTACAAACAACAGACTTAACTGCTCCACCAACGCTGTGTGCGCCTCACGTACGATCTCAACGGTACATACATCCTTTGTTCTGAGCCATGAAAGTTGTGCTAACTGCTGTGCGTAGTATGGATGATTATCTACAAGCTTTGCAATCAAATGGCTTGCTTCATCGTCAATGTTCTTACCGGTATCAGCGAAACGACTTTTGAAAAATTCCACAAGGCAAGGCGTGTCAATCTTATTGAGAAACATCAGGTTGCCAAACTTGTAGAACGGTTTGGATGAGTCGCTAAACACTTCTATCATCATGTGGCGTTTGCTACCATAGAGACAATAAGCCACACTCTGGTGCAGTTGCCAATGTGAACGCAACTTTTTCTGGAAATAGTCTGGGTCTGTAAATTCCGCGATATTTTGGAACTCATCTACGCAAATCACGATTTTCAGCCCCTTCTTCCTGGCAATTTTTTCAGCAAGATCGAGCACTTCATCAGGATTGCGCTTTACCTCCTCCCAATCAAAGTCGATTGAAACCTCATTAGTGGGGTCTGTACCGATTGAAATCTTGGGAACAAGATGCGAAAAGAAACTCTTCGCACTCTCGATTGCCTCCTCCCATTTTGTGGAAGTGGCGGCAATGACCTTCTGGGCGAGCAGCGAATAAAAATGCTCCTCGCTACGTACATTGAACAGGTCGATATGACAGATTCGGAGGTTGCTGTCCTGCGCCATCGCTAATTTTGCAGCCTTGTTTACAAGTGAACTTTTACCCCAGCCACGAGGAGAGATAATAATGGCGTTGATTAACGATGTGAAATACTGGACCAAGTAAGTCGTTTCTTTTTCACGATCGCAAAAATCTTTTCCGATGGCTATTTTTCCATATATAAACGGAATTTCTTCCATATCACTCTATTTTTGATTATATTGCTAATATAGCACAAAAATGTAATTACATAAGTCGATGCTACAAAAAGTGTATATACATTTATTGTAGTATTTTGCTGATTGGTGTTGTCTATACATAAATATCTGGATAAAAGTTGTACAATCATAATGGGTTTCGTTTTCTGGCAAGAAACAATATATTATTTGTTATAGGTGAAATACGAACTCTACGAATAATATAATAGCATTTAATATTTCAACGTCCAATAATGTGGCCAAGGCAGATTCAGGTAAGAGTAAATTCTAAAATTTATTTTTGTAACCTATCATAAAATAAAGTAAAACCGCTATATTTGCATATTATATGATATGTTGAGCTATGACGAAGAGTACGATGGGTACCAAGTTGCCAAGGAAATTGGGGCAGAAGATGCAAATTGTGGGTGAGCAGATCAGGCTGGCCAGACTGCGCAGGAATCTCAGTATCGCGCAGATTGCCGAACGCGCCACCTGTTCGCCTCTTACGGTTTCACGCATCGAGAAAGGCGTACCGACTGTGGCGATAGGTATTTATCTCAGGGTGCTTTATGCGCTTCAGCTGGATGATGATATTCTTCTACTTGCAAAGGAAGATGTAATAGGAAAAGCATTGCAGGATTTGAGCCTTAAGAAACGAGAAAGAGCATCCAAAAAAGAGTAAGTTATAAAGAGACTTGTAAAGCAAGACAATTAAGACTTTTGATATGCAACTACCTCAGTCCAACATATTGACAACCAAATACCTGAACAGAGTATTCGACAAAACCGTGGCGACCTATAAATATTATTGGTTTCTCGGTATCCTTGACTTGTGCGTAAAGCATGGGAAAACGAGGATGAATGTATGGGATATTATGATTACGATGGTGGCAAACGCTTGGTATCCGGTAATCTATTTTCGTCTTTCTTTTGGAAAGTCGGAATCCCTTTATGAGGCGATATGGGCTCTGCAAAAAGAGTATAATATTCCCATCAATATCAGTATCCGAGATTTGACGGATTTGTTGCATGAGCTTGTCCAGAGGGCGGATGTCCGGAAACGGTTGAATTTCTTACAAATGAACGTCCCTTTCCGCTTCTTGCGTCCTTGGATTGATACATCCGATGATCGTCAGACGATAGTCCGCTCCCAGTCGTTCGAGAACGGTTGCCTTTATAAATTGGAGAAACAGGAGGGAACGTTATGGATTGATATGAACCATGTATGGCTGGATTATTTGAGAGAGAATTATGATATTTTGAGTGCTTTTGCCTATTGGGGATTGTCGGGCTTCTTGCAGACGAGAAATCCCAACGTGCCAGCTATACCCACTAAGTTAGTAAAACGTGAGGAACGGAACTCTTTATCCGCGCAACATAAATTTTGGAATACGGCCATAAAGCATGGTATGGAAGTTAGATGTCCGTATACCGGAAACCTATTAGAGGAACGTATGTATGATTTGGATCATTTTATTCCGTGGAGTTTCGTCTCCCATGACCTGCTTTGGAACCTGATGCCAGCCGATCCGAGTATCAATAGCTCCAAGAGCAACAAGCTGCCAGACCTGGATCTGTATCTCCCGAAGCTGGCGATAGCCCATCAGGCTGCTTTGCGTATCAATCTGAATGTGGGAAAGCAAGAAAAGTTGTTGGAAGACTATCTTTCCTTGGGGCATACGCCGCAGGAAATAGTTGCGATGGATAAAGAACATCTCTTTGACTGTTTTTTCCAAACATTCACGCCGATGCATCAGATAGCCTTGAATATGGGATTTGAAACTTGGAAATACTAAACGATTATGGCACTAGAGAAAATCAACCATCCTTACCTGACGGCTATTAGACGCACGGAATTGTCTGTTCCTGTTCGTTATCTTCTGAGGCACGATTTGCTGAAGGGGCGTATCCTTGATTTCGGTTGTGGTTTCGGATATGATACGGATGAGTTGAAACGGCGTGGATATGACATTACTGGGTATGATTATTATTACCGCACGGAATACCCTGAGGGCAAATTTGATACTATATTTTGTGTCTATGTGCTGAATGTGCTGGAGCCGTATGCCCAAGCCGAGGTGATGATGAATGTTTCCAATCTTCTTTCGCCAAATGGAACTGCCTATTTTGCTGTTCGGCGTGATTTGAAAGAGGAGGGATTCAGGCTTCATGCCATTTATCGGGAATATACCTACCAATGTAATGTCCGTTTACCTTTTTTGAGTTTGGATCGCAATTCGAGTTATGAGCTTTACCAATACAATCATTTCAATAAACTTCCACGGCAAGAAGGAGAAAAGTGTCCCTTCTGTCGTTTGTCGCGTAGGGTGGAGGTGATTTGCGAGACGGCTACGTGCGTGGCTTTCTATGACGGTTACCCAGTTTCACCCGGCCATGCTCTGATAATTCCCAAGCGTCATGTCGCCTCCTATTTCGATTTGACCAATCATGAGCGTGAAGCAATGAATGTGATGCTCCAGTACGTGAAGCAAAAGGTGGACGAGCGTTATCACCCCGACGGATATAATATCGGAATCAACGTCAATGAAGCTGCCGGCCAGTCGGTATTCCATGTCCATATGCATCTGATCCCTCGTTATAAGGGAGACGTAGAGAATCCAAAAGGTGGCGTACGGGGAGTAATTCCAAGCAAACAGAAATATTAAGAAACAAGTAAAAATAAATTGGATGGAATTCCAATAAGATGTATAGACCTTTTCCTTTTTTGGTATGCTTGCGTATGGATTCTGAAATTTATACTTGTGAAGTGCATCATTTGTTTATTTAGTGGTTTGATCACTCCTAAATTACAAACTTCCGGACCGACGCGTAAGTGTTAACTTTTTTACTGTCTATCAGACATAATTTTTGAAACAGTATTCTTGTTTCTGTGTATATATCCTAATTTCATAAAATTGCTAATAATGATTTTTTTATCGTTTCCTGATTCACTGTATCTGTCGTAGAAATGCGAAGCAGGCGAAGTCCTATGTTGGTGAAGATCTGATCTTTCAACGCATCACGTGATTGTTGGGCGTCATTCTCTTTATGGAAATGCCATCCGTCCACTTCTATGGCACAGATCGGCCGTTTGGTCAGGGAGTTATAGAGCAGGAAATCCACATGTGAGAAGGGACTTTCGGCAAACGCTTTTTCTTTATCTTCCAGTTGATTCCAGTCGGCAATAAGTCTGGACAGTGGATAATGACAGAGTATTCCCGTATGGGGCAAACCTAATTCAGTAATGGCCTTTAACAGGATATCGTATATTAAATTCTCTGATAAATGTTCGGAGATGGCAGGATGAGCAGCTTCGTAAGCCAATCTTTCTGCCGTATATTGCTGATAGAGCAAATCAAAAACAGAATGCAACTTACTGGATTTCACCTCAAAATTGTTGTACTGAATATAACTGATTAGCTGGCTGAGATTGGAATCCTCTGGCATTTCATTTCCGTTTGTAGCCAGACATAATTTGGTCTTAGCACGTGAAATGGCCACATTAAGCAAATTGGCGTCATCCGAAAATTTGGTAGGATAGTTGTCTACCATGCTCATAATGATGGTGTCACATTCCCGCCCTTGGTACTTATGTACTGTACTGGCTATGTCTTTTCCGACGGTTTTGTTGATTGCTTCAGCTTGTGCCCGATACGGAGTAATAATACCTATACGTCCCGACTCTGCACATTCCGGTAATACTTCTTGCGTAATGACATCTATTTCACGTTGGTTGAAATGTCCTCTGGCATGGTTGCCGGGTACAGTTCGAATCACCTGCAATACATCTTTTTCTCCTTCGTCTGTAGTCATGGCAACCAGTTCTCCATTGTAAAAGCGCTGATTACAGAACTCTATGATTTTCGGATGGCAACGATAATGTTCTCTAAGCAGTGTTACTGGCGCCTCTCGAAAAATTTCTACGCAAGATTGTAGGAAACTGTGCGTGACAGCATTGTATCGGTCGTCCACTTGATATGTGGTCTGAATAGCCTTCAACGCCAATTCTTCTTCTCGGCTTACTACATTGGGTAACTGTTTGTCATCACCCACAATCACGGCGTTCGTGGCACATGATAGAGCCAGAGCCCCCGTCTTGATATCCACTTGTGAGGCTTCGTCCATAATCACATAGTCAAAAATCATGTCTTTACTGATACAGCTTTTGGCCGAATAAGTGGTACTGAGCACAACCGGATATTCTTTCAGGAACTCTTCTGTTCTGGGCTTAATATCCTTGATTGTAAATTTTTTCCTTTGTCCGGTATTATAGCGTTTAGCTACCTTGTTCTTCAATAGTTGCAGAGAAGAGGAGCGAAGTTCTTTCATACTCTTCTGGACATCTATGCTTTGGAGTGCAAAAGCAATAGATTCCAGCTCTCGCTCTATTTCAGTTTTTCGAGAGAGGTAATAGGCCGACTCCAAACTATTTATGACATCTGTCGCATTTCTATTTAAAAATGTCAATATTTTAGTTCCTAATGAGAAAGCCCATTGCAATCTGAACCATAAACCTGGCTTATGTCCGTTCTCAACCATTATCTGATAGCGGTTGAGTAATTTCATAAGTTTAGCCGATGGCTTGCCATTCAACCATTCATCTTCTGTATGGTTGTCTTCCCGCATTTCGTTGTATTTCGATTCTTTTAATAAGGCATCATATTCTGCCTTTAGTTTGGCCTGCCGGAGTTGTCCATCAAATCCTTGTGAAACGGCTTGAAGTGAGTCTTTCGCCAGATTTTTTGTGGTTGTTTGTTCATCAATCGTCCAATCTGTCATAGTAGGATACTCTGACTGGTTGGCGATGAATGTTTCTTTGTTTTGTACACTACCCAGTTGGGCCACAAGGAAGCCTAGTCCTTCTCCGTTTAGTTTCTCAGCTACATTCTCTACAGCCGAGTTATTGTTTGAAACAACCAATACCGTTTTACCTTTCATCAGCAGATTGGCACTGATATTCAGTATCGTCTGTGTCTTACCGGTTCCCGGAGGTCCTTGAATAATGCTTACCTGATGTGTCAATGCTGCTTCTACGGCCGCTTTTTGGCTGGCATTGCATCCAAACGGATAATAGACTTGTTTGGGCATGGGGTAAGTTGCCAATTTTGTTTTGTCACCTAAGTATTGAGCCAAAGGAACATTGTCTCGCTTCACATCTACCAATTCATATTGTTTGGATAGAATACTTTCATCATCTTCTTCCGCAATCAGTCCTGTTTCAGCAGCTAGTTTACGAAGATAATCCCAAATAGAACCTCCATTTTTGTCAATCGGGGTACGGGTAATATAGACCTCGTTCCCTTCTAGATTCTCATAGTAACCATTGTCATAGGTCACTCGATAAAAAATGTAGCGACCATCTGTAAAACGTAGTAATTCTGCTACATTATTAATATGTTTATTATTGATGTATAGTCCTTTTTCTCCAAGATTGATTGTGTCAGGATGTGTTAGATAAAGTAAACGTGACGGATTGTAATTAAATACACGTGGTGATGACAAAAACCGAACAGTCCACAGTCCATTCTTGTTTTGGTAAATAGAAGAAACACGTTCGGTGACAAACATTTGCTTGTCGCCTCGTTTCTCTAAATCTATAATCATGCATTGGTGTGGGTCCATATCAAATTAATCATCTAATATTTTAGCTACATCTTCTTTAGACCAAGTTTTTTTCAGTTTAGTCTTGAAATCGTCAATATTGTCAGCTAAGGTTACGAGCTTTTTATAAAAAGCTGCGTTTTGGATAATTATATTTTTTGCATCATTGTTCTGTATAATAGGTTTTATTATTTTATCAATGACATCTCCTGCTCTTTCATTCAGCCTACCATATTTCCTTAGATTTAATTCAAGAATCTTAAATCTATTTGCATCCATTACTATGTTGCTATTGCAATAAGAGTCACGAATTAAAGAAAACTTATGAGTTAATTTAGAGCCATCAATATTCTTTACAATCTTTGTAGTGTAATCATTTATGGGGACATTACCACTTGCTATTCGTTCACATACTAATCCTCCAAAATTATTAATAATATCAGGTATAGGTCTCATACAGTCATTTCCAATGAGAGCATTAATAATACGGTGACAATAATCTCCTGAATAGCTCCCGATTGTATCAATTAAATTAGACTCAGTTTTAGAAAGAAGAAGAATCTTTATAGCTATTTGGTTAATTAACTTGGTTAAGTTATTGGCTATAGATGCTGTCGTCTTGTAAAAATTAGCATCTGGAATAAAGCTCGTTAATTGGGATAAATTAGTGATTTTGTCCTGTATTTCGTTCTCAAAATTCCAACCATTAAAGAATCCAATAAGTTCTTCATCTGATACTTTGTATCGAGATTTGAGATCTGCATATCTTGGCATTAATTTAATTATATCTAAATTATCTCCAATGTGATTCTTTATCATGTACGATACGACATTATTTAAAGTGTTATTGTTCCATGATAGGTTATTATATATTAGCTCGCTATTATTTATATAGTACACTATGTTTTCAGCAATAGCAGATATTATTGAGTCATTTTTTAGTGTTACGTTACCATTTTGTGCTATATAGATTGATAACGCATCTATGTAGCCATCATTTTGTGTTGTTTTATTGGTGTTTTCAAGATTTGTGCGCAATGTATTTATAAAGCTTGATGAAGGCAATTTTTCGAGAGGTTTATCATTGCTAAACAGACAACGGTAAGTATTGAAAATCTGTCCAGCGTTATTCACTTCAATTAATTCATTTGTAATTGCAGACTTTATTGTTTCTTTAAGTAATCCAAAATCACAAAATGAAGATTTACTTAGAATATTTACTACTTCAAAGTCATTAAATTCATTAGGCTGAATCTCTGATAGATACTTGTCTAATAAATCAGGTTGAATTTGTAGATTATAATCTTGATACGTTTCTTTGGCCTCTTTTACTGCGTCAATGAAGACTTCAGGGGAGACTTCTTTGGGTAACAGTTTAATATACTTAGCAATACCATCTATGACTTTGAGTTGGTTAATACAATGCACATATTTTGACCCGGAGAATTCTTTTGAAACTCTCCAAGAATTACAAAGTTTGTCAACAATTTGTTTCTTTGTTTTGTCACTTACATGACCTAAAAGGATTTTGTAAACATTTGGAAATTCTAATGTAGGAATTGGCTGTTTCTTTTGCAATGAAGCTAAATTCTCCCAGATTTCGTTGATAGTAGAATTATTTTTAACTAACCCATTCAGAACTTCAATCATTGCAGTCAGTTTTGCCGTATCAGTATTGGCATAAACCTCCGTTAGTATAGCGTCAAAGTTTTCATCAGTTTCTGCATATTCATTGATCTTATATCCTTCCAATTTATCTATACAATTGTTTATGTATCCAGTTAATGGAATTTGTTTGGCATTTGCAATATCGACGCCATAAGCTAAAGCTGATACTTCTGCTTTAAGTTTCTCGTCATTTGGTATAATGTTTGAAGCTAGACCTAAAAACTCTCCACTTAATATTTGTTTTATTTCATTGTTGTCTTTATGTATAATATCTTTATATAATTGATATACGGCCATGCTTACGATGCTTACATCGTCATGTCTGACTTTATAAAGTGATACAAGTCTATTTATAAAGATTATTATATCCCTGATATTGGCTTCATTGTGTTGTAATCTGTACAACCTATTAATTATATTCTCATCTTGGTTTTTAGTATTACCAAATGCTTCTTCAAATAGTTTTCTAAAAATTCCTTTATAATCAGTTATTACAGGCTTAGGAACAGTAAAAGTAACAGGAAATGTCTTATTTATAAAATATTGAGCTAATTCATGTGCTTTCGTTTCGTTGTCTCCAAAAGCACATGAAAGATGTGTAATATCATAAGGTATTATTACCCAAATATTATCAAAACCAGTTTCAGCAAAGAAAGTATGAATGGAAGACCATAATTGTTTAACCTTTTCGGCAGGTAATCTATCCATATTATCAAAAATAATAACAAGTTTCCTGCATTTTTTAGGGTTTAAATTGTCTGAAACATCTTGCATCCATTTCTTGAACTCAACAACTGATGGTTCTTCTTCACTAATGACTTCGTATTCTGTTTCTTTTTTTTCTTTGTCATTATATACAGCAAGTATGTAGCTAAGATTTCTATAATTAGGATTATTCCATGCTGCTATAGCCCACACTATAAAAGTTATAATTATCGGGAATAGCGCAATAGCGATTGACCATCCCCAACCACACCTATCTGCTAACAACGTACCTGCAAGAGAGGCTATACTAGTGAGTATGGTTGTAATAGTACCTGCAATTACCCCATTGCTTAAACGCGGATATGATAAAGTTGTAGTTTCTGTCTTTCGAGCTAAAAGTAGTTTTAATTTTTTTTGCCAAGTAACAGATTTTGTCCCTCCATCTTTTGTTGTAATTTCTGTATGACCGATAAGTATCTCTTCAGTGACTAACTTATCGGTAAGTTGCTCCAATAATGACCTGCGTTGCAGATCTTCTTGATTGCCCCATGCATCATATTCAAAAAAGAAGTAATCGGAACCATCTTTTTGCAAATGTTTTTCGATAAGTTTTACGACATTTGATTTTCCAGCTCCCCAAACGCCTTCTATACCGATTATTCTAGGTAAACAATCATCTTTTGTTAAAGAATCGTTATCCTTAATGTGTTTAGCTATTGCTTTTGATAGAGATTCCTGAGAAGCTCCATCAAATTTATCTATGCCTTGAGGCTTGTCCTGTATGAATCTAGGAAATTTTGTCATAATGTTCTATTGTTTTGAGCTTATTAATAGTTCTCGAATATCGACTTCTAATATTTGAGATATTTTTAATAATGTTTCAAGACTTGGTTGTGAAGTGTTTGTACACCATTTAGATACAGTAGCAGGATCTTTCTCCAATTGCTTAGCTAACCATTTATTGGTTCGCTTTTTCTCCACAAGCACAACCTTAATGCGGTTTATGTCTTTTTCTTTTTCCATAAAGATTTTCTTTCGTTCTATGCAAAGATAAGAAAGCCTATCTATTTTTTATCATTTCAATAAGACTATTTGCAATATAAATTGCGAATTAGTTCAATATTGTGTATGGAAATACTATGTTTCCTTATCTTTATAGAAACAATATATTGTTTGTGGTGTTAAAAAATGAACTCTATAAATAAAATAATAGTGTTTAGTATCTTCAAAAATCTGTTTCTGTAACTTATGTAATTGTAGGCGAGCAGATCAGGCTGGCCAGATTGCGCAGAAATCTCAGTATCGCTCAGATTGCCGAACGTGCCACTTGTTCACCCCTCACGGTTTCGCGCATAGAGAAAGGAGTGCCGACAGTGGCTATAGGTATTTATCTCAGAGTGCTTTATGCGCTTCAATTAGATGACGATATTCTTCTGCTTGCAAAAGAAGATGCCATGGGAAAAGCCTTACAAGATTTGTGTCTTAAGAAACGAGAAAGGGCATCCAAAAAGGGATAGGTTATAAAAGAGCTTCGTTTACTTGTCGATCTTGATTGTTGAAAGAATCAAGGTTAATTAGAAAGGTGAGCTAAGAGTCCCTTTGTCGCTTTGACAACTATGGATTTTACTATAAATAATGAATGACTTCTTGCTAAGTTGCTAACACTAATTAAATTGTAAATTCCTAGCAGAATGTACATTTACTATGAATTGGTTGTGTTTATTGAAGAAAAACAATAACTTTGCCTTATAATTTAATTTCTTAAAGATGGAAGGTAAGAAAATAAATCGGTTGAAATTAGTTTTGGTCGAGAAGAAGCGGACTGGTGTTTGGTTAGCGCAAGAATTAGGCGTTTCTCCTGTGACAATCAGTAAGTGGTGCTCAAATATAACTCAACCGTCACTTTTAACTCTTAGTAGGATTGCAGATTTGTTAGAGATTGATCCTAGAGTTTTATTAAATGGTAAAGAATAATATGGATAGTTCATATAGTCAAATAGTTGCACTCATCTGGAATATCGCAGATGATGTTTTGAGGGATGTCTTTCTTAGAGGACAGTATCGTGATGTGATATTACCTATGGTTGTTTTGCGCCGTCTTGATGCACTTTTGGAACCAACGAAAGAAGACGTAGAGGAAGAAATAAAAGAAAGTGGAGTTGATAATATAGACGAGGGAGTTTTGAAAGACATTACAAGGCTCAGTTACTTTAATACAAGTAAGTGGACCCTAAACCGTTTGAAGTCTCAGGCTTCGGATAATAATGATATTTTATACGATAACTTTGTAGAATATCTGAACGGTTATAGTGAGAATGTCCGTGATGTGCTTCGTAACTTTGAATATTACACTAAAGCACGAAAATTGGCCGACAATGACAGACTGCTTTCCATTATTGAGCGTATAACTGATCCAAGAATTAATCTAACCGATAAGAATACTATCGATCCTGATGGCTTGCCTTTACCGGCATTAACCAATGTGGGTATGGGAACTGTCTTTGAGGAATTGCTTCGTCGATTCAATGAGGAAAATAACGAGGAAGCGGGAGAACACTTTACACCAAGAGATGCGATTTCTCTTTTGGCGCATTTGGTCTTTGAACCCGTAAAGGAGAACCTCCCTAAGATTATAACACTATATGATCCGGCATGTGGTTCAGGTGGTATGCTAACCGAAAGTCGTGAATATTTACTTGATTTAGGAGTACGAAGTGCTGCTATTCAGCTATCTGGTACAGAAATAAACCCAGAGACGTATGCTATCTGTAAATCAGATCTTATCATAAAAGGTGTGGACCCAAGCGGCATACATTGGGGTAATACAATTACAGATAATAGCTTTTCAGACAAGTCTTTCGGATATATGATAACTAATCCTCCTTATGGTAAATCATGGAAGGAGGATAAAAAGAAAATATATCATGAAAAGATGCTTCTTGACCATCGTTTCGAACTGACTCTTACCAATTATGTTGGTGAAGAAGAAGTTTTAGATTCCACACCACGTACATCGGATGGACAGTTGCTTTTCCTTTTGGAAGAAGTCGATAAGATGAAACCTCTAGAATTTCAACCACAGGGAAGTCGTATAGCTTCTATCCATAATGGTTCGTCTTTGTTTACAGGTGATGCGGGTAGTGGAGAGAGCAATATACGCCGTTATCTTATTGAAAAAGATTTGGTTGAAGCTATTATACAATTACCTAACAATATCTTTTACAATACGGGTATTTCTACTTATGTGTGGATGCTGACCAACAAAAAAAAGGATAACAGAAAAGGAAAGGTGCAGCTTATAGATGCTTCACAAGCTTTTGAAAAACTAAGAAAGAATCAAGGCTCAAGAAATTGCACAATTGAGCCTTATCGTACGGATATTTTAAGGGTCTATACAGATTTCGTTGAACAAGAAGCTAACGAGGTACTGAAAGTAGGGTCTAAGATTTTCGACGGCGACGATTTCCGTTATTACAATGTAACTATTGAACGTCCGTTGCGTCTTCGCTGCCAGTTTAATTCGTTAAAGATTGATGACATGCTTTATGATAGCAGTGATATTGAAGTAAGTAAGTGGTTGTATAATACTTATAAAGATAGAGTTTTTTCTGGTTTGGATTCAGAAATTCCAACTATAAAAGAATATCTGAATGATCAGGATATTAAGATAACCGATAAGAAACTAAATAAACTCATTTCTGCAAAGGCATGGAAAGACCGTCAGCGATTGATGAATGCTGCTAAAGTCTTAATGAAGGATATAGGTACGAATGTCTATATGGATTATAATCTATTCTCCACCAAAGTGAATGCTGCCGCTAAGGAGCTGAAACTTGAAACAAGTGCTGCCGAATTGAAAACTATATGCAGAGCGATGTCTGTAACAGATTCGAAAGCTACGCCTGTTGTAAAGAAAGAGCATAAGGTTAACAGTAAGGATGTCGTAATGCTTTTGGAAACTTACGGTGTACCAGAAGAAAAACTTTCTGATTATGGCTATCACTCAGTAAAAAAAGGCATGTATGTGGAATTTGAATCCGATAGTGAACTTCGTGATAGTGAAAAAATACCGGTAAAAGAAGATATCTACGATTATTTCCAACGTGAAGTTCGTCCATATGTTGAGGATGCATGGATTAATCTGCCGCAGACTAAGATAGGATGTGAAATATCTTTCAATAAGTATTTTTATAAGCCAACTCCTTTACGTTCACTTGAAGAGAATGAACGGGATATTATTGCTTTGGATGAACAAAGTCAAGGCTTTATTAAATCGCTATTCAAACAGATGTAATGATGGAAAGATATAGTGAATACAAGGATAGTGGTGTACAGTGGCTTGGGAAAATTCCAAAACATTGGGATATTATTAAGGCTAAATATCTGTGGAATGAAGTGTTTTCTTTTTCAGAAAATGGTTCCGAAAATTTATTGTCTGTATCTCAGTATGATGGGGTAACACAAGCTAAGAATGAGTCTAGGAGTGAATCTCTTAAAGGTTATAAGAAAGTAGCAAAAGACAATCTGGTTATAAATATCATGCTTGCTTGGATGGGTGGCCTTGGCGTTTCAGAATATAATGGCATCGTTAGTCCTGCATATTGCGTATATAGACTGAAAAAGGCTGCAAATCCCAAATTCATGCATTATTTGTATAAAACGCCGATCTATTTGGCTGAATTTGCGAGACATTCAACAGGTGTTATACCTTCACGTTGGCGTATGTACACGGATGATTTTGGACAAGTCCTGACACTTGTTCCACCAATAGATGAGCAAGATATGATTGTTTCTTATCTTGATAAAGTCACATCAAAGATTGATGAAGCAATTGCCCAACAGCAAAAGATGATAGATTTGTTGAATGAACGTAAACAGATAATTATTAATAATGCTGTAACCAAAGGCCTTAATCCTGATGTCCCAATGAAAGATAGTGGTGTGGATTGGATTGGAGAGATTCCTGAACATTGGGAGGTTATGAAAACTTTGTTTACGCTTTCAATGCCTATAACAGATGGTCCTCATGAAACTCCGTTGTTGTACGAAGATGGTATCCCTTTTGTTTCAGCTGAAGCCGTTTCCATGGGTAATGGGGGGATAAATTTTAATCATATTAGAGGATATATATCAAAAACATTCTATGATGAGTGTTGTAAAAAATATACACCTCAAAGATATGATATATATATGATAAAATCGGGTGCAACGACAGGAAAAGTTGCAATAGTAGAGACTGATGTTAAATTTACAATTTGGTCTCCACTTGCTGTTTTTAGATGTAATCAACAAATAATGAATCCTTATTATTTATTTTTCGTATTACAGTCTAAATTTTACCAACTTCAAGTTCAGTTAGGTTGGAGTTATGGAACACAACAAAATATTGGAATGAGGACATTGGAAAAATTAAAGGTTACAGTCCCTCCAGTTTGTGAACAGGTTATGATTGCTAATAAAATAAAAGAGAAGCTTGTCCCTATAAACAATGCTATTAAAATAGCAAACGAACAAATTACTCTTCTTTATGAACGTAAACAACTAATAATTAACAATGTAGTAACTGGAAAAGTGAAAGTATCATGAATAATTCATATTACATATTAGCAAAAGAGGCTATCCAGATAGAACGGCTACATATTTGTACATGGGAATTTCCTAATGCTGATTCATATATAGAGTTTGGTATGGAATTTTCTTATAGAAGTTTTACAAATGATACTTTAAACATTTGGTTATCTGTCCCTTTTATTAAGGAGAACGATGATGTAAAATGTTTATTGAAGAATTTGGCTGATAGCGCAAACAGTCGCTTTATCTTTAATAATATAGTAAGTGGGATTAGTAATATCGGAGCCGATTCTCGAGATGGAAGTGTCTTGCATTTTGAGGGACGTGATTCGTTGACTATTTTACCTTGTAAGATAGACGTTTCAAGTGGTCTTCTAAAGTTTACTCTTAATAAGCCTAATAGATTTGAAGGTAATTTATATTTTAGAGTTTTAGTAAAACATAATGGAACAATTGCGATAAAAAAATCAGGAATTGCCCAAAATACATATATATATGACCTGAAAATTAATGAAACTCGTAATTTACCAGAAGACATATATCATTTGAAATCAAATGAAAATTTGCAGATTTGTCAAATTCAAAATCTGTTCTGTCTACATTCTGTCCCTGATGATTTTGAGTTTAGTTTTATTGATTCTTCTAAGCTTAAAAACATTAGAAAACTAGAAACAGAAGCCTTCAAAAAATATCTTCCAGATGTGAAGGATATAGGTAAAGATTGCTATAACATAATGTTTCTAAAAGATTGTGGTAAAGAAAGTTATTCCCTGTTTACTACATGTTCTGAAGAAACTATTGGAACTAAGCAAATTTCACTTGCAATAGCTACAAATATATTATGCAGTCTACTTTTCTTTGTATATAGTGTTAGAACTGGAATTAAGAAGGGTGAGGTATGGTATATTCAAATGCCATGGGAAGGTATAATTGCTTTATTAGGGCTAATTGTGCTATGTCGATATTTATTTATTTCACATAAAAAGAAAAAATAGTATGAAAGCCTTATTAGATACCAATATTATTATTCATAGAGAGGCAAATAAAATTGTGTCTCAAGATATAGGTATTCTTTATCGCTGGTTGGATAGAGGGAAATATACAAAATGTATTCATTCTGCAACCATTGAAGAGATAAAGAAAAATCCCAATAAAGAAACGGTTAAGCTTTTCTTGGTAAAATTAGACAGTTATGAGACAATAGAGATACCTTCACCTATACAAGATGAAGTAAAAAAGATCTCTGAAAGCTATGATCGTACGGAAAATGACTTAATTGATACTTCTTTGTTGAATGAAGTATTTGTCGGACGTGTGGATATATTAATCACTGAAGACAAAAAAATTCATAAAAAAGCTAATGCTTTAGGGATTCAAGACAAGGTTTATACGATAGATTCTTTCTTGGAAAGAACTTTTGCAGAACACCCTGATTTAGTTAATTATAAAGTTCTTAATGTCCAAAAAATAAAATTTGGACAGCTCAGTCTTGAAGATCCTTTTTTTGATAGTTTAAAAGCTGATTATATTGGCTTTGATAAATGGTTCATAAAAAAATATGATAATGAGGCATATATTACTATAAATTCAAATAATGGGATGCTTTTGTCTTTCCTCTATTTAAAGGTGGAAGATGAAAATGAAAGTTATATGGATATAACCCCTATGTTTGCGCCTAAAAAACGATTAAAAATTGGCACTTTCAAAGTTATAAGTAACGGTTTTAGGTTAGGTGAAAGATTTATTAAAATAATTTTTGATAATGCTTTAAAAAATCATGTTCAAGAAATATATGTAACCATTTACGATAAACGTCCCGAACAAAGACGATTAATTGAATTATTGGAACAATGGGGATTCACTTTGTGGGGGAAGAAGAATGAAGAACTGGTATATATTAGGGATTTCTCACCTAAATATGATGTAAATGATATTAAAGGCTGTTTCCCTTATATTTCAAGAGAACGGCAAGCATATATAGTCCCTATATATCCTGAATATCATACAGAACTTCTTCCAGATTCTATTTTAAATACAGAATCACCGCAAGAGTTTATTGAAGATTTTCCTCATCGTAACAGTATTAATAAAGTATATGTCTCAAGGGCTCTTGAACCTTATCCGGAAGTTGGAGACATTTTAATTTTCTATCGTACGGGAGGATTATATAAAAGTGTTATTACTACGATAGGAGTAGTGCAGGAACTTAAATTTGAGTTTAAAGATGAAGAAGATTTTATTTCATATTGTCGAAAAAAAAGTGTTTACCCAGAACAGGAGTTGAGGAACATGTGGAAGTATTCGATAAGACATCCTTTTGTTGTAAACTTTTTGTATGTATATTCTTTCCCGCATAGAATCAATATGCAAAAATTGATAGATCTAAAAGTTTTATCAGGCATAAACGATGCACCAAGAGGATTCAAACCGATAACAAAAGAACAATTTGAAATTATTTTGAAAGAGACAAAGAGTGATGAAAGTTTTATTATCAATTAAACCTGAATTCGTAGAGAGGATTTTTGATGGGAGTAAAAAGTATGAATATCGTAAAATGTTATTCAAAAGAAATGATATAAATGTGGTTGTTATCTATGCATCTGCTCCAGTCAAACGCGTTGTTGGTGAATTTAGGATAAAAGATATATTTTCGGAAAGTGTGGATGTTTTATGGGAGAGAACAAAAGAATATTCTGGTATATCGAGAGAATATTATTTGTCATATTTCCAACATAAAAATATTGCAAATGCAATAGAAATAGGTAAGATTAAAAAATATAAAAAGATGAAAATGCTCTCTGACTATAATATTGCCCAGGCACCACAATCTTTTTGTTATATATCAGATTAGAATTAAAAATATGAACAAGACAAACGAACAAGCTTTTGAAGCTTTGATAGAAAAGGCGCTTGTTGGCACAACATTAGAAGAACGTCAACAAACAGGTGTTAATGATATTGATGCACAGTCTCCAGACTTAGATAAATATTATTGGGGGCTGCCGAAGGATATGTCCGACAAGAAGTATGCTTTTGATATGCGTCGTTTGTGGTCGTTCTTGAGGACAACCCAACAAAATATTATAGATGAATATAAAGGAAAAAACATTGAAAACGAACTTCCTAAGCAACTTTCGAAAGCAATTGATACATTTGGTATTATTGAGGTACTAAGGAAAGGTGTAGATATAGATAATATTCATGTCACAATGTTTTATCCGAAACCATCGCCTGCCGATAGTCAATTATCAAAAGAAAAATATATTCAAAACCAATTCTCTGTGACCCGTCAGCAGACCTTTTCTGTTAGTAATCCAGGCTTGGAGATTGATATGGTGTTGTATGTAAATGGTCTGCCGTTATTTACATTTGAATTCAAGAATCCATGGACACATCAGACTGCCAAATATGATGGTCAAAAACAATATAAAGAGGAGCGGAATCCGAAGGAAACACTTTTGAAATTCGGTCGATGTCTTGCCCATTTTACAATGGATAAGAACGAAGTATATTTCACCACTAAATTGAATTCGGGCAAAACCTTTTTTATGCCATTCAATCAAGGTCTGCCCGATGGACAGGGAGCAGGAAATCCAGTTAATCCTAATGGGGGATATAAAACCGCATATATGTGGGAGAAGGTCCTGCAAAAAGATATTGTGGCAGACATAATTATGAATTATGTGCTATTTGATTATGGTGAAGCAAAGACTCAAAAGAAGGTTCCTCATATCATGTCCAATGCCAAAAAACTTATATTTCCACGTTTTCATCAGCTTGATGTGGTTAGTAAATTGATTATTGATGTAGCAAAAGTTGGCGTTGGTAAAACTTATTTGATTGAACATTCGGCCGGTTCAGGAAAATCAAATTCAATAACATGGTTGGCATACAAACTTATAGATGTTTGTCCTGTTACGATGGATGCAGTTCGTGCAAAGACACTAGATTCGCGTTTGTATGATTCTGTGATTATCGTTACAGACCGTAGATTGTTGGACAAGCAGATAACAGACAATATTAAGGCTTTTGGTAAGAGTGAAAAAATTGTAGCTCATGCTGATACCTCCAAAGACCTGAAAAAAGCCATTGAAGATGGAAAGCGAATAATTATTACAACTATCCAGAAATTCCCTTATATATGTGATTCTATATCGGATGTGAGCGAACATAATTTTGCTATTATCATTGACGAGGCACATAGTTCGCAGTCTGGTATAGCTGCTGATAGTGTGAATAAAACAATTCAGAAGGACATGGATTGTGAAAGGGCAGATACAGACGAACTTTTGGAAAAACTGATGAAAGATCGTAAAATGAGTACAAACTGTTCTTACTTTGCATTTACAGCAACTCCAAAGAAGGAAACACTTGAAAGATTTGGTTCAGAGGATAAAGACGGAAAATTCCATCCATTCCATCTTTATAGTATGAAACAGGCTATTGAAGAAGGATTTATTCTTGATGTGTTGTCTAACTATACGACATATAAAAGTTATTATGAACTGACAAAAAGTATTGAGGATAATCCTGAATATAATAATGAAAAAGCCCAAAAGTTGCTCCGCAGAGCTGTAGAGCGAGAACCTAGGACTATAGAAGCCAAAGCTGAGATTATGCTGACACATTTTGATGCTAAGATATTCCGTAATCATAAGCTGAAAGGAAAGGCGAAAGCTCTGGTGGTGACTAAAGATATTGAGTGTGCGATTTTATATTATAAGGCACTCCAGAAGTTGGTGGAGGCAAGGAAACTTCCTTATAAGATATTGATAGCATTTTCTGGAGAGAAACAGATTATAGACAAAAGCATTGGATATGATACCCCAATATATAATACAAATAACATACAAGCTGCAGAACCTTGTGGAGATTATTATGTTACACGCCGCTATACAGAGGCAGAAATGAATGGATTTCCTGATACTCAAACAGCTGAAAAATTCGAGTCAGATGATTATCGTATTTTGGTCGTTGCCAACAAATATCTGACAGGATTTGACCAACCGAAGTTGTGTGCTATGTATATTGATAAGCCTTTAGATGGCGTGTTGGCTGTTCAAGCTTTATCACGTCTTAATCGGGCAGCTCCTGACCTGGGTAAGCTTAGCGAAGATTTATTTGTTCTCGACTTCTATAATAAAATAGAGGATATAAAAGAAGCTTTTGACCCTTTTTATACTACTACAACTTTATCAGAAGCTACAAATGTGAATGTACTTCATGAATTAAAAGCTACATTGCTTGGAATGGGTGTATTCGATATGGACGAAGTGAATGAGTTCATCGATTTGTATATTCGTGGAGAAGAAGCTGACAAATGGGCTCCTATTATTGATGTTGCTGCACAACGATTTAATTCAGAAATTGAATGGGCTGAAAATGGGAAAGCTGATTTTAAGATGAAATGTAAGCAATTTGTTAAGGTTTATTCCAAAGCAGCTGCTATTATGAGTTATGAAGTCAAGGATTGGGAAAAATTATTCTGGTTTTTACGTTTCCTAATACCTGAACTTTATATTGAACCCAATGGCGGTAATGATATAAAAGACTTGCTTGATTATGTCGATTTAAATACATATGGCTTACGTCGTACCGTTTTGAATGAGACAATTAAGCTTGATGCTGGAGAAACGGTAATTGACCCTAACAAACCTATAATGGTAAATGCTGGAGGAGAAGATGATGAGCCTAAAGATCCATTGGATATAATTCTTAAAGATTTTAATGAACGATGGTTTAAAGGATGGGATGCTACGCCTGATGATCAGAAAGCAAAATTGATAAGCATTACAAAAGCTGTAACGGAGGATGAAGATTATCAGACTCTTGTTGTGGGTAATCCTGATAAGCAGGCTGTCGATGAAGCAATGGCTACTATAATCGATCGAATTATCCGAAAAAAACGTAAAGGTGATATGTCTTTATACAAGGAATATCAACAGAACGATGGTTTTAAATATAATCTGCGTAATCTGATTAATCGAATGCTAGGTGATCTCGACTATGTAAAATGAATGTATGTAAGTAAAATAATTTTATCTACAGAAAAGAAGACGAGGTTAACTCAAAAGCATGAGTAAGCCTCGTCTTTTTCGTACTTCTAATGGGAACTGTTTACAAATATTAGATTCTCAGAGGAGGAATAATGTCTTTTGTGACAGGCTAGATAAAATCCACATTACACCTCCAGATCCTTCAACGGCAACCCATAATTATATTGTCTGAAAAATCCTCTATGGATAAGTTTCAAGCCGAGAGTCTGATAATACTTGTAGTCGTCATCCTCGGTGCAGAGGTATTTGTAACCATAGCGCGGGGCGTACTCCTTGAAGAAGCGGGCAAGGTCTTTCAGGTTTTCCTGCTGGTTTCGTTTGAAGTTGCTGCGTACAATGATAATGCTCCAGTCGGGGATGCTGCCAACACCACAACTGTATTCCCAGAAACGGATATATAAATCCATTTCGCCTACATGGACGGAAACACATATGCCGTTGGCGTTGTGCATGACGGAACAGCAGTTTCTGTAACCGAATCTCTCACACAAATAGAGATTGAAATCGTAAATAAAATCGGAATAGTTCATAATAATTTGAATTTTGATGGTTAATAAAAAATTGATTATAGACTGAAACCTCGCTTGCGTTTCGGTTTCTTTTTCTTCTTTTTAAGCCGGTTGGCCTGTATCGCTTCCTCTGTATTATAATCCGTAGGAGAGGGCGTGAACAACCCCAGACTGATGCCGGAATGATTCTCCTGCTGATATTCATGCCGAGGTTCCTCGCGTATGGTTTCTGCCTGTACATGACGCTGGTTTATGGTAGTAGAAAGAGCGTTATACCTCAGTTCCTGATCAATGTTCAGAAAACTGAATTGGCGGTCAATCTTGGAACCGCTAAAGGTCAGTTGGTCACATGTGAACTTGACACCTTGCATCTCTCCGGTCGTGCGACTTAGCTTCCATTGCGTATCAATTCCGTACTTCCGTAAGGCCAGTCGCAGCTCACTCCAGCTTCGGGCGTTCGGAACCTCTCGTTTTAAGGCATGATAGATAAAATACTTTACCTTGTCATGACGACGTAACCGCATAAAATTGACATGCTCTTTTCCTTCAGCAAAATGCAAACGGTAACGGGCTGTCAGCATCTTGCAAACCTTTTCGTTCCGGTAGCGGTCGTTCTTGTCGCTGATGGTATGGCCGTTATTATCTACCCGGTTGTAAACGATATGACAATGCGGATGGTCACGGTCGATATGCCGGGCGATGATGAACTGTGTGTTCTCAATTCCCATCAGTTTCATATAGTCGTGGGCGATTTTCAGCATCAGTCCGTCATCGTCACGGATGCGGTCCCCGTCTTCTGCGGAAAAGCTCAATGATATATGGCCGACCTTGTTCTTGACCTTGTCGTTCAGTAAAGTCTGCAACTCGAATTGCTCCGCTATTTCTTCGGGCGAACCGTAGACACCAACCGCTTTAAGCAGTCGCGATTTATCTTCTTTCAGCACATAGTTTACGCATCCGGAAAACGATGTGCCCTTGACAATTTTACCGATCATCCTTGAGCTGTTTTATGAGTTGTGAAATCTGTTGAACGGCGGTACTGCACTCATCGGCCACACGATAAAAACCGTAAGCATTGGCTCGTCTGGCAAGCTGATTCAGGTTTGTGCTTTCTCCAATCAGTTTACGGATGATGTCAAGATTTTCTCTCGTAATTCGTTCGCGCACCGTACCGTGTTCGATGAGTGAACGCACTACTTCGCTTTGGCTGCGTTTACTGCGTCGGCTAAGTGCTCTGAGCCAGCCGAATTGTTCGTCTGTAAGACGGATTGTAACTGTATTTTTCTTGTCCATAATATTTGTTTTTGAGATTAATAATTGTGACCATCGGGAGCCGTCTCACCGTCTTTTGAGGTGAGCAAGTGGCCGGGAAATGTAATACACCGGCATAAACTTGCTCCAGTGAAAAAGAAGTGAATCAGACATCTGACAGTCATCGTTTGAAAAGTCCTTTCCGAGTATGTTGAACCGTTGCTGAAAGCGGTGCTTTCTCCACATTGACAAGCTGTAAATCGAAAGTTTCGACCAGCGTTTTCAAGGCCGGATTCAACGTGATAAGACGATTAAAAATAGCCTCTTTTGTCTCTTCTCTCAGCAGAAAATCGGCGATGTCATAACCTGCATCACGTTCTTCTTTTGTTGCGTTTCTTTCCATAAAATAGAAGAGAGAAACCTCTATTCCCAGGCTACGAATCATCTCCATTTTACTGGTCCAATAGTCGGTCGCCCCTAGGTCGGGGAAGAGCAGAACACGTCGGTTTCTCAATACGCTCATGGCATCCCGATTGAACGCTCCATTCTTTCCGCCCGAAGCAATCCAGAGATATTGTGGCAGATAGAAACTGGATATCAAAGCGCTTTTCTCACTTTCCACAAGGGCAACCGGACGCTGCTGGTCAGAGGACAAAAGGTGCTCACCAAAAAGGCATTGCCGGAGGTTGAAATTCTCTTTCTTCAAAAGGGAATGTACCCACGTGATGTAGTTGTGCGGCTTTTTAATCCGTCTTCCGTTTTCAGGATTGTAGAGCATCACTTTTCCGGTGCGTACCCGTCCGGAAATATCGACCTGCCAAAAGACTGTAGCTCCCGGCCAATGCTTCGAGGTTCCTACATGGTAGCGCAACATCAGCTCTTCGGTAGCTTCCTGTCCGAAATGGAAACTCAGGAATTGAAACAGTTTGTTCGTGTGATACAGCTTTAGGGACTGCCTCATGATTTCCGGTTCAATGAAGGATGGCTCAGGAGGCAGACTGATGCGGGGCTTTGACACTGGCACAAACTCTTCGCTCAATCGCTCTTTGGCAATCGGGTTCTCGTCAAAGTACATTTTAGGCGTATAGTTGTAGCCGCACTTCTGTTCATGGTTGCATCGCCCTACATAATCGGGAAAGCTGATTTGCTTTTCCGTATCAATGTATTTGGCGAAACAACTTTTGCGGTGGCAGTTCGGGCATGTATGCCGGGTGCTGATACCTTTGTATGGTTCTAATGTGAATCTGTAGTTCATTTTTCTTTTAGTTTGGATGTTACTATGCACATTTTCGCAACTTCACAAACCCCTCGGTTGCGAAAATGTGCATAGTAACAGGTTTATTTACTGTATTCTCCATGATTCTCTTTTCTGAATAATGTTCCGATGTGGCGTTTTAGAAACATCTTGAAAGCATGCTCCTTCATCCCGTAACTTTCGGCAATACCAATACCTTCTGCAGTTGTAAATCTCTGCGGCAGGTTCAGATAGATGTTGCGGTGCAATTCGCTCAACTGTTCCTGACTAACGGCAGTCTGCATTTTTACGGCTGTAGTCCGAAAATATTCAGTCAGCAGGATGGCACGGTTCACGCTTTCAAGGTCAATCGTACGTTTGTCGCACTCTCCACAAGTCCATCGGGCAAGCTGGATAATCAGACAAAACCGGATAATGTAGATTTCCAGTTTGCAGTAAATACCGACCAAAGCATCGTTGGTTTCCATATCACATTGGCGGGCATTTTCATGCTGCCAACTGTAAAGCCGTTGCTTGGCATCTTCATCGAATGGCAGGCATTGAGGTTGCAACTCATTATTCTCGTCATGCGGACAATCCTGTGCGATCAGCTTGTCGATAACCTGTTGCCACTGGATTTCCAGTTCTTCAGGAGTTTCCCGGTCGTTCCATCTGCTTTTCAAGACAGATTCAGGCATCACGAAAAGAATACGGTCTATGAAACCGTTACTCGAACGCTCGCCCTTGACCAGTTCACCCAGAATCTTCTTTTGGATGGTACCGATAACGGAGATATAGGGACGTCTGATAAAAATGGAACTTTGCGTACTCTTGCGGTCGGAAATCGTGGGCTTGGCATTGAACACCGAAAGCCAGAACTGTTCTTCCGAACCGTTATTGTAGCGGTTGAAGTTCTTGAACCAAGCCGACAGCTCGTCAGACCAAAGGCAGAGTCCTCTGGGATTTTGGGCATGTATCAGGCTCAATCCTTCGGGTGTAATATCCGAAACAAGAAAGCGTCTGCGCACGGGAGCCTGCGGAAATTCATCCAAACCAGCTTCCATGCGTTCCTTTTTGCTCATGGACATCGTGCGTTCATACTCAGCATACAACTTCTGATATTCCTGATTCTGACGGTAATCGTGTTCAATGAACGGCTGGAAAGCGAAACTCAGCGGATGACTTTTATTGGCTCCAGGGCGTCCAATCAGTGCCATGTACAGAATAGGACTTTCCAGCCAGTTGCGCTTCACCTGCACCAGATGGGAGTTGCCAATCCCCACGGCAATGGCCGCAAGGATAGCCGCAGCAACATAATCCACGGGATAGCCCTGACAATCGTGCAAACTGCTGATGATACGCTGAATCCTGATAGGAAAGACTTCTATCGGGAACTCACCGCCGGACATCTTGACTCCGATGCGCACAGCCTCACCGATAATACCTTCTGCTGTTAATTTGGAGGTTTCCATAACCGTGCAGATCAAAAGTTATAGCCTCCCTTTGGTTTGCGCTTCACTCCATGTACTATCTCCGCTGCCTGTTCCTGGAGCGACATTGCCTGCATCTGCTTGCGCCCGGACTCAATCCATTGCAGCAACTCATCTTCATAGAAGTAGAGTTTCTTTCCTTTTTTATAGGCTGGAATTAGTCCTTTACGCGCAAGCGTATAAATAGTAGGCTTTGCCTTTCGTGTGATTTTACAGGCTTCGTCAATTTCAATAAGACGATGCTTGTCTAAAGAAGTCTGCGGTTGTAATGCCGCCACCATTTGCCGGATTTGTTCCATCTGTTCTGTGAGATAACCTACCGCCTGCGGCAGCTTATCAAAAGTGATTTGTTCGTTTGCCATACGTACTCGTTTTTAATTGTTCGCTGGCAAAGGAAATTGGTGTTTTGATGGTGGAAAACATCACCGGAATATAACTGTGAGATAACTTTTGGTGGTGATTAGTCGTTATATTATAAGTGTTTTATTACTTTTGTACAATACTAAAATAATAGAATATGAAAGCAATACATGCAGATCCTAAAGAAATAAGAAAAATATTTTCTGAGAAATATATTATTCCTGATTTTCAACGTCCTTATTCTTGGGAAAAAGAACAATGTGATAAATTATGGGAGGACCTTATTGATTTTTATGAGAATCAATCATCTAAAGATGATAAATATTTTCTAGGTAATATTGTCATACATCCATTAGGTGATGCTTTTTCTGTAATTGATGGACAGCAGAGATTAACCACATTATTACTGCTTATTAAAGCATTTCATTCAAAAGCAGGTACGGCTGTCGTATTAGAAGAATGTTTAAGAATTAAAGATCCACTAACATCTAAATTAACAAATGAATTAAGATTAGATTCACATGTAATTGAGGATGATAAAAAGAACCTTTATGATATTGTATTTAATAATGGTGATAATACATCAGATTGCCATTTAAAATCTAATTATGTAGATCTTTGTCAGAAAATAGATGAATGGTGGAAATTGAATGAATATAGTGCAGATCGTCTTAATAGCTTAATTTTGTGCTTTTTGGATCAAATTGTATTATTACCTATTCATTGTGGATCAGAAGATGATGCATTAACTATCTTTGAAACCATAAATAATAGGGGAATGTCCTTAACTGATGCCGACATATTTAAGGCTAAGTTACATCATGCTTCAGGAAATAGTAAAGATGAATTTGTCAAAGAGTGGAAATCTCTTGAAGATCATGAATGGCTATTTAGAATATTGATGCATATTTTTAGGGCAAAAGAGGGGGATTCAACTAAGGAAATAGGATTAAGAGCTTATTTTACAAATAGTACAAAAAATAGATTTTCCGATTGGAAATCTGTAATGAATAGCCTAAAACTGATTTATGATATAGAACAAAATTGGGCACCAAATGCACAGATTAATATATTATGGAATATATTATATACATACCCTAATTATTATTGGAACTTTCCCTTATATGTATTTTTACATAAATATGGCGATTTTGATGGCGAATCATTTGAATTGCCAGAAGAACGCAATGATGAGTTCCTTCAGTTACTAGAATTTACTGTAAAATACTTCTTTGTCAAAGGGGTTGTATATAATTCTGTCAACTATGTCAAAGATGCTGTATTTAAAACTTGTGTAGCAATTGAAGCAGAGAAAGATTATCTTGAAGAGTATTCCAAAGTATCTAAAGAGGATATTATTAGTTTTAATCAACGAATTAAGAATAAACAATATGGACGTTATTTACGTGGATTAGTCCTTTTGGCTGCATACTTGAATCCAAAACAGAATATGGATGATTTTGATGATTTTCTTATTGAAACACATCATATAGAACACATTCTTCCTAAGAAATGGAATAATTATGATGGGTGGAATGAAGAGACATGGAGTAACGATTTGAATTCATTAGGAAATCTTATTCCGTTAGAATATAGGCTGAATATTAATGCAAAAAATGAATTTTTTAATCGTAAAAAAGATTATTATAGAGACTCAAAAGTTCAAGATGCTCTTGATTTATTATCTCTCAATGATTGGAATCCTTCAATATTACATCAAATCCAAGATGAAAAAGAAAAACGACTTGAAAGTTTTTTTTACTTTTAACAAATGATAATCTTTTCTAGTCAGTTTAATTACTTCATCTATAAAATTATGCCATAGACATTTCTTGTTGAAATATGTAATTGAGCTTAATTTTACATTCAGATTCTGTATGTGACATCTTACGTTCAATAGTTGCAATCTCCAAATCGCGGAGAGTATGGGCAAAGACATTCTTGATGAAGGTAGCGGTATGAATACGCTTTTTACCAAAAGCCTTACCAATATTCCAACCAAAGTGCATAATATCAATACTTTTAAGTTGAGAGTCCACCTTTACAGGCGATATCTTTTGCAAGGTATCGCCTGTGCTATATTCTGCAACGTATGTGCATAGACGGTTGAGATCTTCTTCACTCATATAGGGAACCATTGTTTGCTTCGTATAACTGAGGACCTTTTCCAATCTGGTTTGAATAGCATGATTCTGTTTTGCGATAGCGTTGGTTCGCATGACTTCATATTCTGAAGGTTCAGAGATTGCTTCTTCAGTGGTAGGAGTAGGCTCAATGACATCAGGCGTAGCCTGGTTTAAATCTTTGATTGTAGGGACTTCCGGAACAGAAGCGGTATCATTGTGATTTTTCATCGTTTGAAAAGCTGAGAAACGCAATAGAAAAGCTTCTATGCGTGGCAACAGAAACTGATTGAAAGTTGTTTGTAAACTGGCATAGATCGCCATCAAGACAATTACTGTTGCAAAAAATGCAACACTACTACTGAAATCGTCAGCACCTTTGGATAAAACAAACTGACGAGCTAAAACGCCAACAACAAGAGTACCTACCAATACAAGGGAATAGAGTGCTATATGTTCTATAGTTTTCTGATTCATAGTGATATTTGCTAATTGTTTGTGCGCAAATATATGTCATTTTATAGATACCATGTTATAAATCCAAGAAAGTGGCAGCATTTGTCCTCGATATGGTACTTATTTCTATGCCATCTATGCCACAATAGAATAAAAAAGAAGAGTCCAACTAGGTTTTAACCCCATGTCAGACTCTTCTTTCGTTACAGAACTTTATACTATTTCAGCGAAATCTTATTCGCCGTCTCTCGCTTCTTGGAGTTAACCAAATCAGCATAGATTTGAGTAGTGGTGACATTCTTATGCGTTAGCATCTTCGATACTGTGTATATGTCTGTGCCTAAAGAGATTTGGATGACCGCATACGAGTGCCTGAAGCAGTGGAAGGTTATGTGTTTTCTGATTCCGGCTTCGGCAATCCATTGTTTCAAGGGATGATGAGTCATGGAGCGGGTTAAGCCTTTGAATACTTTTCCGGTGCCCCATTCGCCACACAACTCCAGTGCTTCCTGACTGATAGGGAGGGTAGCCTCGGTTTCTGTTTTCTCGGTGCAGATACGGATGTAGTAGCCTTGGTCTGGGCCAACCTCAAAATCACGCCAGTCCAGCTTCAGAATATCACTGATACGGAGGCCAGTCATGCAGGCAAACAGGGAGGCCTGTTTCAAGACTGGAATTTTGCAGGGGGTAGCGGCCAGTTTCTTGACTTCATCAAGTGTCAGATACTCTTTCTTGACCTCTTTCCATTCTATCTTTTCCAGAAAGTCGTTCAAGTTCTCGCGCAACATCTTTTCTTTATAGGCTATTTTCAACAGGGCACGGAAGGTAGAATAATAGCCGGCCGCCGAATTTCGTGAGATATAAGCATTGGGATGATTGATCTGTTTGCATTTGAGCAAGTAATCCCTGAACTTCTCGCACAGTTCTACGGTGACATCACCAAAGGTGCATTTGCCGCCGACAAATTTCTCGAAGTGATTGTAAACGCAATCCCATTTCTCATACTTTTCTCGTGCTTTTGTCCGGAAGTAGGCGAGGAAATCTACCTTTTGCTTGTTCTTGTCCAGGAACCCGAATTCTTCATTGATAAGCGACTGGACACGGATACAGCGGATTGCCTCTGCCTTGTTCAGCATATCCTGGTTGAACATTCTTTGCTGCTCGTTCTTGGGCTTGGCATAGATGTAGATACCGAGGAATTCCCGGCGACTCATCTTCATCGTGTAAGGATTGCGGATGGCCGGATAATAATCCAGATAAAGAGATATGCGGTCGTTACGCAATGGTTTTTGTCTCAAAGTTACGTTGGTGCATGTAAGTGTCATAGCTATATTGTTTTTCGATTAATACTTGTTTTTGTTGCAAATAAAATAGGTGTTTTGATGGTGGCATTTATCACCAGAAAATAACTTTCGGCTCATTCTATCTTTGGAGGCTCAAAGAACTTGTCCAACTCTGCCCGCAGGATCTTGGTATATTTACCGACCTTGATACGGGGAATATTATGGTATTTCACATAATGGTAGAGTTGATCCCGTGTCAAATTGAATCGTTCCATCGCCTCGGCAATGGTGTAGTATTTGGGCTCTTCGGGAGCTATGAGACCTTTGGCAATGTCCACATGTTTCTTGGAGTAGTACACCATGATGCCGACCTTCTTTTTGGGAATGGCATTCTTTGAAACAAAAGAATAGATGGCCGTTAGTGTCATGCCGAACTTCTCCTGCATGTCTTGCGTGCTGTACCATTCCTTGATTTCAGGATCGGGAGCTTTTTTTGCAAAATAGTCATCAATATGCTTTTTGCTCCAATAGGTTTTACCACGGTGAAAGGTTCGTGGAATATTATGTTCCTTAGCGATATGAAATATCCAGGAATCCTTTACTCCATACTTTTCCTTGACTTCGGCAGTGGTGTAGAAATCGGTGATGCTTTGCTTGGATTTTGGTAGATGTTTTTTGTAAGGAGAAGCATTATCAAACAGAGCTTCGATGTCTCGTTTCCTGATAATAGTTTTTCTCTTTAACTGAACCGATTTTATCAGGTTAGTTTCTAGATACCTATAAAAGGTAGCCCTGCTGATGCCGATATACTTTGCAGCTTCGCTTGGGGTAAAGAAATCCTTGTCAATGCAATCTTCTTTTTCGATCTGATGATTGACCATTGTTTGAAATTCGCTAACACGCTTTTGCCTTGTTTTTTCTTTGTAGGCAAGGTTAGCACAACGATGCGAACAGCATCGTGTCGAGGTTTTGTGGGCAATAAATAATTTGCCACACCACTCACATTTTTTCTGAATGTTGATGTTACTAGCCATTTCATTTATCTTTTAATTTCGCCAAAACTGTATCTCTGCGTATCACTGTGTCTCACAGCGTCTCATTTCTCCACGACCTTGCCAACGATAATCCTAGGATTTTCGTGGTGAGGTACACAGGAGGTACAAAAAATGGCGTAAAAAGGCTTAGCAACGATTATCAACGATACTTGTGCAACAAAAAAGGCGCCCGTAAAGAGCGCCATATTAATCGATTATAATCAATTTAACTATTTGATAATCAAATAGTTATTTACCGATGCAGAAGCGGGAGAAGATGGAGCCGAGGATTTCGTGGGTGGTGATTTCGCCGGTGATTTCGCCGAGGTAGTGCATGCATTCGCGGATGTCCTGCGACACGAAGTCGCCCGACAGTCCGGACTGTAGTCCGTCGATGGCACGGCGTATGGCTTCCTGTGCATGGCATAGGGCATCGTAGTGGCGGGCGTTGGTCACGACTACTGCGTTAGGGTCGTTTTCCGGTATTCCGGCCGATTCCACGAGCATTTGTTCGAGGCGGTCAACGGCAATGTCGTTTTTGGCGGATATGGTTATTGTGCGTATTCTGTCGGATATGTTTGAGATTTCCGATTGGATTGCCTGTATGGTGCTGTTATTGAGTTTGTCCGATTTGTTGATTACGGCTATTAGCTGCTTACCTTGGCAGTGCGGCATTATTTTTTCCGCGGTTTCGCGGATATTGCCTGTGGCTTGTGTGCCGTCAATCATCCAGAGAATGATTGACGCGTTGTCGATTTTCTGGAATGTGCGGTCTATTCCGATAGATTCTATCTTGTCGGATGTGTCGCGTATTCCGGCTGTGTCGATGAAGCGGAAAGTGATACCTCCGAGGTTGATTGTGTCCTCTATTGCGTCGCGTGTGGTGCCGCGTATGTCGCTCACGATGGCTTTGTCGTCATGCAGCAGCCGGTTGAGCAATGTGGATTTGCCGGCGTTGGTTTCTCCAACGATGGCAACCGGAACGCCGTTCTTTATGGCGTTCCCCACGGAGAACGAGTCTGCGAGATTGGTAATCACACTGTCGATATGCTTTGCAAGGTCTATCAGCCGTGTGCGGTCTGCAAATTCCACATCCTCTTCGCTGAAATCAAGCTCAAGTTCCATCAGCGACACGAATTCGAGCAACTGCTCGCGCAGCCCGGCGAGCATCGCGCTGAATCCGCCACGCATCTGGCTGACGGCAATGCGGTGGGAAGCCCGCGACGACGAGGCTATCACGTCGGCAATGGCTTCTGCCTGCGAAAGGTCGATTTTTCCGTTCATAAATGCGCGTCGTGTGAATTCACCTCCTTCCGCTGCACGGCAACCGTTGCCAATCATCTGTGCTACAAGTTGGCTTTGTATCCATTGCGAGCCGTGGCACGACAGTTCTACGGTATCTTCGCCGGTGAATGAATGCGGGCAGCGGAAAACGGTGGCGACAACCTCGTCGAGCGTTTCCCCATCGGGATAGACAATCGTTCCGAAATGCGCCGTGTGTGTCGCCGCTTTCCGCAAATCGGCACCGCGCCACGATTTCATCACCGTTTCTATCGCCTTGCTCCCGCTTATCCGTATGACAGCTATTCCTCCGGTTCCGGCAGGGGTGGATATTGCACATATCGTGTCTTCTCCGTGTGTCTTGCTTAGTTGTTCCATTCGTTGTAGTCGCTTGATTTTTCTATTCTGTCTTCGATTTCGTCGGGCAGTTCGTAGAACAGGTCGAGTCCTGTGGCCGATTCTACGCTGTCGATGCTCACCATTTGCTGTTCTATTACCTTTTGCCCGCCTGCATTCTTATAGATGAACGCTATGCCCCTGACTGGTTTTGTATAAGGGGATAATACTGCTTTGAAGAACTTTTGTGGCACGGCTACTCCGCTCTTGAGACGGTCATGTCCGGGTTCTACGATAGGGCCTGTAATTACGACTAACGCGCTGTCGCGTTCTGCCCAGTCGCGGATCTTTTCTTCCAGACGTTTCCATCCGCCGCTGTTCAATGAGTGGTTTTGCGGGCAGATATTTGTCATATAGAACGATGCGTGCATCGCGTCGTAGTCCCATTTCATGTCAGCGGCGGGAGCCATATGCCCGCGGTCGTAGCCCGAACGTGTATAGTCGGAAGGCTCGGGACAGCCCTCCACATCCGTGTCGCGGTCGAATGAGCCGGCCCGTGCCACGTCGCCTCCGGTTTCGCCGCGTGTCAATTCGTAAGCCACGTAGTTAGGTATGCGCAGTTCAGGGTTGAACGATACGGTAAATCCCTTGTATTCCACCAGTTGCCCCGGCATTGTATCGGGCGATTTGACAAGTGTCAGCTTGTCGCTGCTGTCTTCGTTGACGGCATATCCCATCGGGCTCAGCACATCGCTTACTGCCGATTTCAGTTCTGTGCGGTAGTTGTAAGCCCCGGCTATTGCTGTAATGGCGATGATAATGCTTGCCAGCAGTTTTTTCCGGCTGTTTTTATTTTTTCTTTTGTATGATGGTCGTTTGCGTCTGCGTTGAGCCATTGCACTTCTTTTTTTCGAACGCAAAGTTACTGTAAAAATGGGGGTGAAGCAAGAATATATATTGCCGCCGGAATATGAAAAAGACGGCAAGGTGGTAGTTTTAAGGAATAAAATGTAACTTTGTGCAAAATTTATTATGATGAAAAAGATATTATTTTCGATTGCGATAATTTCCGCTTTGCTGTCTTCTTGTGGTGGCGGAAACGAATTTAAGGTGAGCGGAACGGTTGAGAACGGCGCGAACGAGACTTTGCTGCTGGAGCGTTCGCTTAGCGGCCGGTGGATAGTGATAGATTCGGTAAAGACCGATGGTAACGGCGATTTCTCTTTTGCGGAAGAAGCTCCGTCGTATCCTGAAATATTCCGCCTTGACCGTAAGGGCCGGTATATTTATTTCCCTATCGACAGCATTGACAAAGTGACTATCGAGACCGACACTGCGGCTTTTGACTCGGGCTACAGGCTTGGAGGCACGGCAAATGCGGTGTGGATGATGAAAGTCGACAGTATTTCCCACCAGTTGGCGCGCCTGCCTTTCGGCGATACGGCTTTCAAGGCTGCCAAATTGGAGTTCGCAGAGATGATTCTGGAAGATCCTTCGAGCATAGTGGCTTATTACACGGTGAATAAAATAATAGGCAACCGTCCGCTTTATTCGATAACCGACAAGGAGGACGTGCGTATACTCGGTGCGGTGGCAAACGCCTACGATACGCAGAAGCCCAACGACCCGCGGACGGAGCTGCTTAAAAATATGTTCTTTGCCGGCCGCCGCAACACTGTGCGTCCTGTCGCGCCTACCGATACATTCTATGTCAACGAGTCGCAGATAATCGATATTACTCTTATCGACCGTAACGGAAAGACGCGCAAGTTGAGCGACGAGGCGTCGAAGGGCAATGTGCTTATTTTGAATTTCACGACATATCTTGCCGACGAGTCTCCGGCCTTGAACGCGCGTCTGGCGGAGCTTTACCGCAAGTATTCTTCCAAGGGATTCCAGATTTACCAGATTTGCTATGACGCAAATGAATTCAACTGGAAATCGGCTGCCAAGAGTTTGCCGTGGATTACGGTTTACGATCCGGCCGGAGCGCAGTCTTCTAATTTGTTGCGCTACAATGTAGGTTCTCTTCCAGCCATATTCATAATCAACCGTAATGGAGAATTGTCGGAGCGTGTCATCGACATAAACGAACTCGATAAGGTTGTAGCTAAATATATTTAATAAGGGCAAAATAAAGATGCGCCGTTGTTCAACACAGCGGCGCATCTGTTGTTTTTTGAGGGTTTCAGCGTTTTATCGCTTTAAGCATTACAGGCTTGGATGTAGTGCCGATTCTGACAATATATGCGCCCGGAGCGAGCTGCGAGCCGTCGACTGTGAGCGTCTGCTGTCCGTCAGTAGTGGTTTTGTACACGCTGTTTCCGGCGATTCCTATTATTTCTACGGATTGGGCATCATCGGGCAATACGACATTGAGCCGCGAGTCAAATATTGTGGGGTAGACTTTTGCCGCTTGTTCTTCAATTACGGTTACTGACGATGTCTTGTCTTGGGTAAGTTTCAGCGTGATTGAGCTTACCCCGTCGGTGAGCGTCAGCGTTGCCGTACGGCTTGCAACGCTTTCCGGAAGCTCATCGTATGCCACCACGATATTGTCCACAGTCAAACCGTTAGGCTCGCTCGTCACGCGGCACCAGTCGGCATCGCATTCTATCGGTGTCTGGTAACCGAAATACGAGAATATCTCGAACGTGGCTTCTCCTGCTTGCGGCCCTACGGTGATTTCCGCGTCCGACAGCGGACCCATCACATGGTGGGCAATGTAGGGCATGATGGCGTATGACGTGTGGTTGCTGCCTGCCGGGAAATAGTCGCTTGCCGCTTTCCATTCGCCGCGTTGTTTGAAATATGCTGTATTGCCTTGCCCGCGGAACACGGCGGTGGCGAACGATATTGTGCAGGTCTCGTTCTTTTCAGGAATGCCGCTTACCACGATGAAAAATTCATCGTCGATTGTAGCGGGTTTTGAGAACTCGAAGTCGGTGCCTACGAGTGTGCTGCCTTGCGGCATATCGAGTTCAAAGGCATCCCACGACGCGAATTCTATCTGTTCGCCGGGCAGCCCGTTCTCGCTCTTGCAGAGCGCGACTTTTATGCTGGCAAGCTGGTCGAGCAATTCTTCTGCCTGATATTGCGTGAAATAAACGGTTACGCCTTCGATTGATATGGGTACCGACGGTTTTGAGAATTTTTCCGCATATTCGGTGATTTCCAGATAGTTCGTTCCGGGAAATTCTCCGTATCCGTCGCCGAGGTCGAATGTGTAGAGCTGGTCGCCGGGCTGCAGGTTGGTGGCGAATCCTTCGTATTCGGCTGATATTTCTATCATGTCGGACGAGCTGCCGTGTCCGTTGCTTACGGTAAGTCCGACAGCTTGCTTGTGCTGGTATGCGTAGCTCACCTCAGGATTCTCTTCTGTACTTGTAGTAGTTGCATCCGGCTCTTCCGACACGCCGGTAAATACCCATTCCCAATCTGTAGGGAATCCGGCGGAAGCGTCGCGGTATTGCACTGAGGCGAAAGGCGCAATCATAGGCAGACGTGTCTCGTTATAGCGGAACGTTGCCGGTGGCAGTATCTTTGCCGTGGGGGCAATGCCTGTGACATTGACGAATCCGGTTATTGTTTTCGTCGATGTGCCGGTGCCGTCGCTTACGGTGAGCGAAACGTCATAGCTGCCGTCGCGAGTGTAGTAAACCTCGGGATATTGCTCCGTCGATTCCGACGGTGTGCCGCCCGGGAAGCTCCACTGCCACGATGTGACATTGCCTTCCGACGCGTCGGCGAATTTGACGGTCTCGCCGGTCATCACGTCAATTGAGGTCACTTCTGTTGCCGTGCTGATTTGCAGCCCGTCGATTATGTAGTCGGCCATATAACCGCCGTTGTCGTAGGCTTCGCTGTTGCCGTATTCGAATTTGAACTGAACGGTCTTGCCGGCGTATGCCGTAAGGTCGATGCTGAAATAGTGCCAACGCCATGTCGGGTCTCCTTTGTCGTCGAGGCACGACCAAAGCCGTGTCCAATCCTCGCCGTTCTCGCTGGCGAAAATAGTCATTGTGGCATAATCGGCGAGATTGTAGGAATATCCTATATATCCTGTGAATGTGGCGTTGCCGGGAATTTCGATGGCGGGGCTTATTGCCGATGCAGTCCCGCCATCGAACATCATGAATGAGCCTTCTATGAATAGCGACTGTTTATCTTCAGGGTCAATTTCCGTGAATGGATGACCGCTGTCCTGTTTCAGCTCCCACGAGAATCCGTCGGCATTGTTGAGCGTCCAGCCCTCGGAGCCGCCGTCGAAATTTTCGCTCCATACGGTCTGCTGCCCGCTTTCCGCGCCTAAAACTGTGAATCCGGCTTGCAGGTCGCCGTTGCTTTTTACGAGTGCGCCTGCGTCGAGTTTTGCTTTGGAGAATGTCAATTGCGCTTCGTTATGCCTCATCGGGCTGTCGGCTGATTTTGCCGTTTTGACAGGCATCGCTGCGTAGGTTGCCGCTGTCATGGCAAATAGCGAGAATAGGATACTGATGGTTTTCATATTAAGTTGTTTTATAGTTTTCCTCAAAATTACGAACAATTTTTAAAGAATCAAAACATTTTGCAATAAATATATAATTTGGATGACTGGTGTCGTTTTTGCGTGGAGGTTCGGTATTGGTATGCTGCGGTTGAGAGAATATCTAAGAAAGTTTCGTCTATAACCGAAAAAATGAATACGACGGTGATAATTCAGGTTATAACCGAAAAAATCGCTATCTGCCGGGAAAATTGAGAGCCGGAAGGTGAATCTTGCGCTTCCGGCTCCCGGTATGGTTCCGCTCAGTTTTTTGTCGGGCGTGAACGTATGGCGGTAGGGCTTTCGCCGAAATAATCCTTATAGCATTTTGCAAAATATGAAGGCGAGGTGAAACCTACTTCGTAAGCCACTTCCGAAATGCTTTTATCTTGCGAGGAGATTATTGAGTGCGCTTTTTTCAGTCGTGTGATGCGTATCAGCTCGTTGGGAGAGTAATTGGTGAGCGATTTCAGCTTGCGGTACAGTTGCACCCGGCTCATTCCCATTTCCCGGCCTATTTCCTCCACCGAAAGGTCGGAGTTGGAAATATGTTTTTCTACGAGGTTTTTGAATTGAGTTACGAAATCTTTGTCAATGTCGCAGATGTCCTCTTTTACAAGGGCGGAATTATCGCCGAAATATTGCCGCAGCCGCGAGCGTGACAATATGAGATTGGCTACGCGTGCGCGCAACAGTTCCGAGCTGAAAGGCTTTGCTATATAGGAATCGGCACCGCAGGCATATCCTTGAATGCGTTGTTCGTCAAGCGAGCAGGCGGTAAGGAGCATTACAGGGATGTGGCATGTCTGGATTTCTTGTTTCAGCCGTTTGCAGCATTCTATTCCGTCGATACCCGGCATCATCACATCGCAGATGATGATGTCAGGTACGTATTTCATCGCTTTGCGAATACCTTCCGTACCGTTTGCCGCTTCGATTATCGAATATGTTTCGCCGAGAATGGAGGCGATGTATGTGCGGATGTCGGCATTATCGTCGATTACAAGTACCAATTGCTTTGAAGAGTCGGGAGTGGTATCGTGCCTCTCTTCTTCGAGTATCTCGTTTTCTGCCTGCTTATTGTCGATAGATACGGGTATTGGCAATTGGGATGATGAGCCGCATTCCAATTTCGGAATTTCCACTGTGAAAATTGTTCCGCCGCTTTGTGTGCTGTCGACCGTTATGGTTCCTCCATGCATGTCTACGAAAGCCTTTACAAGGGCGAGGCCAATTCCGGAGCCGGTATGGTGGAGGTCGGTCTTATAGAACCGGTCGAAAATTTTCGAGATATGCTGCGGTTCTATATAGCTGCCTGTATTGGCAACCGTAAACTTTATGTGCGGATTGGCACCGCCGGTTTCTGTCATCTTTACCGTCACATTTCCGTTTTCCGGAGTGTATTTGAAAGCGTTTGACAGCAGATTGAAATAGATGCTCTCCATCTTTGTGCGGTCGGCTTTGGTGACAAAGTCGCATGAAGGGTCGGCATCGAACGTGAAATGTATATGTTTTTTTACAATGGAAGTAGTGAACGAGCCGTTCCAAGTGCTGAAGCATTTGCGTAAATCGAGCGGTTCTGCCACATAGTCCATTTTCCCGTTTTCGTATTTGCGGAAATCGAGTATCTGGTTTACGAGGCGTAGCAGTATTCCCGTATTTTTCTTTATCAGTTCAATTAATTTCCGTTCGTGTCCTTTTATGTCCGGGGAAGCGAGCAATTGGTCCACCGGGTCGGCCACGAGCGTGAGAGGAGTGCGGAAATCGTGCGATATGTTGGTGAAGAACACCAGTTTTGCCTGTGTGGCGTCTTCCAGCTCTTTGGAAAGCCGAACCATTTGCTCATATTGCGATTCGATTTGCGATTTCTGTTCCGACAGTTTGGCGTTGAGCCTGTTTTTTATTTTCAGAGCCTTGAAAGCGAGTATCAGCACTATTACAATCAACAGTAAGATTGCAAGGATGCAGAAAAGTACGATTTTTTGTGTGTAGTAGATGGATATGTAGTTGGTGATTTTTCCGTTCAGGGTCTCTATTTTCTGGTCGAGTTCGGAAATTTGGGCGGTTTGCAGCAGCATGCCTTCCACGTTGACTGAATCGACTATTGTTGTATTGAGCGTGAGGGTTTTGTGGAAATGCCTTTTTTCAAGAATGTTCATACAGGTCTGTAGCACTTTGTCACCGCCTGTGGGGTAGGTGAACGAAGCCGTCAGTATCTTGTCGTGGACGGCTTCCAGACCGAGGCCGTCGCCTGCTATGGCATCTATTCCTATGAATGCTATTTCTTTTTCCCGGTGGTATTGTTTTGCCGCCTCGTATGCACCGATTGCCATCATGTCGTTTTGGGCGAATACCACATCAATTTTCGGGTATGCGCGCAGTATGGAGTCCATTTTTGAGAACGCCACGTTTTTCAGCCATCCGGCATCGGTGACGCATAACATGTTGATTCCTTTTTGTTTCTTCACTGACTCGGCAAATCCATTACTACGCTCCTGAGCAGGTGTTGAGTTGCTTAATCCGCTTAATTCCACGATGTTGATTTCGCTTTTTGCCTCTCCCCATTTGCTTTTGATGTAATTGCCTACCGATTTGCCTATTTCAAAGTTGTCGCCTCCGATGAAAGCGGTGTATTTGTCGGAAAGGATTTTCCTGTCCACGACCACTACCGGTATGCCAAGGTCGTAAGCACGTTCTATTATCGGGGTGAGTGCGGCGGCCTCGTTCGGGGCAACTACTATCAGGTCGACTTTTTTATTAATGAAGTACTTTATGTCTTCGATTTGTTTGCGGCTGTCGTCGTTTGCGGCGCGGAACTCTACATCGACATTGCCGTACATGAATGTTTCGCGGAGTATCTCTCCGTTCATTTGGCGGCGCCAAGCGTCGTCGCTGCATTGCGACACCCCTATGAGGAATTCCTTTTTTTCGTTGGAGCATGCGGGTAGAAGCAACGCAAGCAAGAGGGCATATATAAGGTATGGAAAGTTTTTCATAGACTAATAAATTATGGAAATAGCGGAGTCGCCCGTCTCTGAGGACAGACAACCCCGCTTTCAGTTTAACGGATTTTGTTGACGATGTCTTCCGGAAGTTTTGGCATCGCTCCGCTGCAAGTACATACGTATGCCGATACCTCGACTGCCAGCTTATGTGCTTCCGCATAGCTTTTACCGGCGAGTAGGGCGGCGCAGAAAGCTCCGGTGAACGAGTCGCCCGCCCCGACTGTGTCGACGACTTCCACTTTCGGTGTCGGCTCGAAGTTGAACGTGCCGTCGGCCGAAGCCACGTAGCTGCCTTTTGTTCCGCATGTCACAATCATTATTTTCAGGTTGAAGTCGTAGATTATCCTTCTGCATTTTTCCTGAAGCTCCAATCCTCCGTATCCGAACATATCGTTGAATATGAGCAATTCGTCATCGTTGATCTTCAGTACGTTGCATTCTTTCAACGATTCTGCGAGTATGGATTTGCTGTAATAGTTCTGACGCAGGTTTATGTCGAAGATTTTCAAGACGTTCTCTCCGCAAGGCATAGCCGCGAGGAATTTGTGGATTGTGTCGTGGCTGACTACAAAACGTTGTGCGAGCGAGCCGAAGCATACGGCTGTGGTGCGTTTGGCGAGCTCTTCAAGATGTGGGGTGAACGGGATGTTATCCCACGCCACGCCTTCGCAGATGTCGTATGTCGGAACACCTTTGCTGTCGATTTCCACTTTTACTGTACCTGTCGGGAAATCCACGCGCGCGATTTCCGTATTGAGCCCTGAATTCTCCAATGTCTCCATTATCTCGTCGCCGAAAGCGTCGTGCCCGACTGCGCTCACGACGTATGCCTCATTGCCGAATTGTGATGCGTGGTAGGCGAAATTGGCGGGAGCCCCGCCGATTTTCTTCCCTTCGGGAAGCATGTCCCAAAGTGCTTCGCCCAGCCCTACGATTATATTTTTGTCCATAGTTTTTAATTTTATGCTTTTTAATACGTTTTTTTAATCCGTGTGCTGAAAAACAGCAGATAAATCACACCGACAAGCATCACGGCTATTGCGCCTATCTGTGAGCCCATGCTGTCGGAAGCGTATCCCATAATCAGCGGGAACACTGTGCCGCCGAACAGTCCCATAATCATAAGCCCCGAAACGGCATTTTTCTTGTCCGGCAGGCGGAGCATGGCTTGGGAAAGGATAATCGGGAATACATTAGAGTTACCGAATCCGATTAACGCAATACAAATATATATTATTTCCCTTGATTCGGCAAACAGCAGTCCTCCCATTCCTATTAGCAGGCATACTACGCCAATCAGGAAAAACGATTTGGCGGAGATTCTCGACAGGGCGAATGTGCCGGTGAAGCATCCTATGGTACGGAACAGGAAATAAACGCTTGTGGCTATTCCGGCTGTTTCAAGAGTATATCCCAAACGTTCGATAAGCACTTTCGGGGCGGTGACATTTGTGCCGACATCGATTCCGACATGGCACATAATGCCGAGGAACGACAGAAGCACCAATTTGTCGCCCAACAGACGGAAGCATTGTCCGAATGTCGTGGTCTCGCTTGTCGATTCCTCGATGTGAGTGGCCCATAAAGCGATTATCGAGATTATCGCTACTGCAAGGAATATGGGGAACAGCATTTTCCAGTCGTCGAACTGTACGGCAGCCCATCCCGCGATAATCGGCGCGATGAACGAGGCTATCGCCTTGACGAATTGCCCGAATGTCATTGTGCTGGCAAGCTGTTTGCCTGTCACGATGTTCGAAACTAACGGGTTGATTGACACTTGCAATATAGTGTTGCCTATGCCGAGCAGCGAGAATGAAATGAGCATTCCTGCAAAAGAATAGTCGAACAATGGAATCATCAGCGATATTGCTGTGACGATAAGGCTTACGATTACCGTCTTGCGCCTTCCTATTTTGTTCATTAGCACACCGGAGGGTACTGAGAAAATCAGGAACCAGAAAAATACCATCGAAGGGAACAGGTTGGCAAGAGTGTCGTTAAGCTCAAAATCCACTTTTACGTAGTTGGTGGCGATTCCTACCAAATCAACGAACCCCATCACGAAGAACGCCAGCAATACCGGGATAAGTTTTGCGTAGTTAAAATTCTTTCCCATAGTTATAAGTTTATTTTATAGATTTTTAAGTCAGTTACTTTCGTTTTCTTTCCGTCGGTCGAAAATTCTATCTTGCCGTAAGGCCTGGCAGGATATACGAGATTGGTAAGCACGAATTTTCCACCATCGCCGAATACTTCCACGCTTGCTTTGTCAACGACGATTCTTAGGTCTACGTAATCGCTGTCGGAATTGACAGGGGCCGATGAGGTTTTGGCGAAATCTGCGCTGAATCCTGTCAATCCGCTTTTGCTACGGTCGACGCTGAATGCCGTTCCGTCGTAGTACATGTCTACACGTTCGCCCGATGCATTGACAAGCGACATCATGACTTTGCCGCTGGCAGGCTTTTCAATCCTGCAATCGATTGCGTAAATTCCTTCTTTCTCTCCCGGTATATTGATTGCGGAAGGCTTCTTGCCTATTGAAATCTTGGATTTCGACGCGGTTTTCACGAGGCATTTGTCAAATTCCTTGACCGGCGCGGATTTCACGTAGTAATCGCCGTCGTATTCATACAGGCTCCATTCGCGCGGCAGACTGTTGCTGCTGCGGAACATTTTTGTCGGAGTGATGTTGGCGTATTGCCAATTGCTCATCCAAGCAATCCCTATATGTCTGCCTTCCGGGGCGTTGCTCCACGACACGGCTGCATAGTGGTCTTTACCGTAGTCCATCCATTTTGTCTTTTCAGGAGTGGCGTTGGTGAATTTTTTGCCGTCGAAATCACCCACGAAATATTGGGTTGCCGAGCCTCCGGCAGGCCCTCCGGGATTGATGTTGCATATCAGCACCCATTTCGATTCCGTTGTGCCTTCCACTGGCATCAGCATCAGGTCAGGGCATTCCCATACGCCTCCGTGGCAGCCTTGGCCTTCGCCGAACGAGCTTTCATACTTCCAGTCCTTCAGGTTGGACGACGACCAGAATTCCATTTCCTGCCCTCCGGCAAGAATCATTATCCATTTCTTCGTCGGCTCGTGCCATATCACTTTAGGGTCGCGGAAATCGGTCTTTCCGGATGTGACAATCGGATTTCCTTCATATTTCGTGAATGTCATTCCGCCGTCGGTGCTGTATGCCATGCTTTGCATCTGGCGTTCGGCCGCGGCCGTATAGAAGGCTATTATTGCGTCCTTGCCGAAACCGGCAGTGTTGTCCTTGTCGATTATGCAGGAGCCGCTGAATATAGCGCCGAGTGCCGTATCGCCGTCGATTGCCACCGGATGGTGGTTCCAGTGTACAAGGTCGGTGCTGGTAGCGTGTCCCCAGCTCATATTTCCCCATACTGCCGCATATTGGTTGTGCTGGTAGTAGAGGTGGTACACTCCGTCTTTGTAGAACATTCCGTTCGGGTCGTTCATCCATCCTTGAAGGGGCGCAAAGTGGAATACGGGGCGGTATTTCTCGGCGGTGTCGATTTCGAAATTGTCCGACATTTTCACAGCCGATTTCCACAGGCTCTCGTCATCAGAGGTGTGCAGCGCGGCGGCATCACGGTTGAACGGCTCGTGGATGTAGAATTTATCGCCTTCTTGATATTCGAACGGCACATAATAGTCTATCTTGTCTTTTGCCAGCCGGATATTGAGTGATTGGCGCGCTTCGTTGTCGTTGAATACGGCAACGCGCGATTCTCCGTTCGACTCTTGCACCGGTATAAGCAGGTATTTCGCCTTGGTTTGCGGCACGAGAATGGAGTGCCCTTCGCCGAGGTAGCTTATCTTGCAATTATTATCGGCGTATGAGCTTATCGATGTCAGCATTGCCGCTGACACGAGAACTGTTGCCGCCTTTCTGATTATAGTTGTCATAAAATAAAGTTTCTATTATCTGATTATTATTTTCTTGGCAGAACACATACCGTTATTTTCTATAGCCGCGATATACAGCCCTTTGTCGCATTGGAGTGTGACATCGCCTTCTCTGCCGTAAAGACGGTAGTCGGCGATTCTCGCTCCGGAAATAGAATAGATTGTCATAACGGAGTCTTCGGCAACGTTTGAGTAGTGCAACTGGTTGCCTTCAACGGTGATTGCCGTCTCTGTGGAGTCGGCTGACGTGATTTCCTCCACTCCGGCAAGATTCTCGTCGAGCACCCATGCCTTAAGCGACTTGACTGTGGTTGCCCCGGTGGAGAATGCCTCTACTCCGTCGGCATCGTCGCCGGTCGGGAACAATCTTACGGAAGCCGCCCATTTGTCGTTGACGAAAATGTCGATTATCGAGTGGTCGATGAACACGTGCAGTTTTATAATTTCTCCGCGGGAGAATGTTTCCGGTAGCGTGCTTTCATACACACCGTTGTACACTCCGCTGTCGTTGATTAATCGTGGAAGTTTTGAGAAATCGAGTTTCAAAGTGTTGCTTGCCGGTGTGTATGACAGTGTGGCGCATTGTCCGTTGGCATTCTTGAACAGGTTGAACCCGAAATCGAAAGAAGTGCCTATCTCGAATTCACCGATAATTTCAACTTGGCGTCCGCTTACCGGCGATAATGCTTGTGTTCCGCTAAGCTGGAAATTGTCTTTGGAATATGCGGTAGAGCTGCGCATCCCGGCCAGTCCTTCAAACGGTTTTTGCACAAGCCGGTCGTTTTCGTCGAGACTCCATTCACGTGGCAGGCTGTAGTTATGCGCCCATCCGAGATTGTAGTTGTCGTTTGTCGGCAATTTGTCAGGGACAATTCCTAATGCCAATGTCTTGCCGTCGGCTTGCGCTATTGACGGCGACAGCAGTCCGTAGCCGTCGCGGCTGAATCCGTCGAGTTCTACTTTTCCGGGTTGTGTCTCGTAAGCCGGGAGCGGCTTGAATGTGCCGTCAGGATTTATCGTGCCTACCCAGTACAGAACTTCCACTCCGACGCCTGTCTCGAGCGGGGTGGCGGTGAATAGCCATTTACCGTTGCCCATCGGTGTGATGTTTGCCATTTCCCAGAATCGTCCTCCTACCTGCTTGCTTGTCGCTTGGAAAAATATAGAGCCGTCGTTGCTCCACGTTTTTGAGCCGCTGTCGTAGCGGTGGAGGGTACATGCTCCGAGATTGTCCTTGCTTGTTCCTACAATCATATAGTACTTGCCGTCGGAAGTGAACAGGTAGCAGTCGCGGAAATCGTCGCTCAATCCGTTCGGGCGGCCGTTGACTACCGGATTGCCACTGTCCTTTGTCCAATTGATGAGGGCATCGTCGCTGGCGGTGGCATGGGCGATTGTGGCGCGTCCGTTATCTACGGCCGTGTACCATATCTCCGGTTTCCCTTTAGTCAGGAACTGGTCGGTAAACACGCATCCTGACCAGCATCCTTTGATGTCGTAGCTTTCGCCGGGAGCGATTGCGATTTTTTCTTCTTTCCAGTCATACAGGTTGTCGCTTGATATGTGTCCCCAGTGCAGCCGGGCCATATATGCTCCGTTGGCGTTCTTTTGGAAAAATACGTGATATTTTCCGTCATATTTCACGAATCCGTGAGTCTCGTTAGTCCATCCTGCTCCGGGCATACCGTGAAAACGCGGGCGGAGTTGGCTGTCGGCGAAACGGCTTTCAGGTATTGATAAGTCGGCTTCATTTTCCGGCTTTTCCGATTTCAGCTCGTCAGCGGTCTGGGCGGTGTCATGGATTGTAATGTCGTCGATTAATCCGTTGAAGGTGTTGATTAGGAACATGTCTTGTTTCATATCGTCTTTAGGCTTTCCAATCATGAAATCGGCGTTGCCTACAGAAATGGCATCGAGGCGGTTGTTGATGTTCTGCGTGGCTTTTTCTTCTCCGTTGAGATAGAGCTTTATTGTTTTTGCCGTGCCGTCGACTACTGCGGCAAGATGATTCCATTCGTAAGTCTTCATCTTTTCCGGAAAGGAAATTTCTATTGGAGAAGCGAATCCCATTACCGACATATAGCACTTGAATTTCAGGTCGCCTTGTGAGCTCAGCATAAATCCGAATCCTGTCTGCGCATTGTCGTCGATGTTTCCGGCAATTAAGGAATATATGTTTTGGGCTTCGGATGTAATCATCATCGGGTATGTTTCTGCCGCGCACCATACGGAGAATGTCATTTTGTCCTTTACTCCGGAACCGTCTATTTTAGCCGTTACGTAGGTTGAATATCCGTCGAAACGCAATGCCTGTCCTTTGGCTCCCGGTATGTTTTCCGGCTCGTTCTTTGAAATCAGGGTGTATGTGTTTCCTGTTACGGTCTCGGTAATCGAGTGCATTTCCACGTCCATAGGGAAATGCGCTATTTCCTTGGCGTGTGATGTAAATGCCAAGGCAAACAAAGGTAATACGGTCGTTATAACTTTTTTGTTCATAGAAGCATAAGTTGAAAAAGCCTGATTGGACTAATCGTTTAAATTAGCCCAATCAGACAAGAAGTCATTATTTACTTAAGTAGTTCAGACAATTCTTTGTAAACAGTTCGATATTGCCTTGATACGGGTTTTCTCCGCTGTTCTGGTTCCATTCGTAGGCGGCAAGACCCATGGCCATTATGCGTCCGAGATAGTCGCCTGAAGGGTAGAATTCCACAAGTCCCGCGCGGCAGTAGTCCACTACATGCCCCCATGTCGCGAGCACCGATGACGTGGTTTCTGTCTCGAACGAGAATATTACGTTCGGGTTGCCGTCGAATCCGTATGAGTTGCAGTCCCACATGCAGTTGTGGTCTTCACGGATGCCCGGGCCGATGAACGGATAGGACTCGTGGGTGTCGTATTGGTTCGAGACTTCCAGTCCGGCATATACCTCGTGTGTGCGGTGGTCGTAGGTCGTGGGCTGTCCCGGGCCGATGATGGCATTGATTGTCCAAATGTCCGTGCCTTCAGAACCGGTGCCGTCGCCGAACAGTCCCGGGCGCAGCTCTTCAGTTATGCGTCCTATCGGTACGAGAAGCTGGGTGGCGTGGTTGGCAAGGAAGAGGTTGCCTCCGTCTTTCACGTATTGTGTGAGGGCGGAAATCACTTCTGTAGAAATCAGCGGAGCCGGAAGGTTTTCCCATCCCAATCCTATGGCCGTGCGGTCAAGATGTATCCAGATTACGGAATAATCGTCGGGGGTGATTCCTTGCATGTCGTCAGGGGTGAGAATTTCACCATTGCTGATGTTGGCTTGGAACCATGCCGCAGAAGCCTGCTCATCATCATCTGTTATTTCCGATACGTCGTTATAGCTTATCAGATAGCCGATTTTTGCAGGCACAGCCTCTACCGTGAATCGAATGGTCTCGCCTTCGGAAACCAGTCCGTTGGCATATACGGCTTTCACTGTGTAGGCTATTTCTTCGCCTGCTGTGGCACGCTTGATGAAATATGAAGTCTGTGCCCCTTCGAGTTCTGTCAGGTCGGTGTTGTTGGCTATGACCTGTACTCCCGCAATGTCGTCGCGTTCGGGCAGTGTCCATGTCAGCGTGACGGAACGTCCTTCTACGCTGTAATTCAAGTTGCTAATCTTCGGCATTTGCGGAGCGGAAGGGAGCTCTACGTCGCTGCACGACGGAATCGCTATTGCCGCTATTGCGCAAATGGCGGTTGCCAATATGTGATTGATATTTTTAATGATATTCATGATTCTATGTTTTTATTCGTTGATTGGTTCGTAAAGTCCTCCTGAGTTCTGCACCTCGCTGAGAGGGATTGCAAGGAATATTTCGTCCTCGGTCATTGTCGCTCCGTCATAATAAGAACGCAATTCTGATTCTGTGCGGAAGTACTCGTTCATCACTTCCACCACGTTGCCCCATCTTACGAGGTCGAACCAGCGGTTGCCTTCCATGGCGAGCTCCAAGCGGCGTTCCATACGCACGGCGCGGCGCGCGTAGTCCTGTGTCCATCCGTCGGAAGGATAAGGCTCTACTTTGTAGCTTGCCAGCAGCGGGTTGAGCTCACGCGGGGTGTAAGTGCCGTCGATACTGCGTTTCGCCTTGTTGCGCACATCGTTGATAAGCGTGCGTGCTGTCTCGAGGTCGGTGTTCAGTTCGATAAGGGCTTCCGCTTTAAGCAGTAGGATGTCGGCATAGCGTATCAGGCAGAAGTTGAGGCTCGACGCTCCCCATGGGAATCCTTGTACCATATCGGGCGATGTCGGGTCGATGAGACCTTTCTTTCCTGAATATTCGCCATAGACATCGTACGCGCGGCACCAGCCTTTCGTATAGGTGAATCCGCGGAACGGGAAGCCGATGCGGCCTACCGTGAAATCGAGACGCGGGTCGACATTGCCTGTGTATTCGCCGTTGGATTTCACGTCAACGTCGTTGAACGTTCCGTCAAGATAGGGCAGTCCGTTTGCGTCTGTACGGAAAGCGTTCACCAAGTTCTGGCTTCCGAGGAAGAAATCGTCGCCCGAGCCGAACAGGTTGCCTTCGGAATAAGTGGTGTTCAACAGGTTGCTCCAGTTGATGTGGGCATTGTTGTTGGCTGTTGAGAATTGGATTGCCATAATCGACTCCATCTGGTTGTTGAACTCGATTTTCGACATATCGCAGAAATTGTTGTAAAGCTGGTATTTCCCGCTGCCTATTACATAGTCGGAATAAGTCACGACATCCGCCCAGTCGGATGTGAACGCGCATACTTTCGCCATCAGCGCGGCTGCCACGTATTTGTTGAAGCGTCCGGGGTCGCTTTGTGTGTCGGGCAGGTCGTTCCATGCGTCATTGAGGTCGCCTTTGATTTTGTCGAAAATTTCCTCGCGGGTGAACTGGTCGTAGCGCACTGTCTTCGCGTCGTCATTCTCTGTGATGTATGGTATGCGCTCGAAGATGCGGATAAGGTCGAAGTAATACCATGCGCGGAGCAATTTGAGTTCACCTATGTAAGAATCTTTGTCCGCAAGGTTTTCGGCCTCGTTGATGGCACGCATTGCCTGATGCACTCGTGCGATGGCGTAATAGTTGTTGCGCCATTTGTTGAGGTTCGTCACATTGTCGCTCGTGAGGTTGGAAATTTCCAATTGGTGGATGTTGGCTTCCATCGAGACACCGCCACCTCCTTTGTAGGCATCGTCAGAGCGGACATCGAACACCCAGTTGGTCGAAGGCCCGGAGAAAGCCTCGTTGTTGCCGAAGAAGTGCGCCTCCAATCCGGCGTATGCCGATGCAAGCAAGTTCTCGATGGATTCTTCGTCGATTTGGTCGGATGTAATCTGTCCCGACGGTTTCAGGTCGAGCATATCCTCGCAAGATGAGAATGCGCATATGGCTCCGCATGCGGCAACTGTCAATGCTATTCTTTTTATATTATTGATAATCTTCATTGTAGTTTCTTTTTTATCGTTTTCTTTTTCTTGTTAGAATGTCACGTTTAATCCGAGAGTATAGGTGCGTGCGAGAGGGTACGGTGCATTGTCTACACGTGCTCCGTATCCGCCGAGCGGAAGTTCCGGATCAAGACCTGAATAACCGGTGATAGTGAATACGTTCTCTACCTGTCCGTAGAAACTTACGTTGGATGCGTGGAGTTTCTTCACTATGGATGAAGGAAGGTCGTATTGCAATTTCAGGTATTTCATCTTCACGTATGTGCCGTCTTCAAGATAATAGGTCGACATACGGCTCTCGTTGTTGTTGTCGACTACCGACAAGGCCGGTATTTCGGCATCGCGGTTGGTCTCGCTCCAAGCATCGAGCACGCCCACTCCGCGGTTTGTGCTTGTTCCGCCATAGCTCATGAAGTCGAGCTGCCGCTTGGTGGTGTTGTAGATGTCGAATCCGAATTCTCCTGTGAAGAATGCGCTTAGGGTGAATCCTTTATAACGGAAATCGAGATTCAGACCTGCCGTGAAATCAGGGTTCGGGTCGCCTATTATGCACTGGTCCTTGTCGTCGACAACGCCGTTGCCGTCGATGTCACGGTATTTCAAGCGGCCTACATCCTTGCCTTGTTGCATTGCATGGTTGCTCACTTCGTCTGGTGTCTGGAATATTCCGTCGACAATGTATCCATAGTACACGCCCATCGGCTGGCCTTCTATCAGGCGGTAGTCGCCGCCTTCCATGTGTACTTGGTCGTTGAGTCTTACCACTTCGTTCTTGTAATGTGCCAAGTTGAGCGAGCCGCCCCACGAGAAGTCGCCGTATTCCGGGCTGCGGTAGTCGATTGTGATTTCAAAACCGTTGTTTTTCATATCGCCGGTGTTCATCCACATCGATGCGTTCTCTCCCTCTACTGACAATGTAGGAGGTATGGTAAGCATGTCTTTTGTTTTCTTAATGTAATAGTCTGCGCTGATGCTGAGGCTATTGTTCATCAATCCGAGGTCTATTCCGACGTTGGTCTGCGTGGTGGTTTCCCACTTCAGGTCAGGGTTGCCTGTCGCCGCTACGATTATACCCGGCACTGTGCTTGTGTTCGTTCCGCCGAGGTCGTATGCTCCGTTGCCCATATTGTATGCGTATGTGCTGTATGCCGCATAATTGTTGCTGATGGCGGAGTTGCCGTTTGTACCCCAACCGACGCGCACTTTCAAATCGTTGAGAACATCATTTTCGGGGAAGAAATCCTCGGCTGTCGGACGCCATGCCGCGGAGAACGACGGGAATACTCCAGAATTGTTGTCCTTGTAGAGGCGCGATGTGGCGTCGCGGCGGATTATGGCCGATAGCAGGTAGCGGTCGTCGTAGTTGTAGTCGGCTTTGGCGAACAATGAGAACAATGCCCATTCCTGCTTGCCGCCTCCGTTGGTCTGTGTACCTTCTCCTGAGTCGATGTTCATATAGTTGTCGTCCTCGAAGGAGTATTCGTCACGCCAAGCGTCAAGGTTCTGATAGTTGTATTTGATGGCTTCTACGCCGGCAAGCACGTTGAAATTGTGTTTTTTCACTTGCAGGTTGTAGTTGGCGGTATTGGTCCAAGTCCAAGTGTCGCCTTGTCCGTATCCGCGGCTCATGCTTGTCACGTCAGAGTCGAGTATCTTGCGGTTGAGTGTGCGGTTGAAGTATTGCACGTGCTCGATGCCGATGTTGCTTTTCAATGTCAGCCCTTTTACAGGATATATTTCTATATAAGCGTTTCCGAATATGCGCCAACTCTGATTGCTGTTGTCACGTCCGTTGTAGAGCATGTGCATAGGGTTGGAAATGTCGGATTGCGCGAGGTTCATCGGATTGGTGAAGTTGCCGTTCGAATCGTATACCGGGATTGCCGGATGCTGGCGCATTGCAGTGTAGGGTACTCCGCGGTCGTCGTTGGTGGTGAACCCGCGGTCATTCCATTGTGCTACCATAAGGTTTTCTCCTACGCTCACATAATCGCATATATTATATGTGGAGTTGATGCGTGCCGAATAGCGGCGGTAGAATGTGTAGTCCATCAATCCGTCCTGATTGATGAAGTTTCCGGAGAACATCATCGAGCCTTTTTCTCCGCTGTTGGATACCGAGGCCGATACATTGTGCGTCCATGCCGTGCTGTAAATCGCGTCTTGCCAGTCGGTGTCGGATGCGCGCACTAATTTAGAATCGCCGTCGAGCCATTCCACGAGTTGCGGCGTGTCGCCGTTGCCGTAGAACGGATGCGACGGTTTGATGCCGGCGTTCTTGTTGGCTGTCCAGTATGCTTCTCCCCATTGCTGGGCGTTGAGCATATCGAACGTGTTTGCCACAGTCTGCGCGCTGGCCGAATAGTTTACATTTACAGTCAGTTTGTTGCCTTTGCCGCGCTTGGTGGTGATAATGATTACGCCGTTGGCCGCGCGCGAACCGTAGATGGAAGCTGAAGCCGCGTCTTTCAATACCTGTATCGACTCAATGTCGGAAGGGTTTAGCGAATTGAGGTTCTCGGTCGTTGGCACGCCGTCGATTACATAGAGCGGAGATGTGCTGTTGACAGTGCTGATACCGCGGATGCGTATCGACGTGCTTCCTCCGCCCGGAGCGGGGTCGCTCACGATGTTCACGCCGGCGAGCTTTCCTTGCATCGAGTTGAGCATGTTAGGGCTCGATTCGCTTATCGGGTTTTTCATATTCATCACCGATACTGCTCCTGTCAAGTCTTTTTTGCGCTGCATTGTGTAGCCGGTCACAACAAGCTCGTCCATCATTTGCGCATCCTCTTTCAATTGCACCGAGATTTCGGGTTGCGCTTTTACCACAGCGGTCTTGAATCCGATGTATGAAATCGAGATTTCAGAATTTTCCGGAACTCTCAATACGAAAGCTCCGTCTAAGTCGGTGGTGGTTCCGTTTGTCGGTTTGTCACTCTGCACCACGTTCGCTCCGATTATCGGTTCGCCGTCCGTGGCAGAAAATACGGTTCCTTTCACAAGAATTTCTTGTGCATGGCTGAAAAAGCATGCCATGAGTAGGAAACTCAAGCTGAAAATTACTTTTTTAATCTGCATACATTTAGTTATTTGGTTTTAGTTAAATTCGTATTTATGGAAGACAATGGCTGATAACGGATTGTCTTGTGTTGCAAAATTACTTTTGTCTGAAAATAGGGTTGAGTAATAATGTTACAAAGTGTGACAATTTTGTTACATTATGTTTTATAACATATAATTGGCTATCGGAAAATGTCGTAACTTTACGGACGTGAATTTTTAATGTGATTGATTTTTCAAATGGCTAAATATACACGTGCGTTTTGGACTGCTAATGCGGCTGAATTGTTGGAGAGGATGTCGTACTATGCGGTGTTTATTGTAATTACCCTCTACCTGTCGAATACGCTCGGATTCTCCGACCTTGAGGCGAGCCTGATTTCCGGACTGTTTTCCGGTGGCTTGTATCTGCTCCCTATGTTTACCGGAGCGTTTGCCGACAAGATTGGCTACCGCAAGTCGCTTGTGGTTGCTTTCACTCTGCTTTCTGCCGGGTATCTTATGCAGGGACTGCTTCCAGTGTTTCTTGAAAGCGCGGGGCTTGTGGTGTATGGCGAGAAAACGGTGTTCACAGGTCTTATAGGCAGTTGGGAACGTTATCTGATAGTGCCGGTAATGATAGTGATTATGGTCGGCGGCTCGTTCATAAAGTCGATTATCTCGGCCTCGGTGGCGCGGGAGACTACCTCGGAGACTCGTGCGCGAGGCTATTCAATATTTTATATGATGGTAAATATCGGGGCGTTCACAGGCAAGTGTTTTGTCGACCCTTTGCGCTCTTTGGTTGGCGATTCGGCATATATCTATATCAATTTCTTTTCAGCCGTGCTGTGTGTGGTGGCGTTGGTCTCTGTGCTGCTGTTCTATCATTCCGCTAATCATAGCGGCGAGGGAAAAAGCGTCGCCGAGGTGCTTTACGGATTGCGTAAAGTCTTTACCAACGGACGGTTGCTTGTGCTGATTCTGATTGTCACCGGATTCTGGATTGTGCAGCAGCAGTTATATGCCACGATGCCTAAATATGTGATACGTCTTGCCGGAGAAAGCGCAAAGCCCGGATGGATTGCAAATGTCAATCCGTTTGTGGTGGTTGTCTGTGTGAACTTCGTGACGAGACTGATGGCGCGGCGCAAAGCGTTGACCTCGATAACCGTGGGAATGTTCCTGATTCCGCTTTCCGCGCTTGTGATGGCTTCCGGCAATTTGTTCGGCGACGATTTGTGGGGTTTCCATCCCATTACGGTGATGATGATTGCCGGCATTGTGTTTCAGGCATTGGCCGAATGCTTCATTTCACCCCGGTATATGGAATATTTCTCTTTGCAGGCTCCGAAAGGCGAGGAGGGACTTTTCCTCGGTTTCAGCCATTTGCATTCGTTCCTTTCGTCGATATTGGGATTCGGACTGTCGGGGATTCTGCTGTCGCGCTATTGTCCCGACCCTAACCTTTATGCCGATGTGGCGGAATGGCAGGCGGCAAGCGCCGATGCCCACTACATCTGGTTCTGGTTTGCCGGCATAGGGATGATTTCGGCTTTTGCCCTCATTGCATATTCTAAACTCGCAAAAAGTAGAGATTGACATATGTTGATAAATTTGACGTCGGAGAATATCTTATTGCTTGGCTCGATACTTGTCTTTTGCAGTATATTAATCAGCAAGACAGGCTATAAATTCGGCATGCCTGCGTTGCTGATGTTCCTGCTTGTCGGAATGTTTTTCGGCAGCGACGGTTTGGGGCTGCAGTTCGGCAATGCGGGGCAGGCGCAGTTCATAGGAATGATGGCGTTGAGCGTAATCCTGTTTACGGGCGGTATGGATACGAAGCTGAAGGAGATACGCCCGGTGATTTATCCGGGAGTGTTGCTTTCGACAGTGGGAGTGTTGCTGACGACACTGCTTACCGGATTGTTCATCTTTTTTATTTCGCGTTGGAGCGGGCTCGACATTTATATGTCGCTTACGGTGTCGCTGCTGCTTGCCGCCACGATGTCGTCGACCGACTCGGCATCTGTTTTCAGCATATTGCGCTCGCAGAAAATGAATTTGCGCTACAATTTGCGCCCGATGCTTGAGCTGGAGAGCGGAAGCAACGACCCGATGGCCTATATGCTGACTGTTGTGCTCATACAACTGGCAGGAGTGTCGGGTGTGGGCGTATGGGGTATAGTTGGTGACTTTGTGGTGCAGTTCGTGCTTGGAGGCGCGGCCGGATTCCTATTGGGAAAACTTTCGGTATGGATTGTCAACCGCTCGCGGCTGGACAATGCCTCTCTCCAATCGATATTGCTGCTTAGCATTGTATTCTTTACTTTTACAGTCACGGATGCTTTTAAAGGCAACGGCTATCTGGCCGTTTATATCGCCGGGATAGTGGTTGGAAACGCCAAGATGCAGGGACGCAGGGAGATGCAGACTTTTTTCGACGGGCTGACATGGTTGTTCCAGATTGTGATGTTCCTTGCATTAGGGCTGTTGGTCAATCCCCATGAGCTGCTTGCCGTCGCGCCGGTGGCTTTGCTGATTGGGCTGTTTATGATTGTGGTTTCGCGTCCGTTGAGTGTATTCATCTGTCTGTTGCCTTTCAAAGGGCTCACTAATAAAGCCCGGCTTTTTGTCTCTTGGGTCGGGTTGCGTGGGGCTGTGCCTATAATTTTTGCGACATATCCTGTCGTAGCCCGGGTTGAACACTCCGGCCAGATTTTCAACATTGTGTTTTTCATAACATTGCTTTCCCTTGTCGTGCAAGGCTCTACGGTCTCGTGGGCGGCAAGGAAGCTTTCCTTGGACTTGCCGGAGGAGAAGAAAGGCAATGATTTCGGCGTGGAATTGCCAGAGGAAATCAATTCCACGTTGCACGATATGGTAGTGACTGATGCCATGCTTGCTTCGGGCTCCCGCCTTGCCGATATTAGTCTTCCTGAGAAGACGCTTGTCATGATAGTCAGGCGTGGAGATAAGTATATCGTGCCTAACGGGAAAATGGAATTGAAGAAAGGGGACAAGTTGCTGCTTATTTCGGAAGATGAGCGTTGAAATAGTCGCAGACTATTCCGGAAATTCCCGCTATTATTGCGGAATTTGTCGTGTCGCTTTCCGCGGAGCCGGTGATGAATACTGCGATTGAGTATTCCGTACCGTCGGGGAGGCGAATCCATCCGGCATCGTTTTGTGCGGTGATTCTTCCGTTGCCGTCACGGAACCCTGTTCCAGTCTTGTGAAGTATGATGCTTCCGGCTGGCAGCGGCTTTTTCAATTGATCGGTTCCTGTCTGGCAATTTACGAGCGCGTTCCATACGGAGCGGAAATACTCTCCTGATAGCATTTTGCCGTCTGCAAATCGCTGGAAAAGGGCGGCTACGTCGGTTGGCGTGGCGGAGTTGCTGTTGATGGCTGAAGGGTTGCGGTGCATGTCATCCTCGGTCACTGATACGGTGAAACTCTCAAAGCCCGACTTTCGCAGATATTCTTCCGTTGCAGCCGGTGATATGAATGTGCTGAAAATTTTGTCACATGCATTGTTGTCGCTCAAGGCAATGCTATAAAAAAGCAGACTGTCGATTGTAAGGTTAGTACCCTTTGGATAAAGCTCCCGCAGCGGGCTGTAGGTGTTTCCGTGCAGGTCGGATTTTGTCAGGCTGATTATGGAATCTAATGGTGTGCCGTTTTCTTGCATTGCGTCGCAGGCAGCCAAGGCTTGCGGGAATTTCATCACGCTGGCGAGTGGGTAGGTACGCCCGCAGTTGATTTCCGTGGTGTCGCCGTCGGTTATTACGGCAACGCCTACGGTCGCGTCGTATTGCGAGATGAATTCGCAGATGTTTTGTTTAAGGCTGCCAGCGGCACTTATTTGAGTCAATGCCGCAGACAGAAGTATGATAGAGATTGCGGCTCTCATTATTTAATTACATAGAATAGTATTTCAATATTTTTGGAGTTGAGCCCTGCCGGGTCTGTGCCGCTTTCAAAAAGTGCGGCCACATCGTTTGTGGCGAAAGGATAAGGTGTGGCCAGCAGCAGGCTTTTCTGTCCGTTTTCCGCGAATTGCGCGAAATTCATGTCGATGGTGGAATATTTTTCTACTGACATTACAGGACTTTCCTCGGATTCGGTTGTCGTACGGAAGCAGAATTCCACATTGTTGTCATTGTCGATTTGCAGGATTGTGAAATAGAGGGTTGTATCCATATTGTTTTCCACGCTGTAGTGGTATGCGCCTTCTTCATCCTCGACTTTTTCTAATGCGATGCTTGTACTGTTGAATATGTCGAAATCGTTGCCGATTAGTTGTTTTAATAGGGAATATACGGATTTTGCCGTTTCTTCGGGATTTGTTTTTGCGGCATCATAGTAGGTTGAAGCTTCACTGCTTCTTACGGCATTGCCTGATGCGCTTGCCTTCGGTGTTTCCTTGTCGCCGAAAAGCACGCTGAGCAGGCTTGAGAACAGTGATTTGTCGTTTTCCTCGATTATTTGCGACAGTGTGGCGGTGCCCGATTTGTCGTAGCTGATGAGTTTTGAGTCGGGCATCTTGATTTTTATCGAGGATTTTTCTGCAAGCCGGAATTTTGATTCCGGTTGGATTTTAGTCGTTTTGTTGACTTTTTCCCATTTGCCGTTTTGTTCGATAAGCACGTTGCCGTTAAGGCTGAATACCTGATATTGTCCTGCGGAGTATGCGTATGACGCTTGAAGCAGCACGGCGATGATTATAAAGAGCAATTTTTTCATACGATATGTTTTTATTTGTTTCTTTTTCTGTTGCTTATGTCTGAATAGAACCCGTAGATTCCTGTCCATATGTCCATCGAGAGGAGTCCGAGCAGCAGCATCAGCACTATTTTGTTGATGTCGATTACTATTCTGAACTCTTTGAAGATGTAGCATCCGGCAAGCACGGATAATGCTATGAGCAATATCTGGCAGATTCTGACGGCGAAAGCTCCGTATTTCTTGGGTTGCAGCGCAAGTTTCAACAACAGAATGGCGGTGCACACAATGATTGCTATTAGCCAGCTCCAAATTGACGGTATCTCTTTCACCGGCTTGCCGTCCATTATGGTTGATATGGCTGCCGCATGTATTTCTATTCCCGATAATTGTTCGCTTATCGGAGTGCGGTGCAAGTCGTCGCTGCCGGAATAGTCTCCCAAGAGTATTATTTTTCCTTCGAGCCCCAACTCTTTGCCATATTGTGCAAGTTCTTCCGTCGTGTGGTGGAAGTAGAGTTGTCCGGGGAAGTATATCGTTTCTTTTTCGCCGTGCTTGGTGTATCTTTCGGGAAATGCCTTTTCAACGAGTAACGCGGCGAACGACGGGAATGTGTCATTCTTTATCGGGTACGAATGACGGAATCCGCGCACAACTCCTGTCGGGAGTCCTGATGTGGCCTCTAAATTGGTCACGCCATAGTTGCCTTTACTGGCGATGCTGTCGGAGAAATAACTGGAACGTATGTATTCTCCGCTTGTGTTGTCGGCCGATGTGGCAAGCACGATGTTGCCGCTGCCGTTGACGGCGTTGCGGAGACGGTTGTCGGTAAGGCTGTCGGATTTTTCGCGGAATATGATGTCTACGCCGATTGCCGCCGGCCGGCACGCCTCTACGTTCTCGATTGTCTCGGCTATTTGCTCGCGGGAGCAGTCGGCTATGTCGATTATTACGATGTCTTCGTTTACATTTTGCTGGAAAGTGTTGGCTACGCGGCTGTAGAAATCGGAAATTTTGAAGTCGTTGCCCACGTTCATCGCCGACATGAAAGCGAACAGCGAGATGTCGGATGTGAGGAACAGCGATAACAGGAATGTCAGGCATAAAGTTCCTGAGAGTGTGACTATGTTGCTTTTACATTTATTCATCCCTATAGAATCGTTGTGGTAATTTTTTACAAAAATAAGTAAATACTCCGATAGATTGAAAATAAAATTTGAAATAATCGACGGATGAGGGCAAGCGGCTTTCAAATGACGGATAAAAGGATTAATTTTGTAGCTGTGTATGCCTGATTGTCGGGCATATGCGGAGTTGACAACTGGTGTTGAATATTATAAATCTAAATAAAACTGTTTTTTGTTATGGTAAAAAAGAAATTGTTATCGTTGGCGGCAGCTTTGTCTGTGTGTCTGGCTGTGGATGCCGCCGTTCCTGTCTATCAGGATGAAACAAAGCCTATGGATCAAAGGATTGAAGATGCGTTGTCGCGTATGACTTTGCGTGAGAAAATCAACATTATCCATGCGCAGTCGAAATTCAGCTCGCCGGGTGTGCCGCGGCTGGGAATACCTGAGATATGGACTACCGACGGCCCTCACGGAATACGTCCGGAAGTGATGTGGGACGAATGGGATCAGGCGAAATGGACTAACGACTCCTGTGTGGCTTTCCCGGCCTTGACGGCTCTTGCCGCTACGTGGAATCCTGAAATGGCTTATCTTTATGGCAAAAGTCTCGGTGAGGAGGCACGTTTCCGTGAAAAGGACGTGGTGCTCGGTCCGGGTGTGAATATCTACCGTACTCCGCTCAACGGACGCAATTTCGAATATATGGGCGAGGACCCTTATCTGGCATCGGAGATGGTGGTGCCTTATATAAAAGGGGTGCAGAGCAACGGGGTGGCCACTTGCGTGAAGCACTACGCTCTCAACAATCAGGAGACACGCCGCCACAACACGAATGTGATAGTCGACGACCGCGCGTTGTATGAGATTTACTTGCCGCCGTTCAAGGCTGCGGTTCAGGAGGGCGATACGTGGTCGATAATGGGCGCATACGACCTTTATAAGGACGAGCATGCTTGCCATAATCAATATTTGAATCATATCTTGCGCGACGAATGGGGCTTCAATGGAGCGGTGATAAGCGACTGGGGAGGCACGCACGACACGCCGCAGGCTATTGCCAACGGTCTCGACCTTGAGTTCGGCACGTGGACCGACGGGTTGCGTTCGGGAGCGGTCAGCGCATATGATACGTATTATCTTGCTCTTCCTTATATGGATATGATTGAAGAGGGTAAGGTTGGTACTAAGGAGCTTGACGATAAGGTTAGGAATGTATTGCGCCTTACGTTCCTTACGGCGATGAACCGCAACAAGCCTTACGGCGCATTGCATAGCGACGAGCATTATGCCGCTGCCAAGAAGATTGGAGAGGAAGGAATCGTTTTGCTGAAGAACGAGGGCAATGTGCTGCCCTTGAAGTTGGATGGAAAGAAAAAGGTGCTTGTAGTAGGCGAGAACGCTATCAAGATGATGACTGTCGGTGGCGGCAGTTCTTCATTGAAGGTTCAGCGCGAGGTGTCTCCGCTCGACGGTTTGAAGGCGCGCCTTGCAGGTGTGGCCGATGTCGATTATGCACGCGGATATGTCGGTGATGTCACCGGTGAGTACAATGGTGTGGTTACCGGTCAGAATCTTGCCGATTCCCGTTCGGCCGACGAACTTATCGCGGAGGCGGTAGAAAAAGCCAAGACCGCCGATTATGTGATTTTCGTGGGCGGTCTGAACAAGAGTACGGGACAGGATTGCGAGGACTCCGACCGCGAAGGATTGGGCTTGCCCTACGGTCAGGATCGTGTGGTCGAGGCATTGGCAGGCGTTAACGACAATGTCATATATGTGAATGTGTCGGGTAATGCCGTGGCTATGCCGTGGATTGACAAGGTGCCTGCCGCGTTGCAGGTCTGGTTCCTTGGCAGTGAGGCCGGAAATTCCATAGCATCCATATTGGTTGGCGATGCCAATCCTTCAGGGAAATTGCCATTTACGTTCCCTGTGGCTTTGCAGGATGTGCCGGCGCATAAATTCGGCGAGAGCAGCTATCCGGGCATTAAGCGCGCTAACAGCGACATATGGGATGTTACATACGATGAGGGCATATTCGTGGGCTACCGTTGGTATGACAAGGAGAAAGTAAAGACGTTGTTCCCGTTCGGCCACGGTTTGAGCTATACGACTTTCGAATATGGCAAGGCTTCTGTCGACAAGAAGGAGATGGCAGCCGACGGGGAAATCACGGTTTCTGTCCCTGTGAAAAACACAGGTAACCGTAGCGGTGCGGAAGTCGTTCAATTGTATGTAAAGGATAAGAAATCGTCGCTTCCGCGTCCTGAAAAAGAGTTGAAGGGATTCTGCAAGGTAGAATTGCAGCCGGGAGAGGAAAAGACAGTGACATTTAAGATTGGAAAGGATGCGTTGAGCTATTTCGACGCCGGCAAGCACGAGTGGGTTGCCGAGCCGGGCGATTTTGAGGCTGTAGTTGCCGCTTCTGCTGCGGATGTGAAATCCACAGTGAAATTTAAGTTAGTAGAATAAGAGCATTATAGACCTGATAATGAGGGATGTCCTTTTCCGGGATGTCCCTCATTTGTTTTGTTGTGGCAAAAAAAGCCGGAAATCGCTTGCCGGTTCGGAAAAAGTTAGTACCTTTGCAGCCGGGTAAGTCCTATACGGCCAGCTCCTTGTGAACTCCCCCAGGTCTTGACCGAAGCAAGGGTAGCAGGTCGTAGCGGCGCGATATAGGTCGCTTGCCCTTTTACGCCTCTTTAGCTCAGTTGGCCAGAGCACGTGATTTGTAATCTCGGGGTCGTTGGTTCGAATCCGACAAGAGGCTCGAAAAAAGGAGACTGTTTCGGTCTCCTTTTTTGTTATTGGTATCCGCTAAAAATTCCGGGCATAGTTACGCGAGTTTGTAATTATTGGTGTCTGCTAAAAAATCAGGGGATAGTTGCATTGCCTTCATTTAACGTGAGTTCGATATAAAAAATTCTTCAAAAGCCGGTAGGCAAGATAACAAGTTGTGTGACAGTTAAAAGCCTCAAAGAGGCTTCGTGCAGGAAACCACGGCTGAAGCCGTGGGAATGTGGAGAAATCCCATAAGCCTTACCTTACGAGGCTGCGCATTGAATGTTGAGGGTTCAATGTTGAGTGTTGAGCGTAAATTCTCTCAACTCTCAACACTCAACTTCAATGCGCGCCTCCACTTTGCGTGTATGGCAGAAGCTTATCTGTGCTTTCAACTCGTACGAGTCCGGATTTCATAGCCGCTGCCACCCTACAAGGTGGGTGATGGCTATTATTGTGGTATCATCGTTAGCGTGCCATCGGATGCTACTTCAAAGTCGATTTCGTAGTAGACGATTGATGTTGTCCCGGCATTCGACACGGTTTCGTTGCCTTTTTCGATTACGTTGAATGTGAATTCCGTGCGGTAGTCGGACGTGTATTCACCTTTGCCGCTGCTTGAAGTGGGGACTCCGGCTTCTATTCTGTACTCTGCCAGCGATTTAAATTCATATTCTGCGGGAATCATAGCCTTTGCCTCTTCTATTTGTTTTGTGATTGCCGCAGGGTCGAGCTTGCTTGCGTCGATAGGTGTTATCTTTTCGTAGTCAAGTCCTTGACTGTACCAATGGTCGGGAGATATGTCGGCGGGCTTCCAGCCGAGCTGTCCTAAGAATCCTTGGCTGAACACTTGTCCGTTCGGTTTTACGAGCTTCACGAAAATGCTGCCCAAATTAAGGTTGTTCTCCAATTTTTCGGAGTCGCTTGTTCCCTCGCTCCATTCGACTTGGATAAGTTTCCACTCCTTGGGGTCGACGTTCTTTGTGGTGATTTCCTTTACTTTTTCTACCGCTTCTGGGGAGTCCATAGCGAGTTTCCCGAATGAGCTTGCTCCGCCGCAAGAAGTGATTGCGCTGGCTGTCAGCGCGATTGCCATCAAATTTAAGAATTTGGCTTTCATAAAAAGGTTTGTTTTAAAATTTATAAATAGTTAGTTGGTTTGAATTTTAAATGGTCTTTCGGTATTGCAAATATACAGAAAAGGGGGCATTACCCCCCCCCAATTTGGTTAAAAAAGCATAATTACATTTTATCTAACTAACGTTGGTTTAGTTGCTGGCAATTTTGCGTGTCACTATTACATCGTTGGCTAAATACACGTTGAGCAGGTAGATGCCCTTGTCGAGTCCGGCAAGCGGTACAGTGCGGTCGCCGTTTGTTGAGCGGTACAGGCATGTGCCGGCCATAGAGTAGATTTCCACCTCTATTATGTCCTCGTCGCTTCCTATCACTATGTTGTCGCCGTTGCGGCTGATGCTGAGCATCGGTTCTTTTACAGTGGTGTCGATGCTTGCGTTGTCTTTAAATTCTCCGGTTTTCAGTCCTTGGAAGAACATGGAGACTGGTATGTCGCCTTTTCCGCCGTAGAACACGGCTTCCGGGACGGAGATTTTCACCGTATGCTCGCCGGCTTTCATCGCTCCGAGGCGGATTATGCGGTTGTCAATCACGTCGCCCGGACACCAGTTGCTGAAGGACTGCCATTCCTCGTCGCTCATCTTTAAGTTTCCGTATATGCCGTTGGCTTGCGTGTTGTACTTTCTGAAAGGCTCGCAGCTTTCGCGTCCCGGCTTGTAGGTCAGTACGGGTTCTTCATTGCCGTCCATATATACGTAATGCCAGCGGCGGTTGTATTCCTCGCCGTAGGCATCCGCTCCGTGGTTGGAGGTGATGAGTACGATTTGAGCGTCGTTGACGTCGGATGCCAATGTGAAATGGTAGGTCTTTTCCGTTTTACCGATTTCGTCGGTGGCATCGGCATTGTAATTGTTGAGGTTGTTGCCCTGATATTCCGGCTTTTTCATCACAATCGGTACTATGACGTTGTCGTTGCTGTTAGCCATTGCTGGCTCTGAAGTTACGAATTCCAGCGTCCCTGAAAATATGTCGTTGCGGCCGGCGCATCCGGCAATCTGGGTGTTGGCGGAGTAGGGCATGCCGAATAGCTCGAATTCGAGCCAAAAGTCGTATGCAGCACGCATATTGCTGTCGTGGAACAGATGCCCGAGATAGTCTACCTGAAACGAGTACGGCACGCGGTTCGGCAGCTTGTGGTAGTTCATGAATGGTGTTATGAAGCGTCCCAGCTCGATGCGTTCAACAAATGCGCCATCCAATCGGTATGTGCTTTGTCCTTTCGGGACGAAGGCGAGGTTGATGTTGCCTATGCGGTCGTAATTGTCGCAAAGGGCGCGTATGGTGACGTTCATTTCCGTGGTCTCGCCGAAAGCGTCGAGTTGCTCGTCGGTCATCTTCACCGCGTAGAGCGAGTTGCGGTGACGGAGTACTCCGTCATTTTCGTCTGCGCCGAAAATGGTCTCGTTGTAGCCGTCATAGAACACTACGTCGTCGAAAAATGTAATTGTCTTTTCGGCCGATACTGCCGCCTCTCCGGCAAGCATTGCCAAACCGGTTAAAAATAGTCCTGTTTTGTTCATTTCTGTTACTGAATATTGCTGTTTTGTTTCTTATTGCAAAGATACGTTTGTTTTTTCATACAAAATGTAATTTTGCAATAAAAAATAGGGATACGCATGTTTTGCATATCCCTATTCTTACGTTTTTAAGCAATCCGCGGATTACTTTCTGATTCCAAGCTCTTCTTGAGCGATGATGGCGCGGTAGCGTGCTATGTCTGTGCGAATCAGATAGTCGAGCAGACGGCGGCGTTTACCTACCAACTTCTTAAGAGCGCGTGTCGTGTTATAATCTTTGTGATTTGACTTCAGATGTTCAGTCAAATGAGCAATACGGACAGAAAATAATGCAATCTGGGACTCAGGAGAACCAGTATCAGTATTCGACTTACCGTATTTCTCGAAGATCGCTTTTTTGTCTTCAGAATTCAAATACATTCTAAATAAGTTGATTAGTTAATATTAAATTTTGCGGTGCAAAGATATGCCATCTTTGCGACATACGCAATCATTTTGTCGCATAAATTCAAGAAATATTTAAGCGGGTTCTGGTTTGTAAGCAGAAGATATTCTGAAATATTGGTGTCCGCTAAAAATGAGGGCATTCGATTTATGGGGTGTAATGCGCCGCCGCAGGCAACTGTACGCTGCCTTAAAGGTTGTATTGCAACAGGTGTCTCGCTGGGTGCGGATTTGGTGGTGATATTGCGGTGGAGTGAGTATATGTTTTTGTCTAAATTTCTGTCAATCAAATAAATGGTTAATTAATGTTGAGTTTTTGTTGTGGTATATTGTGAATTTATGGTGAGTGATATTTGTGTATGGAGTGCGGCTTTCTGTTCTAAATTTGCACCAACTTAAAATTTATGTAAGATGAGAAACGTGTTTACCATTATTTCCATGGCGGCTGTGGCCGCAATCAACTTTAATGCCTCGGCGGCCGACCCCGATTATGTGGTTGTAGCCGCCGAGCATCAGAATATAGAAAGTAATCCGCAGTATATGGATTTGCGCCCCGACGACGTGACCCGCCATCTCTATTTGTGGGAAAACACTGTCGTTGGCGAGACTTTGACCGACTCTCCATACGAGGGGAACGAATATACGCGCCTTACTGTCAATTCCGGATGGTTCGGTCTCGGCTTTATAAGCGATGCCCCTCTTGACCTTTCGGTGTTCCAGCGTAAGGAAATGGTGCTGCATTTTGCGTTGCGCACCACTGCCACCTGCCCGCTTCAGGTAAGACTCGAGGGCGGCGCATATCCCGGTACGGCCACGATTAATCTCACAGGACTGTACGATGTGCCGCGCGACGGCGAATGGCACGTTGTCGAAATCCCGGTCAGCGCGTTTCAGGCTGCCGGATTGGTTTGGGGCAGCTACGTGAAAAGCAAGAACTATTTTTCTTTGGTTTCCGAGGGGTCTGCTTCCGGGCAGGTAATTGATTTGGACTATATCTATTTCCATAGCGGTACGCGCGAGGACGGCACTGTGTGGGAAGGCTTGCAGCTTGGGGAAGTGAGCGGCGACAATCCGTCGTCCTACCTTATAGCGTCCGAGCATACCGGCATAGAGGGCAATCCGGCGTATGTCGACTTGCGTCCCGATGACGTTACCCGCCATCTTTACATATGGGATGATACTGCCGCCGACTATCCTGACTCTGATTTGGAAGCTTACGAAGGCTCGCAGTTCTCGTGCCTGCACATAACCAACGGCACTTGGTTCGGCTTCGGTGTGGTGAGCGACGAGGCTGTGGATATGTCGGCGATGTACGAGCAGCCGTATTACCTGCGCTTTGCCATAGCCACCAATTCGTTGATGCCGTTGTTCGTGAAATTGGAGGGTAATAACAACACGTCGGCCGTGGTATACCTGCAAGGTAAGTACCATTTCCGCCGCGACGGCCAGTGGCATCTTGTTCAGATACCGATGTCGGAATTCCTTAATCAGGGTCTTGACTGGCATGAGCCTGTCGCCGCGAAGAACTATTTCTCTTTGGTTTCCGAGCAGGCCACAAAGGACTATCTGCTGTCGTTCGACGCTGTGACCATCGAGGCCGGCGAGCCGCAGCCTGTAGAGGAAGAACGTCCGGAGGTCAATGTCGATGAATTGCCCGACTATGTGCTTGTGGCCTCGGAAGAGGGCGTGGTGCCGGTAGGGGAGGACTTCCTTGACTTGCGTCCTAACGGCACGGACATTAATCTGTATGTGTGGGAAAATACGGCCGTGGAGAATGCCCCTGTCGTTGGCGAGGCTTTCGAGGGAGCTGACTACAGTTCCTTGCAGGTGCAGTCGTCGTGGTTCGGCTTCGGCATCATGAACAGCGCGCCGAAAGATTTCACTTGCTTTGAATATAAGGACTACAATTTCCATATCGCCTTGCGTACCACATCGGAAATGCCGATTCAGTTGCGCTTCGAAGGCTTGGGGCAGGGCGTCTACGACATTGATGCCGAGAATCTGCCGCGCGACGGCGAATGGCACGAGATAGAATTCCCTGTATCCGACTTGTTCGCGCAAGGCCTTGTATGGGAAGGCTCGCAGGAGGGCAAGAACTATTTCTCGCTTGTCTCCGAAACTGCCGAGCAGGGGGCTATCGTTGATTTCGACGCAATCTATTTCTATGCTACCGGGGAGAAAGGCGATGCCGGTGTGGCTGAAAACGCCGCTTACGGCGAGTTCCCATTGTACTATTCCAATGGGACGCTCCATGCCGGGGGATACGGATTCGTTCAGGTGTATTCCGTAAGCGGACAGCTTGTATATAATGGTGCTGGTGGCGAAATTCCGGTCGGCGGATTGGGCCGCGGTATGTATATCGCCCGTCAGGACGGCAAGACAGTGAAGTTCATTGTTGAATGATTTATTAATTTTAAATAACAAAAAAGATGAAAGTATTTACTTTTAGAATGATGGCTTGTGCCGCTATGGTTTGCGGTACGGCTACGGCTGCATTTGCGCAGCCTACGGCTTCTGCCCCAGTTCCTCCGGAATATGCGGCAAGCAAGGTTATTTCAATTTACAGCGACGCATACGAGAATCCTGTCGCTTGGAATTTCGGCGACTGGGGCAGCGGCACAGTCTATACTGAGGAAAAGATTGCCGGTACGGAGGACAATGTGGCAAAATTTGTCACCACCGACCTCGGCTATTTCGGCTGGGAATTGCAATCGGACGTGAATGCCGTAACAATGGACAAGCTGCATATCGACGTGTATGCCGACGAGGCGTTCACGATGGACATAACTCCTATCTGCCGCACGCATGCAGACGGGGAGAAGCCACAGAACGTTTCAGTGGAAGCTGGGAAATGGACCAGCTTGGATGTTGATTTGCAATATTATGTGGACAACGGACTTGACCTTTCGGGTGTGTTCCAGTTGAAATATTCCGGAATTGGCGCACGTATTTTCTATATCGACAATGTGTATTTTTATAGCACTTCTACCGAAGTCGACGAGGAGGCTCCGGCCAATCTGACAGCGGAATTGGTTTCAACTTCTTATTATTCTGCAACACTGAAATGCAATGCCACGGATAATTCCGGTGCTGTCACTTTCACCGTCACTGACGAGGCCAACGGCGTTAATGTGTCGAAAGGCGCGGTTTCCGGCGAGGATTTTGAATTCAAGGTTGAAGGGTTGGAAGCTGGTAAGGATTACAATTTCACGGTTTCCGCTTCCGACTTGGACGGTAATGTATGCGAAACGACTGTAGCTATTCCGGCTGCTACTGTAGCTGCCCCGGAGGCTGCGGCTGCTCCGACGGTGGAGGCTGAAAACGTTATTTCGATTTACAGCGATGCCTATACTCCGGCAACCACATTCGGTTTCGGCAATTGGAGCCAGACCACAACGGCTACGGCAGTGGAGCTTGCCGACGGCGACAATGCTTATTTCCTCGACCGTTTCAATTATATAGGTATGGAATTGAACGGCAATGTGGCTGTATTCGACGCAACTGATATGGAATATCTGCATATCGACCTCTATTCTCCGAATATCACTCGTTTCCAAATCACTCCGATTTGGGGTTCAGAATCACTTGTCGACGTAGAAGTGGTTCAAAACGAGTGGAACTCGATAGACCTTAATCTTGCGGAAAAATGGCCTTCGATGGACAGGACGAATATATACCAGTTGAAGATGCAGGCCGAGCCGGGTTCGCAGACAACGGCATTCATCGACAATATCTATTTCTGGAAAGACGGCAAGTCCGGTGTCGAGGCTGTAAATGGTGGTAATGTCAATGTCTATGCGGCAGACGGCACGCTTTGTGTGGATGCCGACGCAGTTGTCGGAGTGTCGGTTTACGACCTTGCCGGCGTGGAGGTTTACAATGCCGATGTGCAGACAGCCCGCGTGAGCCTTGCGACAGGTGTTTATGTCGTAAAAGTTGGTGAGCAGGTAAAGAAAGTTGTAGTTAGATAATTATTTGTGACACTTGGGGTGCGCTTCTTTGTTTGGGCGCACCCTCTTTATTAAAATATTATGTTTAAGAAAATTACATTTCGTATGATGGTGCTTGCTGTCGTGGCTATGGTTGCCGGGACGGTTTCAGCACAGGAGCCTGTGTGGACAGGCAAGGTTACCGCTGCCGATTATGTGCAGGGCGGAGAAATCTATGCTCCGGAAATTGATTATTCAATCACTTACACTGCCGACAAGCATTTGCATCTTGTCTGCACTTTCTCAGAAGAGGCTGTGGGTTTAGTGCCACAATTTAGTTTTGATGGTCCGATTATGGGTATGACTTCTTTGGGTGATAGTAAATATGAGATTGTATCTACAAATACATATGAAGAAGGTGTTACATTGAATATGTTTTTCTATTTAGCGCATTCTAATCCGACAGCATCTCGTGCTGACGTTACTTACGTTGTGGGCAGCGACAACCAGACTGCCGATGAGGAGGCGCCGGTGTTTGTCAATGCCGGTTATGCTGCTGGTGCGGCCGGTTATGACTCTGTGACTCTTACTATTAGCGTAACCGACAATTCAGGCAATGCCACTGTTGAGGTATATGACGATGAGGCCTGTGAAAATCTTCTTGTTTCGCAAGACATCGTGGCAGACGGAAACGGACAGACTGTAGTTGTTGAAAATTTGGAGCCGGAAACATCTTACACTCTTTATCTAAAGGTTAAGGACGCCGCCGGAAACTATGCCGACGATGTGAAAGCAATAGAAGTAACTACTACTGAAGCTCCTGAGATTACGGAAACAACATGGTACGGCACAATTACTGCCACCGATTATGTGGACGGTCTTAATGCTTGGACTCCTGTCATCGATTACTCTATTACATATACTACAGATAAGCATCTAAGAGTGCATTGCACGGTGTCGGATTTCAACAACAACAATGTGCAGGTGAACTTCCGTGATGCCGGTAAGTTTGAAGTGATGAACATGGTTGAAGGCAACAATCTTGAGTATGAGCTTGTTTCGGAAGACACTTACGATGAAGGCGAGGTGCTGAATGGTTTCTTCTATTTGGCATATCCGAATGCGGCTTCTCGTGCAAACTTCACTTATACGGTAGGTGCCGCTAATGAGGCTCCGGAGGCCGATGTGGAGAAACCGGTATTGACGAATGTGACGGCAAGCGAAGTGCAAGACAAGACTGCTGTATTGAACGTAACTGTGACAGATAATTCAGGCGTGGCTATCATCACTGTAAGCGGTGACAATTTCGAGGCTGCGGAGTACACTGTGACTGCCGACGGCACAGCTCAAACCGTTGAGTTGGAAGGCCTCACACCGGAAACTTATTATGACTTGACCGTTGGTGCGAAAGATATTGCCGGAAATGTTGCTGATAATGTTATTTCTATCGATTTTACTACAACTCAGGAAGTGATTTATGAGGAAGTGACTGTGACAGGCCATGTTTCGAGTGATAAGAGCGAATGGGATCCGGGTTGCAAAGATGCGGAATATTTCCCGGCATTCTCCTACAAGGTTACAACCAAGGGCGACAACACGCTCGCTTTTGAGGTGACTATGGACGATGCCGACTACGATTACGCGGGTGTGGCACGTGCTTTTGTAAAAGGAGGCAGCTTTGAACTTGCCTGTGCGGAAGGAGCTAAGGTGTATACCGGCGTGACTACGCAATCTTATGAGCGCGGCTCTACGGTGGATGTCTATTTCCGTTTCATACCTGTAGGCAGTGCTGAGGTTTGGACTTTGCCGTTCAATCTTGAAGTGGGCAAGGAGATTGGAGCAGGTGTCGCCGCATTGGAAGATGGCAATGTAGCGATATATGCCGCCAACGGCAATTTGACTGTTACAGGAGCTGAAGGCGAGACAGTCAGAGTGTATGCTCTCTCCGGAGCGTTGGTATATGAGGCTACGGCAAGCGGCAACGAATCCATTTCGCTTGAGAAAGGCATATATATAGTAGTGGCCGGCAAAACGGTGAAGAAGATTGTTTTGTAATACATAGTTAATGGTTCTTGTTTTGAGGCGCACTTTTGTAGGTGCGCCTCTTTTTTGTGTATTTGCGCATTCCGTGCATTTTTTGTATTGCTTGCTGACTTTGTAGCACAACAATTTCAAACAAGTTTGATTGTTTTGCACCCGATTTGCATTATCTTTGCATATTATTTTCATTCCGCCACAGTGTGGCGGACATAGAATTGGTATGGACATAGACGCGATAGCTCCTATAAAATTCGCTCCTTATTTAAAGACAGTGCTTTGGGGCGGCGAAAAAATAGCCTCTTATAAGGGGATGGCTACCGATTTGCACAATATCGGTGAAAGCTGGGAACTTTCCTGCTTGGACGGGAAGGAGACTGTTGCCGTGTCCGGACCTTTCGAGGGAATGACGCTGCGTCAGGTGATAGGATTGTTGAAAGAGCGGTTGGTAGGCAGACATGTTTATGAAAAGTTCGGATGCGATTTTCCGCTGCTTGTGAAGATAATCGACGCTAAATCGAACCTGTCGCTTCAGGTGCATCCTGACGACCGTGTGGCTAAAATGCTGCATAGCGGGACAGGCAAGACGGAGATGTGGTATGTCATCAAGGCCGACGATGGAGCAAAGATTTATTCCGGATTGCGTGAGGAAATAACGCCGGAAGAATACGAAAAGCGTGTTGCCGACAATACGATAATGGATGTAGTGGCCTATCATTATTCGCATGACGGCGATTTGTTCTTCTTGCCGCCGGGACGCATACATTCTATTGGAGCCGGGAATTTGCTTGTGGAAGTGCAGCAGGCATCCGACATCACGTACCGCGTATATGATTTCGGGCGTTTCGACAGCGACGGAAAGCCGCGCGAGCTTCATACCGAAATGGCAAAATTGGCGATAAACTATTCTGTAGAGGATAATTATAAGATAGATTACGACCGGGAGCGGCATGGCGAGGTAGGGCTTATCGACTGTGAATATTTCCGGGTAAAAAGGGTCATTTCAGATGGCGCGTTTCATATAAAATGCGATGATGACTCGTTCATAGTTGTAATGTGTATAGACGGAAATTCCGAATTGCAGTGCGATAATGGCACTTCTGTTGGTTTGCGGCGTGGCGAGACGGCGCTTATTCCGGCGGAGGTCGCTTCTGTTGAAGTTGCTGGAATTACGACTTTGTTGACGGTGACGGCTTGATGCTGCATTAAAAGATTATTAAAGGTTACGCAACAATATATAGATGAATTTATTTGGAACGCACTTGTCGAAACGCGCTGTTGTTTCTATGTTTCCGTTGTATATGTGTGCGACGGTGGAATGTGGCGATTTTGAATTTAAATGGGGTGCAGCGTTGCATACCGAGGGGCAATGGAATATGACCGGAGGGGCGACCGGTTGGGCTAATTTGCTGGAAGTCGGCGCCGATATGGAGCTGTGGGATGACGGCGGGTTTGAAATTGCTGCCATATCGTCGTATTGTGCCGGTACTCCGGTTGCTGGTGATGTGCAGGGATATTCCAATCTTGATGCCGGAGAAGATAAGGCATTCCGTTTGGTGAAAGCGGGTGTAGGGCATACGTTTGACGACCGGCTGTATCTTTTTGCCGGTCTCCGCTCGATGGACGAGGATTATTTCAGCACGCCGGTGACTTCGTTTTTCACGGGATCTTCCTATGGGAATTTCCCGGTGTTTTCCATGGAATATGCTTTGCCTACTTTCCCGATGTCGGCGTTGGCGTTGCATCTTGAATATAGTCCTGATGATAAATGGAAATTTAAGGAAAGTTTATATAATGGCATCGCTTCTGATGCTCTCGGCAGGCAGTTCCGTTTTTGTCCTGCATCCGACGGTGTCCTCAATATAGGTTCTGTTTCATATCTTCCGGATGGCGATGACGGGGAAGCCTCAGTCTACGAATTGGGCTATATGCTCGATTCTGGCGGAGACAGGGCAGGTGTGCGTTCAAGCTATTGGGCGAACGTGGAACAGATAGTGGCAACTGTAGGCGATATGCGGTTGAGTGTGCTGGCGCAGGGAGGATGGCATCCCGGTGGCAGTGTGGAGTGTCGCGGGTATGTTGCCGGTGCGGTTCTTGCCACAGGCATTTCGGAAATGGATTTGTCGATGGGATTGTCTGCAAACCGTGTGTTCTGTCCGCTTGGCGTTGACGAGACCGATGTTGAGCTGTCGGTGATATGCCCGGTATGGAAGTATCTTTCGCTTCAGCCCGCTATTCATTGCATTGTGGCAAATGGCAATTGCGATGTTGTGGGTTTGTTGCGTGTCACTTTTGAAATAGGTAATTAGCGTTGCCGCATTTTCGGGAAGTTGCCGCTTTCCCATATTTTGAAAGAGTTTCCGTTGTCGGAAGTAATCAGCATCGCCGATATTTCAGGATGCTTGTCAAGCAGTTTTTTTGATTTTTCAAGTCCGAGAACCATGAACGTAGTGGCGTAGGCATCGGCTGTCATGCAGTCGGGGGCAATTACCGTCGCGCTCAGCACGTCGGATTGTTCAGGCATCCCGGTTCGTGGGTTTATCGTATGCGCCACTTTGTTGCCTGCGCTGTCGGTATGGTAGTTGCGGTAATTGCCGGAGGTCGCTATTCCGCAATTGGTTATTTCGACTATCCCCGCAGAATGGTGTATTACCGTGTCGTTGGCGTTTATTGGCTTGTCAATGGAAATGCGCCATTTTTGCCCTTTCGGATTATGCCCTTTTGCCGTAATTTCTCCGCCTATTTCTACAATGTAGTCTGTAACACCGTTACGCTCAAGCATTTTTCCTACCTCGTCGCATCCCATTCCTTTTGCAATCGCGCTGAAATTGAAAGTTGTCCTGCCGTCGGATTTCACGATTCTTATCCCCTCTTTGCGGGTCTTGTCGATTCCGACGAACATAAGTATCGAATCTACGGCTTGCCGGTTGGCTTTTCCCGTTTTTTCGTATCCGAATCCCCAAAGATTGACGAGAGGAGATACAGTTGGGTCGAACGCTCCTCCGCTTTCGCGGTTAATCTCGACAGATTTGTCATAGAGGCGTGACAAATATCCGTCGAGAGTGTCGGAACGATTCTCGTTGATGGCTGTGATGCGTGATTTTTTGTTGAAAGGCGACACGCTCAATTCCACTTCCCTCAACACTGTGATTATTGAATCGGAAAGGTTCGTGTGGTGACAGTATTTTATATTGTATTCTGTGTTCCATGTTATTCCCGAGTTGTTTATCCACCTTTTCCTTTCGGGCTTTATCGTAAAAACTACGATTATGCCTATGATGCCTATTATCGCAAGTATTATGGCTTTTGTGCGTTTTTGATTATTGCTCATTTGATATAATATCTGCTATTTCTGTGCAAAATTATAATTTTATGTGGTTAAAAGTTTGAAAAAAGAAAATTTATACATATTTTTACGTTGTAGAAAGCTCTATTAATATATGTTATTTTGTTAACCCATTAATATTCAGATTTATGAAAACGTCTTATTTGTTTTTGGCAAACGGTTTTGAGGAAATAGAGGCCCTCGGGACTGTTGACGTGCTCAGGCGCGGCGGATTGGATGTGAAGACTGTTTCCATTTCCGATTCGAATGAAGTTGTTGGAGCCCATTCAGTGAAGGTTATAGCTGATACATTGATCAGCGAAATAGATACATCGGATGCGGAATGGTTGATACTGCCTGGAGGTATGCCCGGTGCGACCAATCTGTATGAGTGTGAGGCTTTGCGTGAGATGCTGTCGGCACACGATGCGAAAGGTGGAAAAATCGGCGCGATATGTGCTTCCCCGGCTGTGGTGCTTGGGCAGATGGGGTTGCTTGAAGGCAAGGAGGCCACTTGCTATCCGGGATTTGAGGAGTTGTGCAAAGGGGCGAAGATGATTGATGCGCGCGGGGTGGTCGACGGTAATATTGTCACTGCCAACGGTCCGTCGTCAACTTTGAATCTTGATTATGAAATCCTGAAAATTGAGTTGGGGAAGATGCGTGCAGACAAGATTATGAACGATATGTTGCTTTATCCGCAGCAGAAAATCAACGAATACTATTGATTTTAGCCGCAGATTAAAGGTTATAGGTCAGGGGTTACAGGTTAGTTTTAGCTTATAACCCTTTTTACTTTCTGATTTTAAAACTACCTGCTAATATTCTGTCTTGTCGGGTTTCGCTTGCCACGCGCGGAACGCCTCGATGGCATCCGTTCCGGGAATGTGGATGCACGGTATTTTGCGCTCTGATTGAGGCTTGTCCAATTCATCGTAGATGAACTTGTCGCTGAAGTCGATGGCGTCGGCATCTTCTTTTGTGTTTCCATAATATATGCGCGCCACTCCTGCCCAATAGAGTGCACTCAAGCACATCGGGCACGGCTCGCACGAAGTGTAGATGTAGCAGCCGTTGAGCTTGAATGTTCCTAATTCACGGCAGGCTTTGCGTATGGCATTCACTTCGGCGTGTGCCGTAGGGTCATTGTCGATGGTTACGGAATTGCTGGCTTCCGCCACTATCTTTCCATCCTTCACTATCACAGCCCCGAACGGCCCGCCGCCTTCGCCGACGCTGCGCAGTGCAATGTCGGAAGCCGTTTTCAGGAATTGCAGGTCTTTATCGGTTATCTCGATGCTCTTTTTCATCCGGTTAATTATTAGTGTATTGCAAATATAGTGAAAGCCGAGCGCAATACAAAGAACTTGTTCAATTTGTATGGCCGAGGCGCATCCTATATTATTCAAATATAGCGAAAGGTGAGGGCAGAAGCAAATGAAAACGGAGTTTTCAAACTTGATTATGCCGAACTGCGTCATATATTATCTAAATACTACTTGTGTGATAAAAATTGGGATGTTAATATTAAAAAGTTAATAATAAAACAAATACGATAGCTTGTTGATCTTTTGATTTGAAAATGATTTATTAGTTATTGGCGTGCGCTAAGAAATCAGAGAATAGTTGCTTCAAGCGCGACCTCCACGAGGTCGATTTCTTTATTCTCCATCTACCCACCGCCAAGGCGGCGGGTTACCCGGCAACAGCCCCCACGGGGCTGGCTTCGTCGTCGGCAACGCATTACACTACATAAACCGAATGCCCATATTTTTACAGTAGTATTGTATTATCTAAATATAATTAAAGCCTGTATGCTGTTTAATGAATCAGATTCAGGCGAACGGCAATTTCAACGGCTGCCGCCGTATTGCTGACTTGTAACGCAGCAAGAATGTTTTGCCGGTGGCGATAGACCGTATTTACTGATATGTTCAGGATGTCTGCAATTTGTTTGCTGCTTTGCCCTTTTGCCAATAACGATATCACTTCTTTCTCCCGTTCTGAAAGAATCTGTTTGTCAAGCTGCTTGTATTTGTCGGATAATACAGTTTCTCCGGTTTTATTGTTGATTATCTCACGAATTATATGTTTGTTGTTTTCAATAAAGGGAGTATAGAGGCACAGTGCCAGCCAAATGCTCCCGTTCGGGAAACTTTCCAAATAATAAGATTGGTGAAGAATAGGAATGGTTTCTTGGTTTGCCGTTTTGAAATGAAGAGAATTGAGCATACAGTAATAAGGGCGCTCACTGATAGGCAATGCTTTTTGCAGTTGGAAGAAGCGCAGTTCTAATACATGCCGTTCGATTAGTTCCTCATACGGTACATGCTTGAAAATAATTTCTTCGAAAGCTGAAGATTCGTTTATTGAATTGTTCTCTAATCCTATTTTCTTGCCTAAAGCTCCGGAATAAATGTAACTGATGTTTTTTTGATAGTCGGATAGGACTGCAATGCCATTTCCTGTTTCTGCAAAGGATTGTGCAATGATTTCTTTTGTGCCAATATCTCGGAATTGCCATTCTCTGATTCGCGAAAATCTTGTTCTGTAAAAAGTTTCTTTAATTTTTGCTCTTCATCCATAATGAAAATGGCTAATTTTAACTATTGTGCATCCTGTTCGGTCGCTTTAATTTTGCATTGTAAAATATTGTCCTAATCCGCTATAAGATAGGTGCAAAGATAATGTAAAGCATCTGTAAATGGATGAAAATTAATTATAAAATAAGGAATATATGAAGAAAACGATTGTATTATTGGTTTTTGCCGGAATGTTTGCGATGCAAGGTTGTAAACAAAAATCTGTCGTGCAAATGGATGGTAGTGATGCCGGTGTTGCGAATATTTCAAAGTGTGACGTCCGTTTTAATGGAGTATCTTTTACCGGTGCTCTTAATGGTGCTGATTCTTGTGGCTGTGAAAGGTGACAGCATTCTTGAATTTAGCTGTGCGGAAAAGCGTGACTTTTTTTCGGGATCCTAATGGGTCGGTAAGCGACAATGCCCCCATATTGCTTTCCGCGATAGACAATACAAAACCGTTTACTTTTACAGCAAAAATCACTCCATGATTTACTAAGGAAGGAACGTATAATGCCGCCGACATTTTTGTATATGCCAATGACACTTTGTGGCATAAACTTGCTTTTGAGCAGGATGAGCGTGGAAATCACCGCATAGTTACGGTCAGGACTGTGGGAACTTCCGATGACAATAATCATGAAAAACTCGATTCGGCATCTGTATATTTGCGTTTCTCTTCTGATACACGTACGCTGGCGAGCTATTATTCGTTTGACAAGCAAGAGTGGTATATGGTCAGACTTTATAAAAACAATTATCCTGACAGTCTGTTGGTTGGTATTTCAAGCCAATGCCCAAAAACAGGAATTTGTAAAAGTGTTTTCGAGGATATTTTATGGCACAGACAAAAGGACGTTTTGAGGTGCATGACCTCGACAATTTCAAACTGCATGTTTATTACACCAACGATGCGTTGGGCGATGCAAGTTACATCGTTGAGGGCAAAGATGCGCTTGTGACTATGGAGCAGCCATTATTCAAGGACAATGTAGTTGAGTTTGACGCTTATCTTTCCCGGTTGGAGAAGCCGGTGGAGAAACGTATTACCGACTATCATGTAGGCGGAACCGGAAGCCATGATGTGGTTATGGCAGAGGGTATGCCTGAATTTACGAAAGGCGAAATCTATGGCGGTATGATGCAGGGCTTTGCTCAGGCGTTCGGTGATGCCCTGACAGATATGCCGACAGGCAGGGCTGCGGAAGTGGCTTTCGGCACTACGCAGACTTGGGCTGGGGTGGCTTTCGAGTTCCGTCGCGGCGCAACAACGGATTTTCCGGGTGCAAGCATTTTGATAGGCGGCAAGGTTTATTATACGCATTGGACTCCGGTAAAGGCACATGTCAGCCACTTGCAAGTGTCGTCACCGGCTGCCATCGACGCGGAAATAGCGGAGGCGGAGAACTCATTGGCTTCGGGTGCGACGCTGTTTGTCGGCGGACACGGAGGCGCTGCTACACGCGATGCTGTGGAGTTTAAAATCACTTACCTGAAAAAGATGAAAGAACTGCTTGCAGCAAACCGAACGGCACAGGCTTTTGTGGATGCTATGAAAGATGCCTATCCAGGTCTGCCCGGAGAAGCCGGATTGGAGGAGCTTGGCAAGGCGCTCTGTAAGTAGGACAATCAGTTTTGGACGGAAACGTGCCGGGGAGCTGGGGCTTAATGCCGCCTGTTTCCGACACTTCGCTTTTTTTATAGGGTGTCATATCAAATTGAGGTCTTTTGCTGTCCGGCAGGCTTCTATGGAGTTTTTTACTTGCAGTTTCCCCAAGATTTCTTGCCTGTGACGGCTTACTGTATTTATGCTTATTGATAGCGTAAAGGATATTTCTTTGCTTGTAAACCCCTTGTCTATAAGGCTTAATACCTGTTTCTCCCTGTTGGATAGGATTTTTGTGCCACTATGTTTGTTCAATTTTGTCATTTGCCCATTGACAGAATAGATTATCAGGCATTTTGCCGGAATGTCGAAAGCTAAAGGACTGTAAAGGCATAAGGCAAGCCATAGGGAGTCGTTGTAAACGGAATGGATGTAAAACATCCGGTGCAGAGTGTCTATATAGCCGTTCGATCTGGTCCGCATACGTAGTTTGCTCATCAGATAGTAGGCAGTGCGTCTCTTCTTTGGCTGGCGTTTGATGAAATGGTAAAAGCTGAGTTCCTGCAAGTGCTTGCCGGCCAAATCGTCGGGATGGATGAGCTTGAAGATGTCTTCTTCCCAGACAGATGCCACCGTATGTTCTTCCCCGCATTTTTCCATTCCAAGCATCCGTGAGAAACCGCCGTAATAAATATGGCTTGTCTGTGTGCGTAGGTCGCTCAGTACGGCGATGTTATTTTCCATCAGCGCATAGTTGCGGGCGATGTCCTTATATTTGTCCAGCATTTCAGTGCGGTGCTGTGTTTCAGGAAAGTCCTGCCGTGAAAATTCTTTGTTGAGTAAGCCTATTGTATCCATTTTGGAGTGAAAAATGGTTATTTATAATCATTGTACGGTGTATGATAGTATATTACTTTTGCAAAAGTAATGAAAAAGGATGGTTATCCGGTATGTAATAAAAAGTTTAAGGCATTAGTAAATTACAAGGAAATGAAAAAATTATGGTTGGCAGGATTGATGGTTGCCGCTTCGTTTGGCTGTGCCGCGCAATCATTGGAAAAGATGCAATGGTTCAATGAACCGGAACAATGGAAGATTGAGGGCAACACTCTTTTGATGGATGTCACTCCCCATACGGATTATTGGCGGATTTCCCATTATGGGTTTACCGTGGACGATGCGCCGTTCCTGTATGCTTTGCGCGGCGGAGAGTTTGAAGTGAAGGTAAAAATATCAGGCGGCTATAATACTCGTTTCGACCAGTCAGGGCTGATGCTTCGCATCGATCACGAGAATTATATCAAAGCCGGGATAGAGTTTGTCGACGGGAAATATAATCTTAGCACTGTCGTGACACACCGCACGAGCGACTGGAGCATAATACCTTTAGACAAGCCTGTGCCGTTTGTCTGGATAAAGGCGGTTCGCCGTTTGGATGCCGTGGAGATTTTTTATTCCTTCGACGATGAGGAATATGTGATGATGCGCAACGCATGGCTGCAGGACAATCACCCGGTGATGGTAGGAGTGATGGGAGCCTGTCCTGACGGCGACGGTTTCACGGCCACTTTCGAGAATTTCTCTATCAGGCATTTGCCGGATATGCGCAGAAGCCAATGGCTTAGTAAGAACAGTGGCGCGGACGATTAGTGTGGAAACGGAACTAACGGTTTCTGAAATCAATATTTCGAGCCTTGTACGATGCCGCAGCGGAGGATTTCCACGTTGAGGCGGTTTGTGAATTCGTAGTTTTTCAACCCCCAGCGGGGTGAAATCAGCAGATTGTCGGGCGATTGCGACACGAAACGCTCTATGGCGATGTCGCCGCGTGTGCGTTCAATGAACCGGAGGCATAGGTCGATATATTCGTCAACGTTCCATTGGCGTATTTGCAGCTCGCCCTGCTCGATTTGCCGGGCAAGCTTTGTGCCTTTGATAAGTTGCAATTGGTGGAGTTTGATTACATCGACAGGTAATTCGGATACTTTGTCGGCAGTCGTTAATATGTCGTTTTCGTTTTCTCCGGGAAGTCCTAATATAAGGTGCAACCCGCATGGAATGCCTTTCGATGCTGTCCGGCGGACAGCATCGGCAGTGTCTTCCCATGTATGTCCCCGGTTGATGATGGCAAGTGTCGAGTCGTTGGCCGATTCTGCCCCATACTCTATCATAATGAATGTTTGCCGTGACAAGCCGGCAAGATAGTCGAGCAATTCTTGTGGCATGCAGTCAGGGCGTGTACCTATGATGATACCTACTACATCGTCAACGGCAAGAGCTTCTTCATACATGCGCTTTAATTGTTGCAAGTCGGCGTAGGTGTTGGTGTATGCTTGAAAATATGCGAGATATTTCATTTCGGGATATTTTCTTGCGAAAAAACGTTTTCCTTCTTCCAATTGCTCCGTTATGCTTTTTTCCGGACGGCAATATCCGGGGTTGAATGTCTGGTTGTTGCAGTATGTGCATCCGCCGAATCCTTTGCTGCCGTCGCGGTTTGGGCAGGTGAATCCGGCGTTGATGGCGATTTTTTGCACTTTGTATGGAAAATGCCGTTTAAGGAAGGTGGAGAAATCGTAATATCCCATATCTCAGAAACGCGACAAGCGGTTAAGAAGATAGAAATCCATAATAGTGATTGCCGCCATCGCTTCCACGACAGGGACGGCGCGCGGAAGCACGCACGGGTCGTGCCGGCCTTTGGCGTGAAGAATATCCGGATTGCCGTTTTTGTCAACAGTTTCTATGTCTTTAAGCAGGGTGGCTACTGGTTTGAAAGCCACGCGGAAGTAGATGTCCTCGCTATTCGACAGTCCGCCTTGTACACCGCCGGAATTATTGGTGCGTGTACGAATCTTGCCGTTCTCGTTGTAGAATAGGTCATTCATTTCGCTGCCTTTTCTCGCACAACCATCGAATCCCATGCCGATTTCAAAGCCTTTAGCCGCGTTGATTCCGAGCATGGCGTAGCCGAGACGCGCATTGAGCTTGTCGAACACTGGTTCGCCTAATCCGGCAGGACATCCTTTTATAACGCAGGTGATTGTGCCGCCTATTGTGTCGCCATCCTTTTTTACGGTCTCAATCAACTGGCGCATTTCTACGGCTTTCTCCGGGTCGGGGCAGCGTACTTCATTTGTCTCAATCATCTCCGGATTATACAGGCGATAGTCGTTGTCGAGGCTTATGTTTCCGACTTGCGACGTATAGGCATAGATTTCAATGCCTATGGACTTTAGTGCTTGCTGCGCTATTGCTCCGCTGACTACACGTGCGGCCGTTTCTCGTGCTGAAGAGCGTCCACCTCCACGATAGTCGCGTATTCCGTATTTTGCGGAATATGTATAGTCGGCGTGTGAAGGGCGGTAAAGGTCTTTTATATTATCGTAGTCGTCGGAATGTTGGTTAGTGTTGGCGATTATGAAACCAATCGGAGTGCCAGTGGTCTTTCCGTCGAACATACCCGACAGAATCTGCACGCGGTCGCTTTCGTTGCGTTGCGTGACAATCGGCGATTGTCCGGGACGGCGGCGGTCGAGTTGCCGCTGTATTTCTTTAATGTCGATTCGGATTCCGGCCGGTACGCCGTCGATTATTCCGCCGATGGCATCACCGTGCGATTCTCCGAATGTGGTCAGTTTGAATATTTCTCCGAAGGTATTCATATCGTGGCGATTATATTTCTTCTTCTGTGGCAATGTCGGCAACTGTGGCATGCACGAATTCCACCAAATCTTTAGGGTTGATTTTCAATTGCAGCCCGCGGACACCTGCGCTGACATATATGTAGTCGAAGTCGTAGCATGAGGAATGGAAATATGTCGGGAACGCCTTTTTCATTCCTATCGGGGAGCATCCTCCACGTATGTAGCCGGTAGTAGGCAGCAATTCCTTCATAGGCAGCATTTCCACTTTTTTGTTGCCTGATGCTTTAGCCGCTTTTTTCAAGTCCACCTCGTGGCATCCGGGGATTACACAAACGATGTATTTTGTCTTGTCGCCGTGCAGCACGAGCGTTTTGAACACCTGATGCAGGTCTTCTCCCAATTGGTCGGCTATATGTTTTGCCGCAAGGTCGTTTTCGTCAACTTCGTATGGCACAAGCTCGTATTTTATTTTTGCCCGGTCGAGAAGCCGCGCGGCGTTTGTCTTGTTTATTCCTCCTGACATAGTTATACGATCTTGTTGGTCAAAGGTTTGCCCTCAATAAATTCTCTGATGTTGTCGGCAGCTATTTTCATCAGCCGTTGGCGGGCTTCCAATGTCGCCCATGCAATGTGCGGCGTGAGGTAGCAGTTGCGTGCCTTGAGCAACGGATTCTCCGGTGACGGCGGTTCCGTGGAGAGCACGTCGGCGCAGAATGCGGCGATTCTTCCGCTGTCGAGCGCTTCGGCAAGGTCGTTTTCATTGACGAGCGGTCCGCGGCCGGTATTAATCAGGATTGCCGACGGTTTCATTTTCCCGATTGTCTGCTTGTTGATGATTCCTTTTGTGGATTCCGTAAGCGGGCAGTTTAGACTTATGGCATCGGATTCTGCAAGCAAAGTGTCGAGTGAGGACGGCGTTATTCCTTCCGGCAATTGCGCTGCGCTTTTGGATGTCTTTGCTATCACTTTCATACCGAATGCCAATGCTATTTTTGCTGTTGCCATACCGGTGTTTCCTAATCCTACAATGCCCATTGTCTTTCCGGCAAGTTCGATGAGCGGAGTGTCATAGAAACAGAAATCCGAGCAGTTTTCCCATGCTCCTTTTCCGACTTCTTCTGCATAATGGGCGACGTGGTGGGTTATGTTAAGCAGGTGGGCGAAAACCATTTGAGCAACTGACATAGTGCTGTAAGCCGGTATGTTGGTCACCGCGATTCCACGTTTGCGTGCCGCTTCGAGGTCAACTACATTGTAGCCGGTTGCAAGCACTCCGATGTATTTCAATTTCGGTAATTGCTCTATTTGTTTTGCATCGAGCACTACCTTGTTAGTCAGCACTATTTCTGCGTCGGCTGCCCTTGCCGCTATTTCTACGGGCGTTGTGCGGTCGTAGATTGTGCAGTTGCCTAATGACTTTATCGCGTCCCAGCTAAGGTCGCCGGGATTCAGTGTATATCCGTCGAGTATGCAAATGTTCATAGCTGTAAGTTTTGTAATTACAAAGATAATGAAAAGCTGTAAGAAACAGAGCGGTGGCAAACCGAATTAAAGTCTGCCACCGCCGATTGCTTTTATATGGAAACTTACTTTATCAGATATTGTGAGCTGATGGATTCATATTCGTGAACTCTTCTGATAGTGTCGGCAAAAAGCGGTGCAATCGAGAGGATTGTGGCTTTGTCGCAATTCTTGTCGAAAGGAATGCTGTTCGTGAATATGATTTCTTTCAAGGCGCTCGCGTTTACTCTCTCTGAGGCCGGGTCGCTCATGATGGCGTGTGAAGCCAATGCCCTTACAGACCGGGCTCCTTTTTCCTTCATCAGGTCGGCAGCTTTTGTTATGGTTCCTGCGGTGTCAACCATATCGTCGACGAGAATGACATCCTTGCCTTCTACTTCGCCGATTACAGTCATATTTTCCACAACATTGGCTTTTGCCCTTTGTTTATGGCAAAGCACCAAAGGAACGTTGAGATATTTTGCATAGCTGTTGGCGCGTTTAGCTCCGCCTACGTCAGGAGAAGCTATCACAAGATCCTCGAGTTTCAAAGATTCTATGTACGGAATGAAAATGGAAGAGGCATAGAGATGGTCGACCGGCACGTTGAAAAAACCTTGTATTTGGTCGGCGTGCAAATCCATTGTAATCAGGCGGTCGATGCCGGCGGTGCTGAGCAGGTCGGCGACAAGCTTGGCGGCAATCGACACGCGCGGCTTGTCTTTGCGGTCTTGACGTGCCCATCCGAAATAGGGTATTACCGCTATTACCGATTTTGCTGAAGCGCGTTTTGCCGCGTCAATCATCAGCAACAGTTCCATAAGGTTGTCGGTATTGGGGAATGTGGATTGAACAAGGAATACTTCGCATCCGCGGATGGATTCTTCAAACGACACTTCAAATTCGCCGTCGGCAAAATGCTGGATGTTCATCTTGCCGAGTTCCATACCAAGTTCCTTGCACATTGCTTCTGCCAGATACTGAGATTTCGTTCCGGAGAAAATTTTGAAAGGAGGCAAATTGCTATTCATAATTTTAAGTTGAAAAATTTATGCAAAATTAAATATTTCTGTCCAAACGGTTGCCCTTTGTTTTGAGTTTTTTAGTGTCGGTGGATTTCTTTGCCATTTTCAGCTTCCAGATGACGGCATTGTTGGCCGGCAGTTCTGTCAGAAACGGCGTATCCGGCGAAAGCGTCTTTTTTGCCTTTTTCCCGGTAAGCAGCTCTGTGACCATATAGTTTCCTGCAATCAGCCCGAGAGTCTCGAATGCGTGTTGTGGAATGTTGATTGCACAGTCGAAAGGGTTGTATGCAAAATTGACGGCTATGATGACGAGCTCGTTGCCGTATTGGCGCAAGTATGTGAAAACGTTATGCGGATTGATGGTAGGGTTGGAATAATTCACGTACATCAGGTCGAAGAAATTGCCATCGCTGATTGCTTTTTCTTTGCGTGAGATATTCAGTATCAATTTATATTTTTCGCGCAATGTCTTGCTTGCTTCGTCCAATCCGGCTCCGTCGCATTTCCCTTTGTCGTACCATTCCCTTATTGCCGGGACGCTCCAATAGTCGAATATCGTGGTTCTTCCGTCCTTTCCGCTGAATCCTTCGGCATCTTCGGCTTTTTCGCCAAGTTCCTGTCCCGCGTAAATCATGACCGGCCCGCGGTTGATTGTGGAGCAGACTACTAACGACGGGATTACAAGACCTGCGTCGCCGGCATATTCTTTCGACGCGAAGCGTTGTTCGTCGTGATTTTCAAGGAAATTGAGCATATGGTTGGCAATGCCCTCCACGGTCTGCCAGCACCCTGTCAGTTGTGCGGCCGAAATGTTTCCGCACCTTATGCCCCGGAGTGTGTCATAGAGGTTTACCTTGTCGTAAAGGTAGTCGAATCCCGCGCGGTAGATGTAGTCTCGGTAGATGCCTACATCGTAAAGCTCTGCAATGAATATGATTGAAGGGTATTTTTCTTTTACTGCGCTGATTGCCCATTTCCAGAATTCGACTGGCACCATGTGCGCCATGTCGCAACGGAATCCGTCGATTCCTTTTGATGCCCAGAACCGTAGTATGTTGAGCATTTTTTTCCAAGTGTCGGGTATCGGGTCGAAATGGGTGGAGCCGTTTCCGTAGTCGATTCCATAATTCAATTTCACTGTCTCGTACCAGTCGTACTGGTTCGGGAAAGCGTTGAAACAATCGTTGCCCGACGCTTTTGCCGGAAACTCGATATATGCGTCCTCTCCGCTTCCGAGGTCGAACGACGGAGAGAATTTCTGGCGTGGTATGTAATAGAAATTATTGTCCGGGCTGAAAAACACGTCCATATTGTCGTCCGCGCTGAAGTCTTTCACTCCTGCCGGTGCCACATCGGAATGATACTGACGTGCGACGTGGTTAGGTACAAAGTCCATAATGACTTTCAGCCCGCATTTATGGGTACGTTCGACAAGCGCCTCGAACTCTTTCATCCGGTCAGGTACGCTTACGGCAAGGTCAGGGTCGATGTCGTAATAATCTTTTATGGCGTAGGGCGAACCGGCGTTGCCTTTCACAATATGGGGGTTATCGCGGCGTATGCCGAATTTTGAATAGTCTGTTCTTGTGGCATGCTCGATTACTCCGGTGTACCATACGTGTGTGGCTCCAAGGCCGGCAATAGAGTTGAGCACGGTGTCCGTTATGTCGTTTAGCTTTCCGCATCCGTTCTGTTCGATAGTGCCGTTAGGCACGCAGTGGCTGTTGGTGTTCGAGAACAGGCGGGGCAGCATCTGATAGATTATAATCTTGTCATTCATAGTTGATATAATGAAAGCACAAACATACGAAAATCGCTGGAATAAAAAAAATCCGTATCCATTTGCGGACACGGATTTTTTCATAACATTAGTGTCATATTATTTCAATAATTCAACAGAACGTTTCAGGAACTCGTCGAGGGCTTTGCCTTTCAGCAGGTTGTTGCCGAGCAAAGCGATGTCGATAATCTGCCTTACGAGCGGATTGGTCTCCGCATACGAGTCGATGGCCTTGTTCTCGTCGTTGCGCAGATTCTCGGCTTCTTTCTCTTTTTCTTCGAGTTCTTTCTTCTCGTCGTCGGAAGCTTCTTTTTTGTCGCGCAGCTCGCTTATCCGTTTGTTGAGTTCGGAAATGGATTGCTCCAATGGCATTACTTTTTCATCGAGAGCCGACTTTGTGTCTGCCATGATTTTCTTCACAACAGGATGCTCGGTATTGAGAATCAAATTATATGAGTCGGGCAGTTCGTTATAGAAACTCATTTGACGCTGCATTGCGGCCATCTCTTTCATACGGCGCATATATTCGTTCTGCGTGATTTGCACCGGCTGTGAATTTTCTCCCAAGGCATCGAACGAAATCAGAAATTCGCTCTTCTCGACGGCAGGAATCTGGGATTTGAACAACTCGGTCATTACAGTGCGTTCCGTATCCGACAATTGCGCACTCTTGCGGTCGGCTTTTACTATAAGGTTGTCGATAATGTCGCTGTCGACACGCACAAATCTCGATTTTTCGAGCTTCTGCTCCAGCAATCCTACGAAATGGCTTCCCAACTGATCGTTGATGACCAACACGTCATAGCCTTTGTCGGTCGCGGTCTTTATGTAGCTGTATTGTGCCGTTTTGTCGGTAGTGTATAGGTATATCAGGTTGCCGTCCTTGTCTGTCTGGTTGCTTTCGATTAGCTTCTTGTATTCGTCGAGCGTGAATTTCTTGTCTTCCGTATTGCCGAGCAGCGCGAATTTCATGGCCGCGTCGCAGAATTTTTCGTCTGTGAGCATGCCGTACTCGATGAATATCTTGATGTCGTCCCATTTCTCCTCGAATTCCTGACGGCGTGTCTTGAATATGGTTTCAAGCTGCGAAGCTACTTTCTTGGTTATGTAAGAAGAGATTTTCTTCACGTTGGAGTCGCTTTGCAGATATGAGCGCGACACGTTCAACGGAATGTCGGGAGAGTCGATTACGCCACGCATAATCATCATGAATTCCGGCACTACGCCTTCCACGGAATCCGTCACGAACACTTGGTTGCAGTAGAGCTGTATCTTGTTCTGCTGTATGTCGAGATTGCTTTTGAATTTCGGGAAATAGAGTATTCCTGTAAGCGTGAAAGGATAATCCACGTTGAGGTGTATCCAAAACAGCGGGTCTTCGTCGCCGGGATATAGCTCGTGGTAGAATTTCAGGTAGTCCTCGTCCTTCAAATCCGACGGTTGCAGTGTCCACGCCGGTTTTGTGTCGTTGATTACATTGTCGGTGTCGGTATCCACCCATTTGCCGTCTTTCCATTCTTGCTTTTTGCCGAAAACGATAGGGATTGGCAGGAACTTGCAATATTTTTTCAGAAGTGCTTCTATCTTGTCCTTTTCAAGGAATTCCTTGCTTTCGTCGTCGATGTAAAGTATGATGTCCGTGCCGCGTCCGGATTTTTCAATCTCTTCAAGCTCGAATTCCGGGGAGCCGTCGCATGTCCAGCTTATGGCTTTTGCACCTTCTTTGTATGAGAGCGTGCGTATCTCCACTTTTTTCGAAACCATGAAAGCCGAATAGAATCCCAATCCGAAATGCCCGATTATGGCGTTTGCGTTGTCTTTGTATTTGGCAAGGAATTCTTCCGCTCCGGAGAAAGCGATTTGATTGATGTATTTGTCCACGTCTTCCGCTGTCATGCCGATTCCGTGGTCAGAGATTGTAAGAGTTCCGTTCTCCTTGTCGAGCTTTACTTCTACTTTCAAGTCGCCGAGCTCACCTTTGAATTCCCCGCACGACGCAAGGGTCTTGAGCTTTTGTGTGGCATCGATTGCGTTAGATACCATCTCACGCAAGAAAATATCGTGGTCGCTGTACAAGAATTTTTTTATGACCGGGAAAATGTTTTCCGTGGTCACTCCAATTTTTCCTTTTTGCATAGTAATTCTTATTTTTGATTTTGTAATATGTCCAAGCAAAAAAAATGCCATATCCTTCCGGGTATGACATTTTAACTGCGACTGACGGATATTTTGTCAGTAGTCTGTTTCTATTTCACGCCGCATTCCAATTTGTCGCAGCCTTCTTTATAGTCGATTACGAGTTTTGAACCTTGATTTACTTCCGCCCGTAGAATCATTTCGGCCAACTCGTCTTCGATGTACTTTTGGATTGCGCGTTTCAGCGGACGTGCTCCGTATTGGCTGTCGAAGCCTTTCTCGACAATGAATTCTTTGGCCGCGTCAGTTATGGTCAGTTGGTAGCCAAGTTCTGCCGCACGTTTGTGGAATCCTTCGATTTCTATATCGATGATTTTGTAAAGGGCTTCTTTGTCGAGGCTGTTGAACATCACTATGTCGTCCACACGGTTGAGGAATTCGGGGGCGAATGTGCGGTTCAATGCCTTTTGTATCACTCCGCGCGAATATTCCTGCTCGTTGCGTACGGTCTTGAAGCCTACACCGCCGCCAAAATCTTTCAGTTGGCGTGTGCCGATGTTGGATGTCATTATTATAATAGTGTTCTTGAAATCGACTTGCCGTCCCAGGCTATCGGTAAGCCTTCCCTCGTCCATTACCTGCAAGAGCATATTGAACACGTCGGGATGGGCTTTTTCAATTTCGTCAAGAAGAACGACGGAGTATGGGCGGCGGCGCACTTTCTCTGTCAATTGTCCGCCTTCTTCATATCCGACATATCCCGGAGGCGCTCCTACGAGGCGCGATACGGAGAATTTCTCCATATATTCGCTCATGTCTACACGGATAAGCGCATCGCGCGAATCGAACAGGAATTCCGCCAGTTTTTTTGCCGTATGTGTTTTTCCTACACCGGTGGGGCCGAGGAACATGAATGTGCCGATGGGGCGGTTCGGGTCTTTCAGGCCTACGCGGTTGCGTTGTATCGCCTTTACAATTTTGTCGATGGCTTCGTCCTGGCCTATGATGCTTTGTTTTAGCTCGTCTCTCATGTTCAGCAGTCTTGCGCCTTCCGACTGCGCAATGCGTTGTACCGGCACGCCTGTCATCATGGCCACCACTTCCGCTATTTTGTCGGCATCGACAGTTTCGCGGTTCTTGCTCAGTTCTTTTTCCCACTGTTCTTTTTTCTGTTGTAGCTCCGTTTGTAGTTTGTGGGCTTCGTCGCGGTAGTTTGCGGCTGCCTCGAAGTCCTGTTTGCGTGCTGCATCCTGCTTTTTTGCAGTGGTTTCCGCTATTTTGTCTTCAAGCTCTTCGATTTCTTTGGGTGCATTGACGTTAGCCACGTGGACTTTTGCCCCGGCCTCGTCGAGCGCGTCGATTGCCTTGTCGGGGAAGAACCGGTCGCTCACGTAGCGTTGTGTCAGTTTTACGCATGCTTCCAACGCTCCGTCGGTGTAAATGACATTGTGGTGGTCCTCATAATTCTTTTTTATGTTGTGAAGAATCTGCAATGTCTCTTCAGCGGAAGTCTGTTCCACGATTACTTTCTGGAAGCGGCGTTCCAACGCTCCGTCCTTTTCGATATTCTTGCGGTATTCGTCGAGCGTGGTGGCTCCGATGCATTGCAGTTCTCCGCGCGCCAATGCCGGTTTGAGCAGGTTGGCTGCATCCATAGTCCCGGATGCGCTTCCAGCCCCGACAATGTTGTGAATCTCGTCGATGAACAGTATCACGTCCGGACTTTTTTTCACTTCCTCGATTATGGCTTTTATGCGTTCCTCAAACTGTCCGCGGAATTTCGTCCCGGCCACGATTGCCGCCATGTCGAGCGACACAATGCGTTTGTCGAACAGCAGGCGAGACACTTTGTGCTCTTTTATCCTCAACGCCAGCCCTTCTACTATCGCCGATTTGCCTACTCCCGGTTCGCCTATGAGCACGGGATTGTTCTTCTTGCGGCGGCTGAGAATCTGTATCAGCCGTTCTATTTCACGCTCCCTGCCTACTACCGGGTCGAGACGGCCTTCTTCGGCGGCTTTTGTTATGTCGTTGCCGAAGCGGTCGAGCACCGGCGTGTCGCCGTGGGATGTGGGCGCGGTTTGTGTTGCGGCTCCACGTTCGTTTCCTTGCTGCTTGCCTTGGTCTTTCTCTTCCGGGAAAGCGTCGTCCTCGTCATAGTCGTTGCTGTCGTAGCCGTCGGCTATTTTTACGTCCGGATGCCATTCTTTCCAGTGTCGTTGTATATTGTTGTCTGTCATATATGCGTGCTTTTTTGATTAAGACTTACAAAAATAGTGCCAATCGAAGGAAATTTACTTTTTTGTGCTTGGTGTATGGTTGTGCCGGAACAAAAAAGTTTTGAGTTTCGATGTAAGGATGTTTGTTATGCAAACGATTTGCATTATCTTTGCAAGATAAAGCGGTTACCATATTGATATGGTCGCAGAAAGATAAAAGTAAATAAAATATATGGCAGAAGATCGTATTCAAAAGATTGATATTGAGCAGGAAATGCAAAGTGCTTACATTGACTACTCGATGTCGGTTATCGTTGCCCGTGCGCTCCCGGATGTGCGCGACGGCTTTAAGCCGGTGCACCGCCGTGTGTTGTATGGGATGGAAAGGATAGGGAACACATCTACGCAGCCTACGAAGAAGTCGGCGCGTATCGTGGGTGAAGTTATGGGTAAGTTCCACCCCCATGGGGATTCCTCCATTTATCTGACAATGGTCAGGCTGGCGCAGGAATGGTCGTTACGCTATCCTCTTATTGATCCGCAGGGTAATTTCGGCTCGATTGACGGCGATTCGCCGGCGGCCATGCGTTATACTGAGGCGCGCCTTGCAAAGATGGGTGAAGAAATGATGCGCGACATTGATGAGGATACCGTCAATTTCGTCCCGAATTTCGATAATACATTGATGGAGCCGGAAGTGCTCCCTACGCGGTTCCCAAACTTGCTTGTCAACGGAGCGTCGGGCATCGCGGTCGGTATGGCCACGAATATGCCGCCGCACAATCTTACGGAGGCTATAAACGCTTCCGTTGCATTGCTCGACGACCCTGAAATCACCATCGAGGGACTGATGCAATACATAAAAGCTCCTGATTTCCCGACAGGCGGCACTATCTACGGCTATGCGGGCGTGAAGGAGGCATACGAGACCGGCCGCGGGCGCATTGTGGTAAGGGCAAAGGCGGAGATAGAGTCGAACGGCGACCGTGAGACGATAGTAATCACCGAAATACCTTATAATGTATATAAGGCCGAGCTGATAAAGACCATCGCCGATATGGTTGAGGACAAGCGTATCGAAGGCATTTCGAGCATTGAGGACGGCAGTAGCAAACGCTACGGCATGCGCATTGTCATTGAGGTGAAGAAGGACGCGAATGCAAGTGTGGTTCTCAACAAGCTGTATAAGATGACACCGTTGCAGTCGGCTTTCAGTGTCAATAATGTGGCTCTTGTCAACGGCACGCCGAAATTGCTCAACCTGAAAGAGATACTTCAGGCTTTTGTCGACCATCGCCACGAGGTCGTAATCCGCCGCTCGCGTTTCTTGCTGAAGAAAGCGCAGGACCGCGCGCATATCGTGGAGGGGTTGATAATCGCCAGCGACAATATCAACGAGGTGGTAGACATTATCAAGACATCCAAGACTACTGACGAGGCGCGCCAACGTCTTTCGGAGCGTTTCGGCCTTGACGAGCCGCAGACGAAAGCCATTGTGGAGATGCGTCTCGGTGCGCTTACCGGTCTGAGTCAGGACAAGCTCCATGCCGAGTATGAGGAATTGGAGCGTCAGATTGAATTCTTGAATTCTGTGCTTAGCGACGATGCCGTATGCCGTCAGGTGATACGCGACGAGCTTATCGAGACCCGCGATAAGTACGGCGACGAGCGCCGCACAGACATAGTGTATGCTTCCGAGGAATTTAACGCGGAGGACTTCTATGCCGACGACGATATGATAATCACGATTTCGCATCTCGGATATATCAAGCGTACAGCATTGTCGGAATTCCGCACACAAGGACGCGGCGGAATGGGAGCGAAAGGCAGCGACACGCGCGACGAAGATTTCATAGAGTACATATATACGGCCTCGATGCACAACTATATGCTGTTCTTCACGCAAAAGGGACGTTGCTATTGGCTTAAGGTATATGAGATTCCGGAAGGCTCGAAGAACTCGAAGGGCAGGGCGATACAGAACTTGCTCAACATCGACGCTGATGACAAGGTTAACGCATTCATACGTGTGAAGCGTCTCGATGATCAGGAATTTATCAATTCCCATTATCTCCTGTTCTGCACCAAGCGCGGAATAATAAAGAAAACAAGTCTGGAGGCTTATTCGCGTCCTCGTCAGAACGGAGTGAACGCAATCATCATACGTGAGGATGACCAGTTGATACAAGTCCGTATGACCGACGGCAACGCCGAAGTGATATTGGCAAACCGTAATGGCCGAGCCATCCGTTTCAATGAAAAAGCCGTGCGTGAGATGGGACGTATGTCTACCGGCGTGAAAGGCATGACGCTCGACGGAGGCGACGATGAAGTAATAGGTATGATAACTATGACCGGCAATCCGGAAGAAACTGTCATGGTTGTTTCCGAACAAGGTTACGGCAAACGTTCGAGCATCGACGATTACCGCATCACCAACCGTGGCGGTAAGGGCGTGAAGACTTTGAACATAACCGAAAAGACCGGCAAGCTGGTTTCTATAAAGAACGTGACTGAGGCGAACGATTTGATGATTATCAACAAGTCGGGCATAACGTTGCGTATGAAAGTTTCCGATGTCCGTGTGATGGGCCGTGCAACGCAGGGCGTAAGGTTGATAAATCTTGAGAAACGCGGCGACGAGATTGCTTCTGTATGCAAAGTGGCGTCTGAACAGGATGTCGAAGATGCGGTTGCGGATGAGACAAACGCTGACGGTAATGCTCCGGAAGTACAAACAACAGAAAATAATTAACTAACAACAAATCTATTGATATGAAAACAAAATCAGTTTTATTGCTTTGCGCTTTGACAACGTTCGGCGCATTTGCACAGAAATCGGTAGTTGACGAGGTGGATAACATCCTTGACAAAATGTCGCCCGATTACAAGTCGGCAGCCGAGAAAATAGTACCGGCGTTGACGAATGACGAGACTAAGAGTGACGCAAAAACTTGGTTCCTTGGTGGTAAGGCTAATTTCGGCATTTATGATCAGGAGATGGTGAAATTGCAATTGGGACAAGCGGCTGATTCAGTCCTTATGTCGAATGCTCTTCTTAAAGGATATGATTATTTCAAGGCTGCCCTTCCGCTTGACACAGTGAAGCAGGTTGACAAAAAAGGCCAGTACAAGCTTAACAAAGACGGCTCGATAAAGGTGAAGACCAAATATTCGAAAGATATTGTGAATCTGTTGATGGGACACCACAATGATTTCTCGATTGCGGGCAACCTGATGTATAACAAGGGTAATTACAAGGAAGCCGGACAATTGTGGGACGTCTATGTGAAGATGCCGTATTCCGGAATTGCAGACCGCGACAAATTTGCCGTACCTGATTCGACAGTGGCCGAAATGGCATTTTTCGAAGGTGTTGCCCTTTGGCAAGGTGAGGATTTGAAAGGCGCTATCGACGCTTTCGCTATGGCGCGTAAGTTGGGATACCAAAAGAAAGAGGCATACGATTACGCGTTGAGCTGTATGGCAAATCTTCAGGATACAATCGGTATCGTTGAACTCGCTAAAGAGGCTAACAAGGTTTATGGCAAAGAGGATTCCCAGTATATCAAATTGATTATCAATGACAATATCAACCATAATCAATATGACGAGGCACAGGCTCTGATAGAAAGCGCTATTGCGGGCAATCCTAACAGTGCCGACCTTTACAATCTGATGGGATTCATTTGCGAGCAGAAGAAGGATGACGAACAGGCTTTTGCGAACTACAAAAAAGCTACCGAGCTTGATCCTAATTTCGCTCCGGCCCAGTTCAACGCCGGCGCATGCATCGTAAGAAAGGCTGCGGTTGTGCGTGAGAAAGTAAACAAGCTTACAGGCGCGGAATATCAGAATGCCATCAATAACGAGTTGATGCCGCTTTATCGTGAGGCTCTTCCTTATATAGAGAAGGCATACGAGCTTGATAATACGGATATGTCGGCAAAGCGTGTGTTGAGCAACTTGTATTACCAGCTTGGCGACGAAGCTAAGTTGAACGCTTTGGAAGGAAGATAATCTCTAAAATAGATTGGAAAAGAATATGGGGATGCGCCGGTGGGTGGCATCCCCATATTTTATATTGTTCATTGATTGATGAGGTTGAGTATTTCGGCCGGGCTGTCGACTATGGTGCCGGCGTTGAACTCACGCAGCTCTTTGGCCGTGCGGAATCCCCAAGTCACACCGACAGATTCCACGCATGCGCGCCGGGCTGTCTCCATATCCACTCCGGAATCGCCTACATAAAGCACATTTTGCTTGCGTACTCCGGCATCGGCGAGTATACCGAACACGATGGAAGGGTCGGGCTTCACTTTTATCCCTTCTTTTTGCCCGCAGATGTCGATGAAATTGATGCCGGGATAGTAGTGGCGGACGAGCTTTGTGGTGGCTTCTTGGTATTTGTTAGAGGCTACTGCGATTTTTATGCCTTTTTCTTGTAGCTCCTTTAGCAGCTCTGGCATCCCCTCGTAAGTTGTCGTGAAATCGGTGTTGTGGTTGTCATAGTATTCCTTGAAATCCTTTTTAAGCAATTCGATGTTTTCCTGATTGCGGGCTGCTTCCGGTAAGGCGCGTTCGATAAGCTTGTTCACACCGTTGCCTACATACATCGGGTATGCTTCAAGCGGATGCACCGGGTATCCGTTTTTTTGCAATGCGAAATTTGTAGCGGCTCCGAGATCTTTGATTGAATTAATCAAAGTGCCGTCGAGGTCGAAAATCACTAATTCTTTCATATGTCGAATGGTTAAATAATTACTAAAATGGATAGCCAACAGAGAAATGCAATGCAAAATCCCTGCCAAAATCGGGATGAATCAGAGGAAACCGTTCCTGCCCCTCTGCCGGGTTGACGGCTTTCATGCCGCAATCGAGGCGCAGCAGGAAGTAATTGAAGTTCATGCGCAGTCCGAGACCGTAAGCCACGGCTATTTGCTTGTAGAATTCGTTGAATTTGAATACTCCTCCCGGCTGGTTCTCATACGAGCGTATTGTCCAGATGTTTCCTGCGTCGATGAAAGCTGCCAGCTCGAACACCCAGAACAGCCGCGCGCGGTATTCGAGGTTGAGGTCAAGGCGTATGTCGCCGCATTGCTCCATAAAGGAGCTTACCGAGTTGTTGCTGTTATAGCTGCCCGGCCCTAATGTGCGGACCGACCATCCCCTGACGCTGTTTGCCCCGCCGGAGTAGAATCTTTTTTCGAATGGCAGTATGGTAGTGTTGCCGTATGGTACGGCTACTCCTGCCCCGGCGTGGAATACAAGTGAATTGCGGCGGTCGAACGAGTGGTTGATGGAATAATCCGCGTTGAGTTTCACATATTGTGAATATTGTATTCCCAGCACTTTGTAAGCGTCGGCTTGCGGGTCTTTTTTCTGGTTGGTTATGTGCGAGAACAGGTTAAGGATGTTGCCGGCGGTCTCTATTCCGGCACGTATGGTGTAGATGTCCGGCTGGTACACGAAATTCCCAATCCCATGGGTGGCCTTTTTGTTGGTGTAATAGAAAGAGTATCCTGTACGCATTATGAAGTGGTCCTCGTAGGAATAGCGCAGCAGCGGGTTGTCGGGCGCGATTTCGTCGAGGAATGAATCTGTTATTTGCGGCAGGTACACATAGTTTATGTCCAGCAGGTCGAACGTATGACTTATCATGCTGCCTTGCTCTGTCCATTTGTATTTCCATCCGGCACCGGCTATCACGCGTGTGTATTCCGGACGTTCCTGATAAGAGAATGTCGTGCCGAACTCTGTGTTGGCGCGTATTTTTTGCCTGAAACTTTTTTTCAGGAAAGGAAAAATGAATTTCGGGAAATTGATGTTTACTTCGCCGGAGTATTCCGCATAACGGTTGTTGACGAGTCCGGAAATGTCGCCGGAGATGCTTTCGTAGTTGATTCCGAGCTTGGCGGTGAGCAATTCCGAGCCTTTCGCTATATTGCGGTGCTGGTAGGTCGTCTCTACTCCGAATCCGAGGTCTCCTTCCGAGTTCGTGCCTTCCAGCGATACGGACACGCTTTGCGGTTTGGCTTTGGTCAGCAGTATATAGGAGTCGAGCCAGAGTTTGCCGTCGTGTTCTCCAGCCTGCTCGAAAGCAATGTTTACATATTTAAGAATACCTAACCTGCCTAATGACTGGTATGTGCGGTCTACATCCGCGGAATTGTATTTCTCGCCGATTTTGATGAAGCAGTTGTCGTCTATTATGGATGCCCGGAGGTAACGTTCGTCCCCGTAGAGGATGTTTATCCCTTTATGGGTCACCGTATCTTCTTGCTGGTATTCGGACAGGTCGTGGCGCTTCATCGGGTCGTAGTCGGTGATTACGTAGATGCTTCTTATGTAGAAAGGACGGTGGCGTGTGTAGCCGGCAATACGGTTGTTCTCGTAAGGAGGCATTACGTTGAGCGTGAGGTCCACTGCTTTATTGTTCTCGGTAGTGTCGGCCGTATAAGTTATGTATTCCTTGTTGAAGCCGAAATAGCCTTTTTCCCGCAGCCGTATCGCTATTTTTGTGCGTTCCTCTTCCATATCGTTGCGGTTGAACAAAGCTCCGTTGTGGAGTATGAATTCCGAGGAGTCGTTCATAATTATATTGCGCAGACTGTCATCCGGGATGTTGTATGTGATGCCTGCAATGTAGTGCGGCTCACCGGGGGCAATGTGATAGTCCACTTCGATTTTCTTGCCGTCGGTTACTGTGTCGACTGACACTTCTGTATCCATATATCCTTGGTTTACCAAGGCGAGTTTCAGCTGGTTGGCCGATGCTGCCGTGAGCTCGGGGTCGTAGATTACCGGTGCCTGTCCTAACCGCCGCAGCCATTTGTTGTACCATTTGGTGCTGTCTTTGCCCGACAGGTTGTAGATTGACAGTTGGAATTTTGCGCCGCCTAAAATCTCGTGGTTGGGAGTTTGGCGCAAATAGTTATGAAGTTCTTTTTTGTTGAATTTTCCGTCGTTTCCTTCGCTAACGTCGATTTTCACTTTGTTGAGCAGGTATTGTCCCTCGGGCACATGCTTGGTGGTGTTGCAGGATATAAGCAATGTCAGAACCGTGATAACCACGGCTTTGATTATGAACTTATGTGATGTCGCTACCATTTTTGTCCTTCAGGCAATTATCTTGCGAAGATACGATATTTGCTTTTAACTCGTATAATCGGTGCTGTTAAAAAAGAATTTATGATTTTCTATGAGAAAAATCGTAGGTTGTTTTTGTCTTATTTTGGATGGAATTGCGTACCTTTACGATTGATGAAGAAAATATTGTTTAAAATACCGCCGTTTGTGGCTACGGTCATAGTTGTCGGCATAGTAGCATATCTGACATTGTTCCCTGATCCTGTGCCGGAGATGCGTGTGATAATGTTCCCTTATGCTGACAAGGTGGTGCATTTTTTGATGTTTTTCGGTGTGGCCGCATGCCTGATGCTCGATTGCGGGCGTGTTTGCCGTAGAATAGCAGTCCCGCTTGCCGTTGCCGTATCGGTGGCTTATGGCGGATTGATTGAGCTGTTGCAGATGTGGATGGCTATGGGGCGTGCCGCTGACTGGCTTGACTTTGCCGCTGATGCGGTTGGTGCGGTGGTTGGTATGCTGGTGTGCCGTAGGATGTTTTTCCGATGAGACATATTATGGATGAAAAACGCACAAATAGGAAGAAACGCAATCTTGTCCGTTTGTTTGTCAGGTCGCTGATGGTGATAGTGGTATTTGTCGCATTATTACCGGCTACTTTGTATATTCCTGCGGTGCAGAATTTCGTTAAGACCATCGTCGCGGAAAAAGTGTCGGAAGCCACCGGCTATGGAGTGGAAATAGGCAGGTTCATGTTGCAGTTCCCCGTAAAAGTGTCGGTCGGGAATTTTTTGATTACAGACCAGAACAGGGATACAATGGCATTCGGCGATAATGCGCATGTGGATGTGAGGCTCATACCTTTGTTGATGGGCGATGTGGTCGTGCGTGGAATCGAGTTGGAAAATGCCGGTTACAGAATGGTCAGTGCTGATTCGTCAATGATAATGTCGGCGAAAATAGGCAGATTTGAGTTGCGGCGTAGCACAGTGGAATTGCTTACCGACCATATCCGGCTGTCGGATGCAGTGCTCGACGGGGCGGATGTGGATATCATTATGGATTTGCGCCGGTCGGAGCCGTCGGAGCCGGATACGGCATCGTCTGCCGATTGGTTGATAGGGTTAAAGAAATTGTCCTTGAAAGATGTGCGTTACCGGATGTCGATGATGCCGTCGGTCGACAGCCTCTTTGCAGAGGTGAAATCCGGAGAGCTGAGGGATGTCTCCGTGAATCTTGCCGTTGGAATGGTAAAAGCCGGATATGCCGGGCTTGACAGTGTTTCCGCCACTTATATAATGCCTGACAGTGTTTCCGCGAAAGAATTTGCGGATGGAATGCCCGCCGTAGCCACCGATACGCTTTCTGCCGAATCAAAACCGTGGACAATTATGGTCGACAGTATAAGGCTGAGGAATTCCGGCGCTTTGTATGCTTTGCGTGGCGCAGTTCCTGTCGATGGCTTGGATTTCAATTACATGCAATTCGGCAACATAAATGTTTCGATTGATGATTTTTATAATAAAGGAGAGAAGATTAGGGTTCCGTTAAAGAAGTTTACAGCCGATGAGCGTAGTGGGTTGTGTGTCCGAGAAGTGTCAGGAGCATTTGAAATGGACAGTTCGCTTATAACGGCCGACAGCATAGTGGTTCGCACGCTGCTTTCAGAGGTTACGGTGGATGCTGTCGCGGATATGGGAGCTCTCGAAGGTAAAGCGGCATCGGAAGTGGATTTGAATTTAAAATCGGATATATCGTTGGAAGAAATCGGGAAAATTTATCCTTCATTGCGTCCGCTGTTACATTCGATAAGCAGGACAGACAATGCTGTTGCCGATCTGGCGGTTTCCGGTTCGGGCAGAAAACTTGATTTGAATAAACTGGAATTCAAAGTGCCGGGAATAATTTCATTGTCGGCACGAGGAAAGGCAGACAATCCTTTTGACAGCAAGCGTGTTTCCGGTTCGTTGCGTTTTTCGGGAGTGTTGTCTGGCGGAGAGAGGATAAAGTATATAGCCGGTCTTGATTCTGCATTCGCTGTACCTGTCGTGAGATTGTCGGGCAATGCCGGTTATGGAGTGGCAGGACTTGATGCCCGGCTGACGGCCGTTGTCGATAGCAGCAGGATTGTGGCGGCAGGTAAGTGGAACGTCGGCCGTGAGAGTTATTCCGGGCAATTGGATGTCTCAGGATTCGATGTCCGTTCGTTTATGCCGTATGGAGAAGTAGGCATAATCGATGGTAATGTGTCTGTGTCGGGCAAAGGATACGATGTCTATACAATGGAGGCACAGGCGGATGCAGCATTCGGCAGGGTGGATTATGGCGGAAACTCTTATCGTGACATATCTGTTGAAGCATATATAGATGATGGTAAATATAGGGCGGATGTAGTTTCCGGCAATGAGTTCGCCGATGTCGATTTGTCGTTTGACGGAAGATTGCGCCCTGATGTGTATTTTGCCCGTGTGAAAGGAGATGTCAGGAAAATAGATTTATATGCCATGGATTTTTCCGAAAAGGAATTGTCGGGGAAAGTAGGAATAAATGGCGTGGTTAGGGCGGACTTGAAACGTGGTGATTATCGTGGTTTTATGCGTTTGTCTGACGTGGATGTGGCTTATGGCATAGATTCGTTTACTACGGACAGTATCAACGTCGGGTTTTCTACAGATTCGCTTGCCACCCGCATGCGTTTGCGCAATAAAGACTTGCTGTTGAGGTTGGAGTCGCCGTATGGAGCGGATGCGTGGAGTAATTCATTGTCGAAGATGGCTTCGCTTGCCGATTCGATGATGACCGCGCAGAGGGTCGACATATCGGCATTGAAGAAAGAAATGCCCGGGTTCAAGATTGATATGGGAGCCGGCAGGGATAATATCCTTTACCAATATATGCATGCCTCGGATGTGGATTTCGACAGGCTTTTCTTGGATGTAGACAAGGACAGCGACTTGATGGTGAGGTCGTATGTCCGCGGGCTTGTTGCAGGAGGTGTGCAGGTCGATACTGTTTTGTTCGGCTCTAAGACAAGAGGAGATTCATTGCTGTACAAGTTGCACGTGTGGAATTCTCCTGAAAATTCTTCGCTGTTCAAGGTGGCTGATTTGAAGGGCGCATTGAGTGGTAACCGGATGTCGGCATATCTTGTCCAGATAGATAAGGATGATGTCAAAGGTTTTGATGTAGGAGTGTCATTGTCTTTGGCAGATTCTGTGGCGAGGGTAGAGCTTCATCCGGAGGAACCTGTGATAGCTTTCCGGGATTGGCGGTTGAATGCTGATAATTTCATTTCGTATGATTTGAAGAACGGTGCGTTGCAGGCCGATTTGAAAATATCAAGCGGCGACAAGAGCCATATTAATATCTATACTGATGAGCCGCCTGTGAAGAATAACGGTATAAATGTTGACCTTGCAGGAATCGAACTTGGAGACTGGCTTACACTTTCGCCTTTTTCTCCGCCAATCGACGGCGTTTTGTCATCTAACCTGAAAATCTACTACAATGAAAAGTATATGTGGGGCGACGGTAAATTGTCGGTCGACGAGCTGCGCTATGGTAAAAACAGGATAGGCGATATTAATTTTGACTCCAAGCTGGCATATGTGGGCAATACCCATAATATATATGCCATGATGGATATGGATGTGGACGGCAAAGAGGTTGCTACGGTGAGAGGCTATCGGAATGATACGGTGCCTTCTTCAATTTATGATATGCGTATTACGATGAAGCGTTTCCCGTTGTCGGTCGTTAATGCGTTTATGCCGGAAGGTGTCGGGATGGCTACCGGATATATGAATGCCGGGCTGGATTTCCGTGGCACGATGGAAAATCCGGACATACGCGGGTTTGCTCGGTTTGATTCTACGCGGGTGTCTTCTCCTTTGTTCGGGGCAAAGTTTGATTTTGACACTGTCGGCATACCGGTCGAGAATGGCCTGATACGTTTTGACAAATATAAATTGTATGGGGCAAACGGCAATCCGATTGTCGTTGACGGAGATTTCTATTTTCTGCCTTTCGACAATATGAAAACTGATTTGACAATTACCGGTAAGAATGTTCAGGTTGTCGACGGCAAGAAGTCGGGGAAGGCTGAACTTTACGGCAAGGGTTTTGCGGATTTGTATGCCGGTGTGAAAGGGTATTTGAACGAATTGGATGTCACTGCGTCGTTGTCGTTGCTTTCGGGTACGGATCTCACATACGTGATGCAGACAGCTACGGCCGAATTGTCGCAGAGTTCCGACGATGGGGTAGTGGAGTTTGTCAATTTCAATGATACGGTGGCAAATGTGGCGGAAAATGATACTGTGTTGCAGAAACCTTTTGCCATGCGTCTGAATGCAATGCTGACTGTCCAGCCTAATGCGGTATTTACCATATTCCTTTCACCTGACGGCAAAAACAGGGTGAATATCGACGGAGAGGGCAGCCTTAATTATTCGCAGACTTATCAGGGCGACATGAATATGACTGGCAAATATGTGATAAATAGCGGTTATGTGCGCTATACTCCGCCGATGCTTTCCGAGAAACTGTTCAATTTTGTTGATGGCAGCAGTGTGGTATGGACGGGAGAGATGCTTAATCCTACTCTTAATGTTAAAGCGGTAGAGACTATAAAAGCGAATGTCACCACTGACCAGAATTCGCGGCTGGTACCGTTTGATGTGTCGCTTAATGTCGGTAATACGTTGAATGAGCTTGACGTGACGTTCGATGTGTCGACGGAGGCCGATATGACTATCGCTAACGAGCTTAGCGGCATGACGCAGGAGCAGCGTTCAACCCAAGCGATGAATCTGTTGCTATATGGCTCGTATACTGGCGGTTCGACCACTACGGCCGGGAATTTGTCTGGCGAGAATATGGCTTTCTCTTTCTTGGAGTCGACTTTAAATAAGTGGGCGGCCAACAATATATCCGGTGTGGATTTGTCGTTCGGGATAGACCAGTATGACAAGACGGTCGACGGCACCACCTCTACCACTACAAGCTACTCGTATAAGGTGTCGAAAAGCATATTCGACGACCGTTTCAAGATAGTTGTCGGCGGAAATTATTCTACTGACGCTACTGCCGAGGATAATCTGGCGCAGAATCTTTTCAACGACATTTCGTTCGAATATAAGTTGAACAAAGCCGGTACGGCTTATCTGAAACTGTTCCGCCATACGGAATATGAGAGTATTCTTGAGGGTGAGATTACGGAGACTGGCGGAGGTTTCGTATGGCGTAGGAAAATATCTTCGTGGAGGGATATGTTCCGTATTTTCCGGCGGAATAAGCAACCGGCTGTTCCAGTGCCTGATGGCGGAAAAGAAGCGGTGTTGAACAATAAAAAGCAGGAGGAAGATGAACGGTAGGATGGTCAGATATATGATTGCCCTGTGTGTGGCTTTTGTGGCAGTAGCTTGTTCTACCACATCAAGGCTCGGCGAGGGAGAGGTGCTTTATACAGGCGTGAAAAAGTTGCGTGTAAATGTACCGGATACGGTCGAGGTGCCCGGCGGTGTGAGCGACAATATAAAGTCGACAATCAATGTCAAGCCTAATAATTCTTTGTATTCTCCTTATGTGCGCCATCCGTTTCCGTTGGGATTGTGGTTGTATAATCATTGGTCGGAAGATGAGAAGGGTATAAAAGGCTGGATTTATCGTAAATTTGTAGAGCAGCCGGTGCTCATTTCCGACGTGCGGCCGGATTTGCGTGTGAAGATGATGGAGGATATGCTGGCGAAAAACGGCTTTTTCGGAGCTACTTCTACTTATGAGCTGCTTTACGACAAACGTAATCCTAAAAAAGCAAGGGTCAATTATACGGTCAATCTTCCGGCACCCAAAAGAATAAGCGAGGTGATTTTGCTTGACGATACTACTGAACTTTCCGGACAGATAAACAAGATTGCGCGTCGGGACAGTTATTTGCGCGTCGGGGAGATATTCTGCAATGACTCGCTTGCAGATGTGAGGAATAAGGTTGCCGACCGTCTGCGTAACAGAGGTTATTATTTTTTCCGTCCGGAATATCTGACTTTTAAGGCAGATTCGACGATAACTGAAAATGGCATTGCTTTGAAATTGGTTTATGGCAGCAATATTCCTGAGAAGGCGTTGAGAAAATATGTGGTCGGAAATGTCACTACGCGGATACTGCTTAATAAAGGTGGAGGATATGCCGACACGATACGCACAAATAAGGGGACAATAGTGCAGATGAAGCCGTCGAAATTGAGGGATGGGCTGATACCGTCGTGCATAACTTTAAGGAAAGGTCAGGAGATGAGAGTGCGTTCGTTGAGCACGACGCAGTCGTATTTATCAAGATTGGGAATATTCAATACTGTCTCATTGACAGTCACGCCGCTTGATTCGGTGAGGACAGATTCGTTGGATGTTGACATTTTATGCAGGTTCGACACTCCTTTGGAATCTCAGTTCGAGGTAAATCTTACTTCCAAGTCTAACAGCTATTTAGGGCCGGGGCTTTCGTACGGAATCACTAACCGTAACATATTCGGCGGGGCTGAAAGGCTTTCTTTGAAGCTCAATGGGGCATACGAGTGGCAGATAGGAAAAATTGATAATGGTGAGCGGCGCTCGAAGTTCAGCTCGTATGAGATTGGTCTTGACATGGAGCTGGCATTTCCGAGGCTTCTCGCCCCTAAATTCTTGAAGGCTATAAAGCGTGAGCAAAGCTGGACGCGGCTTACGCTTGGAGGCGACATTATGAACCGTCCGCATTTTTTCCGTATGGTGCAGTTTAATTTAGGCATAAATTATGATTGGATGTCGTCGAGGTTTTCGAAGAATCAGGTTACATTGTTTGAGTTGAAATATAATAAGCTGTTGCATACAACTCCTGAATTTGATGCCACTATGGCTGAAAATTATGCTATCGCCCAGAGTTTTCAGGACCAGTTTATCCCTAAGTTGGGTTATACTTATACATACGACCGCGGATTCCGCCACGACCGCCGTCATGTTACGCTTCAGGCCTCTGTCATTGATGGCGGGAATTTGTTTTCCGGTATATGGGGACTTGCGGGAGCCAATGGGCAAAAGACGCTGTTCGGTACGCCGTTTTCTCAATTCATCAAAGGTACGGTTCAGTTGGTATATTCTCATAAAATATCAGGCGACCATAAACTTGTGGGACGTGTGTATACCGGTGCGGCGCATGCATACGGCAATTCTTCGGAAGTGCCATATACAGAACAATTTTATATAGGTGGAGCTAACTCGTTGAGAGCTTTTGCCGTGCGCTCGATTGGGCCGGGAAGCTATCATTCGGACCGGGAAGCGAATGACGGATACTATGACCAGACTGGTACTTTTCGTTTTGAAATGAATTTGGAATACCGTTTCCCGATCGCCGGGATGCTCAAGGGTGCTCTGTTTGTCGATGCTGGCAATATATGGCTGTTGAAAGACGACCCGGCCAGACCCGGCGGGAAGCTGACAGGTTCGGGATTTTTCAAGGATATGGCCTTGGGTACGGGAGTGGGGTTGCGTTTCGATATGGGTATGATTGTCGTGCGCGGTGATTTGGGTGTAGGCTTGCACCTTCCGTACGATACTGGACGCTCCGGTTATTACAACCTGCGCTTCAAGGACAGTCTTGCGTTCAATCTTGCCATCGGCTATCCTTTCTGATTTTGGTTGCCGTTGTTCAGAGTGCGGAAAGATAAGATGTATGCTGTTACTCCGGATGCGGTTATTATGAGAATTATGTGCAATGCGGTGTATGCCGTAAGTATTATGCTGTAGATTATGGCTGCCCACATCAGTGCTATTGATGTGATTTTTGCGCGTAAAGGTATTGCGCGTTTCTCCATAAAGTTTTTCAAATAAGGACCGAGCATACGTTGGTTGAGCAGCCAAGAATAAAGCTTTTCGGAACTTTTGATGAACAGGGCGGAGGCAAGCAGTAGAAAAGGCGTAGTCGGCAGCAATGGAAGCATTATGCCGATTACGCCTAAGATTGTGAATGTGATACCAAGCGCTATATATACGTACCGCATTAGAATAATTCCATTTGTGCAGGAGAATTATGCTTTTTTTCTGTCGCTTTTTTTGATGTGTTTTCTACTACTTCTTCTTCGTTGTCATCGTCATTGTCATCGATTGGTATTTCGGCAGTCGGAGGGGTAGGCATGAGCCAGTCTGAATAATCGGCTGTGTAGTCGATTGCCGATACAGTGCGTTTGCTTTTCTTTTTGTTTTCTTTTTTTACAGGCTTGTTGTATGTAATCTCTTCTTCATTGAATAGGACAGTTTTTTCCTGTCTGTTTTCTTTCAGTTGCTTTTCGAGTTTTTCATTTTTATCGTTGAGTTGCTCTATCTGTATCCGGAGTTTTTCCTCGTTCGCTTTCTGGGTTTCCATATTGTTGCTTAAGAAAGCGGCCAATTGGTCTTTCTCGTTTATTTTTTCTTCGAGGTTCGATATTGTAGTTTGAAGGTCGTTTATGTCGTCATCTTTGATTTCGCATTCGCGTTGTATGCGCGACAATTCGTCCTGATACGATTCCTCGTTCTCTTTTGCTACGTTGAGTTGCACTTTCAGCGAATAGATTTCGTCAGTCTGCTTTTTAATCTCGTCTTGTAGATTTTTGATTAGCTGCGCCTGATTGCCATTGTTGTTTTCTTCCGACGATTTCAATTTGTCCGATAATTCTGAGTTTTCTTTTGTCTTGCTGTCCAACAAGTTCTTTAGCTTGAGCATTTCCGCTTTAGCGTTGTTGCTTTCTTCTAAGAGTTTGCTGTTCTCCTCTTTAAGATTGTTGAGAGTGTCTTCGTTGACAGATGAAACCTTTAGCTTGTTCATAAGGCTTTTGCATTCCAACTGGAATTGGTCTCTTTCGGCTTCAGCGGTGGCAGTCTTGTTGGTTGCCTGTGTGAGCTGTTCTTTGAACGATGCTTTTTGGCGGTCGAGGCTGACGATTCTGTCCCTCAGTTCGTCGTTCTTGGCCTTTAATTCCGCCGCCTTGTTTTCAAGAGCTGCTGAGCGTTGTTCCATATTGATTCTGTCGGCTTGCCATTGGCTCTTTGCCTGCATCGCTATTTCGTCTTTTATGCTTTCTACATACTGTTCGAAAGTCTTGCCGAAAGTCTGTTCTACATATTGCCTTTCGGCTTCGATGTCGATGAATTTTTTTATATGTTCCGGCAGTCCGGAATTAAGTATGTCGATTATTTTTGCGATTACTTCGTCATTCAGCGATTTGCTGATGGTTATTTCGTTGGATGTCGTAGCCGTTTCCTCGGTTTCCGCAGAATTATCCTGACTATCTTGTATTTGCTCTTTTTTAAATGGGTTGATATATGGTGTATGCTCGTTTTGTTCGTTTTCAGAAGTGTAATCTTCTTCTGAAAAGCCGAATATGTTTTTGAGAAATTTAAAAGCGCTCATATCTGTTTCGTCTGTTTTGTTTTTATGTCAATATTTTGGTTTTACTACGATTCCTAATCCGGAGCGTCCGTTGATGCTGATTGTCAATGGGTTGTCGAAATGGACTATTCTGATAAATTCAGATTCGTATGCTGCCGGGCAATTGTCAAGGTAGGCTATGTCGTAAACCGAGTCATTATCGCGTGTGTCGATAGTGAAATATCCCACTCCGAATGATGTCAGGTTTTGGAAAAAATGCGTGCCTTGGCTTGGTTCTATCCTGTAGTTTGGCAGCGATGCTTCTGTTATCAGTCGGGCAGAAGATATATGTGGCCATTTAACTGGTATTCCGAGCGAAGGGTCGCTTGACCCCCACCGTCCCGGACCTATCAGTATGTAGCCATCTCCTTTTTCTGTAAATGTGCGGTTGATTTTCTCTATTTCGCGTGCTATAAGCTGATTGTTGGACGACGAGAAGTTTTTTGTCTTTACATAGACTACGTCTCTCACATTGTCCATTGTGCCGTGTCCGAGCGCTGTGTTGCTCTTTAGTATGAGGTCGTTATTGTCGGTTTCCATTATTTTTTCGTCGAGCATTTCTTTACGGTCGACGATAGGGCGTATTTGCAGCCAATAGACAGAACCTTTACTGTCGCCGTTGATATTGATGTTGCCGGCAAATTCAATTTCTACCGGCCGGCGCATTTCTCTTTCCCCCTCAGACAGCATGAAGTCTACCACTTCCGCCAAAGGAAATACTCTATGGCTTAGGACGTTGGCAAAGGTTACGACTTTCCGGCCTGCGCCGTAGTCGCTGTCCCTTATTATCTGGTCTTGCGGGTCGTATGTCGATACCATATATTTCAGCGAACCGTTTTTTGCCGCGTCCTGTATCCTTATATGCTTGATGTTGTCGCCGTCGTTTGTGCTGAATTTGTCGGTCATATCCGACATGTCCAAGGCGTAGAATTGTGTCTGGGTGTCGCGCAGCGCAAGGTCGAGTGTGCTTGTTTGCAGCACTTTGTCGGGATGTCGTGGGGAAAAACGCAGGGCTAATCCTCCGTCAACGATATATTTCCCTAAGCCTACGGCTATTTCGGCTACTCCGTCCTCCGGTTGTTCGTCGTTGATTGGATAATAGTTCAGCGAGCGTCCTACTCCGGAGAACGATGGATAATAGCATCCGTCGTGTTCTTCTCCTACCACTTCTTGGATTATTATAGCCATTTTTTCTTGGTCTATAAGATTGCTTGTGGCTGTCATATAAGCTTTGCTGTCGGCGAAAAACACAGACGCATACACACTTTTTATGGCATCGCACAGAAGCCGCATCATTTCGTATTTATCGTTGAGACGCGGTATCATATATGTGGAATAGATTCCGGCAAACGGCTGGTAGTGTGAATCCTCAAGCAAGCTGGAGCTGCGTATGGCTAATGGCTTGTCGACTACTTCAAAGAGAGCAAAGAAGTCTTCCTTCAAGTATCTTGGCAGGTTGGCCTCGAGAAAAGCGCTGAGTATTTGTTCATCCGGAATGTCCGACAGTGCTGTAGGGTAGAGGTTGTTCTCTTCCATAAATTCGTCGAATATGTCGGTACAAAGCACGATTGTCCGGGGGATGGAAAGTGTGGCGCCTCCGAAGTTGTCGCAAATAGGATATTTTTTTATAATCGAGTCGATGAATGCGAGGCCTCTGCCTTTGCCTCCAAGCGAGCCTTGTCCTATGCGCGCGAAATTGGAATAGTGGTCGAAACGCTCTTTCTTGAAAATTGCCACCACTCCGCGGTTCTTCATTTTTCTGTACTTTACGATGAGATTGAAGAACAGTTTCTTCACTTCCGGGGCCTCTTCGATGTTACGGAAACGGTGTGCCTGTATGATTTCGGCTATCGGGAAGATTGCGCGTGAATAAAGCCAGCGTGATATGTCGTTTCTTGACGCATGGTAAAGAAGCGATTCGGCAGGAATGTCAAAGACTTTATATTGGAAGTCTTTGAGATTGTTGATGCGCATCACTTCTTCTCCGGTCTGGGGATTGCGTATTATCAATGCCCCGAATCCGAAATTATTGTATATTGCGTTTCCTAAGTCTACCGGAAATTTCTTGGAATTTTTGTCGATAAACGACACTCCTAATTTGTCGGCTAATACGGCATTTTCTGATTCTGATGACTCGAGAATGATTGGTACGTACGGGTCTTTTTCTTTAATGTATTTTGCAAGCCTGATACCGGCCGACTTGTCTTTCTCGCCGTTGTGGTTGAACGATATGTCGGAGATTATGCCGAGTATCTTGTCTTGGTATTTGGAATAAAGTGCTTCCGCTTCTTCGTATGTTCTTGCGAGCATCACTTTTGGACGGCCGCGCATACGCAACATCTGTTCGTGTTCGTTGAGAGCTTCGGTCGAGAAAGTAAGCGACTGTTTCAGCAGGAATTTGTAGAGATGCGGCAGAACTGACGAATAGAAGCGTATGGAGTCCTCTACAAGCAGGATGGTCTGGAGACCTACTTCCAAGACATCATTGTCGGCGTTCATCTTGTCTTCAAGCAGTTTGATGATTGCGAGCAATAAGTCGACATTGCCCAACCAACTGAACACATAGTCTACGCCGGAAAAATCTTCGTTGGAAAGCCGTCTCGACACTTCTCTGGAGAAAGGGGTAAGCACCACGAACGGAATGCCAGTATAGCGTTCTTTTATGTTTTTTGCCTCACGGAATGTCTCGCCTATGTCCATACCGGGCATAGCTATTATCAGATCGTAATGCTTGCTTTCGAGGCATTCGTATGCCTCGGCATAGCTGCTCGCTTGGTTCACGCGCGGCGGCGAGCTGAGGTTGAGCGATGTGTATTCAAAATATAGCTGTTCCTCCACGCGACCGTCTTCTTCCATCATGAACGCGTCGTAGGGCGATGCGATGAGCAGCACGTTGTGGATGCGCCGCTGCATCAGGTTCTGGAACGCGGTATCGCGCAGATATAGTTGGCTAAGTTTTGCTTCGTTCATCTTGGAATGCTTTTCCCGACAAATTTACGCAAATTTTAATTATATTTGTAATATAGTAGCGAATAATGTAATATAATAATGTATATGATGAAATTGAGATTGATTTTAACGTTGATTCTCTTGTCCTCATTGAATGTTTGTTTTTGTGAAGAGATAACGGAGGCTAATTATTTGAGAGAAGACAGCGTGTTGTGGGGAAAATTCTATGCTGAATATGACGTGATGCAGAAGTTATGGCAGGATTTCCCTGAAAAACGCGACAGTTTGCAGGCGGCATACGAGGAAATGTACGAGTCGGCGAGCCGTGAGAATAGGCGGCTTGCAATGAAATATGCTTCTGTGCCGAGTGGCTTGCAGCGGTTGTATATGGTTAGGCTTGAATTGCCGAAGGATACGGTACGCAGGGTATTCGACCGGTTGCCTGATAATATGAAAGAGTCGTTTTATGGGGAATGTATAAAGAAGCATCTTGATACGGTACAGGTAGAGGAAGGTGATAGTTTGCACCGCTTCTATTGTATCGATGATGAGGGGATGGATTTTGATTGGTCTGTGACTGATGGTAGAAAAGTGCTGCTTCTTTATGGCGGGCTCGGGTGTATGGGCGAGTCTGGCAGGAAATACTTGCAGTCGCTTTACGACAGCATACCTCGTGACAAGTTCTTGATAATTGTATATCACCCGTGTTCTTCATTGGAGAATCTTCGGAACGTCCGAGAAGTGTATCCTTCTGAATTTGTTTTCATCTCTGATTTTTTGCAGGATGCGAGTCCTATGAAAATCGTTTATGGGACGCAGGCAACGCCGACTTGTTTCCTTTTTGATGAACAGCATATTCTCAAAGTGAAGTCTGTTGGGATTGATGAAAAACGTTTCAATCAATACTTATATTAGTCTTGTCGCTTTTGAATGGCTTAATTGGGTGTCCCATTTTTTTTGTGGGTCTTACACTGTTGTTATGCAGCGAGTTGTGCCTGATGCCGTGAATTTTCCCGAAAAAAGTGCTTGAAAAATTTGGAGGGAAAGGTCGGGAGTTCGTACCTTTGCAACCGCAAACGGCGGAGGGGCGTCCTCCGGCGGGGCCCGGCGGAAAAAAGCCGCCCCGCGTCGAAAAAAGTCGGCCCGGGGCTTGCAAGTTCCGGAAAAAAGGCTTAAGTTTGCAGTCCGTCCCTGTCCGGGGCGGGGCAGCACATTGAGATAATGCGACAGGAAAAGCGTTAGAAGAGACGGGAATTGAGAGAGGGCGTGGCCCTCCGTCAAGGAAGTCCGTGAGACGGCCGGGGTAGGGCGCTCCGCGCTGCGGAAGCAGAGAAAAAGAAGAAAAAGATACAAGACAGCGGAGAGTTTGATCCTGGCTCAGGATGAACGCTAGCGGCAGGCTTAACACATGCAAGTCGAGGGGCAACGCGTGGTGGCAACACCATGGCGGCGACCGGCGCACGGGTGAGTAACGCGTATGCAACCTGCCCCCCGCAGGGGGACAACACCGGGAAACCGGTGCTAATACCGCATAGGAGCTGGGGCCGCATGGCCCCTGCTGGAAAGCTTCGGCGGCGGGGGATGGGCATGCGTGCCATTAGGCAGTTGGCGGGGCAGCGGCCCACCAAACCTACGATGGCTAGGGGTTCTGAGAGGAAGGCCCCCCACACTGGCACTGAGACACGGGCCAGACTCCTACGGGAGGCAGCAGTGAGGAATATTGGTCAATGGCCGTAAGGCTGAACCAGCCAAGCCGCGTGAGGGAGGAAGGCCCTACGGGTTGTAAACCTCTTTGGTGCGGGAGCAAGGAGGGGCTCGTGAGCCCCGGTGAGAGTACCGCAAGAACAAGCATCGGCTAACTCCGTGCCAGCAGCCGCGGTAATACGGAGGATGCGGGCGTTATCCGGAATCATTGGGCTTAAAGGGTGCGCAGGCGGCCCGGTAAGCCGGCGGTAAAAATGCGGGGCTCAACCCCGCCGAGCCGTCGGTACTGCGGGGCTGGCGTTGCGGCGGCGCATGCGGAACGCGTCATGTAGCGGTGAAATGCATAGATATGACGCAGAACGCCGATCGCGGAGGCAGCATGCGAGGCGCATACGGACGCTGAGGCACGAAGGCGCGGGTATCGAACAGGATTAGATACCCTGGTAGTCCGCGCAGTAAACGATGGACACTTGCCGTCCGGGGGGCTTCCCTTGGGTGGCGTAGCGAAAGCGTTAAGTGTCCCGCCTGGGGAGTACGCCGGCAACGGTGAAACTCAAAGGAATTGACGGGGGCCCGCAC
>ERZ827423.99-NODE-99-length-114039-cov-13.095785_pt1 | contig 114039 bp, 92 predicted proteins | sample MGYA00519775_ERZ827423 | MGnify/ENA primary metagenome ERZ827423 (study PRJEB31778, sample SAMEA3449296) | human gut metagenome | biome: human gut; feature: human-associated habitat; material: faeces | place: United Kingdom | collected 2010/2012 ... | reverse complement strand
ACCGTGGAGGAACTCACCGACGTCCTGGGCAAGTTGATGAAGTAGCGGCAGGGAGGCGCTGCCCGCGCGCTCGAGGCCAGAAAGTATACGGTATTCGGAATACTTTTCTAGCACGCCTGCCTGGAAAGTATTCCGATCGCACCTTTGCCGGAATCGAAGGACGGCCTCCTACCGCCAGCGCTCATGCCCGCAAGGACGAAGCTTGCGAACATAAACAACTCGAGCCGGGATGTTGGAGTCCCGGCTCGAGAGATGGGTGGGATGCCGCCCTGCCCCTGCCCCGCCATCGAGGCGAAGCGAGGAGGTCGGCCTTGTAAGGCGCCCGGCAACCGCAAGGGCTGCGGGGCGCTTCGGGCGAGCTAGCCGATGATGGCGGCCAGCTCGCGCTTGCTGTTGAAGGGGCGGACGTCGCCGGTGGCCACCGTCACGACCTCGCCCTGCCAGGTGCCGCCGTCCTGGGCGCCGGACTGCTGGCCGGAGCCGTCGGATGCGTTCTGGTCGAACTTGGTGCTGCGCACCACGTAACGGTAGTCGACGGGCTGGTTGCTGCCCGGCTTGGTGGGGGCGTCGGCCTTGTCGAACCCGTACTGCAGGCTGGCCAGCGTGCCGGCGATCGCCTCGGTGGCGGAGACGCCGGGAGCCAGGATGCGGTTGCCCGCCTCGCTGTTGTAGAAGGCGCCGTCGGCCACGTAGACCGTGCGGATCCTCTGACGACGGGTGGATTCGGTCTTGGCTGCCACTGCGATGCCGGCGACGATGACCGCCCACCACACGACGCTGATGACCAGGTCCAGCGGAGAGTCGATCTCATTGAACCCCAGCATGTACCACAGCGCCAGCAGGAAGATGGAGACAGCCGCCAGGACAACGGTGATGATGACGTTTGACTTCTTCATGATGCTCCTCCTTCCGAATGCTTAGCGGTTGGTCTCGTCGTTGCCGAGGACGTCGTCCTCGAAGCTCTGCAGCGAGCTGGAGAACCTGACGCGGCGGACACCGACGCCACCGTAGTAGACCACGGTAACCAGGATGCCCAGCAGCATGAGCCAGTGGACCCAGCAATCGCGGTGCGCGCCGGACGCCAGCGGCGTGCCGTCGTCGTCGATGGGCTCGAGCGCCGTGCGCGGCGTCGCCTCGTCGTCGATAGTCGCCTCGGCCTCGGCCTCGGCGTCGTCGCCGGTCGTGGCCGTCAGGCCGTCGGTCGGGGTGGCGCCGCCGCCACCGGGAACCGGAGTGGGAACCGGCGTCGGGGCGTCAGGCGTGGGCAGCGGCGTCGGGGTATCCGGCGTGTCCGGAGTATCCGGGACGACCGGCGTGGTGTCTGCCGTGATGGTCAGCGTGCCGGGGTTGACGACCAGCGTGTAGTTGCTGGCGTCGAAGCCGCCCTCGGGATTGTCCGCCAGGACGAAGCCGCCCTGCGTGACCGCGTAGTCGCCGACAGCCTCGCCGACCTCGACATTCTTGCCGGTCGCCATATTGCGGCCATAGCATTTCTGGCAGACGCCATGCACGGATTTGCAGGTAAAGGCAGAGCGGATATAGAGGCCTTTGATGCCGCTGTCGACGATCTGCTTCGCGATGTCTTCTGTGATGAATTCATCAGAAGCGATGATCAGTTCGCCGCTCTTAGGATCGACGACATCCTGCTTCGTATAACGGCCGATCAAGCGGTCATACAGGGATTCGATCTCTGAGTTGGTCTTGCGGTCAACGATGGCTTCCACCCAGTAGCCCTTATCGGTTCCGCAGTCTTCTTCCTTGATGATGACATCCTGCGCCACATCGACCAGACGTCTCGTCAGGTAACCAGACTCCGCGGTCTTGAGGGCGGTATCGGTCAGACCTTTACGCACGCCGTGCGTAGAGATAAAGAACTCGGACACGTTCAGACCCTCACGGAAGCAAGAGTAGATCGGGACCTCGATGATGCTCGGCACATATTCGCCCTTGGCCGATTTGGACTGGGACGGCTTGGCCATCAGTCCGCGCATACCGGCCAGCTGGGTGAAGTTGGAGGTATTTCCTCTCGCACCGGAGCGAGCCATCATGTTGATCGGGTTCTTACGCGGCAGCGAGCTCAGCAGCTCATCAGCGATGTCATCCTTGACATCTGCCCACAGCTTGTTGAGGTGACGCTCCCATTCCTGCATCGTCAACAAGCCCTTGCGCTGCAGGCGCTTGAGCTCTTCGGCCTTTTCCTTGCCTTCGTTGACGTGCTTTTCCTTGTTCGGCGCGATCTCGATATCGGCAAGCGATACGGTGATTCCCGCCACGGTCGAATATTTGAATCCCATGTCCTTGATCTCATCCAGGATCTGGGAAGTCTTTTCTGTAGAATAGCGCTTGAAGATCTCTCCGATGATCTTTCCGAGGTCTTTCTTCTTGAATGCGGCCGTAACCGGCAGATTCGCGATCGCTTCGCGGATGTCCTTGCCCATCTCCAGGAAGAACTTGTCCGGCGTAGCATGGAAGTTCGCTTCAGAAACCTCGTTCAGATAAGGGAAATCCTCCGGGAACATGTTGTTGAAGATGACCTTTCCGACCGTGGTCAGCAGGTACTTGTTCATCTGTTCGCTGGTGAAGCTCGTCTTGTTCAGCGCGCGGGCCGGGATGGCGATACGGGAGTGCAGATGGATCTGCTTGGTCTGGTATGCCATCATGATCTCATCGATGCTGCCGTAAACGTGCGCTTCGTTGTCTGCGAAACGATTCCACATCGCTGCTTCTTCCTCGCAGTCCACATCCAGATAACGCTGGGCTTCAGCGCGGAACTCTTCCGCGGTCTCTTCCATGGTCAGATAGAAGTTGCCCATGACCATGTCCTGACCCGGCGTAACGATCGGCTTTCCATCCTTCGGGCCGAGGATGTTGTTCGATCCCAGCATCATGACGAGCGCTTCGGCGCGCGCCTCTTCGCTCAGCGGAACGTGCACGGCCATCTGGTCGCCGTCAAAGTCGGCGTTGAAGGCAGTGCAGACCAGCGGATGCAGACGCATGGCACGCCCTTCCACCAGCTTCGGGATGAAGGCCTGGATACCCAGACGGTGCAGGGTCGGCGCACGGTTCATCAGGATCGGGTATCCGTCGATGACCGATTCCACGATATCCCAGATCCGCGGATCCTGACGGTCGATCAGTTTTTCCGCCGTCTTCGGGTTAGATGCGATCTCGCGGTTCACGATCTCGTTGATGACGAACGGCTTGAACAGCTGTACGGCCATCTCACGCGGGATGCCGCACTGATACATCTTCAGATCCGGTCCCACGGCGATAACGGAACGGCCGGAGAAATCGACACGCTTTCCGAGCAGGTTCTGACGGAAACGTCCCTGCTTGCCCTTCAGGGAATGAGACAGCGACTTCAGGGCGCGTCCGCTTGCGCCGGTGATCGGCTTGGAGCGGCGTCCATTATCGATGAGCGCATCGACTGCTTCCTGCAGCATACGCTTCTCGTTCTGCACGATGATGGCCGGCGTACCGAGCTCGAGCAGCTTCTTCAGACGGTTGTTGCGGGTGATGACGCGGCGGTAGAGATCGTTGAGATCGCTGGTCGCGAATCGGCCGCCATCCAGCTGCAGCATCGGGCGCAGATCCGGCGGTATGACCGGAACGACGGTCATGACCATCCACTCCGGCTTGTTTCCGGATCGGCGGAACGCTTCGATCGTATCCAGGCGCTTGACCAGCTTTTTGTGCTTTTCGCCCTGGGCGTTTTCCATGGCCGTCTTCACGAGCTTGTATTCCTTCTCGAGATCGACGTCCTTGAGCAGCGTCAGCGCAGCTTCTGCGCCGGTCTGTGCGACAAAGCTGCCCGGACCGTAGATGGCCATGTTCTCGCGGTACTCCTTCTCAGAGAGCACCTGTTTGTATTCCAGCTTCGTATCTCTGGGATCGGTCACGATCCAGGAAACGAAGTAAACGACTTCTTCCAGCTGTTTCGGGGTCACATCCAGCAGCAGCGCCATCCGGGAAGGAATGCCGCGCAGATACCAGATATGCGCGACCGGCGCAGCCAGCTCGATGTGTCCCATGCGCTCACGGCGCACCGTGGACTTGGTGATCTCTACGCCGCAGCGGTCGCAGATCACGCCTTTGTAACGCACTTTCTTATATTTTCCGCAATAGCATTCCCAGTCCTTGGTCGGGCCGAAAATGCGTTCACAGAACAGACCGTCTCTCTCCGGCTTCTGTGAGCGGTAGTTGATCGTCTCCGGCTTCTTGACTTCGCCGTGGCTCCATTCATGGATACGCTCCGGAGAAGCAAGCTTCACCTGAATCGAGGCAATATTATTGATGCTCATAATCTATTTACGCCTCCTTTTCTTCATCTTCACGCTCCAGCATATCATCCGCTGAACTGTCCTCCTGGGACTCTTCGTCCAGCTCTTCTGCTTCCGCAGGAGCAGGTTCTGCCGCCTTCGGTTCTTCAATGACCGGCAGCACGGTCGGTTCCGAGCTGTCATCATTGCTGAGGTCGACTTCATTTCCTTCCTCATCCAGCAGGTTGACGTCGATGGCGAGTGCCTGCAGCTCATGCATCAGGACGCGGAAGGACTCAGGAATGCCCGGTTCCGGGATATCCTTGCCCTTGATGATGGCTTCATAGGTCTTCGTGCGGCCCTGGATATCATCTGATTTGACGGTCAGGATCTCCTGCAGGGTATGCGCGGCGCCATAGGCCTCCAGCGCCCATACCTCCATCTCACCGAAACGCTGTCCGCCGTTCTGCGCCTTACCGCCCAGCGGCTGCTGCGTAACGAGAGAGTAAGGTCCGGTCGCACGGGCATGCAGCTTATCGTCGACCATGTGCGCCAGCTTGATCATATACATGACGCCGACAGAGATGCGCTCATCGAACGCTTCGCCGGTACGGCCATCATACAGCACCTGCTTGCCATCCTTGGTCATGCAGGCTTCCTGCATGATCTCGCTGAGCTCTTCGTTGGAGATACCGTCGAATACCGGGGTCGCGAACTTCACGCCCAGCTTTTTGGCCGCATAGCCCAGATGGATCTCCAGCACCTGTCCGATGTTCATACGTGAAGGCACGCCGAACGGGTTCAGCATGATGTCCACCGGTCTGCCATCCGGCATGTACGGCATGTCTTCCACCGGCAGGATCTTGGAGATGACACCCTTGTTTCCATGACGTCCGGCCATCTTGTCACCCTCAGAGATCTTACGCTTCTGCACGATATAGACCTTGACGGTCTCCTTGACGCCCGGAGGCAGCTCGTGTCCGTCCTCACGCTTGAAGACGCGGATAGAGTGCACGATGCCGGCTCCGCCGTGCGGCACTTTCAGGGAGTTGTCACGCACCTCGCGCGCTTTCTCGCTGAAGATCGCCAGCAACAGCTTCTCTTCCGGAGAAATCTCGCTTTGGCCCTTCGGGGTCACCTTGCCGACGAGGATATCACCTTCCTGCACTTCCGCACCGACCATGATGATGCCGCGGCTGTCCAGGTTGCGGCAGGCTGCCTCGCTGACATTCGGGATATCGCGGGTGATCTCTTCCGGTCCCAGCTTCGTCTCGCGGCAGTCGATATCGTATTCTTCGATATGGATCGAGGTGTACACATCGTCGCGGACAAGGCGTTCGCTCATGATGATGGCATCCTCGTAGTTATATCCGTACCAGGTCATGAAGGCGATGGTCACGTTCTGACCCAGCGCCAGCTCACCGTTTTCCATGGACGGTCCATCCGCCAGGATATCGCCCTTTTCCACACGCTCGTGCTTCTTGACGATCGGGCGCTGGTTGATGGACGTTCCGGCGTTAGAGCGCTGGAACTTGCGCATGCGGTATTCATGCGTCTCTCCCGCATCATCGCGCACGACGATACGCTGAGAATCCACATATTCGATGACGCCGTCTTCCTTGGCGACGATGCCGACGCCAGAGTCTTTGGCGATCTTATATTCGATGCCTGTGCCGACATAAGGGGAATGCGGCATGAGCAACGGAACGGCCTGACGCTGCATGTTGGCGCCCATCAGGGCTCGGGAGGCGTCATCGTTTTCCAGGAACGGCACGCAGGCTGTCGCCACTGAGACGATCTGCTTCGGAGAGACGTCGGCCAGTTCGACTTCTTCGCGTCTGGCGATGATCGTGTCGCCGTTCTTACGCGCGACGACATGCTCGTTGATCAGACGTCCATCACGCACCTCGTTGGCCTGAGCGATGACATAATCCGCTTCTTCATCCGCGGAGAGATAGATGGCATTCTCCTGTACGGTGCCATCCGCATTGACGATACGGTACGGCGTCTGAATGAAGCCATACTCGTTGATCTTTCCATAAGTGGTCAGGTTGGAGATCAGACCGATGTTCGGTCCTTCCGGCGTCTCGATCGGACAGATACGGCCATAGTGTGAGCTGTGGACGTCTCGCACCTCGAAGCCGGCGCGATCACGGGTCAGACCGCCTGGACCAAGCGCGGAGATACGGCGCTTGTTGGTCAGCTCAGCCAGCGGGTTCTGCTGGTCCATGAACTGAGACAGCTGCGAACTGGAGAAGAACTCCTTGATCGCCGCGGTCAGCGGACGGATGTTCGTCAGCTTCTTCGGCGTCAGCGTCGCTGTCTCTGCGATGGACATACGCTCCTTGACCACGCGCTCCATGCGGCTCAGACCGATGCGGAACTGGTTCTGGATCAGCTCACCGACCGTGCGGATGCGGCGGTTGCCCAGCATATCGATGTCGTCGGTCTCGCCGATCCCATCCATGATATTCAGATTGTAGGAATAGAACGCATACATATCGGAGATAGTAATGGTGTGCTTATCCGCAAACGGGTCATTGCCGATGATCTTCACCACATTGCCGTCTGCGCCGCGTACATACAGCTCCTGCACGGCAGCGCCGACCAGCCATGCGTACACTTCATTTCCGGCATAGACATTCGCGATGATCTCTTCCACCGTATCTGGATCCAGCGTATCCGGCTTTACGCGCGGCGTATAGCCGTCGACATACAGATCGCCGTCCGCATCTGCGATATCATTTCCCTCTTCGTCAGTCAGACGCGCCAGCGCGTACATGCGCTGTCCGTAGTTCAGCACCGCTGCCGCATTTTCTGCGGTCATCTTCACCTTTTTGGCGATGATCCCGCCATGCACGCTGATCTTTTCCATGTTGCCCTGCAGCATGTCGACGTCAGCTTCGCTCAGCACGCTGCCTTCATACAGCGTGATGTCATCCAGTTCGACGTCGGAAGCCAGGACACGGCCGACCAGCCCGCTCTTCCATTCCACCGGCACTTCGACCACATCCGGGTGGTTGAACAGCGGATTGAACGGGAATGCCGTCATATAGATACCCTTGTTCAGCTCTTTGCGCAGCGCGTTGCGCTCATCGCGGCGGATATTCGTTCCGCTCTCCATGAAGATCGTGCCGTCTGCACCGACGATATCCTGCGCCAGCGTCGTATGATATGTACGCGCAAACGCATTCAGCTTCTTTCTCAGCTTGAACCGTCCGGCCTTGGTCAGGTCATAACGGCGCGGATCGAAGAACTTGGCGTTCATCAGGGTGACGGATCCATCCAGCGTCGGGATCTCGTCGCTGCGCTGGTTCTCATAGATGGACAGCAGCGCTTCCTGCGTCGACTTGACCTTATCGGCGAGCAGGGTGTTCTCCAATTCCTCATATTTTCCGAAGAACGCGGTATATAACAGCAGATACAGGTTCATGTATTCGCGGTTTTCATCATCGATGGCCAGATCCTCGCTCCATTCTCTGCCCATCGCGCGCAGGAAGGACTCCATCTGGCTCGTATCCAGCGGATCCTCGCTCGGCATCAGATCCACGGACATACCGATGGCCTTGAACAGGACACTGGAAAGGATTTTACGCTTACGGTCGATGCTGACGGAAAGCTGGCGTCCGGTCGAGCTCTTCTTCAGCTCCGTCATGAACTCAAGCCAGGTTCCCCGGCTCGGGATCAGCTCGCAGCTGTACGACGTCTTGCCGGTCTTTTCCTCGTATCCGGTGGAAAAGTAAGCGCCCGGAGAACGCACGATCTGCGAAACGATGACACGTTCCGCTCCGTTGATAATAAATGTGCCGGTTTCCGTCATCAGCGGGAAATCGCCGAGGAAGACTTCCTCCTCTTTCCGCATGACTTCACCTGTGTTCGTATCCGTGATTTCCAGCTCCATCTTCGCCTTCAGAGGTGCGGCATAGTTGCACTCCCTGTACATCGAATCTTCAGCGCTGTATTTCGGCTCTTCAAATTCATAACCGAGGAATTTCAGACGAATATTGCCCCCGTAGTTCTGAATCGGGTAAATTTCGTTGAAAACTTCAGCAATTCCCTGAGTCTTGAACCATTCGAAAGAGTCTGTCTGGATTTCCACCAGGTTCGGCAGTTCCAGCTTACCGCTGACCTTGGAATAGTCTCTGCGCTCAGCCTTTTTACCGGAAGCGACAATACGATAAGGTTTCTTTTTGTCCATGTACGCCATCCTTTCTCTGTCATTGTTTACTAAAATCGGATAAAATTCAGCATTCTATCATCTTAGTATTCTGCATTTTATTATAATATCAATCACCTGTCAATTTGTCAACTTTTTTTGCCAGCAAGACAAGATACCCTTTTTCCCGGCTGATGATCTCGCAGCTGCCGAACACCTGAGCGATCTTCTCCCGGGCGCTCGCCGCCCCCTGCTGCTTGCGGATGACGACCCACAGCCTGCCGCCTTCCCGCAGATGATCATAGGCCTGCTCGAACATCTGATAGATGACCTTCTTGCCTGCGCGGATCGGCGGATTGGTCAGGATATCAGTAAAAGTATTCCCTTCCACGCCTGAATATACATCCGAGCACACGCAGGTGACCTCTGCGCCGTTGCGCGCGGCGTTCTCCTGCGCCAGCTCCAGCGCGCGCGGATTCACCTCTGCCAGCGTGAACGCGCTGTCCGGATACTGCTTTTTCAGGGTGATGCCGATCACGCCGTACCCGCAGCCCAGATCCAGCACTTCCTCACCGAGCAGGCCAGAAGCGTGAACGGCATCCAGCAGCGTCCTCGTGCCGAAATCGACATGGTCCTTACAGAAGACGCCGTTGTCCGTCAGAAAATGACAGGTAAAACACGAAAACCGGAAAGTAATTTCTTTCCGGTTCTGTGCTAAATGACGATTATCAGTGAAATAATGATTCATAACGATCACCGTCCTTTTTAGAGTAAAGAAAGCCCGAAGGCTTTCTGTCTGTTCATATTGTCGATGCCGATTACTTGATTTCTACAGTAGCGCCGGCGTCCATCAGCTTCTTCTTGATTTCCTCGGCTTCTTCCGGCTTGATGTTTTCCTTGATCACGCTCGGTGTCTTGTCGACCAGACCCTTTGCGTCAACCAGTCCCAGACCAGTGATCTCACGAACGGCCTTGATGACTGCGACCTTCGTACCGCCGACATCAGTCAGGGTAACCGTTACTTCGCTCGGTCCAGCAGCTTCTGCAGCTTCTGCAGCCGGTGCAGCAGCAACCGGTGCGGCAGCAGTTACGCCGAACTTCTCTTCAATTGCGCTTACCAGGTCGTTCAGTTCCAGAATTGTGGCTTCCTCAAGGTATGCCAGGATGTCCTCATGTGTTAACTTTGCCATGTTCATTTCCTCCTATCAAAGTCTTTTTCTTATTCAGCTGCAGCAGGTTCTGCTGCTCCTTCCTTGCTCTCTGCAACCGCCTTGACAGCGCACGCGAACTTGATGATCGGTGACTGCAGGCAGCCCAGGAACATGGAGATCATGCCTTCCTTGTTCGGCAGGGCGGACAGCTTCTTGATCGTTTCTTCGTCCACAACCTTGCCTTCGACGATACCGCTCTTCAGCACCAGGTTCTCGTGCTTCTTCGCGAATTTCGCGAGCACGCGAGCCGGTGCGGTGGCGTCCTTACCGAATGCGATGGCGTTCGGTCCGACCAGGACCTCTTTCAGTCCGTCGGCGCCGATGCTTTCGACGGCACGCTGAGCCAGTGCGTTCTTGTACACCTTGAACTCAACGTCTTCTGCGCGCAGCTCGCGGCGCAGCTCCGTCATTTCCGCCACTGTCAGACCGCGGTACTCAACGACTACGGTTGACTCGGCATTTTTCATCTTCTCCGCAATTTCAGCGACATACGCCTTCTTTGCTTCGATGATCGCCTGGTTCATTTCCTACACCTCCTGTTTATATGTCCGCAATATACCAAGAGTTATAAAAAGCCCGCAGACCATGACAGTATGCGGGCTGAAAGTTCATAACCATCTTTCTACCTCGGTAACATGATTAAGCATCTCTGCCGTTACTGTCTTTGGTATATTGATAACATCAGTATTTTATCACTGTTTCTGACAATGTCAAACTATTTTTCAACGGAAACATGGATTCCAGGACCCATGGTCGTGCTCAGCACCAGGTTCTTGATGTATGTTCCCTTGACGGCAGCCGGACGTGCCTTGGCGATCGTGCTGTAGATGGCCTTGAAGTTCTCCACCAGCGCCTGATCGTCGAAGCTCGTCTTTCCGATCATCAGGTTGATGTTTCCTTCCTTGTCCACACGGTACTCGACCTTACCCTTCTTGATATCTTCGACAGCCTTGGCGATATCCATCGTTACGGTTCCTGTCTTCGGGTTCGGCATGAGGCCCTTCGGTCCCAGCACACGGCCCAGTCTTCCCAGCTGACCCATCATGTCCGGAGTGGCGACGATCACGTCAAATCCAAACCAGCCCTTCTGGATCTCATCGAGCATTTCCTTGCCGCCGACGAAGTCTGCGCCTGCGTCCTTAGCTTCCTGCTCCTTCGCCCCCTGTGTGATGACCAGCACCTTCTGGGACTTACCTGTTCCATTCGGCAGGACCATCGCACCGCGGATCTGCTGGTCAGCGTGACGCGGATCCACGTTCAGGCGGAATGACACTTCCACGGAAGCGTCGAACTTCGCATAGTTTGTCTGCTTTGCCAGTGCAACTGCTTCTTCGATCGAGTAACTCTTGGAACGATCGACCAGTTTAGCAGCTTCAGCGTACTTCTTTCCTACTTTTGCCATTTCTGTTCACTCGTCCTTTCTTTACCCTTCGAAGCCATCGACCTTGATGCCCATGTTGCGCGCGGTTCCGGCGATGATGCGCATAGCGCCTTCCACGTCATTGGCATTCAGGTCAGGCATCTTGTACTCAGCGATCTCCTTCAGCTGGTCTACAGTGATCGTTCCGGAAATCTCCTTCTGGTCGCTGCTTGCCTTCTGGATCTTGGCAGCCTTCTTCAGCAGAATGGCAGCCGGAGTCGTCTTCAGTACGAAATCAAATGACTTGTCTTCATAAGCCGTGATGATGACCGGTACGAGGTCACCTGCACGGTCCTTGGTCGCATCGTTGAATGCGCTGCAGAACTGCGGCATGTTGATTCCGGCAGAAGCCAGAGCCGGTCCCGGTCTTGCACCTCCGGCCGGGAACTGCAGTTTGCAGACCTTTGCAACTTTTTTACTCACAAGACACACCTCCTATAAATATGTTGTCTCATGCAGTGGTCACGAACGGTTGCTCGTCCTCCCACGCAGCTATGCCTGTATGCACAGCGTTCTTATTTTACCTTGTTTAGCCGTTGAAATCAAGCGGAAATCGCATTTTCCCCGTCATTATTCCGGCGAAGCCTTCAATGTGCCGTTTTCCAGATCTCAAAAAAACAGACTGCCCTGACGCAGTCCGTTCAATCGCTCAGCTGATGGCTGTTTTCCAGCAGCATCTCTAATTCGCCGCTTTCCCAGCGCGCGTCCAGGCGCACGCTGATCCAATGCTTCTTGTTCATATGATAGGCCGGGAAGATGCGCTGATGATCGACCAGCTCCTGCGCTGCGGCCTTGAGGTTGACGACCTCGCATTCCCCCTCCTCATCGATGAGCAGGCGGCGCTTGGGGATCCGCATGAACATCGCATACCATTTTCCTTTAGCATTGCGCAGCACGCCATAGGAAGGATGCTTCTCCCATAGGTATTCCGCCGAGGTGCCATAGCGCGCATGGGCATATGCCAGCAGCTTTTCCCGGTTGTCCTGAAGCACGCATGCCGAAATGATCTGTTCTGCATGCCGACCCGTCTGTTCACGCACCTCGGCCAGCAGATACGGAAGCTTTTCCTCATCCCGGATCTCTGCCTGCAGCACATCTGTATCCGCACAAAACACGGCAGTGAACCCATGGCTCAGCCCGCGCTCCAGCCAAAGCCTGCCTTTCCGCTCATGAAAGCCATATGCCAGCAGCTTTTCCCGCGAAAGCGTCTTTCCGCTCAGCATCTCTTTCCATTCCATGTCATCTTTCCTCATGCCAGGCATGCCGTTTTGCAGCGATGCCCGATGCATCAGGCAGGATCAGCTGCATCGCCCACGAGAGCCATCGTAACGTCTTCATCTTTTTTGCTCCATTCTATCCGATCCTGAATCGCACCGCATCAAGACCGTTTGTGTCTGACCACCAGCACGCGCAGCAATTCCGCCGCTGCTTCCATGACCAGAAGATAACCGAGGGAAATGATCATCGCTTTGCCGATGTTCCACAGATCCAAAGCGGACACCGCCGCCAATATCCCGGCGGTGATGAGCAGCGATGAACACAGCGCCAGTCCCGCTTTCCGCGCGTTCTCCACGATGCTCAGCCTTGTCCGCTCTCTTTGGCCAAGGCCATACAGCCAAAGCAGCTCATCCCGCTTCTGCTCTTCTTTCGCGCGCATCAGCTTGATCATCACAGAGACCCCGAAGGAAAGTGCGAAGATCAACGCGCTGATGAGGGGCAGGCTCTGCTGCAGCATCAGCATGAATTCCTGCTGCTGCAAGGCCTGTTCGTTGCCGGCCTGGATGGACACTCCAGGCATCCATCGCCCGATCTCATCTTGCAGCTCGTCCAGATCTACCCCTTCATCGACGCTCACCATCAGCGACGAACTGCCGGAAACGCCCTGCTCGGCAAGCAAAGCGGCCAGTTCATCCTCAGGGATCTTGACCGTCGTCCCCTGAATGACCCTGGCATGGGAAAGATCCACCACGGACAATATGTATCGTCCGGCCATTTCCATCTGTATCGTCATTTCCTGCTCGCCTTCCAAGGCAGCCGGGATCTCTATATCGCGGATATGCCGATCCGGGATCACGATCAGATCATCATGGCCCACGACCGAGCATTCCCAATATGCGCTGACTTCTCCTGCACCTTCGATATGCTCCAGCAGCTGGATCTGCGCATCCGAGAACAAGGCGGCGTTGTTCACAAAGGTGACATCCGGGATCGGTTCTTTGGTATTGCACAGGATCAGATACAGCTCCTCCTGCAGCTGCGCATGCCGTTCATCGATGTTCATCGACCGAAGCAGCGGGCCGATCACGCTGAGCATGGTCATGATCAAGACCATCAGCGCAATGCTGACCATCTCGCGCACGCCGCGCGTCCTCCTGGCACATATGCGGTAAAACACAGGCGGTATGGCCCGTTCGCTGAAGGGCGTCTGCGGACATGCCTGCTCCTCGCTGTATCCGCGCACTTGCTCATGCACGAGATGCCCTTGCCGGATGAAGCTGATCTCATCCGCGATCTCACGCACGAGGTCGTCATGCGTCGCGATCACCACGATCTTGCGGCGGGATATCGCTGTTTCTTTCAGCAGCTGCAGGAAGAGACGGGCATTTTCTTTGTCCAATGCCGAGGTCGGCTCATCACAGACGATCAGCTGCGCGCCTTTCTGCAAGACGCTCAGCAGCGCAAAGCGCTGACGCTCTCCCCTGGAAAGCGTTTCGATCCGTTTGTTCAGATCCATATCGAGGCGGAGCATCCGCATGGTCTGTTCCGCTTCCTGCCTGTCATATGCTCTTCCCGCCAGGGCGCATACGCATTTCAGGTTTTCCTCCAGCGTCAGCCGGGAGTCGATCACTTCCAGATCCTGCATCACATAGCCGATCTGCGCCCTTCTCAGCTGCGCCTTCTTCTCTTCGCGCAAGGCGCTGACCTCTATGCCGTTCCACTCATATACCAGAGACTGCCCGCTGCCGTTCAAGGCGATCTCGTTTAACAGCGTCGTCTTCCCGCTGCCGCTTCTGCCCATGAGCACATGGACGCGCCCTTCGCGCAGGCACAGGCATTCATCCTCCAGAAGCGTCCTGTCCGCAAACTGCAGATGGATGTGCTCAAGCCTGATCATTGCTGTCCCTCATCCACTTGATCAGATCCTTTCGATCCAGCGCATGCAGCGTGATCGCCGTGACGATGACGATGCACAGCACGCTCAGCACGAAAAACAAGATGAAATGTATCCAGCTGAACGAGCTGAATGCATACACGGCAGACAGCCAGCCGGGCTGTGACAATGCGCTCATCATGGCATCTCCCTGCCCATCGGCAATCAGAGCGATCAGCAGACCGAGCGCATAGATCAGCACCGCGCTCAGCACGGCCAGCATCACTTGAAGCAGTCCGTTCCGGTATATCGCACGATGACGGATAGAACGCGCTGTGCCGATCACCCGCAGCAGAAGGTAATCCGCTTTGAATGTCCGCACATAGAATCCCTGCAGGATCGCTCCGCCCAGCACGGCGATCACGATCACGCCCGCCATGAGCGCATAGTAAGCATGCCAGTCCTCATCCAGGCTGTCGTTGATCTGCGCTCTTTCGATGTAATCACATTCTGCCGCGACCGTATCATCGATCTGCTTCAATTCGTCGATCACCGGCAGGACATGCGTGAACTGATCCGCAAAGCCGATCTGCATCCCGGTCTGCAGCGCAGCGACGACGCTGTAGCCTTGGCTGACGGTCTGATCGATGACAAGTTCTCCGCGCTGATATCGCGCTTCCTGTTCCTGGATCAAGGCAGACATCTGCCGCTCGCTCATCAAGATCAGATTATCATGCGCCATGCCCCGGTCACGATCAACGATGCCTAGGACATTCAGCTCCAATGGGACCAGCTCAGTGTAATAGAAGATCGTCGGCGTATCATCGATCGTCTGTGCGCATGCATACGGCACAGCGGCCTCAAGATAAAGCGTGTCTCCTTCTTCGAGCTGATACATATAAGCCATGTCCTCATTGACATATACACCGTTTTCTTCCTGCTTGAACCAGTCTTCTTCATCATAATACGGGATCACGGTGAAATCATGGGAATAGCCTGCAGCCGCAAGCTCATCGCTGAGCGCGCGTTCCTCGATCGGTTGGTCGTCTCTGGCTGCCGAGATGGACATCTCGTTCCAGCTGCCTTCCTTGGATAATCCGTCATTGCCAAAAGTGTAATAGTCATAGACCGCGCTCAAATGATCCACCGCACGGATCTTTTCCTGGATGTCCGCTGAAAACGCCGGGTGATACTGATCCTGCGTCCCGGCTTTCTGCGGATCGTTCCAGATCGTGATCTGCCGATCCGACAGCGTCTGCAGAGAATACCTTCCTGCGGTCAGCGACATCAGGTCGAGCTGCGTGCGGATCACGTTTGCCCCGGCAAAGAAGATCAGCGCGATGATCACCGAGATCAATATTCTTGGAAAGATCCGCTTTCTGCTCGCGAAAAACAGGTGCCGGTCGATATGATCGGCAGATATCGCTTCAGGCGTCTTCTTCTCCGTAACGAGCGGTTCCTCTTCCGTCTGTTTCCGCAGCTGCAATTCGCAATGCGACAGCTGATATACGCGATCTGCCATCTCCGTCACTTCTTCATCATGGGTGACGAGGATGACGGTCTTGCCTTCATCCGCGCATTGCCGCATCAGCCGCCTTACGATGGCCTTGTTCTCCTGATCGAGCGCTGCGGTGATCTCATCCCCAAGGATGATCTCCCGATCTGCGGCCAGCGCGCAGAGCACAGCGAGACGCTGTCTTTCTCCGCCGGAGAGCAGACGGACACACTTCTTTCTTTCCTCAATCAGCCCCGCCATCCGCAGCAATTCCTCTGCCCGATTGTCCGCATCATCGTCCCGCAGATAAAACTTCAGATTGTCCAAGACCGTATTATGGGCAAACAATAATGCGTGCTGGGTGATATACGACATATGCTGATTGCGGAACCGTTCTTTCTCCGAAGCAGAAAGCTGCAGCAGCTTCCCCTGATGCATATATTCGCAAGTATTTTTCTGATCCAGCATGGCGATCAAATTCAATAAAGCGCTCTTGCCTGTCCCGCTCTCTCCGCAGATCACGGTGATCTGACCATCCCGCGCGCAAAAAGAACCATCTGTGATGCACTGCTTCTGCGCAAAGCCAATGTCGATATGTTTTAACTCGATCATCAGACCTCCCTCCTTTCCCCGTTTCTGCACCATGCAGATCGATCAGCTCATCCGATCGATCAATGATCAAAAGATATCCATGATATGCTCAGCGTCCGGATCATATATATATCCTGCAGTGTTCAACATCAAAACGGCCATCGAAATGACAATGACCTGTCTGTATCGCTGAACTATGCATGATATCCGATATATGATGGTTTTCACGCTCATCTAATGATGAGCAGGCATACAAATCGATGAAAGCTTCTATTCAACCTTATCATAACAGCGCCCATTTTTTGTCAATATATTTTATCGTCCAGCAGTATATACCCGGCGGCATACACTGATTTTCCAAACGAGACTTCTGTTTCTTCCTTTGTGCGTCTAAACTAAGATCAAGAAGAACTGGAGGAGAAGCAAATGAACGATTTTGATCTGAGAAACGATACAAGGCTCTTATTCCGCAACGATCCGACAGCGGATCTGGCCAGGCTCACCGCAGGCAAAAGAGTGCTGTTTGTTTACGGCGGCGGATCCGTCAAAAAGAACGGCTGTTACGAAGAGGTCAAACACGCCGTTGCGCAAGGCGGCGGAATATTGTATGAAGCGGGCAATTCCTCCCGCGAGCGATCAGCGATCGAAGCCGGCATCCACATGGCGTTGGAGAAACAGGTCGAGCTGATCATCGGGGCAGGCGGCGCAAGCGTGATGGACTGTGCGAAGCTCATTGCCTTCGGCGCAAAGCACGAAGCAGACTGGTGGGATTATGTAAAAGGGAAAGATCCCTATGGCCTGCAAAAGCTCCCGCTCATCTTGATGCCGACTTATCCGTCCAGCGGCTCAGAATATGGCCTCGGCGCCGTTTCTGTCGACACACCGACAGATGATTTTGGCACCGCGTTCGGCATCGCTGCGGATCATGCGCTCCTTGTGCCGAAATATGCGCTGTCCCTGGGAAAAGAACTGAGCGCGTATACTGGTCTGGTGACGCTGGTTCAGCTTTCCGCATCCGTGATCGGGGACAAAAATCCCATATCCTATGATGCAGGCATCTCTGTCATCCGCAACGTCCTGAACGCGGTGAAACGGCTGATCGAGCAGCCGGACGATCTGGAGGCCTGAAGCGTGATCCTGTACGGCACATCCATCGTGACATCCGGCAGACTAGGCATAGGAAAAACAGAGAATTACAGTTATGACATTTATGAAGTGGAATTCATTCCAGAAGTCTTGTTCGGCGCGGCTTACCGCAAGAGCCTGACCACACTGTTCCCCCGTTTCTTGAACGCCATGGCCGCATACCATGAAGAAGATATCCGCAAGTATTTCAAAGATGTGTTTGGATATGAGGGAGACATTGCCGAATCTGCGGATAAACTGACCGCGCTGTTCACCGCGCTTGGCGTTGATATGTACTTTGACGGCGAAGCAGAGGAAGAACATATCCGGCAGATCGCTGTGGACACTGTGCTGTCCATGGACCAGCGCATCGCACTGATCCAGGAATGCATGCGCGATCACGCTGCATAAAATTGATCTGACGCGGCAGAAGATCCCGGCCATCGAATGACTGAATAAGCCAAAAACAGGTACGATCAATGGATCCGTCGATCATACCTGTTTTTTTTCATATCATTGCTCATTTCAGCTCTTGCGCGGCCTGATCGTGCGCAAGAAAGATGCCGCATTTCAGTTTTCCTCTTTCCTTTTCTCGATCTCCTGCTGCAGCTGATCGAGGATCGCCTGATCCGCGCATTGCCGGACAAAGGAGATGGTCAGCCGAGCCATCGTCTGCTCATCGATGAACGATGCCATATATTGTTCCTTGCTGATCGTCGGGCTGAACTCCCGCATCAGTGCCTTATTGCGCTGGGAATAGTCGGCGATATGAATATATTCTTTGTTCAAGAGCCGTTTCAGGATGGGAAGGACGGAATTGACCGACAGTTCCGGAATATCCTTCTGGATATCGCATGCCGGCAGCGGCTCATCGTGTTTCCATAAGATCTCCATCACTTCCAGTTCTCTGGGGGTAAGCCTGTTTTTCTTCATGTTGTCACACCTCCATCTGGATATATTTTAATCTGTTTTCATCGATGAATCAACTGATCCAGCGGGACTGATCCGCGCAAAGAAAAAAAAGATGCCGGATCGCTGACCCAGCATCACTTGCCGTTCTTCTTCCGGCATCATTTCCTTGCCTTCATGGCACTGACGATCTGATCGCCCATCTCGCTGCAGGAGAGCTTCGTCATGCCCTCCTCCATGATATCGGCACAGCGGTATCCGGCATTGAGCACATCTTCCACCGCTGCTTCGATGAGCGCTGCTTCCTCATCCAGGTCAAAGGCATAGCGAAGCATCATCGCGGCGGATAAGATCATGCCGGTCGGATTGGCGATGTTCTTGCCGGCGATGTCCGGGGCTGAGCCATGGATCGGCTCATACATGCCGCGTGTGCCCTCGCCCAGCGACGCGCTGGGGATCAGGCCGATGCTGCCGGTGATCATGCTCGCCTCATCGCTCAGGATATCGCCGAACATGTTCTCGGTCACGATGACATCGAACTGCGCGGGATCCTTTACGATCTGCATCGCGGCATTGTCCACGAGCATATCCTGCAGCTGCACATCCGGATATTCCTGTGCGACTTCATGCACGACCTTGCGCCACAGGCGGCTGGTATCGAGCACATTGGCCTTGTCCACGCTAATCACGCGGCCATGCCGCTTGCGGGCCGTCTGGAACGCCGTATGCGCAATACGGCGGATCTCGTGCTCATAGTAACACATGTTGTCGCTCGCATACAGTTCGCCATCTCTTTCCTCGGTCTTCTTCTCGCCGAAGTACACGCCGCTGATGAGCTCGCGCACGACCATGAAGTCGATGCCGTTTTCCACCAGCTCCGGCTTCAAAGGCGAAGCGTCCTTCAGCTGCGGGAAGATCTTGGCCGGGCGCAGGTTTGCGTATAAGCCGAGTGCCTTGCGCACCGTGAGCAGCGCCTTTTCCGGGCGGATGGCCGGATCTACGCCGTCCCATTTCGGGCCGCCGACCGCGCCGAGCAGCACCGAATCACTGTCTAAGCATTTCTGCAGGCTTTCCTCCGGCAGCGAGGTGCCATACTGATCGATGGCGCAGCCCCCGGCACAGACCGGAACGATGTTGAAGCGGTGTCCATACAGCTCCTGCACACAGTCCAGCGCTTTCAGCGCTTCCGCCATGATTTCCGGGCCGATGCCGTCGCCGGCGATGACCGCGATATTCTTTTTCATTTAATCTTCCCCCTTGCGGATGGCATTCATCAAGCCATTGTTCTTCATGATATTCTGGATGAACGGCGGGAATGGCGCCGCCTGATAGCTTTCGTTCCTGGTGAGGTTATGGATCACGCCGCTGTCAAAGTCGATCTCGATCTCATCGCCAGCCTGGATCGAATCACTGGCCTGCTCACATTCGAGGATCGGCAGACCGATGTTGATCGCGTTGCGATAGAAGATACGGGCAAAGGATTTGGCGATGACGCAGCTGATGCCGCTTTCCTTGATGGCGATCGGCGCATGCTCACGGGATGATCCGCACCCGAAGTTCCATCCGGCCACCATGATGTCTCCCGACTTCACCTTATTCACAAAGTCCGCATCGATGTCGCACATGCAATGTGAAGCGAGTTCCTTGGGATCGCTGGTGTTCAGATAACGCGCCGGAATGATGACGTCTGTATCGACATTATCCGGATAAATATGTGTCTGTCCCTGTGCTTTCATCTCATTTCCTCCTTATGCTTCCTGCGGCTGCGCGATCACGCCGGCGATCGCACTGGCAGCTGCAACGGCCGGGCTGGCCAGATAGACCTCAGAATCCACATGTCCCATGCGGCCGACGAAATTGCGGTTGGTCGTGGCGACACAGCGCTCTCCTTCTGCCAGGATGCCCATGTAGCCGCCCAGGCATGGACCGCATGTCGGCGTAGAGACGACGCAGCCGGCATCGATGAAGATGTCCATATAACCGCGGTGCACACATTCCTTGTAAATGCTCTGGGTCGCTGGGATGATGATGCAGCGCACCCCTTTGGCGACATGCTTGCCCTCCAGGATACGGGCCGCAGCCGCCATATCGGAAATGCGGCCGTTAGTGCAGGAACCGATGACCACCTGATCGATGCGGATCGGCTCTGCGATCTCATCGACCGTATGCGTGTTTTCCGGCAGATGCGGGAAAGCGACGGTCGGGCGGATCGCGCTGAGATCGATATCATATGTCTTCACGTATTCGGCATCCGCATCTGCGTGATATTCCTGATACGGACGGTTCACTCTGTCCTTCACATACGCTCTGGTCACGTCATCCACTTCGAAGATGCCGTTTTTCGCGCCGGCCTCGATGGCCATGTTGCAGATGCACAGACGATCATCCATGGTCAGATCCTTCACGCCTTCTCCGGTGAATTCCATGGAGCGGTACAGCGCCCCATCCACGCCGATCATGCCGATGATGTGCAGGATGACATCCTTTCCGGACACATTGGGCTGCAGGCTGCCGCTCAGGTTGAAGCGGATCGCTTCCGGGACCTTGAACCAGCATTTGCCCGTCGCCATGCCGGCTGCCATATCGGTGCTGCCTACGCCGGTGGAGAAGGCGCCCAGCGCACCATAGGTGCAAGTGTGGGAATCGGCGCCGATGATGCACTCTCCCGGGCCGACGATGCCTTTTTCCGGAAGCAGGGCATGCTCGATGCCCATCTCGCCGACATCATAAAAATGCTCGATGTGCTTGGCAAATGCGAAAGTGCGGCAGGCCTTGCATTGCTGCGCGGCCTTGATGTCCTTATTGGGGGCGAAGTGGTCCATGACCATCGCTACCTTTCCCGGATCAAATACGCGCTTGAATCCATATTTTTCAAACTCGCGGATCGCGACCGGCGAGGTGATGTCGTTGCCCAGCACCATGTCGAGATCAGCCTCGATCAGCTGACCGGCCTCTACGTGATCCATTCCGGCATGTGCCGCCAGGATCTTCTGCGTCATTGTCATTCCCATGTCGTCTTACCCCTTTCCTTCCTGCGCTCTGCGCTGCTTCAGCGCGCGGTTCAGCGCGGAGAAGAGCGCCAGTACGCTCGATGTGATGATATCCTCATGGATGCCCACGCCCCACTGATCCAGGTTGCGGCAGTCTTTGATCTTCACATAAGAGACCGCCTTGGATGTCGAGCCTTTGGACAGTGAATGTTCCTTATAATCCATGATGTCGAATTTGACGCTGGTGTTGTTGCGCAAAGCGTTGCTCAGCGCATCCAGACGTCCGTTTCCGGTGCCCACCGCATTGATCCGCTCGCCGTCTGCCTCCAGGCGCAGCGTACAGATGAAGTTCTCTCCTTCTCTGGCAAAGTGGAAATCTTCCATGGTAAACGGCGCTTCCACATTGCGGTATTCTTTTTCGAAGAGATCTCTGACTTCGTTGGGGAGCAGCTCCTTGTGCTGTTCATCGCTGATGCCCTTCATGAAATAGCCAATCTCCTCACGCATGTCGATCGGAAGCTCATAGCCATAATATTCTTCCAGCATGTAGGCGACGCCGCCCTTGCCAGACTGCGAATTGATGCGGATGACGTCGGTCTCATACACTCTGCCGACATCGCGCGGGTCGATCGGCAAGTATGGCACGGTCCACTGTTTCTCGTCATGTTCTTCGCGATAGTGCATGCCTTTGGCAATGGCATCCTGATGGGAGCCGCTGAAGGCCGCGAATACGAGCTGTCCGGCATAGGGCTGACGATAGCCGACCTTCATGCGCGTCACTTGTTCATAGACATCGACGATATGCGGCATATCGCTGAAATCGAGCTGCGGATCCACGCCCATGGAATACATGTTCATCGCCAGGGTGATGATGTCCACGTTGCCGGTGCGCTCGCCGTTGCCGAAGAGCGTGCCCTCGATGCGGTCAGCGCCGGCCAGCAGGCCCATCTCGCTGTCGGCCACGCCGCAGCCGCGGTCATTGTGCGGATGCAGGGAGACGATGACGTTTTCGCGGTAGTTCATGTGCTTGCACATATATTCGATCTGGCTGGCATAGACATGCGGCATGGACATCTCCACCGTCACCGGCAGGTTGATGATCACCTTGTTGTCTGCGCTTGGCTGCCACACATCGAGCACGGCGTTGCACACTTCCAGGGCATAATCGACTTCCGTGCCGGTAAAGCTCTCCGGGGAGTATTCGAACCGGTATCCGCCGCCGTCGCGATCGCTCAGCTCTTGCAGCAGCTTCGCGCCTTCCACAGCGATCTGCTTGATCTCTTCCTTTGATTTGCGGAAGACCTGCTCGCGCTGTGCCTTGGATGTCGAATTGTACAGGTGCACGATGACATTCTCGCGCTTGGCGCCCTTGACCGCCTCGAATGTCCGCTTGATGATGTGTTCGCGCGCTTGGGTCAGCACCTGCACGGTCACATCATCCGGGATCATATCCTGTTCGATCAATGTGCGCATGAAGTCGAACTCGGTCTGGGAAGCGGCCGGAAAGCCGACCTCGATCTCCTTGAAGCCGACCTTGACGAGCAGCTTGAAAAACTCCAGCTTCTCTTCCAGGCTCATCGGAATGATGAGCGACTGGTTGCCATCGCGCAGATCGACGCTGCACCATACCGGCGCTTTGTCCACATACTCTTTCTTCGTCCATTCCATGCACGGTTCCGGCGGCATGAAATACTGTCTGCTGTACTTCTCAAATCCTTTCATGTAGTCTCCTCCTGTATCCAAACAACAAAAAAGCTTCCATCTTCCTCTGAAGACGAAAGCTGTCACTCCCGCGGTACCACTTCACTTGGTGCAATGCACCCGCTCATTACGTATCACTGTCGAATACGCTCTCACGATAACGGCTGAGAATTCCGATGACACTTACTTGCGGCACGCGTTCAAGTCATAGCTCCCGGGTGAGCTGAAACCGATGCCTGCGCTGCCTCGCACCATACGGCAGCTCTCTGTGCCAGGGGATATCCGTTCCTGATCCCGTTCTTCGCTTTTGTTATTGACTTTAGGATACGCCCCAAAATGAAAATTGTCAACATGCCTTCTGATATTTTTCTTGTTTTTTCATGAAAATATTTTCAACGAAAGAGAGACTGTCTGTGCATGTGAACCAGATTCCCTTGTTTTTCTTGTGATTCCCCTTCGCTGGTATTATAATTTCATCAAGACAGAAGTCTGCACACTATCGGGAACAGGAGGAAAGATATGAGCGAATATGTAATCATGACAGACAACATGGGAGATCTTCCCGCTTCATTTTACGAAGAACATCAGATCCCGGTCATGTATCTGAGCTATACGATGGACGGGGAAACTTATGGCGAAGGGCATATGCAGAGCGATGAGGAATTTTACCGCAAGATGCGTGAAGGATCGCTGCCGACCACCTCGCAGATCAATCCGCAGAGCGCAAAGGAACAATTTCTCAAAGTGCTGAATACTGGCAAGGATGTGCTGTGCATCTCTTTTTCCTCAGGGCTCAGCGGCACATATAACAGCTGCGCGCTGGCAGCGGAAGAGCTGCGCGAGGAAGGCTGGCATATCGAGGTCATCGATTCACTGTGTGCTTCGCTGGGACAGGGACTGCTGCTATATAAGGCAGTGGAACAGAAAGAGAAAGGCGCTTCATTTGCAGAAGTACGCGACTGGGTGATGGCCAACCGCCTCAACATCTGCCATGTCGTGCTCGCCGATGACCTTTATCACCTGATGCGCGGCGGACGCGTTTCCCGCTCCACCGCCGTAGTGGGCACGATGCTCTCCATCAAGCCGCTCATCCAGATGAACGATGAAGGAAAGCTGATCCCTACTGGCAAGGCCCATGGCCGCAAGAAGGGCATGAAGGCGCTGATCGACATGATGGACAGACAGATGGGCAGCCGCCGCGAGGAGAATGACATCTTCATGATCTGCCATGCTGACTGCCGCCAAGACGCAGATGCGCTGGCTCAGATGGTCAAAGACAAATTCGGCATCCAGAAATGTCTCATCAACTATATCGGACCGGTCATCGGCTCACACACCGGCCCGGATACGATGGCCTTGTTCTTCCTAGGTGATGCGCGCATGAAATGACCGTGAGGATTTCCATCCGTGGAAATCCTTTTTTTCATGGCTTTTCTTTCCCCTCGTTTCGTTTTATACTGTTATCGCTAAAGGGGATGAATGAAATGACACAGGAAGTACGGGGACTGATGAGCGAGGGGAACATATGGAAACAGCTGATCCTCTTCTCTGTCCCGCTCGTGCTGGGCAATATCTTCCAGCAGCTTTACAATGCGGTCGATTCGATGATCGTCGGCAATTTTGTCGGCAAAGAGGCACTCGCCGCCGTGACCTCAAGTTCACCGATCATCAATCTGCTCATCAGCTTTTTCATGGGGCTTTCGGTCGGGGCCGGCGTGGTGATCGCCCGTTATTTCGGCGCGCGCGATGAGACAGGCCTTTCTGATTCGATCCATACCTCCATGTGCATGATCGTCATCGCCGGCATCGTCATGACCTTTGCCGGCGTATTGCTCACGCCCTTCATCCTGCGCTGGATCGGCGTGCCGGATGATGTCATGGCCGATTCGATCCTGTATCTGCGCATTTACTTCTATGGGATCCTGGGGGTCATGATCTATAACATGGGCAGCGGCGTGCTGCGGGCGCTGGGCGATTCCCGCACCCCGCTGTTCTTCCTCATCCTGTCCTCGCTGATCAACGTCGCGCTGGATTACGGCTTTGTCGTCTGGTTCCATATGGGCATCGCCGGGGTCGCCTGGGCGACGCTCATCGCGCAGGGCATAAGCGCATTGCTCATCTGGGCACTGATGATGAAGGGGAATGCCCTCTACCGGCTGCGCTTCTCTCAGCTGAAGATCCATGGCCATATCCTGGGCGAAGTGGTGCGGGTCGGCCTGCCCAGCGGGATCCAGAATGCCATCGTCTCGTTTTCCAACCTCATCGTGCAAAGCAACATCAACGCCTTCGGTTCAGCGGCCATGGCCGGGTGCGGGGCTTATACGAAGATCGACGGCTTCGCCATCTTGCCGGCGATGAGCTACTCGATGGCCATCACCACCTTCACCGGGCAGAACCTCGGCGCAGGAAAGCCGCAGCGGGTGCGGCAGGGGATGCGGGCATGCCTCATCCTCACGGTGTGCACTTCCCTGCTCATCAGCGCATTGCTCTTCTTGTTCGGCGATGCCGCGCTGCGCATCTTCTCCAATGATCCGCAGGTCCTCTTTTATGGGCATACGATGCTGACGCTGCTGGCGCCGGGCTATTTCCTGCTGGCCATCTCCCATGCCGTCAGCGGCGTGCTGCGCGGAGCCAATCGGGCCGCCAGCGCCATGGTCATCATCATCGCCTGCTGGTGCGGTCTGCGCATGGCATGGATCATGCTCACGGTCCCGCTGTTCCACAGCATCGAGACCGTGCTGCTTGGCTGGCCGCTGAGCTGGCTCGTCTCCACGGTCATCTTCATCCTCTATTACCGCAGAGGCAGCTGGCTGCAGGAGAGCTGAGCGATGGACGCAGTGATCTTTGATATGGACGGTATCCTCATCGACAGCGAGCGCATCTACCTGGAACGCACGCTGCGCTTTCTGAAGCAGGAGGGCATCCCGTTTCAGATGGCAGATGTGCTCGCCTTGGCCGGCGGTTCATCCGCCCATGCCGAACGCTTCGTCCGCAAGGTTGCCGGCAGCGATGTGGACATGGCTGACTTTTTCCGCCGCATGGACGCCTGCTGCCCGATGCCTGATGCGGCACAGCTCATGTTCCCTCACGAACGCGAGGTCCTCACTTGGCTGGCTGAGCGCTATCCTCTCGCACTGGCTTCATCCTCGCGCATGGAGAGGATCCAGGAAGTGCTCTCCGCCTGCCGGCTGGATGGCCTGTTCCGCTTCTGCCTCAGCGGGGAGATGTTCACCGAGTCCAAGCCTTCACCGCAGATCTATCTCACTGCAGCGAAGATGCTGGCGCTTTCGCCGCAGGCGTGCGTGGCCATCGAGGACAGCACCTATGGCATCCTGGCTGCCAAGCGTGCCGGCATGCGCGTGATCGCCAGGAAAGATGAGCGCTTCGGGTTTGACCAGAGCCAGGCAGATGCCTGCTTCAGCGATTACCGCGAACTGCCAGACATCCTCTGCGCCCTGCAGAACAGATGACGGTGCAAGACCGGTCCCCATCCAGCGGGACCGGTCTTTTTCTGTGATCAGCGGCCAGGATCTGCACACACTAAGCTCAGGCATGCCGCCTTACTTCCTTTTGATGTATTCTTTACGGGCACTTAACATAATGTGATTGTCATCCTGCTATAATGAGCCCGAATGGAGGGAAAATCGTGAACAAAACCAAGAAGGACCGGCTTCTCGCCGGCAGCATGAGCATCATGGTCGCCGCATCTTCATTGATGCCTGCCGCGGCCGTGCATGCGGAAGACACCCAATTATCCAGGATGATCACTCCGGTGATGATCAGCGAGATCGTCGCAGACACGCACCAGAGCGATCAGGTCACCGCTTCAGGCACAGACGCATTTGAATACATCGAACTTTACAATACATCCGATCGTGACATCGAAATGGATGACTTGCTCATCCGCAATGTCAATGGCAGCACCCTGACGGACTGGGAGATTCCCAGCGGCACCGTGATCAAAGCGGGACAGACGCTCGTCGTCTGGGTGACCAATGCGGAGAGCGCCCAGATCACTGAAGCGGATTTCCGCGCATATTATGGCATCGATGACAGCGTACAGATCGTGAAGACCGTTGATTCGGTCAATGGCTTCAGCAATTCCGGTGAACGCTCGATGCAGGTCATCGTGCGGGACAGCGAGCAGGTGATCAGCTCCATCACCTATAATGATGGCAGCGAAAAGGCCCAGACCAAAAAGGGCATCAAGTTCGCGTATCAGGATGGCCAGGTGCAGGAGGTCACGCTTTCTTATGATGAAGATCCTACGCCGGGCACGCTGGAAGACACACAGCGTCCCGCAGGCATCTATCAGGTCAGCGAAGCGGGCAATGACGCGCTTTCGCTCAACGCAGAGACCACATTCCGCAAGGGCTCTTCCTATGTGGTGCGCGCAGCTGTCGCCACGGACAGTGTCATGCTGGAAGCGGAAGCGCTGATCGATGGCCACAGTTATCCGCTGACTTACGAAGACGGAAGCTTTACGGCAGCCATTCCGGCAGCGGATATCGCGCAGCTGGATTCCTTTGAGCTGCAAGTCCGGCTGAGCGACGGCGTGAATACCTTTATGAGCGAGCCGATGCGTGTCACGGCTCAGGAAGGCAGCGATCCGCTGGCTTATGATTCTCCGCTGCTCATCACCGAACTGGTGCCCAACACCGCCAATGTGGATGGCTCGGATGCTTATGAATTCTTTGAGATCTACAACGCTTCTGATGCGGCCATCGACCTGCGTCAGTATCATTTCATTTATGTGAATGGCACCAAAGAGACCGAATGGGAGCTGGCGGATGACATCCAGCTGGAGGCTGGCAAGGTCCTGACGGTCTGGGTGCGCAACGACGCGGTGGAAGACGCGCAGCTCAGCGCCGATGACTTCAACGCCACCTATGGCATGGACTTACAAGAAGGCGTCTCGTTGACCACGGTGCTCAGCGACGGCCTCTCCAACAGCGGCAGCCGCGGCATGAAGATCGAATCAGACAGCGGACTGACGCTGTGCGCGGTCAGCTATTCGGCCGCCGACAGCAATGGCGGATCGATCAGCCAGGACGAAAGCATCTCCTACCGCTATGAAACTTCGCAGGGCAGCGTGCATTATGATGGCACGCCGACCCCGGGCACGCTGGATGAACTGCAAGTACCAGGGCACTATGCGGCACCCGCTGTCATCGAAGATCCGTTTTTGACGATCGATGCCCCTTCTTCCTTCTCTGCGCTCACGGATTATGAGATCACGATGAGCGAGACGAACCTGGAACGGGTGCTCAGCGCAAGCATCACGCTCATGCAGGGCGAAGAAGCTATCCGCACCATCTCCATGCGCTATGAGGATGGCGTGCTGAAGGGCGCCATTCCTTACAGCGATGTCCGCGAAATGGACACCGTATCGTATGTGGTCAATATCACGGATGGCGTCAACTCCGCGTCCTACGCTGTTCATGACATCCCAGTGCAGGATGACAGCGTAGACGCTTCCCTGGCGCCGGCATTGGTCGTCAGCGAAGTGATCCCGGATACTTCGAACATGAACGGCGCGGACGCCTATGAGTTCATCGAGATCTATAACAACTCTAACCTGGATATCAACCTGAAAGACTATAAGTTGTATTACAATTATCCTGACAGCGGCAGCGACTCCGTATGGTGGGAAAGCGATGAGGACAAGATCCTGAGATCACATGAGACACTGGTCTTCTGGATCAAGAATGGCGGCAATGCCTCGCTTACCCGTGATGATTTCAATGCTAAATGGGGCGTGGACCTCACGGCTGATCAGCTGATCGAAATCTCTTGCGACGGCATGGCCAATGGCAGCGCCCGCGGCGTCAAGATCGCCAGCAACGTCGGTGATGTCCTCGACTATGTCACCTACAACATGGACGGCGCAGACAATACGAACACCGACCGCTCCATCGTTTATCAGAACCGCTATGAGGACGGGTTCGCTTCTGTGATCGCGGATGACGCGCATACGCCGACCCCGGGCAGCGTGGAAGGCGTGCTGCGGCCGGTCTATGCGGCGCAGCTGCCGCAGGATGTCAGCGATGCCGTGCTCACGGATGAGACCCCGGATTCGTTCACTGCCGACAGCGAGCTGCGCTTTGCGCTGGAAGCCGTCTCCGCGGACACGAGCATCAAGAGCGTTTCGCTGTATGTCAAAGATGACTTATCCGATGATTATCTGACCTATCGCTTACAGCGCAATGGCGGCGATGTCTTCAGCTACACACTGCCGGCCGTCGATCTGTTCGGCAAGACTTCTTATACGTATTATTTTGAGGTGAGCGATGGTTATCGCACATATACGACAGATGTCTGCACGATCTTGAATACCGAAGCGCCTCAGCAGGGCGACCGGCTCAATGTCGCAGACGGTGACCTGCTCAGCGGAAATGTCCAGATCATCGGTACCGGAAATGACCTGCGCATCGATGGAGAAGAGGTCAGCGCTGATGCTGTCGCTTCCATCAGCGGCTCTGCCAAGCTCGCTTTCGATGCCTCTCAGACCGACGTCTTCTTCAAAAACGCCGTATCCATCGGCGATGACCTCATCGGTGTGTTCAATGAGGGCACATATGACAGCTGGGTCACCTATGACTATGATATCGATGCCCGCTATTTCGACGCACAGAGCGGTCAGCTCACGGTTGCTTTCCATGCCGGAAACAAAGCCAATGCGCTGGAGCATGACATCGAGAACAATGATGACTTTGTCTTGAAGAACATCCGCATGATCTTGCCGGACGGCACGAGCCTGCGTCCGGTATCGTATGCCGGCGTGCGCGGCATCGGCGCCATCGAGCATACGGCGGAAAACTGGCATCCGCAGGATCCGCAGCCATTGGAAAACTATGCGCCGGAAACCGAGATCAGCATGGGCGATGGCACGAGCAAGACCGAGATCCTCTATGTGACGTTTGCGATCCCGCAGGATTCCTTCAATGCCTTGCGCTATACGCTGGATACCACTGCGCTGACGGATGGCGCGCATACCATTTCCAGCGCATCGGCATCCGCCACGGTCACGGTAGACAATACCGCGCCGCAGATCACGGCCAATATCGAAGAGGGCGCGCAGATCCGCAACACCCGCATCGAGGCTTCCGCACAGGATGCCATCAGCGAGCATGTGACGCTGCAGGCGGTGCTGGATGGGCAGATCATCTCGCTGCCTTATGCGGTCTCTTCCACCACGCTTGACCCGGGCACGCATACGCTCGTGCTCACTGCTTCGGATGAGGCTGGCAATACCGCCACACAGACGATCACGTTCACGACCCCGCGTGAAAATGCCGATGCAGAAGTCGTGCAGCCTGGCGCAGACACGACCGTCACCAGTGACCCGACCTTCTCGGTCACGGTCAACGATCCGACCGAAGATGTCATGAATGTGACCTTCAAGAAAGGTGAACGGCACACGCTGGATGATGGCAGCATCCAGGTGGCGGAAGGTGTGGCGCAGACATCCGGAACGAGCGACCCTGTATTTGACGCAGCCAGCGGCAGCGGCTTCCCCTATCAGACATTCGACATCACCCTCAGCGAGGCGGCGAAAGCCAGCGATACGGTGAAGATCGACTGGAGCGGCGCGTCGAACAACGCCAAGACATTCCTATATGCGCGCAATATCCATACCGGCGCATGGGATCAGTTGGATACGCAGATCGAAGCAGATGGCGAAACGATGAAGCTCTCTGCAGAGATCACCCTGGAAAACTATCTCTCTGATGGCAAGGTCAGCGTGATGGTGCAGAATGGCGAGGGCTACACGCCGCCGCAATATGCAGCACAGAACGCACGCATCACGACATCCAATGTAAACGATACCCCGCGTGAGGACTATGACTTCACCTTCGTGGTCGAAAGCGATACGCAGTATTACAACGAAGATTATGAGGGCAATCCGGAACAGGATGTGGATGGAAACTATCAGTATCAGCTGGATATCCACAACTGGGTGCTGGCAAACCGCGAGCGCATGAACATCCAGTACATGTTCCACAACGGCGACATCATCGACGATGAGCATCTGATCCCTGAATGGGAAAACGCCGATGCGGCCTACCGGATGCTCGATGAGGCAGGCCTGCCTTATGGCGTGCTGGCAGGCAATCACGATGTCGGCCACCTCAATGATGACTACACCAACTTCTGGCGATACTTCGGCGAGCAGCGTTACAGCAGCAACCCATGGTATGGCGGAAGCTATCAGAACAACCGCGGTCATTATGACCTGATCACGGTCGGCGGCATCGACTTCATCATGCTCTACATGGGCTGGGAGATCGGCGATGAGCAGATCGAGTGGATGAACGATGTGCTCGCGCAGTATCCGGAGCGCAAGGCCATCCTGAACTTCCATGAATATCTGCTGGCCAGCGGCGGCATGGGCGAACAGCCGCAGCGCATCTACGATGAGGTCGTTGCCACTAACCCGAACGTCTGCATGGTGCTCTCCGGTCATTACCACAACGCACAGACCCGCATCGATGAGTTTGACGATGACGGCGATGGCGTCAATGACCGCAAGGTGTACCAGATGCTGTTTGACTACCAGGGCCTGTCACAGGGCGGAATGGGCTATATCCGCCTGATGCACTTCGACCTGGAAGGACAGCGGATCATCGTCCGCACGTATTCCCCGAGCCTGGATGACTATGATGCCAAGGACGAAACCGGCATCGGCGATGTGGCTGGCATCAACGGTGAAGAGACGTTTGAGATCCCCTTCAGCGACCTGGGCATCGTCCCTCAGAACAAGGAGCTGCGCACCGACAGCCTGAAGGTCAATGTGTATGGCGATGAGGTCATCGGCAGCGTAAGCGGCGTCAACAGCGGAGAGACCGCATCATTCACGATGGAAAATGCCCTCAACGGCACCTTTGGCTGGTATGCAGAGATCACCGATGAAAACGGCGGCCTGACCCGCACCGATGTGCAGAATGTCACGATCGCCAAAGATGAGACACCGACGATCACCGTACCGCAGGACGCGCAGATCGCGCTTGGAGACAGCTTTGACCCGATGCAGGGCGTCAGCGCACATGATTATGCCGGCCGCGATATCACAGAGCGGATAAGCGTCACGGGCAGCGTGGACACCTCAGCCGCAGGCACATATACCCTGACTTACACCGTCAGCGATGAGGAAGGCAACAGTGCCACCGCAGTCCGGGTGATCACGGTCGTCGATGAAGGCGAAGGCCCCGTTCAGCCAGAACAGCCGTCCGACGGAACCGATGCCGATGATCCGACACATCGTCCGGATCAGGGCAATACTGGCGTCCCGGCACAGCAGGGCACACTGTTTGCCGGCATGGCGATCGCAGCCGCGGCCGCATTCCTCGCGCTGATGCGCAGAAGGATCAGCACATTGCTGCGCAAATAAAGCACCAAATAAATTCGTGTCAACCCATTCGGTTGGCACTTTTTTTCGTGTACGCCTGATCCCGAGCGTACAAGGGATCCTAAGAAAAAAAAGACACCGAAGTGCCTCTTGCGGACCGTTGTCAAAATGATCGCGGCCAAAGCCTTTTTTGCGCAGTGAACGACTAACAAAATGATCGAAGCAGCCGGATGACAAATGCATAGATGATCTCCCGGATGGAATAACGGCCATAGCTGACCTGCGCGGCGGCCATGGCTGCTTCCTGCTTTTCTGTGACCTCTGTATAAGGATATACGCCGAATAAGAACGGAAAGAAGGCATAGAGAAAATCCTGGATGTCTTCCTCTTTCATCGCAGGCATCCAGCTTTGCAGGCAGCGGCTGACCGTCATCATGGAACGGGCATAGACGCGTTTGAATGCCACCAGGTTCTCCATGCGGCTGTTCCCTTCCATATCATACAAATTCATCGACATCAGCTTCAGCATGCACCGGCGCCGCTGCAGGGTATCTGCCAGCATGCCGGCCAGCGCATCGGCAGAAAGCGTGCGCTGCTTTGCCATCTCCGCTTCCAAATCGCTGATCCACGCCTCATATTCCCGCTGCAGCAAAGCCAGGAAGATCTCCTCTTTGGTCTGAAAATAATTATAGATCGATGTGCGCGTAAAAGATGTCCGCTTTCCGATATCCCCGAGCGTGATCTCCTTGAATCCCATGTTCTCATACAGCTGCGCGCAGGCGCTGACGATCTCTTCCTTTCTCGAGGAAATCAGCGCATCAGATCCTTTCGGCATAGCGATTCCTCCTTTCCTGACCATTATAGCCATATTCCGCGAAAGCCGTCAAATGGATCCCGCAGAAAAAAAAACGATAAACATCGCTATTTTTCGATATTTATACCAAATCAGCCAAACACGTATTATTCTGCTTGGGACAAATACTGATGGCAAATGAAAAAGGACAAGTTTTATCGGTAGTAAAAATCAAGATTGCTTGAGGGAAATACAGTGGCTTGGCAAAGTATGATTTTGACTGATATCGTTTAACCTTGGATATTTCAGATTTTTCTTACCTGATTTATTAAAACCATATGATTTGCTCAAAGATGCGATTTCGTATCTACACTTTAAATATAAAACAGCCAATTGATTCTCCTACGAAAACCAATCGGCTTGTCCATTTTCAGATATGAAGTTTTAATCCTCCAAAAGGAAATCCAATGCTCGGATGATTTTGATCCCGTCTTGTGTCTGTGTCAGATCACACTCCAGAGCAATGACAATTTTTTCGTAACTGTCACGTATCTTGCGCAAGGGTGCAAGTTCCCGTTCTCTTGTTTCTGGTGCATTCATCGTCTCTGTAACCTGGATATATTTTTTCTCATCTGTTTTTGTGGCAATAAAGTCCACTTCCTGATTGTCTATTTTCCCGATGGCTACATCATAGCCCCGGCGCATCAGTTCAAAGAAAATAATATTCTCCAAAATATGTCCGCTGTCTCCCTCCCGGAATCCCAGCAGATAGTTCCGCAGGCCAATATCTACAATGTAATACTTTCCTAATGTGCGTAGATACTCTTTTCCTTTAATGTCGAAACGCTTGATCTCATAAAAGAAATAGGCTTCTGTCAGGGCCTTGATATACGCCTGAATCGTCTGCACCGCTGGCTTCGTTTTTCGATTTCCATTCTCAAGCAGCCTCTCGTTGACCAATGTGTTCCCGATGGATGTAGCTGAAGTATTATTACCGATGTTGTCGGCCAAAAACATAATGATTTTCCGCAGCAGCACAGCATCGGTTATCGTTCGCTGTCCTTTCCGTTTTTCCCGTTCCAATATATCATTGATAACTGCCGCAGAATACACGCCTTCCAGGGCAGCCGTCACCTTATCGACTTCCAAACCAACATCTGCCAGCATAGGCATACCGCCGAACCGTGTATAGGCATCAAAGAGCTCCTTGGCATCATAGACCTCACCATCGTCGTCCATAATACGCTTTTTGACTCCGCCCGCTGGTGACTTCCGCTCCGTTAACTTATAGCCATGAAAATCAAGGAACTCTCGGAAGGATAACGGCAGCACCTTGATTTCCACATATCGCCCGGACAAATAGGTGGAAAGCTCAGAAGAGAGCAGGTAGGCATTAGAACCAGTAATATAAATATCACAATCAAAATCCACCCGAAAAGAATTGACAGCGTTTTCCCATCCTGGCACTTTCTGCACCTCATCAAAAAACAAATAGGTTCTTTTATCTGGGCAAATGCGCGCCTTGACATATTCATAGAATCCTCTTGCGTCCATCTCTGGAATACTCATGGACTCAAAATTTATTTCAAGAATTTGGTCATTTTCCACTCCGCTCTCCCGCAGATGTTCTACCATCAGCTTCATCAAGCTGGATTTTCCACAACGTCGGATACCGGTCATTACTTTGATCATTTCTGTATCCTGGAACGAGATCATTCGCTTCAAATAGAAATCGCGTTTTCGTAAAATGTTTTTCTTCATAAGCACTCACACCACCTTCTGTATATAAAGAATATCACAAACTCCGTCTAAATCAAAGTTTGTCACATCAATATTATAAACTTCTAATTTCGTGAAGTTTATGACATTGCTGTGATGTTCAGCAGGGCGTACAGCTTTCACAACCGATCCTATACAATGAACCTTTTGCTCCTTTACAAATGCCGTGCTTTTCCATTAGGAATATTTTGATGGCCCGATTTCTTTTCCACAGGTTTTGCCCGATAGAAACATTTAGCAACACATTCCTGCAAGTAGACAGAGGGGAAGTATACATACCTGTTAGGTACATACTGAATATCAAAAATTAAACCATTGTTTCTCACTTCATCCAATGTAGTAAAGCTGATCCTCAACAGTTTTGCCTCCTCCTTACGAATAATCAGCTTTTACATATCCAATTGAAATGGTCCCTTTGTCAAGGACAAAGGGACCATTTCACTCTGTTGAACTCACTTTCCTTTCAGGTCTTCCCTGGTCGTGATCTTGATGTTGTCATAGCTGCCTTTCACACACATCACCGGCATGTCGCATGTCTCTTCCACCACCTGCGCATCATCGGTCGCTTCGATGCCCAGATCAGCAGCTTTCTTATAACAGGAAATGATCAGTCTGGTGTCAAATGCCTGGGGCGTCTGGGCCATCCACAGCTGTTCGCGCTTCAGCGTCTGCTTCACGATGCCTTTTTCGACGATCTTCACGGTCTCTTTGGCCGGGACCATGAGCAGGCAGGCGGGATTCTTTTCCAGCGCGTCCAGCAATGCGTCCAGGCTCTTCTGGCTCACCCACGGACGGGCGCCGTCATGAATGAGCACATTGTCCTCATGCACGGCCTTCAGGCCATTGTATACCGATTCCTGACGGGTCTTTCCGCCCAGGACGACGACGACCTTCCCGCTGACGTACTGCGAGGAGATGCGCACGACATCATTGGCGTTGCAGACAAGCACGATCTGCTTGCAGCGCTCATCTTCACGAAAGATCTCCAGCGCATGATCGAGCACCGTGCGTCCGTCGCTCAGTTCATAGAAGATCTTGTTGTATCCCAGTTTCATCCGGCTGCCATTTCCTGCCGCCAGCACCAGAGCTGAATATTGCATATCATTCCACTTCCTTTTCTTCATAGTTTATCACATCGCTATCCATTTGCGATAAAAAAGATGAAAAAAACTGAAACTTCACGGGAAATCCACGAAGTTTCAGTCTGTTTTCGTTTATTTTACATCGATCGGATTGATGTGCCAGATCTCATCTGCATACTGCTGGATGGTGCGGTCGCTGGAGAAGAAGCCAGACTTGGCGATGTTCACCAGACACATTCTCGCCCAGCCCTGCTTGTCCTGATAACGCCGTTCCACACGCTCCTGCGCTTCGCGGTAAGCGTTGAAATCCGCCAGCACGAAGAACTCATCGTTCTTGAACATGAGCTCATTGTAGATGATGCGGAAATCCTTCGGATCCGCAGAGAACGTGCCGTTCGTCAGCGTATCGACCACGCGCTTGATCTCATAGTGCGTATCGTAATACTGCCATACGTTGTAGGAGTTCTCCTGCTTGAAGTGATCCACATCTTCGACGCGCAGACCGAAGATCTCGGCGTTCTCAAAGCCGACACGCTCTACGATCTCGACATTGGCGCCGTCCATGGTGCCCAGCGTGATGGCGCCGTTCATCATGTACTTCATGTTTCCTGTACCGCTGGCTTCCTTGCCGGCCGTAGAGATCTGCTCGGAGACATCCGCTGCATTCATCAGGATCTCTGCCATGCTGACACTGTAATTCGGCAGGAAGACCACCTTCATGTACTTGGATACTTCCGGATCGTTGTTCACCTTGTCTGCCACGCAGTGGATCAGCTTGATGACCTCTTTGGCAAAGGTATAGCTCGGCGCTGCCTTTGCGGCATAGATGAAGGTGCGCGGATAGATGCGGAATCCCGGATCCTCCTTCATGCGCAGATACAGATAGATGACATGCATGATATTGAGCAGCTGACGCTTATAGGCATGCAGACGCTTGGCCTGAACGTCGAAGATGGAATTGATGTCCACCTCGATGCCGGTCGTCTTCTTGATATAGTCAGCCAGGATCTGCTTACGCTCCAGCTTCACCTCGAGGAACTTCTGCTGCAAAGCGGCGTCGTCCACATGGTCCATCAGCTTTTCCAGCTGATCCGGATGCTTGACGAAGCCATCCCCGATGGTCTTCTTCAGCAGCGCGGTGAGCTGCGGATTGGAGTACAGCAGCCAGCGGCGATGCGTGATGCCGTTGGTCTTGTTGTTGAACATATCCGGATAGAGCGTGTAGAAATCCTTCAGCACATCGTTCTTCAGGATCTCCGTATGCAGCGCGGCCACGCCGTTGACGCTGTGAGAGCCGACGATGGCAAGATGCGCCATATAGACCTGTCCGTCCTTGATGATGGCGACATTGTTCATGATATCGCTGTGTCCGTTGTGCGAAAGCTCGAAACGGAAACGGCGGTCGATCTCCTCGATGATCATGTAGACGCGCGGCAGCAGCTCGCGGATATACTGCACAGGCCACTTCTCCAGCGCTTCCGCCATGACCGTATGGTTGGTGTATGCGATGGTGTTCTTCGTGATATACCAGGCCTGATCCCAGTCATAGCCGAAATCATCGAGCAGCACGCGCATCAGCTCCGGAACGCACAGCACCGGATGGGTGTCGTTGAGCTGGATGGCGATCTTCTCATGCAGGTTATCCAGGTTCGGATAGCTGCGCAGATGCCGCCGGATGATCTGATTGATGCCGGCACACACGAAGAAGTATTCCTGCTTCAGGCGCAGCTTCTTGCCATGCTCGGTGGAATCATCCGGATAGACGTTGCGGGTGATCTCCTTGACCTGGTTGATATAGTCGCTCAGATCTGCAGATTTCACGAAGTCCTCAGCGATCTCCGCATCCCACAGGCGCAGCGTGTTGGTCACCTTGGTGTCGTGGCCGACGACCGGCACATCATAAGGCACCGCGCGCACCACGAAGGAAGGGATATGGTTGACCACGGTCTTGCCGTTCTCATCGAACCACATGTCCACATGGCCGCCGAACTTCACGTCGCAGGCATGCTTGACCTTGCGCACTTCCCAGACGTTGCCATACTTCAGCCATACATCCGGCACTTCCACCTGCTCATTGTTCTCGATCTTCTGTTTGAACAGACCGTACTGATAGCGGATGCAGTTGCCATGTCCCGCAAGGTTCAACGAAGCCAGGGAATCCAGGAAGCAGGCGGCCAGGCGGCCCAATCCGCCGTTGCCCAGACCTGCGTCTGTCTCCAGCTCCTCGATATCGTTGATGTTGATGCCAAGGTCCGCAAGGCCTTCCTTGACGATGTCGTAGATCCCCAGGTTCATGAGATTATTGGTGAGGAGACGCCCGATCAGAAATTCCATGGAAAAATAATACATCTCCTTCTCCTGATCCCTCTTGATGGCATCTTTCGTGTCTTTCCAGTTGACACTGGCATAGTCGCGGACCATTTCCCCCAGAACAATGTATTTCTCAGTAATGTGTGCTTCTTCAATTGAACGTCCATAACGCTCGATGATGCGGCGTTTGAACTCTTCGACGAACTCTTTCTTGTCACTGAATTTGTTGAATTTGCTGTCCATAGTTCAGGCTCCTTTCACCTTTGCTCAAGCTTCTCTATTTTACTCTGATTTACATAAATATGCAAACCAGCATCTATAGGTATCGGCGTATTTCCTGTTTTTTATACATAAATTTTACAAAAATGGATGGACCATCTGGTCCATCCACACCTCTTATTCGTTTTGCAAGCGTGTGATCATCGCCCAGAGCGCCCTGGCAGAGTTGAAATTCTCAGGGATGACCTCCGGAGCCGTGATCTCAATATCAAACGCATCATTGAGCTCAGCGATCAGTTCCAGGATGGCAAAAGAGTCCAGCAGGCCATCATCGATCAGTGTATCACAATGAGCGAAATCGATATCCGTATTCAGTTCATTCAGTATCTCAAGCAGTTTTTCCATCGTTATTTTCCTCCTCTTGTCTCATATTGAAATGGTATGTCTCTATCTTTCCACGCAGTCGGATGAGACCTTCTTGCTCGCTGTATAAAAAGATCTTTGGCAGATCGCGGCTGAGAAACAGCGAGATCCCCTCACACATGCAGTATGCACCGGCTCTCTGGAATTCCAGGATATCGCCAGGCTCGAGCCGAGGCAGCGGCAAGTTTTGCGCCAGAATATCATTGACGGTGCATAAGGCCCCGCATACCGTATAGGGAATGGGTGCTGCAGGTTCAAGGCGCGGGGACAGCACCCGGACAAAGGGGTGCTTCATCCCCATCATCGCACCAAAATAGCTCAGCTGATGCTTCCCGCCGTCAGTAATGCAATATTGCCGCCCGCCGTTTTCCTTCATGTCACATACAGCCGTATAATACGTACCGCAAGCCGCAGCCAGAAAGCGTCCCAGTTCCAGGATGATCTCCCCTTTAAATCGCATCTGTTCAAGCAAACGAGCAAAGCCGGAAACCAGCTCATCTTCATCGTAAGGTTTCTGGTTCTGAAAGTATTCCACATAGAACCCCGGGCCAAATTCCAGTTCCTGTGCTTCATAGCCGCTCTCTTGCAATTCATCCAGCAGCTCGTCCAGCATCCTCAGTTCTTTCTCATATTTGCCAAGGCTGTGACGCTGAGTGCCGGAAAAATGCTGCAGCCCGATGATATCGACGCCGGTAAATAAGCTTCGGTTCTTGATCAGATCGATGATCTCGTTTCTTTCTATGCCGAACTGATTGCCGCTGCTCAGCCGCAGCAACAATCGCACACACAGACCATTTGCCTGCGCGATCGCATTGATCTGCTGAAACTGGCGCAGTGATTCAGCAGTAAACGTCAGCAGCTTGCCATAAGCAGGAATGACTCTTTTCAGGTCTGTTTCTGCTTTATATACACCGGAAAGCACGATCCTGGACATCGGGATGCCGATCCGTTCGCAAATGGCAAATTCTCCGGGAGAACATACTTCATAACGATCCAGTTCTGCCGTGCCGGCCAAAAACGGATTGGCTTTCATCGCATAGCACAGCTTTGCTCGTGAGCCTAGCAAACGTGATGTCCTGGCGATGCGGTCACGAAATACATCTGTATCAAAGACATAGGCGGGCGTACCGCTCAATGCGCATAGCTGCGCGTGCTCAGGATTGAACATCGGTTCCATCTCTCCTCTCTTGCAAAGCCTTACGGTCGATCTTGCCATTATTGTTCAGCGGCATCTGCGTCAGCACATACAGATGATCTGGGATCATGTAAGCCGGCAGTTCCTGACGCAATGCTCTGCGCAATTCCTTTTCCGATACCGTGCCGCAGTAGAATGCCACGATGTGATGATCTTCATACAAGCAGCAAGCACGCTCCACGCCCGGCATACGCTGCATCACAGCCTCGATCTCTCCCAGCTCGATACGATGCCCCATATGCTTGATCTGGAAGTCTTTACGGGAAAGGAAATGCAGCAGGCCGTTTTCATCGTAACGGCCAAGATCACCGGTGCGGTACATGATCTCATTCCAGTAAGGGCGAAGCGGATTGGAAACGAAGCGCTCCCCGCTTTGTTGGGGATTGCGAAAGTAGCCAAGGCTGACAGCGGTGCCGCTCACACAGATCTCGCCGATCTCCTCTGGCGTACGCACCTCGTTGCCCTGCTCATCAAGCAAAAAGACTCGCTCGTTGTCAAAAGCCTTGCCGATCGGGATGCTTTCTGTTTCTTCATATTCTCGGTCGATGATGTGATAAGTACAATTACAGGTGATCTCGGTGGGACCATACAGATTGACATACAGTGCATCAGGCAGATGGCTGCGCCAGATATTCAGCTGACGCACCGGCATCACTTCTCCGCTGAACATGATCTTGTTCAGCGTTTTGGGCACACGATAGGCAAGCCCGTCCAGCGAGCTGATGATGCACAAGGCGCTGACCGCCCAGATCAATGTCGTCACCTGACGCTCGCACAGAAAGTCAAGCAGCCGCATCGGCATAGAAAAGTAAGCCTTCGGGATGATCTGCACACAGGCGCCGGCACACAGCCCGGAATAAATATCTTTCACGGATACATCGAAATCCCATGGAGCCTGATTTCCGATGACATCCTTCGCGGTAATGTCGAAGGTAGAGGTGAACACATCGATGAAGTCGATCACACTGCGGTGCGCAACCACGACACCTTTCGGCGCTCCAGTGGAACCAGAAGTAAAGATGGCATACAGCGGATCGATATCCAGCTGTTCCTGCCGGACCTTCATCAGTGCGTCTAGATCTGCCGGTCCCTTCAGATCCTTGATTTCCACGCAGGGAATGCCGGTCTCCATGGCTTCGACCTGATTTCGAGAACGCTCATCGCTCAAGATGAGCGCCGGCTGCAGCGTATCCAAGATCTGCATGATGCGAGCCCGAGGGTGCCGCTGATCCAACGTTACATAATAACCTCCGGCATAAACGATGCCAAGCATCGCCGCGATGGCATCTGTCCCTTTTTCCAGATAAAGAGCAACTGGCGTGCATGGATCAATCTGCCGGATCAAGCAAGTCCCGATTTCCATGGCGCGCCGCTGCAGCTGGGCAAAGGTCATTTCCTGCCGGACATCAGCGAACGCTGTCCGCTCAGGATGACACCTTGCGCTGCGTTCCAGATATTCCAGTACATTTTTCATCTGTCTCCTCCTGTATCGATGATCTCATCGATATTCTTATAGTTTGCATTCATCGTTTCTTCAGCAAGCCAACGCTGCTGAAACCAGCTGAACAGTTTCGTATAACTGTCATATTCCTTTTCCCAGCGAATTTTTGCCGCGTGATCATATTCGCGTTTAAGGTCAAAATCCTGTTTCAGCCGTTTGATGAGAAAACGCGTCATTTTCTGCTGGCCGAATAAGTTCAAGTGATCATAATCAAAATAATCATGATATGGGTCCAGGCCGATCGTTTCGGTCTGCACATCGAAATCATAGACACGGAATCCTGCTTTACGGGCCATATCCATTGCCCGATTGAGCAGCTCACGGTCTTGCAGGTGTTTATCATCATAAAACTTCGGCATGGCGACAAACACAGCATGATCGACGTTCTCCTCTTTCAGATAATCGAGCAGTTCCTGAAAACGGCGCCCGGAAAGCGAATGCAGTTCCTTTTGTTTCGTATAACCATGTACACTTTTAAGCTTGCGCTGCTTCGGATGCTTGGTCGAGGTCTGCATGCCCATCGTCACCAGGTTCTCCCCGCTCCACTGGGCCCTCAATTCAAGCATGGAAAGCTTCAGACATGGCAGCAGCTGTTTCCAGTTGTCGTGATATTTCAGCAGCGGGATCCGATAAGTGATCTGTTCCTCTTCCGGGATGAGCTCACGGATGACTTCTTCTTTGTTTTCTGAATCCGGCATATTGTCGATCCAATAGCGGATCATGCCTTCTCTTGTTTCCATCTGTTCGTCGTAGATCACACTATTGAGATCGATCAGGATCGCTTTAGGATCCTGGGTGCGCCGAACTTCTTTCACCATTGATTTGATCACGCCCATCGGTACGCCGGAAGTAGCCAGTACATAACTGGTATACCCGCCCTCTTTCCAAGCAAGCGGGGCGCTGTAGCCGTTGTAGAATAAGGAGCTGCCGACCAGCACCACATCCAGGCTGTCTGCCTGCTCGCGATAGAAGTTGCGCACGCGCAATTCATTGGAGGAAGCCTGGCGGTTCAGCACGAAGGAACAGAGCATGAGCGAAAGGACGAGGGTCGCGCACATCACGCTCAGTTCGACGGCATTACGGATCTTCTTCATTGTCTGACCTCCTTTAATACTGCATATACACGAATTGCACGGGGTTCGTGCCCGGGCCGTAGACCGCAAACAGGATGAGCATCAGACAGCCGGCGGCGCATACGCTCCAGCGCAGCGGCGCGCTTCGTCTGTCCAGCCACTCCCTTACGGATCCTTTTTCCTGCATCAGATCGACGATGAGCAGGATGAGCAGGCTGCCCAGCATCACGCCCCAGTTCCATTTATCCAAGCCAAAGGACAGCAGCTCGCTTTTCCATGCGTCGCTGAGAAAAGATCCGCTGAACATGCCGGAGAAGATGCCGGCGGCATCGCTCAGCGTGGCGGCGCGGAAGATCACACAGCCGACGCAAGTGAGGGCAAAGGTGCGAAAGATCTGAAACAGCATGAACACGCGGGAATGCGCAGGAACATGCAATAAGTCACGCAGCTTGTCGAACGATGGCTTGAGCAAGGCGCTCATCGCGATGAGGATGCCGTAAAACAGGCCCCAGACGATATAGTTCCAGCTTGCCCCATGCCATAGGCCCACCAGAAAGAAGACGAGCAAATTGCCCAGCGCGATCGGCAGGGTGCTGCCCAGATGGCGGCCGAAGCGTCTGCGTGCAGCCTTCCCGATGCGGCGCACGCCTTTGGCCAGGGAAAACGGATAGAAGACATAGTCTTTCATCCAGGCGCCAAGCGACATATGCCAGCGGCGCCAGAATTCCGGGATGGTCCGGGAGAAATAAGGGCGCCGGAAATTCTCCGCCATATCGATGCCCATCGTCTTTGCACAGCCTCTGGCGATATCGATGCAGCCGGAGAAGTCCGCATAGTCTTGCATGGCATACAGGAAGACGCCGACGATGATGCCGAAGCCCGATAGATCCAGGTAGTGGGAAAAGACGAAGTCGACGGCGATCGCAGCACGGTCAGCGATGACCATTTTCTTAAAATATCCCCACAGCATCAGCTGCAGTCCTCTGCGGACATTGAGCGCGCTGCAGGCGCGTCCTGCCGTCAGCTGCGCAGACAGATCGTTCCATCGGCCGATCGGCCCCTCGATGATCTGCGGGAAGAACGACACGAACAGCGACACCTTGAACGGATTACGCTCCGCCTTGGTCTTTTTCCAGTACACATCGATCACATAGGACATCGTCTGAAAGGTGTAAAAGGAAATGCCCAGCGGCAGGATCAGATGAAAGCCGGGGATGCGTGCCTCCAGCGAAAACGATTCCAGCAGCTGATTGAGATTCTCACAGAAAAACCCGAAATACTTCAGTACGGCCAGGATGCCGAAATTCAGGACGAGCACGCTGATGAGCATGCGTTTCTGCCGCCGCTTCAAGCGCTCGCGCATATGCTTCAGCTCCTCACCGCTGCGATCACATGCGCGCAGCTGCCGCGCTCGATCATGCAGCCGCTGGATATACAGCGTGCCTGCCCATGCGCTCGCTCCGCTCAGCAGCACGAAGATGAAGAATTTGGCGCTCGCATACAGATAGAAGAACCAGCTGGCAGCTAACAGCCAGATCCATTTATACCGTTTCGGCATCAGCGCATACAGCATCAGCACGACCACGAAAAACACGACGAAAACCGGGGTATTGAATGCCATTTTTTTCACTCCTTACGTCTCTGTCAGAGCTAATTATACGCGAGAATCTTCACCGCGTTCATCACACTATTGTTAGGTAGGTGACAATTTCGTTACATAGCCGTTTTATGCAGCAATAGCTTTTCGTCATGCACCGCATCAGCAAAAAAAAGCACCCATTTCGGATGCTTGATCTTTATTCCTTGCATAGGAGATCTGCCCAAATGCAGATGGATCGCTGACACATTTTGCGGCACGCCGGTCATCTTGCATTTACGTCAATATTGGCCGTCTCCCTCAATGTATCTGGACAACCGGCCGTTTAGTTTGCTTGGCGGTCAAAAAAAACACATGAAGCAGAAAAGCTCTTCATGCGTTTTCAGTTGATCATATCATCGATCAGGGCCAATACCCTGTCCAGATTATGTCCGTCGCGATGTTCCATATACGGATGCCTTTCCATTGCGGACTGGCCGTTTTTCCCACTGAGGATCAGCTCGGCAAGCGCATCCTCATCTGATGCAAGACAGTCTTGCGTCAGCTCCACATAATCCACGAAACAGCCTCGTTCCTCCATATACTGATCCAGGTCCGGAACATAGTAACAGATCTGCTTATCCAACAGGGAGAAATCGAAGATGATGGAAGAGAAGTCGGAAATGAGCACATCTGCCACGCAGAAGAGCTCATGCAGGTCCGCATCGTTCATGTTATAGATGCGCCGGTCATCGCTCAGCTCCTCATGCTTGAGCAGCGGATGCAGCTTGTAGAGCAGCGCATAACCGCTGCCCAGCTTCTTCATCAGCTGATGCAGATCGATCGGCACTTGCTTCATGCCCTCATAGATATTTCCCCGGAAGGTCGGCGCATACAGCAGCAGCTTTTTCCCCTTCCATTCCGGATGCTGCGCAAACAGCTTCTCTCTGGAAGAGCGGATGAACGCATCATCCAGCAAATGGTCCAGACGCGGCATGCCGGTGACCGATACCTGCTCCTCGCTGACATTGAATGCCTCACTGTACGGCTTCTTCCAGTATGCGCCGTTGCAGATGACTTTGTCATAATTGGCGATCGGATATTCCCGATGGATGGCGTTGCCAAATTTCTTGATCGCACCGGCCGCATGCCAGACCTGCAGCACCTTGACGCCTTTGCGTTTAAAGCGGCTGATCACGTAATTGTTGTCACTGATGATGACCAGCGCGGATGTGTTGATGACGAAGATCTGCCGGATCGTATTCAAGAAATACAGGAAGTTCATCCACAAGCTGTTTTTCTCAAAGCTGGTCAAGACATTGACCAGCCGGTATCCCCGGCCTTCCAGCGCATCATGGATCAGCTTCAGATCGCTTTCCAGCGCCTTGCTCTCCAGCGAGACAAACGCGATCTGATCTTTCCGGATCGGCCTGAGCCGGACAAATACGCTGCAGATGCTCAGCACGATATTGAGGATCAGCTTTTTCAGCTTCATGATCGTTCCTCGCCAAAGACGATGTCGATGACACGCTGTGAAGCATGACCATCCTCATGCTCATTGAACCGCGCATTGAACTGGCTCAGCCGTTCCCGATCAAAGTTTCCTTCGCGAATATCCTTGAGCATCGCCTCTTCATCCTCGTAAATATCGCCAGGCAGATCGCTGTAGATGTCGATATAAAACCCGCGCAGCTCTTCGCGGTAGCTGTCCAGGTCATACATGTAGAAATAGATGGGACGCCCCAGGATGGCATAGTCAAAGAATACGCTGGAATAATCCGTGACCAGCACATCCGCGATCAGATACAGATCGCTGATCTCGCTGGATGCATCCACATTGTACAGAAAGCCGTTCAGCTCTTCCGTTTCAGAGAATTTGTTGATGATGAGATAGTGCGGCTTGAACAGCAGCACATACTCATCCGCGAGCATTTCCTTCCATTTGCGGAAATCCGCCTGCAGCTCAAAAGTATATCCGGCAGCCACAAAGGAATTGTCTCTCCAGGTCGGCGCATACAACAGCACCTTTTTCCCTTCAGGAATGCCAAGCCGCGCTCTGATCTCCTGCTTCTTCTGCTCATCCGCATTGATCAGGATATCATTGCGCGGATATCCTGTTTCGATGAGCCGTTCCTTCTCAATGCCAAACGCGCTCTGGAACACACGGGTGCAGAACGAATTCGGCGCGATCATATACGTATACTTTTTGACATCATCATCATAAGTCGACTGCATCTCCTGCGCATTCAGCCCGGAGCGGTAGAACTTGGCGTCGCTGGAGATCTGAATATCATGCGCCAGCCGCTTCAGCGGCGTGCCATGCCAGGTCTGCAGATAGACCTGATCTTTCTTGCGGATCATAAATGGATATGTCTTGCAATTGAAGATCCAGTAGCGGCTCTTAGCCAGATAATAGAAAAATGCAAGGCTGCCAAACTTAACGGTTTTTGCCCCCTCAATCCGCATCGAAGCATCTCTAACGACCCAAACATAACTAAAATCACTAAACCGATCTTGCTGTTTCATCTCTTGATACAGCGCCCTGGGATTATCAGAAAAGCTCCTTCCATGAAAAGACATGAATAACACCGTTTTTTTATCCGTCTGAACTATCCTATATAAGATTCGATACATCAAGAGCAGAGAAATGTTAACAAGTTTTCTAACATAATATAACATTTCAGGTCCTCCTCTCGCTTTTAGACAAGAATACTTTCAAATTGATCGACAACATGCTGATTGTATGCAATATAATCAACATTCATCACATTGACCTTTCCTGCCAGACAATCTCTCATTCCCTGAATGATTCCTTCCGTATCATTACTTACTAACTTTCCGTTGTGCTCTTTCAAGAAGCCACGTGGTCCAAGAATATCTGTGGCCACTACCGGCACGCCCTGAATATCTGCTTCCATCAATACTAATCCAAGGCCCTCATGGAAAGAAGGAAGGATGAAATAATCGCATTTTTTCAGTATCGGCTGAGGATTGCTCATCGATTTGATCAAAATGATATGCTCTGCTGCCGGTGAATTCTCAGCATACTCCAACGTGCTTGAATACTCTTTTCCATAGCCTCCGATGATAAACAAATACAAAGTAGGATCTTCCCGATACAACTCGTTAAACGCATCGATCAAACGGCAATGCCCTTTTTCAGGAGAGAATCTGCCGATCGTGATAAATTTACGATTCGGTTTTTCAAGAATTTCACAAACCTCTTCAAGCGTGTATTTGCACTGTGTTTTTTCATCAAAAGAAACCGGTGCAAATCCGTTTTCTCTGATCGTTTCATAGTCTATCGTATTGTTGACCACGACCAGTCGATTTTTATCATGGCAGTAACGCATCGTAGGCTCTTCCATATCAGAGGTTACGATAGCCACCTTGTCATAGTGATTATACGCATACTCCAGCGTTCTGGCATGCTGGTTCCCTTTCAAACGAATTTCTTCCTCCATATTATTATGAACATAGATGATCCGGTTTGCATCAAAACGGGCAAACTCAAGAATTCGTTTATATTCATAACCATTAAACTGAATTACATTGGAAAACTTTACGGTATGATAATATCTGCGAATATCATATTTATACAGACGGTCAAGCATCTTCTGCATCTTATCGCTCGGGAACTTATCCACACGATATAACATCATTGCGATCTTTTCATAGATGCTTGCATTCAGTATTCCGGCCATCGGGATATACTGCACGCCCTCAGGGAGCTGCAGGATGATTTCCTTATTCTTTTTTACTTTAGCCGTAGAGAATGTAACAAAATAGTTCCTCTTTGTCAGATCGATGCTTTCAAGAAGACTGATCAGAGAAGAAGTGATTCCATTTTTAGCCAGATTTCCAGCATAGATCAAGACATTGTCCTTCCCATTTCCCTGAATAGGAATTTCCTTTAACGCTGACTTCTTGGAAAGAATGACATGATCAAGGATCTTCTTTGATATGTTCTTTTCATCATACGGGCAATATGTCTCCATAAATTCCCTGTCATCATAATTCTTTTCTTCCCTTAATTCCCTAACTAAATCTCTTGGATTATCCACGATTGGGAAAGGAAGTGATTCCAGAGGCACATACACACCGCGATCCTCAAAATAGTCTTCTTTGTCATAAGCAAACAATACGATCTTATGTCCGGTATTTGCAAAGTCATAGAATACACTAGAATAATCTGTGATCAAAACATCCGCAATACTTAAGAACTCATAAGTCTCATACGTTTTTGGAAATGGAAAGATGTGTCGGAAATAAGAATAATCTACCGCATCCTGAACAAATGGATGTAAATTCACAAAAAGGATCTCTTCGTTTGTCAGTCGTTTATCCATTTCGAACAGATAATGCATGATGCAGTAAGTCTGTTCGATCTGACTTTTGTTTGCCAGCGTTCCTCTCCAGGTCGGCATATAAGCATAGATCCGCTTATCTCCTAAATCGATCCCCTTTGCAAATAAGTCATTTGCGATTCGCGCTCTATTCTCTGCACAGTAAAAAAAAGCTTCGTTTCGCGGATACCCCGCCATCAAACTTTTTGCCTTTGAGAGATTCTCCAACATATAATCTTCGATCATATGTTCTCTCATATATTCGTTAGGATATAATAAGTAATCTGAGAAGATGAAATTACGCTGGATATTTCCCATGCTGTGATATCCGCCATTATCTTTTTTTCCTAAACACTTCAATGGTGTTCCATGCCATGTATTTAATACAACTTGTTCATCTTTTTTAATAAAAAAAGGATAGAAGCTTGTATCATTGATCAGATATTTGGCCTTAGCACATAACTGATAATATTCTTTTGACTGCAGACGAACCAGCTCTAAATTATTCAATTTATAGTGCTGCAGCATTTTTCTGAATACTTCTTTCTTTCCTTTTGCATACACGACATAAACGTGAAAATCGCGATAATCTGGATTACTGTCTAATTCTTTCGCGAGATAAAAAATATTTCCGTTTAAATTAGATCCATGCTGTGACTGAAGCATGATGATATGCTCATCAACGGCAAATGTCTCATAATAATGCAAATATCGCGTTTTATGAAAATAATCCATCCTTGCTTTACTTGCTTTCTTCAGCAAAGTCTTGAACTTCATTCTTCTTTCCTCCATTTCCCCGCATCGTATACTTACGCGGACAAAACTATTTTAAAAACTTTTCCACGTCCTCTGTGTTACGAAAAAGAAGAAGTAAAGACAAAGCACGTAGAGAGATGGGATCTGTGTTTATTCCTCAGCATTTACTTGAATCTTCATCAATGCCCTCATACCATCACAGAAAGCTGATCTGCGTATGCTATCCAGAAACGATCCAGCAGCATAAGCAGATCATCATGTCAGATACCACCAATGACGACAAGATCATCGACGCATTGATGATCTCTTACTTTATTTTTCAGCGTTCCGCAATTCTTCCTTCAGCTGCGTGGAGGAAATTCCCTCTGTCCTCGGCAGATAGACCACCTCGCAATAATCCTTCAGGAAATCGAATTTTCCTTTCCAGTCATCGCCCATGACAAATACGTCAACATCATATTTCTTCACATCTTCGATCTTCTGATCCCAGCTCGTTTCCGGGATCACCTGATCGACATACTTGATCGCTTCTACGATCTGCATGCGGTCTGTATCCTTGATCTTGCAGACTTTCCCTTTCTGCAGATTGAATTCATCGCTCGATACGGCGACGATCAGATAGTCGCCCAGCGCCTTCGCTCTTTTCAGCAGGTTCAGATGGCCAATGTGAAACAGATCAAATGTCCCATAAGTGATTACTCTTTTCATCGTACACGCTCCTTATCCGAAGATTCTTTTCCAAATCGATTTCTTTTCAGGTTCTTTGATCAACCGCTTGGCAAATTTCGCGTCGCGCAGCTTCTTCTTCTCTGCTTCGCTCATGGCATTGTATTTTTCTACATACGCGGAATAATGATCGCAGACCTCATCGATATCGCCAAATTCCATCAATTCGCCGCCTTCGATCCACATTCCTGTCTTGCAGAAATCCCGTACCTGATTCAGGGAATGAGAGATGAAGAAGATCGTCTTGTTTTCTTCATCGCGCAGTTTTTTCATGTGCTTCATGCATTTCTGCGCAAATCCCTTATCTCCTACGGACAGGGCTTCATCGACGATGATGATATCCGGATTCAGCGCCAGGGAAATGGAGAACCCAAGACGTGACTTCATACCGCTGGAGTATTTCTTTACAGGCTGATAAAGGAAATCGCCCAGCTCTGCAAAATTGATGACGCTTTCCTTGATCTCCTGGATCCTTTTCTTAGAGAAGCCCATCAGCGCGCCTTTGACGTTGATGTTCTCTTCACCGGTCAGCTGCTGATTCAGGCCGGTATTGATCGAGATCAGCGTCTGTTCGCCGTTGACGATGATCTCTCCGCCGTCATGTTCGGAGATTCCTGAAAGAATAAGGGAGAGCGTGGACTTTCCTGAACCATTGGTTCCCAGAATACCGACGACATCTCCCTTCTCTACCTGAAAGGAAACATCTTTCAGCGCGTAAAACCGTTCCTTCTTTTTGGTCTTATCTTTTGTTTTCAGTGTGTAGATCTTGGATACATTATGCATCTCTACCGCATATTTACTGTTGTGTTTATCTGACATACCGCACACCTCTTTAGATCATATCGACCATTTTGCGCTTAAAATGGTACATGAGAGCAGAGCCCACGGCGAATAGCACAAGCACGACGATCCAGAAATAAACGGTCAGCGCCGGATGGGCAAAGATGAATTTTTCAAAAAACATGCAGTCACGATACCCTGTAACTATATAATATACAGGATTGAGCTTCATGATGAAGGACATGGCGGGAATACCTGAAAAAGCCGCCGGCCAGATAACCGGTGAAAGGTACATCAGCATCCTCATCAGAGAAGTGACGAGCTTTTTGACGTCGCGCCACATCATGGTCAGCACAGATGTGACCAGCGCCAGCGCCTCCAAGAACATGAATGCGCAGAAAGCGTAGTAGATCAGACCGAGCCAGTAGACTGACGGATAATATCCAAACAGAATCAGCAGGACGACCGTAATGGCCATCATGCACAAGTGATTGAAGAACTCCCGCACACATACCGTGGCCGGTAAGATGCTGATGGGGAATTTCATTTTCGTAATGACATTTTTCTTTGAGAAGACCGCGCTGCAGCCCTGTGTGATGCATGGAGAAATGTACCACCATGCGGCAAAGCCCACAATGACCCAGGGAAGATAGGGAATTCCATCATAACCGCTCCGCTGCATTCCGATACCGAATACGAGCCAGTAGGTAATGACCTGAATAGCCGGAGAAGCAAAGTTCCAGAATAAGCCAAACTTGGAATCACGCATATCTGCAAGCAATTCGTATCTGGCGATACAGAAGATCCTGTACAGATTAGTCATGTTTTCTTTGATTACATAAGCTATGCTTTTAAACATCTCTCAGTCTCCTTTATCTGTCCTTCCTTGCGGCAACAAAGCGCAGAAGACACAGTATCATTACAATGATAGCGTAAAGGTCTCTGGAATGCAATGAAAATTTAACAAAGTGTTTACGGGGATTTTACATATTATTTTATAATTTCCCCATTTTATATTGTATTGATAAATATCGAAAAACCATATGATGAATCACATGATTAATGATAAAAATAATTATCGAATAGCTAAAAAGAAGAATTAATAAAAAGTTTTTATCTAAATCATGATAATAGTCCGCGAAGATTATGGCACAATATATCATAGTAATTGCATTTTGAATATACACTTGCTTTTTTCCATTATTTTTCAAGGATATTTTCAACCTGTTAACACCTTTATAATAATTTAGCAAATAGTAGTATTCTCGGTTTTGATCAAAACACATAAGAATTTTAGAAATAATGGTGGAGCAAATAACGAACATCAAAAAGATAATACACATAAGGTTTTCTATCAAATAAATTATTGTGTGAATTAAGAAATTAGCATCAATCCTAGTTTGGTATAGCATTCCATGCGAATTTTTCAAAAAATATACAGTACCCTCATTCAACCTGCTATCCATGCTAAGTGTTTCTAAAATATTGCTATTATCAAATGTATAATCATAATGATATATATTATTCAAAGTGTTCCAAAGAGTATATATTAGCGTAAGATACAGTAAAATCACTAACATATCAATAATTCTTTTTACGTTTTTTCTATTAAATCTCTTCCAATTATTCTTTTTTATAATCAAATAAATAATGGTGTCTATAAAAATCATAAATACTATTGAAATCATGAATAATTTAATAAGTGGACTCAAAATATTGATACTCACTTCATGAAGATTATCTCTATACTCAATCATATTAATCTCAGGATCTTTTTTCGCCCATTTACCGTACTGTACATATACTTTTATTTCATTTACTTCTAAACCATAAATAAAACAATTAACGTAATTAATATCCTGATTTATTACCTTCCAATTTCTCGAATAGTTTTTAATAATACCTACAACTTTGTATCCAAATAATGATCCAACTTCCGATTCATTAGACACAACATCTCCAATTTTTGATACACCAAGTATCCCCAGATATTCCTCTTCAACCGCGACCTCCTTTTTCTGTTCTGGCATTCTCCCTTCTAAAAGTTCAATATTCCCCATTTCAAGAAAATTCTCATCACATGCCCCAATAACTACTCTTTGATCTCCTTCAAGAAACACCTTTTCTTGTATGGACTGCACGGATACTTGCTCCAAAAACGCATTTTTCCTAAAGTAATTCAAATCATCTTGATCCACGTTCAAAAACACTTCATCCCAACTGCCAAATAACTCTTCCCGCTTCTTATTCTGGTCATACTCGATCCACTTAGCTAGTGTAATAATAGCCAAACATGAAACGACCATAAATATCGCAAGGAACTGCATCATTCGATAAAGACATCTGGTTTCCTTATTTGCCAATATGAGCTTTTTTAGCCGCTTCCTATTATTCATACCGTTGCGCATCCTTCAGTATCTTTCCATCTTGGATATATAGCATTCGCTTTGCACTTTTGGCAACAGCGTAATCATGAGTTGCGATTAATACTGTCAGACTAAACATCTTCTGCAATCTGACCATCAAGTTCATCACTTTCTCTGTATTATAAGAATCAAGATTTCCCGTTGGCTCATCTGCCATTACAATTTCAGGCTTATTGATCAATGCTCGCGCTATGGCGACTCGCTGCTGTTCACCACCAGATAAAGAACTCACCAATCTGTCCTTCAACGCTTTGATATCTAATTCTTCCAATAACAGATTCAAATAGAACTCATCAATCTTCTCTCTGTCCAAATCCACCGGAAACGTAATGTTATCCACAACAGAAAATTCTGGTATCAGCTTAAAGTCCTGAAAAACATATCCCATATTCTTTCTGCGAAACTCTACAAATGCTCTCTTTCTCATTCTGCTGATATTTTGGCCTGCCACATAAACTTCACCTCTGTCAGGACGAGTAATTCCGTCAAGGATATGAAATAATGTTGTCTTTCCTGAGCCGCTTTTTCCTAATACCGCGATGAAATCATTGGCATACACAGTTAATGAGATTCCCTGTACTGCTTTGGTCAATTCAAAGCTTTTCCACAAATCTTTAGCTTCTAATACTGTTCTCATTGTAAATCCTCCAGTTCAACTTTCTTTTTCTGATTCTGAATTGGCAGAGTAATCGTAAAACGGAGCCCGCCTAATAACGGACTCCGTGTAACCGATATATCACCTAGATGTGACTCAATGATCTGCTTACATAAATGCAGTCCGATTCCTATTCCAGCTTTAGATGATTCATATCTTTCAAATACCGATTCATCGATAATCTCATCCGGATTGCCACTGTCATCAATATAGATATGCACTTTCTCATCGTCCTGATAGGATGAAATTTGTACCTTATTTCCCATCCCGGCATTTTCGATAGCATTTTTCACTATATTTGAAATGGCCTCTTTCATCCAGGCTGAATCCGCATATATGAAAGAATCATCACAGAAATTGCTCAGCGTGATCTGATTAAATTCAGCGTGCGTCTTAAGCATAGTTAATATTTCTTCTGTTAAGTCTCTGACACTGATCTTTTCATAAGTAAATTTCACCTTGCCCGCATCCATCTTTGATGCGCGCATATATACATGTGCCAGTCCTGCAGCTTTGTTAATGGAATAATTGAGTATCTTCTGACTTTCAGAATCTACCGCACCTTGATCCGACAGAAAATCAATGATCAGTTTAATCGTATTCAACGGCGTATTAATCTGATGAATGATATCCTGATGGAATGTGATCATTTTATTCAATTCAGTTTCATTTAGTTCGTTCACATCGTACACTCTTTGTTCCAGTCGATCCAGAATATAATTACATTCCTCGTACTGATCCTTTCTGGTAATTTCACTACTGAACAGAAAATGTTCGAGCTCTTCCTTCAAGTAGCTAAGTTCGTCTTCCAACATATACGATTTTTTCTGAGAGGATTTTTTGATCATCTTGATCGTGATGAAAATAATTGTGATGTAAATTGCAGTATAGACGATAACATACGGATCCAGCAGCAGGAATCGTTTCCAACCTCTGTGATATCCGTTCTTCATTAAAACGTATTCGCCATCACGAGTATTCGTCTCTCCACTCATGATGTAGTGAAGCGCCTGTTGTTGTACTTCAGGCTCAGAATCTTTTAATGCACCAATGGCCGTTACTGTACGGTTCACATAATGAACGTGCAAGCCAAACACATAAAAAAGCAGCGATAGCAAAACCAATGATGCCCTCACTGCCTTCTTCAATCGGTGCATAAGACAACATCTACTCTCCATTGATATCCTACTCCTCGAATGGTCTCTAAATATGGCTGACCATTAAAATTTCCGATTTTGGATTTTAAGTTACTGATATGCACTCTTAGGGTATTATCCTCAATATACTCGTCGTTGTGTGTCCACAGGATACTGGTAATTTGTTCACGCGTCAGCGTGACTCCATGATTTCTGATCAGCAGCTTCAGAATATGGAATTGCGTCGGCGTGACGGAAAGCTCTTTGCCTTCCAGAAGGACCACACATTGGTCAAAATCTATAACCAGATTCCCGCTTTTCACTCTTCGCGCTTTGTTTAAATTACGATTGTTCCTTCTAAGCACTGATTTGATCCTGGCAAGAAGAACCTGCAGGGTGTAAGGCTTAGTGATGTAATCGTCGGCGCCCAGTCCTAGGCCAAATACTATACTTGCTTCGTCATTTACTCCGGTGACGAAGATGACCGGTGTATTTTCTTTCTCTCTAATGATACGGCATAAATCGAACCCGTCCCCTCCCGGTATATTAATATCGATAAGATATAGGCCATATGTGTTTGCTTCTATTTCTTGGATGGCCTGTCTAAATGTATTTGCTGTGTTCACCTTAAATCCGTAAGATTTTAAAATCGGGGGAAGACTTTTGCACGCAGCCATATCATCTTCGACAAACAAAATGTTCGTTTCCTCAAGTCCCACAATATCCTTATCCTCCTTTTCATAATTTTCCTCCCAGAAACTGCAATTCGTATATGTTTGTGACAGTTGTGAACGAACATCCTCATTATATCATGAGGGCAGGTATATTTTAGGAGTCAAACATAATCACGAGGATTCATTGCAAGTTCGAGGTTAGATGTGCACTTTTACTGTCTTAGTTGCAGTATGGAAGCTACCAGCTAACAAATAATGGTATATTAATTCGATATTAACACCTTGATAATTATCATAATATGTATATGTGAAAGTCCACGCTGCAATATTGTAGGCTTTAGGAAGTAGTTTCACATCCTGTACTCCAACAATCTTCCAACCAGATGACGTGCTTGACGTTTCCACAGTATCTATGGTAACGACTGTATCAAATTCCCAAGACGTAACAGTCCGTGTCTGTGTATACATGAATCTAGGTGTCACTTCTTCCGCAATTTTTGTGACCTCCTTGGCTGTATCCACAGGCACTTCTTTCGCAGATGTCGGAACAACGGTGCTTCCCAGTACCGTACAGATCATCGCGCTGGCAATTCCTGCCTTAATTAACTTCTTCTTCATATCAATCTCCCCTCCTTATCTACGTTATTTAGTTTAACGCATGAATCTTAATTTATTCTTAAGAAAATCGGCAATTTTGGCTGTAATCTTAATTTAGATGAAATTCGGCTAAAAAGTTTTGTTAGATTGGCAAAAATCGAGTTGTAACGCTTTCATTTTGCTTCATCAGCTCGTTTTTCGGGTGGAAATGCCTTACATTTTCAGCCGTCATACTGGCAGCATCAAATGTTGAATTAAGATATCTATCGTTTTTCTTAATATTTGTTAAGATTATATGTCTTACCACTTTTTGGTGTCTTTGCGGATCGTCACACGGTCTTCCACGCCGATATGTCCGAGCAGCACAGAGCTGTTCGGATCATGCGTCTTCATGTTTTCCCGGATCCGCCGCTCATCGTAATTGGCATAACAATACGCACAATCATGCGCGCAGGCATTGTAGTCCCCGATATCGACGGTCGGCAGGCATCCGCAAGTGTCTCTGACGCCTTTCCCGGCTGGCAAACGGACCTCCTGGCCCAGACGCTGCTTCAGTTCATCTCTTCCCACACACAATCCTTTCGTGATGCCGTATGTCTCAAGATCGACCTGTTCTGCGCATGTCTGCACATGAACGCCATATCTGGCCGCTGTCTGGCCGATCCGTTTGCCAACCTCTCTCATCTGCAGTTCATCGATCTCATTCAACTGAATGCGCGCCGCATTCTTCCTCGTGTTTTTATAGAGGTCCACAAAGGAGATGATATATGTATCCACATAACCTTGAAGCTGTTCACAGAGCGAGGCAAATGCCTTTTCATGATAAGCGGGCTGATATCTCGGCGTGATCAGGATAGGATCATAGCGAATGATGACCCGCTCTCTGCTGATCTTCTCAGACAGTCTCTTCACTGCCTGAACGATGGCGCGCTTATCCGGTATGCCCGGCTCGATATCCCGATGATATCCGGTAAGCGTGACATGAAAGAGATACGGAAAACGGATCTCATCCAGCCGATCCAGCATCGGTATCGGGTTTTTGGTGCAGAACAAGATGCAGTCGATATAATTGCCGTCCAGGATGATCCTGGAGATCTGATGTTCATTATATGGATTGCGCACATCGACGAACCCCTCGTTCATCCGGTTGAAAAACCATTCGCTGTAAAACGCTGGTATATCACATCTGCCGCTGACAAACAAGATCATGTCCTCACCTCGTTTCTTCTAGTATAAATAAAACAGCAGATAAAATGAAGCCGTTTCCTCATTTCATCTGCTGTATCGTTCATTCTGTTTTCTGATCAGGCTGCTGTTACTTCATCCAGGATCTTCTTCATGCGCACTGCGAGACCTTTGCATTTCTCTACCGGCAGTGAGCATACGGCTACACGAATGCCTTTGTTCACCATCACGGTATAGATATGTTCTTTCATCAGTGCCTCATGGTAGGCATTGCGCACATTGTTGTCCTCGATCTTGACGGTAACGAAGAAGCCTTCCTTATATGGATAGTATTCCAGTCCGCAAGCGTCTGCTTCTGAGGTGAAGATATCGCTGCGTTCCTTCAACAGATCCACATATTCATCTTTTTCTGCTTCATATGCCGCTTTGTTGTCCGTAACCACAGTGACGAAATTTTCCATCGCCGCATTGTTGACGTTGGACCAGATCGCACGAGCTGCTTTTTCAAATACGATCTCCACTTCGCGGACGCTTTCCTCTTTCTGCGCCATCAGGATCGCCGCGCCGCAGCGCATGCCATAAGAAGTCATGGACTTGGAAATACTGAAGGCGATCACGACAAATACATGTTCAGAGATCCGATCGAATGTCTTGATGTAATCTCTTGCCGCTTTGCCGCGATAAGAATAATCGATATATGCGATATCGTTGAGCAGCACGACCGGAACCTTCTTGCCGCATTCGTTCAGATAATCGATCACTTCATCCCATTCCTGCTGGGACAGGGAGTATCCAGTCGGGTTGTGGCAAGGATCATTGATGACGATGACCAGCTTGTTCTGGGTCTTCATGACTTCCTCGCACGTCTCTTTCAGGCTGGCGATGTTAAAATGATCTCCATCAAACAGCGCGTATGACTTTGTCTTCAGGTTATCCATAGAAGCCATCAGGCTGTAAGATCCCCAGCAGATCTCCGGAATGATCAGCGTCTCGCCTTCGTCAAGCGTTTCGGAAACCGTGATGCTGACGGCGCCGGTTCCTCCCGGAGTAGCAATGACGCTGTGCGGCAGAGCGCTTCTGTCTCCGACCACCCAGTCATACACATGCTCGCGATAGTTCGGGTTGCCGGTGAAGCTTCCTGCGTATGCGGCCATCACTTCATTCGGCAGCTGCTTCAGCGTGGAAAACACACTGTCGAAAGCGACGATCTTACCATGTTCATCATACAGGGAACCGATTGTCGCATCCACGACATTTTCTTCGCCGATCTCCTGTTTCGCTTCCTTTGCCTTTTTCACGATGGCGAATACCGTATCGACGATCGGTTTCAGATCCACCTGTTCTTTTACAAATCTCATACTGTCTCCTCGCTTTCCTTTCTGTCATAAATTCCGACCACTTTGACCATGGCACATTCCCGCTTCATCTCTTCTAACAGATGAGCGGCTTCCGCACTGTGAATATCTCCGACGATCTCACAGTAAAAATAATATGCCCAGGGCTGATCATGCAGTGATCTGGACTTGATGCTCTCCAGATTCATGCCGTATTTGGCCATCAGCTGCATCACCTGCATCAATGCGCCGGTCTCATGTCTGACCGTAAACAGCAGACTGAACCGGTTTCCTGATTCTTTCGGTGTCTTAGCGATGATGACGAAACGCGTGGCGTTCTGAGAGGATGTGTTGATGTCCCTGACCAGGACATTCAGGCCATACAGCTCTGCCGTTTCGATCGATGCGATCGCCGCTTTGGAAGGGTCTTTCGTCTCAGCCACATATTGCGCGGCAAGCGCGGTGTTGCCATATGGGATCAGATCGAGCCCGCGCCCCTGCAGAAACAGGGATGATTGGGCCAGCGCCTGAGGATGGGAATAGACCTGACGGATATCCTCCAGAGATGCGCCCGGTACGCCGAGCAGATTCTGACAGATCTTCAGATCATACATGTACTGGATGGATACATCATATTCCAGCAGCATGTCCAGCATATCTCCGACTTCTCCGGTATATGAATTCTCAAAAGGAATCACGCCATATGCGGCATCTGCGTTGACCACCGCCTGGAACACTTCCTCAAACGTCGGGTAGTTCCTCAGCTCGCATTGCGGGAAACACTTCATGGCCGCAATGTGAGAAAACGCACCTCTGGCTCCGCCATAGGCCACGACATCCTGATTCAGGACCTTCTTCTGATAAGCACGGCTGACTTCCATCACATGCGTGATGAACTGCCGATAGCTCTCTTTGTATCGCTCATCCTGTATCAGTTCCTGATTCCGTTCGATGACCGCTTTTTCTCGTCCGCTGTCCAGGACCGGCATCTGATGTTCCTGTTTATAGGCAATCACGTCTTCCACAGCATGCATCCGCTGTTCAAACAGTTCCGCCATCTGCGCGTCGATTTCATTGATCTGTTTTCTTGCTTCATCCAGCATGCTCATGTTATCACCCTGGCTTTTATTATACACTATATTCCCGCTGATTTCTGCATGGATTGAAATATTTTTCAGGAATGAATCTTTATTGTAACCTTTTTCTGAAACAGCTTTTGTCGTAAAATGAAGACAGAGAAGAGGTGATGACATGCGCAAGAAGATGTATGCTGCAGCGGCCGCGCTTTCATATAGTATTAACTAATTCAGATAGCAATTCCATCATCCTATCTTCACCAACATAAAATCCTATATCATCTATAAACTATTTTGTGTGAAATTCTATTTGAAAATCATTTAAATTTCATTTATTATAATTATAATAACGGAGATCGTTATAAACCCAGAAGATGATATGAAAAAAATGATCACTGCAAAATATGTGAGTATACGACAATTTGCTAATGAAATCAGCATCTCTTATACCACTTTACAGTCAATATTTAAAAGAGGACTGAAAGTGGGCATTCAAAACATCATTAAAATCTGCCAGGCATTAAACATCGATATAAATGCTCTTGCAAATGGAAAGATTGAAGAGCCAAAAACAAACGATACTACCGCAACTGCTTCCGAAAAAGAATTACTCAAAAATTATCGTAGACTAGATAAATATGGGAAGACCACTGTCAAAAGCATCATCAATTGTGAATATAAAAGAGTACAAGAGCAATCTTCACAAATCCAAGAAAAAAAAGCACTTAAGTTCACATAAAAACAGAATACTTCATAATCTGTACCTCAATATCGCATTATTCGTATTTATAACAGCATTCTAACATAATTAGCAAACGAGCTGATAAATACGAATTTTATGATTATAGTAGATAATGGTAAAATAAAATTAACTTTTAGTGATGGCAGTCGAATAATCATAAGCAAATGAAATAAAATTAGCGGCGATATAACCAGAGATCTAAACCAAAAGTTAATTAATTTTAATAGCAATTAAAATTATTGATAAATAGACGATATGAAATAACGCAAATAAGGAGGATCGGGGAAAATGGATAAACCTTTTAAAACATATAATCAACAAATGAAGTATCTAAGAGAAACTAAAAATATTGAATGCAGCGGAAGTCAACATAAATCTATCTTGATTACATGTGGATACTTTAATTTGATAAACGGATACAAAACACCTTTTATAATCAGGACAGATTCCTCCGGTAACCATCAATACATAGGAGGAACAACAATAGATCATTTCAAAGCAGTGAAAGACTTTGATGATGAACTGCGATACATCATTCTTAAATACATAACACATTGCGAAGAAGAAATCAGAACTTTAGCAGGACACAAATTTGATTATCTAAACAATGATGGCGAAACAACATGGTTTCAAATTGAATCATTCAATCCCGATATCAGTGCTCAAAATAAAATTAAAGTTATTGCGAAATGTTTTACCGAAATCGACAAAAGCAAGCAGCCTTATGTTCAACATTATTTAAATGAGCATAGCTCTGTGCCTACATGGATATTTACAAAGGTAATTAACTTTTCTACTTTTATAGAATTTTTAAAAATTTGTAAACCTGGTGTAATCAATTCTTTATGTGCTTTATATTCTATTTATGACCTTGATGGAAATGTTAATCCCAAGTTGTTAATCTCTATGTTACATTGGATAAGAAAAATTAGAAATGCTTGCGCACATAATGAAAGAATATATGGCATTACAAGAGAAAATGGTCGAGTCAATGCTCCTTTCGAGTATTTTTTAAAAAAGCCAAAAATATACACACAGCATAGATTTCAAAAACTTGTAGATCTAATCATCTACTTAAGATATTTTTTAAACGATCATGATTACTTAAAATTTATCTCAGATATCCAACAATCTTTCTTCAAGTTACAGGGATTATTGAATCCTAATGCGTTTCAAAAAGTTCGTGCCGATACGGGAATAAGGAACATTGCTATTTTAGATGAATTGGCTGCAATTAAAAAGGAAATAAACTACAATAAATTCGAAAAACTCTAGACCGCATTTGGGAAAATGGAATACTTGACATCAATATCAAATAAGTCTATAATAACCGTACAGAGATATCCGAAAGGATGAAAAAGAACCTGAGCATTCGGGTTCTTTTTCGCTTTTCCGGACACTTTTCACAATTCGCTATATAGAAAAGCTTGACTCTCTTGTCTTAAAAGGTCCCACCTTCTTTTTCTGAAACAGCTTTTGTCGTAAAATGAAGACAGAGAAGAGGTGATGACATGCGCAAGAAGATGTATGCTGCAGCGGCTGCGCTCGCTTTATGCTGGAGCGGATACCGCGTTCTCCGTTATCCCATCCATCACAGCCTAATGCTGATGAATTTATTCGTCCTGCCCGGAAGGATGCTCTCTGTGCGCAGCGCCTCCGCTGGCAACCAGATGATCCGAAGGATGACATTTCCAGAGCCTGATGAAGGGCTTCAGCGACGTATCATCCATGTGTCAGATATCCGGCTGACCGTTTATGAACGGCCGCATCATGGGCCATCTCCCTGTCTGCTCTATATTCACGGCGGCGGCTTCTGCTTTGAAGATGCGCCGTATATCCACAGGATCGTGATGCGTTATGCCAAGGAGGCGTCATGCACCGTCGTCTTTGTCCATTACCGCACCAGTGACCGGCACCCTTATCCGATCCCGTTTCAGGACTGCTGCACAGCGCTGGACTATGTCTGGATACATCATGCGCAGCTGAACATCGATCCGCATAGGATCGCAGTCGGCGGCGACAGTGCCGGCGGATGCCTGGCAGCGCTCTGCGCACAGTGGGCAAGAGACCATGCCCATATCCCGATCTGCTTCCAGCTGCTGATCTATCCGGTCACTGATCTTCGAATGTCTTCTCCATCCATGCACGCCTTCAAGGATTCGCCATTCTGGAACGCCAAGCTGAATGAGCGGATGTGGAAGATCTATCTCAGAGACTGCCCGGACGGTGCGCCGCCTTATGCCGCGCCCATGCAGGCGAATGATCTTTCCGCATTGCCAGACGCGTATATCGAAACCGAGGAGTTTGACTGTCTGCGCGATGAGGGCGTCATGTATGCCGAAAGGCTGCGTCAGGCAGGAGCGGACGTCCAACTGGAACAAGTGCGCGGCACCTTTCATGGCTTCGATTTCTTTGATCACGCAAAGATCGCGGACAAGATGATCCGGACCCGCATTCAGGCGCTGAACAACGCCTGGCTCTCTGTCGGTCCAAGCGCGCCTTCTTCCGATGATCGGCCGGATGAAAACAGATAACAAATTGTTTCATTTTCGTGAAAACAGTTGCAATATTTCTTTCACTATATTATGATATTGGCAATGGAGTGATGACGATGAGAAATCCTGCCAAGTTTTATTTTGATGATGAATACGCATCATAAAGCCATGTGAGCGATGGTTCTTTTTGCTTTATGATGAATGATACCGAGGCATCCACTGAACAGTTGATGCTTTTTTGTTTAGAAAGGGGATATTTGAAGATGAAACTGCATGTCGACTTGAAAGAACGCGGCTATGACATCGTATTGGAACGCGGAGTGCTCAACCGGATCGCTGAGGAGATCGACGTCGGCCGGCGCATATTGCTGGTCAGCGATTCCGGCGTGCCTGCCAAATGGGTGGAGCTCGTGCGTGCCCAATGCCCGGACTGCGTGGTAAAGATTGTCAGATCGGGCGAGGAGGCCAAGAGCTTTCCGGTATGGGAGGAGCTGCTCCTGTGCATGAAGGAGCACCATTTTGTGCGGAAGGATCTCGTCATCGCCCTGGGCGGCGGCGTGGTCGGCGATCTCGCCGGATTTGCCACTGCCTGTTATATGCGCGGGATCGATTTCGTCAACATCCCCACCACCACGCTTTCTCAGATCGATTCCAGCATCGGGGGAAAGACGGCCATCAACGCAGGCGGGGTGAAAAACAACGTCGGCGCTTTCTGGCAGCCGCGCAAGGTGCTGATCGATCTCGATGTGCTTGCCACGCTGCCCCGCCGCCATTACATCAACGGTCTGGCCGAAGCATTGAAGGCCGGATTGATCTATGATCCGCAGCTGTTCGCCCTGTTTGAGCAGCAGGATATCGACGCCCATCTGGAAGAGATCATCTACCGCTCTCTTTGCATGAAAAAAGCGGTCGTCGAGCAGGACGAAAAGGAAAGCGGCCTGCGCAAGATCCTCAATTTCGGCCATACGATCGGACACGCGATCGAAGGCTATTACCATATGGAGGAATTCCTGCATGGCGAATGTGTGGCCATGGGCATGCTTTATTTCATCGAGGATGATGAGCTGAAAGCGCGCACCATCCGTATCCTGAAGCGGCTCGGGCTGCCTACGGATGCACCGTATGACAAAGAAGCGGTATATGAAAAGCTTCGTTCCGATAAGAAGGCCGCGCATGACAGCATCACTGTCGTCAAGGTCCGCACGCTCGGCCAGGCTGAGCTTGAGGAAATGTCTTTTGCGGAAGTGAAACAGAGACTGAAAGGGTGAGAGCATGAAAAACAGCTTTGGAAAGAACATTCAGATCACATTGTTCGGAGAAAGCCATGGAGAGACCATCGGCGTGGTCATCGACGGGCTGGCGCCTGGTCTGGCCATCGACCTTGGATATATCCAAAAACGGATGGAACAGCGCAAGGCCAAGGGGCGGATATCCACACAGCGGCATGAGGCAGATGAATTCCGCATCGTCAGCGGCTGGTTTGAAGGATATACGACCGGCACGCCGCTGACCATTTTGATTGACAACACCAATACCCGCAGCCAGGATTATGAACAGACGCGTTACCGGCTGCGTCCCTCACATGCGGATTATACCGCTTATGAAAAATACCTCGGCTATCAAGATTTCCGGGGCGGCGGGCATTTCAGCGGCCGGATCACCGCTCCGCTGGTCGCCGCCGGAGCCATCGCCCAGCAGATCCTCGAAAGCAAAGGCATCCTGATCGGCACCCATATCCTGAAGTGCCATCAGGTGAGCGATGAGCCCTTCGCCCAGGAAGAAGAGCAGCTGAGTGCTCAGATCAACAAGCTGAACGACCTCGAGTTCCCGGTGCTGGATGAAGAGCGAGCACAAGACATGCATGCGCTCATCACCGCGGCGGCAGAGCGCGGAGACAGCGTCGGCGGCATCCTCGAGACTGCAGTCTGCGGACTACCTGCCGGGATCGGCGAGCCATTCTTCGACTCGATCGAAAGCGTGCTGAGCCATCTGCTCTTCAGCGTGCCGGCCGTCAAAGGCGTGCAGTTCGGCCTTGGATTTGGATTTGCGGACCTGTATGGCAGCGAAGCCAACGATCCCTTCTGCAGCAAAGAGGGCCGTATCCGCACCGCGACCAATCACAACGGCGGCGTCAACGGCGGCATTTCCAACGGGATGCCGATCTTGATCCAGAGCGTCATCAAGCCGACCGCTTCCATCTTCCGTCCCCAGCAGACGGTAGATTATCTCAGCGCACGGCCCGTCGAGCTGCAGATCAAAGGACGCCATGATCCTGCCATCATCCACCGTGCCCGCGTCGTCGTCGACAGCGTCTGCGCGCTGGGGCTGCTCGATCTATGCTGTGAACGGCAGGGGAACCTGTCTATGCGCAAGGACCCCTTGCGGACCAAAACGGAGGAAAGATCATGATTGCGACAGTTTATCCATCACACTGCAGCGGCAGTGTCCATATCCCCCCAAGCAAAAGCATGGCGCATCGCGCCATCATCTGCGCAGCGCTGGCTGACGGCGTATCTCATCTCACCAACATCGATTTCAGCGATGACATCCGCGCCACCATAGACGGCATGCGGCAGCTCGGCGCGCAGATCGATACCGGTGCGGACTGCGTGAGCATCCGCGGGATCCGCGGGTTCGATCAGCTGAACAGCCAGGTGATCGACTGCCAGGAATCCGGTTCCACGCTGCGCTTCTTCATCCCGCTGTTCTCCCTGTGTGATCAGACGGTCCGCTTCATCGGCAAGGGTCGCCTGATGCAGCGGCCGCAGGATGTCTATGAAGAGCTGTTTGCCAGACAGGGGCTGCAGTTCACCCATGATGAGCAAGGCATCGTCATCTCCGGCGCGCTTGCTCCGGGCCGCTATGAAGTAGACGGCAGCATCTCTTCGCAGTTCATCACCGGCCTGCTGTTTACGCTGCCTTTGCTGGAAGAGGATTCGATCATCCAGATCCGTCCTCCCTTCGAATCCCGTTCTTATATCGACCTCACCCTGGAAATGCTGAAGAAGTTCGGCATCCGCGCGGTCTATGAGGATGCGCTGACCTTGCGCATCCCGGGCCGCCAGCGCTATGTCCCCTGCGATGTCCGGGTGGAAGGCGATTATTCCCAGCTGGCCTTCTTCGCCGTCCTGGCTGCCGTGCAAGGAGATCTGGCCATTCACGGCGTCAGCGGATCAAGCGCGCAGGGAGACCGCCAGATCCTGTCGATCCTCCACGATTTCGGTGCTTCCCTGCAGCCGCTGGATGACGGATTCCTCATTCATCGCGGTTCGCTGAAGGCCGCGCCGGTCGACCTGAATGACTGTCCCGACCTCGGCCCGATCCTGTTCGTGCTTGCGGCCATGGCAGAAGGCACGACACACATCTCTCATGCCGGCAGGCTGCGCATCAAAGAGAGCGACCGCATCGCAGCCATGGAAGAAGAGCTGCGCAAATTCGGCGTGCGCATCACCTCGGATGAAGACAACGTCTGGATCGAGGGACAAAACACGCCCTATGCCTGCGAAGAGACATTATCCGGCCACAACGACCATCGCGTCGTGATGGCGCTGTGCGTGATGGCGCTGTGCAGCAGCAGCGTCTGCACGATCGAAGGCGCGCAGGCCATCCGTAAATCTTATCCTTCATTCTTCGACGATGTTACGGCCATTCATGGAAAGGTGGAATGCAGATGATCACCAAAGAGACAAGATTTTTGATCGTCGGACTGGGCCTGCTTGGCGGAAGCTACGCCATGGGGCTGAAAGAAGCCGGCTATACCGTATACGGCGTGGCCAGAAGGCAAGAGACCATCGATCATGCGCTAGCGCACGGGCTGATCGATGAAGGGACGATCGATCCAGAAGCCCTGCTCCCCCAGGCAGACATCGTGATCTTCGGCCTGTATCCGCACATCATGATCGACTGGATCAGCGCGCATCAGCACGCTTTCCGCCCCGGCACCTTGCTGAGTGATGTCAGCGGGGTCAAGGTCAATGTCGCTGACCGTATCCAGCAGATGCTAAGGGACGATGTGGAGTTCATCGCCGCACACCCGATGGCCGGCCGGGAGACGAGCGGCATCGAATACGCCAATACTGAGATGTTCCGCGACGCCAATTACATCATCGTCCCGACAGAACGCAACAGCGAGGAAGCGGTGCGCACATCGCGGCAGCTGGCCGAGATCCTGCACTTCCATCATATCGCCGTCCTCAGCATGCAGGAGCATGATGAGATGATCGGCTTTCTCTCCCAGCTGACACACGTCATCGCCGTCTCGCTCATGAACACGCATGACAATGCCCATCTGGTGGAATACACCGGCGACTCTTTCCGCGATCTGACGCGGATCGCTAAGATCAACGAAACGATGTGGACAGAGCTGTTCCTGCTCAATAAGGATATCCTGCTTTCCGAGATCGATGCTTTTGCAGCCGAGCTGCAGCATTTTCGCGATACGCTCGCGGCGGAAGATACTGCAGAGATGAAACGGCTGTTCATCCAGTCCACAGAACGCCGCAAAAAGTTTGACAAGATGGAGTAGACGCCAAAAAACGGATGCCTCTTCTGATGAAGACACATCCGTTTTTTTCATGAAACGATCTTTTTTAGCCCAGGCAGCTTAGACAAGACCCAGACGATCAGCGAGCTGACGATCAGGATCACGATCAGCAGCAGCGGGATATACAGCGCGCTTGCCCATGGGAAGCGAATGAATTCCTTGGCGATGTCGATAAATATCGGATGGATCAGATAGACGCCGAACGTCAGCGGGCCGAACCAGTCGAACAGCCGGTGCTGCTTTGCCTTGAAGCGGGTATTGAGCAGGAAGGCCGAGGTCGAGCTGAGCATCATGAACAGCTCCCCATAGGTCAGAAACGCATCCTGAAAATCGTGCGCCGCAAAGGAATCTGCACAGACCAGCAGAGTGATCATCAGGATCGAGCCGATGAATACCGCGCTCAGCAGCGGAACAGACAGTTTCTCTTTGAGCTCATCCTTGCGTTTATACAGCAGATAGCCGCCGATGAAATAGCCGAGCCAGTAGGTCGCCTGCAAGATCGGCACCATGTATTCCATGTTGACCGGCGTACCGATCAGTCCCATCATCCGCGTGAGCAGCCTTCCTCCACCAGCCAAGATCAGCCACAAGACGAGGAACATATTCTCCATGCGGCGGTCCATGTGATGCACCATGGCCTGGATGAATGGGAAAGCGATATACAAGCCGATCAGGTCATAGAGATACCAGAGATGGTTCCTGGCTGTCTCAAACAGATAATAGATCGGATTCAGCATTGGATCATCATGGAGGAACAGTGTGTTCCAAAGCAGGAACAGACAGCTCCAGATAAAGAGCACACCGATGTAGTGAATGATCTTCTTCCGGTTCTTTTCCGGATCATAGGGCCTGCGAAGCGTCAGATATCCGGAGATCATGAAGAACAGCGGCACGCCGATCCGCGACGCTGCGTTGATGATCACCAGCGGAATGAATTTCTTTGACTCGATCGCGCCTCCGGCATACAGATACGCATGCGTGATATGAATCAGGACGACCAGCACACAGGAAAGCACCCTGATCCTGACGATGTGCTGATCAAACGACTTCGCTTTTTTCTCCATATGATGCCCCCTCTTTGCGTAAACCGCATTGCCGTTTTATTATCTCTCTGCTGCCAGCGTTTGTCAACTTCCGCCAGGCCACAGCAAAAAAGGAGCTCTCGCTCCTCTTCGCCTCTGCAGGACTTTATTTCTTGTTGATGATGGATTCGTTCCAATGCTCATCAGCCGGCAGATCCAGCAGGTCTGTCACGACTGCCGCCACGTTGGAAAGACCGAAATCCCCTTCCTTCATGGTCACGTCTGCGCCATAGACGATGAACGGCACTTTGTTCAGCGTATGGCTGGTCTTCGCCTTGATCGGCGCGCCTTCCTTCTTCGGCTTCTCATACATCTCATCGGCATTGCCGTGGTCAGCGGTCACGATCATAATGCCGTTGACTGCATCGACCGCTTCCTTGACGCGGGCCAGCTGCAGATCGACAGATTCCACACCGATGATGGTCGCCTCATAGTTTCCGGTATGGCCGACCATATCGCCGTTAGGATAGTTGGTCCGCAGGAAATCATACTGACCGGACTTGATCGCTTCGATCAGCTTGTCGGTGATCTCCGCAGATTTCATCCACGGGCGCTGTTCGAACGGAACCACATCGGACTTGACCTCTTCGTAAGTCTCCAGGTTCTCGTCGAATTTCTCAGAACGGTTTCCGTTCCAGAAATAGGTGACATGTCCGTATTTCTGTGTTTCGCTGATCGCATACATGCGGATGCCATGCTTGACCAGATGCTCAGACAGCGTGTACTTGATCTTCGGCGGATAGGTCAGGAAGTTGTGCGGGATATTGAGATCCGCATCATACTGCAGCATTCCTGCATACATCACATCTGGCACGCGAACGCGGTCAAACTTGTCAAAATGCTCATCGCCGTCAAAGGCCAGGGAGATCTCCTGTGCGCGGTCTCCGCGGAAGTTGAACAGGATGACAGAATCGCCGTCTTCGATCGTACCGACTGGCTTTCCCTCTTCTGCGATGACGAATGCCGGCAGATCCTGGTCCACCACGCCGCTCTCCGCGCGGTATGTCTCGATGGCTTCCTTGGCGGATGCGAACTGACGTCCTTCACCCAGGACATGTGTATGCCATCCTTCTTCGACCATGGCCCAGTTTGCTTCATAGCGGTCCATCGTGATCTTCATGCGTCCGCCGCCGCTGGCGATGCAAGCGTGGAAGCCGTCATCATTCAGGCCTGCCATGTAATTTTCGATCTCATCGACATAGATCAGCGCGCTGGTTTCCGGCACATCGCGGCCGTCCAGCAGTACATGCAGACGAACTTCCTTTACGCCGTCTTCCTTGGCACGAGCGATCAGCGCCTTCAGATGATCGATGTGAGAGTGGACATTGCCATCGGACAGCAGGCCCAAGAAGTGCATCGTTCCATGATCCTTGCACTTGTCCACCAGTTCCTTCCAGGTCTCTGTGGTAAACATATCTCCGCTTTCGATGGACTCGTTTACCAGCTTTGCGCCCTGGCTGTAGATCTGGCCGCAGCCCAGTGCATTGTGGCCGACCTCACTGTTCCCCATATCACCGTCGCTCGGCAGACCGACAGCGACACCATGTGCCTTGATCTCTGTATGCGGGCAATTGTTCCATAAATTGTCTAACGTAGGTTTGTATGCGTTGCTCACGGCATTGCCGAAATCGGACTCTCTGATTCCGACGCCATCCATGACAACCAAAACGACTGGTCTTTTGCTCATTACAGTTTCCTCCTATCAACACGACACTCATAATATATCACTTTTTCCTTTATTTATAAAGCTTAACCATCAAAATGGTGACTCAACAGTTTGAACAATGTATTCGGCATCAAAATTATGATACTTTATTGACTTTGTAAGCTTGTTTCATTGTTTGAAAAGTATTAAGTCACCAAACTGTTGGTTAAGCCATTTATAAACCTTTTTGCCGCAAAATGGACAAATCAGAAAAAGCGGGAAACCGCCAGCAAAGCATACAAAAATCCACTGATCATCCCCGTGTCGAACCGCCGGAAACCAGATGCGCGGACGGCGAGCACACTGCCGGCAAAGATGGAGAACAGCGCGGCGGCAAAGTCGGCGGCCACGATCATCAGCGGCTGCGTGATATCCAGGCCGAGCGCCATCCCGCTCAGCAAAGAGTCAAGCGACAGCGCCACAGCGAGATAGAACGCTTCAGCGGCCGTGAGGACCTTGGACTGGTCGCGGTCTGCCTTTTCCTCATCCAGATAGATCTCCAAGACGAAGACTGCCCCGCCGCAGTGAAACGTGAGCAGACGGCGGGCCGCATGGCGAAGCATTCGCTTGAGCGAGCTTTGGAAAAACGAATATAAGCTCAGCCCGGCAAACATCACGGCCGACAGCACGGCTGCCGCCTGCGGTGAGATCAGGGTGCTCAGCGCAAAGGCAGACAGAAAAGAAAGCCCCAGGAAACCGGCAGAGACGACCGCGATGATGAGGGCGCTCGTCAGCGGAATGCGGATGCCGCGCAGCGCATAAGCCAGCGCAGCCAGCAGGCTGTCCATGCTCAGCGCAAGCACTAACAGAATACCATGGAACATAGTTCACCCCTTTTGTCCCTGTATCCTATGTGTTTTGCCTACGGCCTGCTGCACGAACGCCCGCATGACAAAAGACATCCCCTGCGCGGGGATGTGCTCACAGCTCGACGATGTTGCCTTTTTTATCCGCAAAGATCACGCTCATGTGCAGCCGCTCCTTGACGACCTGCGGGATCTCCTGCCACTGTCTTCGATAAGAGGCAGAGTCATTGAACGCCAGGCTGTAGACGGCTTCTTCATCATCCATCTGGCGGATGATCTCGCTCAGCTTGAGCGGAAGAGGCTGTTTGCGGCCGCGGTGGATCCCCTGCACGTTGATGATCCATCTCTTTCCTTCATGATGGGCCTCGATGATCCCTTTGTGCTCTTCATATTCCCAGCCATGCTCACCCAGCCAAGACTTGATCAGCGAACACAGATCCTGCGTGGAGTGCTTCAGCCTGGCCTTGCGGGCCGCCTCCTTCTCCTGCGGGCTTTTTGGCGGACGCCCCCGCTTCTTGCCTGGATACAGCTTCTCTCTTCCCTCGAAATTGTCCACATAAAACCGGATGGTCAGATGTGAGCCGAACCCGGTCGTCCCTCTGGGGCGCTCCAGGATCTCATCTCCCGTCAGCATCTGCTTGTACATCGCCTGACAGCACGTCGGCATCGTCGCAAAATCAGGAGAGATCTCCTGATGCAGTTTCTTGGAATTCACTTCGATATACTTCAATCCCTGCGCATGCGCTTCCTCTCTTCTTCTCGTCAGCTCCGCGGTATAATCCTTGATACCTGGTCCTTTCATTTTTTCAAACACCTTCCTTTTTATGATTACATTGTAGAGGTTTCCGCCTGTCGAACTGACTCGAAAAAGCGGGGTGTCGAAAAAATATGTTTTTCGCTGCAGGGTTGGTATAATAGAATTGACATAAAGGAAGTGGTCTCATGGAGAAATCTTATCTGAAACATGTGCTTGTCCTGCTGGATCATGATGAGATCCGGGGCATCGACTTCGACCAGGCCGTCAGCGATGTATTCCAAGAGCTCCACCGGGAATCCTCTCGTGCCCCCGCGCGGGAGCAGGTCCGTCTGGACATTCAGGAGATCATCGATGCGTCGCTGATGAAGCGGCTCACCAGGGGCTATGATGTCACGCCGAACGCGACCATCTTCGCCCGTTCCGCCATGCATTCTCAGCTGGAGGACCTTTCGCTGCTCGCCTGCATGCTCAGCGACCCGAACGCTGATCCCCAGCTGTTTTCTCTTCTCGAGCAGCCTTGCTTTGCGGCCGCGCAGATCCAGCAGATGGTCCATCCGCTGCTGTTCTCTGCGGCCAGACAATGCCATACGTTCATCTGGGCAGAGGAAGAGATGCTGGCCTTTCCCGACGCCATCCGGGAAGACTGTCTGCGCATCCTCAGCGAATACCGCTGTGCGAATCCGCCGCTGGTCTCTCCGACCGCGCTGTGCCATTATCTGAAGACGATCTATCCCTCTTCCCGGGACAACTGGAAGAACCAGGACAGCGAGATGATCCCTTACCGTTATCAGAAGGAGATCCTGCGCATGCTGCCGCGCCGCGGCATCCCTTGCAGCAGAGATGAATCCAAGCAGCTGCAGTCATTCTACAAAGACACGCTGTTTCACGAATACGACCATCGCTGTCCGATCTGCGGGATCGATCTGCCGCATATGCTGATCGGCTCGCACATCAAGCCGTTCCGCGACTGCGCGCACTTGTATGAGCCCATCGACAACAACAACGGCATGCTGCTATGCCGCAATCATGACTATCTCTTTGACCAGGGATACATCAGCTTCAATGCCAAGGGCAGGCTCCTGGTCTGCCAGGAGCTGAGGTCTCATGCGCATTTCCGGGAGGTCTTCTGTCTCCCTCAGGACCTTCAGCTGGAGGAGCGGCTGATGTCTGAAGAGCGCAAGCTGTTCTTTGCCTATCACCGCGAGCATATCTTCCGCAGATGAACGCATAAAAAAAGATGAAGGTCATCCTCCATCCTTATTCGCTGTCCTGCGTATCTGTGCTGCTGTCTGAGGAAGGCAGCTTGAACACCTGCTCCCCGTCCTTGCTGACCAGATACTTTCCGCGCACCATGTATTTCAGATATTCCGGATCTTCCAGCTTTTCCTTTTCATCGGACAGATCCGTGACCTGCTGCTTCAGATCGGCGATCTCGCTTTTATCGCTGGCAATGCCTTCTTTCAGCTGCAGCATCGTCTGCAGTTCCTGTGCGGAACTATAAAGCATACCGGCAGAGAGTCCGGCGAAGATCATGCAGAGCATGACCCTGGCTGACTTTGTCAGCTTAATCTTCTTTTTCCTTGCCGCCATCCGGATCCCTCCTTTTCCTTCTTCTGTTCTTTCGGCGTTTGTTCTTTTTAATTATAACAAGTGTACGTGATTTCGCAATACTAAATTGTCGAAATACGCCTCTAATGTAACGCCTTACAATGGTGAACAGATGAAAGAATACGTGGTAGTAAAACCGGTAATAAAACAAGGCGCCTAAAGCAAAGAACAGCATCAGCCAGACATTCATGCAGGCGCCGTTGAGCTGCAATAAAGCAAAGAATAAGACAGCGGTGAACCCCGCATGAAACAGCACTTCGACAAGCGTGGTGGACACGCGTCTTTGCCGGTATTGCGTGAGCACCTGGATCAGGGAAAAGAACAGACCATACAGCCATCCCGCAAGCAGCTGGAACAGGATGGCCTGGATCTGTACCGACAGCAGCATTATTTAAACAGACGGTTGAACAGCGATCCGCGCTCCTGTCCTTTCTTTCCTGACACATAGGTCATGGAGTCGATGCTGCCTTTGATGATCACATCGCCGTGATCTGTATCCAGCTTGCCCAGCGTCAGATCCTTTCCGCTCACCAACATCCAGCCCAGCGTCGTCTCCAGCAGAAACTCTGAGGAATCGAAGCTGTCGATCTGCTTGACGCCGCTGAGCTCCATGCTCTTGCGGTCTTTGATCACGACATTGTGGTACGGGCTTGTCTCAAAGCGCAAAGGGTTCTGATGATCTTCCATAAATTCCCTCCTTCACTTCAATATACGCCCCTCGCTCATGATTATTCCTCAGCGTATAGCGCTCCTTCTGCATTCCTGCTACAATAGAGAACTCAAGTTTTGAACGAAAACGCCAGAAAGCCTTTATCTATAGGCTATCTGGCGTTTTCTCTGTGTAGTGATATTTTGGCCGCTTTGTCAGTATTTTAAAATTCTTCGAATTTCTTCCTTCGTGCGATGCTTTTTGCCCGTGTCGATGTCATGCAGCGCCCCGCACTGTTTCAATATCTCATTCGTATATGTCATCCTGTATATGTTGGAGCTTATGTTGACGCAATTGAATTGTCTGAGCGATTCGATGATCTGCGGCGCTGGATATTTGTTCCCTAACGAGATCTCCAGCAATCGTAATAATGTGATCGCCGCAAAACATGTCGTAAAATGAGATTCGATATGCTCATTTGTTGTCACGTGGATCGGTCTTGTATCCAGTTCGGATTTTGTGATCCGGAAGGTCTCTTCGATCCTGGACAGCCCTTTGTAGATTTTCCGGATCTCGATGTCTGACATGTTCAGCTCACTTGTGACGATGGAATAATACCCATCGTATTTTGACTCTTCTTCTATTTTTTCTACATCCAGCTCCAGGTTCAGATCGATCACTTCGCCGGTTTCTTTGTTAAATGCAATATTCTTTACATATCCGCTTGCGCCTTTGGCGGAGACCTTATCATATTTCTTCGGATGCCGGATCAGATCCTCGGCTCGCTGTATGGCGCGCTGTCTCTCCAATGCCTGTTTTTCGGCGTACTTTTGTGAATAGTAGACCATCTGCTTCTGATCCACCGTGATCTCCTTTTTCTTTGGATGATCCGTGTCCTTATCTACATTGACATGGATGGTCTTCGGATAGATCCGTGATTTATGCCTGAAGATGATCGTATCACATCCATCCGTGATCTTATCGTTCTGGTAACCTTCAGGGTCGATACACCATTTCTTGAATTCTTTGTCAGCGCCCCGTATGGATTGGCCATATACATAACCGTCTCTTGGATTATTCTCTTTTTTATTGTTTCCGTTGAGGTAGAAGATGTTGTCGGAAGTATTCAGACCTCGGTCAGCCACGACGATCGTCCTTTCAAGGCCAAATCTGCTCTTTGCCTTTTTGATGATCGGAAGCATGTTCACTTTTTCGGATTCATTGCCAGGAAACAATCCATAAGATAAGGGAATCGCGTCCGCATCGATCAACAGCCCCATCTCGATGATCGGGTCCTTTCTGTGATTCTTTTCCGGACCATACTTTCGGTATCTCTTTTTCAGGATGTTCCCATCTTCATCGAGCTCGTCGATATCAGGTTTTGAAATATCATAATAATAGTTGGTACAGTCAAAATAGGTCGTACGGATATTGCGCTTATAGAGGGGAGCTGAATGATCATACAGCCATACCTGGAATTCAGCATCGTACTTTGTGTAATAATCCAGCGCCCTGTAGACATCATCCAGTTTGATATCCTCAAAAGATTCGAACAACATATCTCTGTGCTCATAAGTATCTTTTTTGGAACCAGGGCGGATGATGCGCATGAAGACGAGCAAGGAAAAGATCTTTTCCAGGTCAATATTGGTATTTTCTTTCTTTGCGACACCTTTCCAGAATTTATCGATCTCAAGAGCCTTATAGATACGTTTGATGAAGCCGTATCCAACATTTTTGAGATCAGAGGAATCAGGAACGAGGGCTTCATCCATATCGATGAGGACAGAAAGTGAAGAAACATGTTTCTGTTCTTCGTTCATCTGTTTGACGACATCCCTGAAATGAGCGATAGGATCATCATAGAGGTGATCATAGGTATCGGCGAAGCCCAGGGAACGAATGATACGGTCCTTAGGCTTACGAGTGATGGGATCGCGGTATTTTTCACAGATCGAGAGAGAAGCGCGACCTTTGGCGTTACGGCTAATTTTAAGATACATAGGCAATCAGTCCAATCAAATACAAGTACAGGAATATTATATCATAAAAGGCCACAAAAGGCTACACAGAAATGCAAAATAATTGACAAAAGGAGATAAAAAAATCTGCCTAAATAAAGCAGAATCGGAACTTTATGTTATATGCGACGTTCAAAACTCAGGAAAGAATAAGACAGCGGTGAACCCCGCATGAAACAGCACTTCGACAAGCGTGGTGGACACGCGTCTTTGCCGGTATTGCGTGAGCACCTGGATCAGGGAAAAGAACAGACCATACAGCCATCCCGCAAGCAGCTGGAACAGGATGGCCTGGATCTGTACCGACAGCAGCATTATTTAAACAGACGGTTGAACAGCGATCCGCGCTCCTGTCCTTTCTTTCCTGACACATAGGTCATGGAGTCGATGCTGCCTTTGATGATCACATCGCCGTGATCTGTATCCAGCTTGCCCAGCGTCAGATCCTTTCCGCTCACCAACATCCAGCCCAGCGTCGTCTCCAGCAGAAACTCTGAGGAATCGAAGCTGTCGATCTGCTTGACGCCGCTGAGCTCCATGCTCTTGCGGTCTTTGATCACGACATTGTGGTACGGGCTTGTCTCAAAGCGCAAAGGGTTCTGATGATCTTCCATAAATTCCCTCCTTCACTTCAATATACGCCCCTCGCTCATGATTATTCCTCAGCGTATAGCGCTCCTTCTGCATTCCTGCTACAATAGAGAAAATGACCATGAGGAGGAATTTCATGACAGACAGACCAAAACGGATATTCAAGAACATCAGCATTTCCATCCTGCTGTATCTGCTGATCTCATTGATCGTATCTTTCGCCATGCTTTCCATCGCTTATCCCTTTGCGATCAGAACAGGGAACATCGGCGCCGTCACCGCGTTCAGCGAGATCGCCATGCTAGTGAGCATGCTGATCTGCTGGCTGCTGGTGCGCAGCTTCTTCCAGCCGAAGACAGAGGGCGAGATCCGCTGGAAACCGATCACGCCGATGCCGGCAAAGACCATGATCCGTTATTATATCCTGGGCTCTGGCGGGATGATGATCCTTTCGATGATCGTCTCCTTGATCTCGCTGCTCTTGCCCCGCGCCTTCTCCACGCCGGATTTCTCTCCTACCGCCGATCCGCTGAGCAACCTCCTGCTGGTGTTCACGTCGGTCATCGCTGCTCCGCTGTTTGAGGAATACTTGTTTCGCGGCGTCTGCATGATGGGACTGAAGCGGTATGGAAACGGCTTTGCCATCCTGGTCACTTCGTTCCTCTTCGCGCTCATGCATGGGAACATCCCGCAGGCCGTGCCGATCTTCTTCTTCAGCCTGATCTTATGTTATGCGGACATCCGCACGGGATCGCTGCTGCCGGGGCTGATCTTCCACATCGTGAACAATGCCGTTGCCCAGATGACCCTGTTCATCGCTCAGGAAAGCGTCTTGATCCTGCTCGCTCTGCTCATGCTGATCGTGATGATCGCCGCCGTGGTGCTCTTCATCCTCGAGCTGAAACAGAGGGCGCGTTACCGCGCCGAACTGATCGGTCCATATGATTTTCATTTCAGCGCGTTCTTCAACAACTGGGCAAGCATCACCCTGCTCGTCGTGCTGATCATCTCCATGGCGCTCAACGTCATCGCTTCGCTCGTCTAGCCGGTCTCCGGCTTTTTTTTCTGCCTTTTGCCTGCGCATGGACTGTGATAAAATGAATCCGGTGATGAAGATGAGAGAACCTCTGGCATATCGGATGCGTCCGCAGACATTGGACGAGATCATCGGGCAGCAGCATCTGCTGTCCGCAGACGGCGTGCTGCGGCGCTGTGCGGAAAAGAAGACATTGTTTTCCATGATCTTCTATGGTCCACCTGGCATCGGCAAGACGACGCTGGCCATGGCATTGGCCAATGAGGCCGGCCTGCCATACCGGCTGTTCAACGCCGTCAACGGATCCAAGAAAGACCTGGACGCGCTCTTTGCGGAAGCGCGGCTGTACCCCGGTCTGGTCGTCATCATCGATGAGGTCCACCGGCTGAACAAGGACAAGCAGGATCTGCTGCTGCCGCATGTGGAAAACGGGAACATCACGATGATCGGCGCGACGACCGCCAATCCGCTCCACAGCATCAATCCGGCCATCCGCTCCCGCTGCCATCTCTTTGCCTTGAAGGCGCTGTGCGAAGAGGATATCCTGCAGGCGCTCAGGCATGCGCTGGATCATGAGCGCGGCTTCGGCGGCAGGCTGCAGGCAGATGAGGATGCGCTGCGGTTCATCGCTGAGCGTTCCAACGGCGATGTGCGCTATGCGCTGAACCTGCTCGAGCTGGCCAGCGTGCTGAGCGAAGATGATCGGATCACACGCGCGCTGCTCGATCACTGCCAGATCGTCCCGAACCAGCGCACCTCCAAGGAAGGGGACGGCCATTATGACTTGCTCAGCGCTTTCCAGAAGTCCATCCGCGGCAGCGATGTCGACGCGGCGTTGTATTATCTGGCGCTATTCCTGGATTCCCAGGATCTGGAATCATTGGAGCGCCGTCTGCTGGTCATCGCTTATGAGGATATCGGCCTGGGCAATCCGGCCGCTGTCGCTCGGACGATCCAGGCCATCGACGCGGCGCGGCACATCGGCATGCCGGAAGCCCGCATCCCGCTGAGCATGGCCGTCATCGACCTCGCGCTGTCCCCCAAGTCCAGATCCGCGGAGAGCGCCATCGACGCCGCCGCTCAGGCAGCCCGCGCCAAGGCATGCCAGATGCCGGATTATCTGAAATACACGCCGACAGCGCTGCACGAAGAAGACCGCTATGATTATGGCATGTCTGCCATATGGCCTTATATCCAGTATCTGCCGGATGAGCTCAAGGACGCACGCTTCTATTCCCCGGGAAATCAGGGGAAATATGAAAAAGCGCTGGCAGAGAACCTGCGCAAGCTGAACGCGCATCCGCGGACGACTGCCCTGCGGCAGCTCAAGCAGCGTTTCCGCAAACAAAAAGACTGATCGCTCAGTCTTCCTGTACTGCCTGCACCAGGCTGCGCACCAATGTTTCACTGACCACATCATGATCGCATCGATGCGGGCCGTTCAGATAAGCATAGCTGACCGGTCCTTTTTCTGTCGTCGGATCGCATCGATGATCCTTGCATGAGGAATGCACCTGCCAGATCCCGGTCTGTTCCATGAGCGAGCGGGCATTCTCCGCATTGATCCCGCTGCCGGCGAGGATCTCGATCTCTTTGCCGAAGCGCTCCTGCAGCGTGCGGATCAGCTCTGCCCCCTGCACGGCCTTGGCCTGCTGGCCGCTGGTCAGCAATCGGTCAGCGCCGCACTGGATCAGCGTCTGCATCGCGGCAAACGGATCTTCACAGACATCAAAGGCGCGGTGGAATACCGCCTCTTTGCCAAAGGAGTGGATCAGTCCGCACATGGCAGCCGTATCCTCTGCGGCCACGCGGCCGTGTTTATCCAGAAAGCCGAAGGCGATGCCGTCTGCGCCTTCCTGAAGCAGGATGCGCGCATCGTCCATCATGATCTGTACATCTGCCTCATCATAACAGAAGCCCGCGGCGCGCGGACGCACCATGCAGATGATCTTCAGGCTGGTCTCCTGTTTGGCCCGGCGCAGCGCGGCGACGCTCGGGGTGAGCCCGCCTACGCTCAGCGCGCTGTTCAGCTCCGCTCGCTGTGCTCCGCCGCGGTATGCCGCCAGGCAGTCCTGATAGCTTCCGGCACAGACTTCTATTATCCTCTTCATGTCCTTCCTCCTATTCCTGCGGATGGGCGCTCAGCCAGGCCGCATCCGCCTGTTTGATCTGCAGCTTTCCTCGTGCATCGCGTTTGGCCAGCCAGACGATGGCTGGCTGTGATTCGCTGGCCGTGACAAAGGAAAACGTGTCGATATTGGTGCTGATGCCCCACTCTCCCTGCGCATTCATGGCGATCAGCGACATGTCGCCTGCACTGCCTCTTCGCCGGCGCAGGTCATGGTCAAAATCCATCACGGCCTGTTCGCATGCCTGCATGGGCGTCAGGCCCTGCTTCATCAGCCGGACGATCTCATAAGAGACACAGCCCTTCATGACCTCTTCGCCCAATCCGGTCGCGCAGGCGCAGCCGACCTCGGAGTCCGCATAAAACCCGCTGCCGGCGATCGGGGAATCGCCGACACGCCCGGGATGCTTCATGAACAGGCCGCTGGTCGATGTGCCCGCGCACATGCTGCCGCAGTGATCCAGGGCGATCATGCACACCGTATCATGCCCCGCATACGCCTGCAGCGGCTGTTCCTGCCGCTGACGCATATAACGCGCCCGTGCCGCCTCACTGAGCATGTTGCGGCGGGCAAAGCCATGTTTGTGCGCATAGAGCTCGGCGCCGCTGCCGACCAGAAAATTATTCAGCGGCTCGCGGGAAAGACGGCGCGCGATCGCAAAGGGACTAGCGAAGTCATGAATGCCGCCGACCGCCCCGATCGACAAGCTGTCTCCGTCCATGAACCCGGCGTCCAGTTCCACCTGCATCTGCGCATTGGGCAGGCCGCCATACCCGACGCTGGTGTACTCTTCCCGCTCCTCCACCATGCGGATCGCGCTTTCCAGCGCGTCTGCCGCGCAGCTGCCCTCCGCAAGCATTTCCTTTCCCCGGCTGACGCCGTCCAGCGCCATGCGCCAGGTCGCGATCATTGCGTACATCCTGATTTCTCCTTTATGTAAACTGACTGTTGAACAGCTCGGCATAAGCGCCGCCTGCCTGCAGCAGCGCTTCATGCGTCCCCTGTTCGACGATGTCTCCCTGCTCCATCACCAGGATCAGATCAGCGTCGGTGATGGTGGAGAGACGATGTGCGATGATGAAGCTCGTCCTGCCCTTCATGAGCAGCTCCATAGCCTGGTTGACGTGACGCTCGCTGAGCGTGTCTATGCTGCTGGTGGCTTCATCGAGGATGAGCATGCGCGGATCCATGAGCAGCACCCGGGTGATGGCCAGCAGCTGCCGCTGTCCCTGGGAAAGCATGTCGCTGTCCGCGCGGATCAGCGATTCATAGCCCTTGTCCAGCCGCCGGATGAATTCATGCGCACCGCTTCGCCGTGCCGCTTCTTCGATCTCGCGGCGGCTGGCTTCTGGTTTGCCGAATGCGATGTTCTCCGCGATCGTGCCCTCGAACAGACAAGTATCTTGCAATACCATGCCGAATTGACGGCGCAGGGAATCCCGAGTGCAGCGGCGGATATCCTGATCATCGATCAGGATCTGGCCGCCCTCGATCTCATAAAAGCGCATGAGCAGGTTGACCAGCGTCGTCTTTCCTGCACCGGTGCGGCCGACGATGGCGACCCGGCTGCCGGCAGGGACATGCAGCGTGATGTCCTTCATCAGCGGCTGCCCCGGCTCATAGCCGAAACGCACATGGAGGAAATCGACACGTCCTTCCCTGACCTGCAGCACTTGTTCTCCATCCGCATCCTCCTGCGGCTCATCGAGGAGGTCAAACACACGCTGCGCGCTGGATACCGCGCTCTGCAGCTGGGTCATGACGCCGGAGATCTCCGTGAATGGCTTGGAAAACAAGTTGGAATACATCAGAAAGCTGGAAATGCTGCCGATGGTGATCTGACCAGCCAGCGCCAGCAGCGCGCCGGCGCCGCCGACGGCCGCATAAGCCATGTTCATCACGAAGCGAGTGCTCGGATTGGCCAGAGAACCATAGAACTGCGCCTTGACGCCGGCATCATAAAGCTGTGCGTCATACTGTTCAAACTGGCGGACCGCTTCATCTTCATAGCCATACGCCTTGAGCGTGCGGATCCCGCTGAGCATTTCCTCCCCATAGCCATTGAGACGGCCGAGCACATTGGCCTGCGCACGGAAGTATCGTCCGGTGCGCACGGCGATGATCCGGGCGACCAGGTAAGTAAACGGCGCAGACACGGTCACGATCAGCGCCATGATCCAGTTGATCCGCAGCATGAACACCAGCGTCAGCACGATGGTGGCCGCACCGCTGAGCATGGTGGAAAGCCCCTGCAGAAAGCCGTCGCTGATGAAATCGATGTCATTGATAAACCGGGAGATGAGATCCCCGCGGGCATGGCGGTCATAGAAGGAGACCGGCAGCTTCTCCATCTTCGCCTCCAGCTGACGGCGCAGCACGCAGCTGCTGACAAACGCGATGCGGTTGGACGCATACATCATGCCCCAGTTGAACAGTGAATACGACAGATACAACGCGGCCAGCAGCACCAGCTCCCGCATCACCGCATGAAGCGCCGTGCCTGAGGTGATGCCGTCGATGATGCGGCCGATGAGCAATGGCGCGATGACGCTGAACAGCACGGAGATGAAGGCGCACAGCAGCGAGATCAACAGCCAGAGGCGGAACTGCCAGAGAAACCTGAGCAGCCGCCAAAGAGCATGGGATTCGTTCATGCGCTCACCCCCTCTCTGGAAACGCCTTGTGTCTGACAGATGCTGCGGTAGACCGCGCAGTCATCATAGAGCCGCGCATGGGTGTCAAAGCCGACGCAGACGCCGTCCTGCATGACCAGGATGCGGTCGCAGGCACACAGCGTGCCAGCGCGCTGTGACACGATCAGTCTGGTCGTCTGCGGAAATGCTTCACGCAGCCCTTTGCGCAGCGCCGCATCCGTGCGGAAATCCAGCGCGCTGCTGGCATCATCCAAGATGAGGATGCGCGGATCACGGATCAATGCGCGCGCGATGCACAGCCGCTGACGCTGTCCGCCAGAAAGGTTGGCCCCGCCTCTTTCGATCTGCTCATCCAGCTGATGCGGCAGCGCCCGCACGAACGATTCGGCCTGTGCCAGATCTAACGCCCGCCATACCTGCTCATCGTCACAGCGAGGCAGGCCAAAGCACACATTATCCCGCACGCTGCCATAAAACAGCTCGCATGTCTGCGGCACACTGACGACATGGCGATGCAGATCCTTTGCCTGGATGGTCCGCACATCCTGTCCATAGAGCAATACGCTGCCTGACTGCGTGTCATAGGCACGCTCGATCAAATGGATCAGCGTGCTCTTGCCTGCGCCGGTCCCGCCGATGATGCCGATCGTCTCTTGTTCGCGGATGACGAGATCCACATCCCGCACGGCAGGCTCACCGCTGCCATAGGAGAAGGTCACCTGCGAAAAGCGCACGGCCTCCTCTGAGACGGGAAAGCGCATCGGCTCACTGCCCGGGACCATGGACGGCTCATGCTCAAGCACCTCGTTGACCCGCTGCGCAGAGGTCGCGGCCCTGGTGAAGATCACGATCAGATTGCTCATGGCGACCAGCGCCGTGAGGATCGATCCGGCATAGTTGATGAACGCCACGATGACCCCCGGTTCGATCATTCCCACCTGGATCTGCAGCACGCCCTGATAGAGCAGGATGACGATGGCGCCGTTGAGCACGATGGCCGTCAGTGGATTGAGCAAGGCAGACAGACGGGTGATGCGCATCATCTGCCGCTGCAGATCATCGATGTGCGCCTCTGCTTTTTCCCGCTCACGGCGCTGGGTGACGAAGGCGCGGATGACGCGGATGCCGGCAAACTGATCCTGCAGCACGGCCGCAAACTGATCGAGCTTCTGCTGATAGATCTGGTAAAGCGGCGTGGACAGGCGGATGAAGCCATACAGGATCAGCGCGATGAACGGCACGGTGGCAGCCAGGATCAGTGAAAGGCGGAAATCGAGGATCATGGCCATGACGATCGCGCCGATGATGATGAACGGCGCCCGGACGACCAGACGGATGAGCATGGCGACCGCCAGCTGCAGCTGATTGACATCATTGCCGATGCGGTTGATCAGCGAGGTCGTGGTGAAATGATCGATATCCTGATGAGAGAATTGCTGGATATGCCTGAACAGCAGATTGCGCATATCGGTGCCGAACCCCTGCGAGGCCAAGGCCGCATTGTACTGGCAGACCATGGAAAAGCCAAAGCCTGCAAGCACCATCAGCAGCATGAGCAGGCTCAGCCAGAGCACGACATGAAGATCGCGGCGGACCACGCCGTCATTGATCATATATGCCATGATGGTGGGCAGGATCAGTTCGAGCACTGCCTCCATCAGCTTGCAGAAGGGACCGAGCGTGCACTGCACACGGTAAGGTTTGAGGTATTTGACCAGCTTTCTCATTACATCACCTGTCTCTGACAAAGAAAAGGCCCATCTGGCACGGGCATTCTACTTATTTATTATAATCCAATTTCATGGTTTCTCCATCTTTTTTTCACTGTCTTTCAGCATCATGCCGACCGTCACGCTCACTTGCTTCGCCGCATTGTCTGCCTCTGCAAAGCCATCATAGCGCTCGGCGGTGCGGCGGATGACCTTCAGCCCATATCCGTGCATCTGCGCGTCCTCTTTGGATGTCTTGCCGCGGGCAAAGTCCACGCTGGCCTCTTCACGCTTGGCATTTTCCGCTGTGAGGATCAGAAAGTTCTTCTTGACGGCGGCGCTGAAGGAGATCCATCGCTGCTCCTTAGGCAAACGCATGCATTCTTCGATGGCATTGTCCAGCAGGTTGACGCATACGGCGATCAGATCCGCATCGCGGATGGGCAGCGTCTGCGGCACCATCACCTGCACATGGATATCGATATCCTGTTCCTGCGCACGTCTGACCTTGGCGTACAGGATGGCGTCGATGATCTTGTTCTCGCTGTAAGCGTTCTGACACAGCTTCATGCAATACCCCAGCAGCCTGGTCAGGATGGAATCGGCGTCTTTGGGCTCGCTGTGGTCCAGCTCATCCAACTGTGGCTCCAGCTTGCGCCGGATCTCATCGAAATCGCTCTCCATCTGCCGCAGGGCAAACAGGTGGTCCTCCTGAAACTCCAGCTGCTTTTGCAGGTAAGCCTGGTTGATCTGCTCATCCACCCGACGCTGGGCGCGCTTGAAGATGCGGTAGATCAGATAGAGCGCCAGCAGCTGCACGATGAGCAGGAACGCGCAGAACAGCGCGACGTTCCCGCCGGCATTGTCCAAATGCAAAAGGATGCCCAATGCCAGCAGCTGCAGGAGGATGAGCGTGGCCATCTCATGATAATCCCGCAAAAAGCCGAATACATCACGCAGCGCTTTTCTCATGCTCGTCCTCATCCAGACTTACGCCGGATTCCTTCAGCAGCTTGTGCATGACCTCGCTGACTGCCGCGCGGTATGTCCGGCTGACCGGAAGCTGGGTCCCATCGCGCAGCACGACCATCTGACGGCAGAACTCTCCGATATAATCGAAATTGACGATGTAGCTCTTGTGGATGCGGATGAAGCGCTGTTCCTGCAGGCGTTCCATCAGCTCCTCCAGCGTCATGTAGACATAATGCTCACATTCCGGAAGCACGATCCTGCTCTTGCGCAGCTCACGCTCGATGTACATGATCTCATCCATGAAGATGAACTTCTTATGTCCTTTCCAGTTCAGTGGCAGCACGCTTCTGCGGCTTTCCCGGCATGCGGCTTGCAGCGCCTGCGGCAGCCTGACCTCCAGATCCGGCTTCCAGACGAAATACACATGCGGCACTTCATATACTTCCGGCGCATAGCGGACATAGCCGCTGATGAAGATGATCTTGATCTGCGGATGGGCCTGCATGAGCTGTCTGCCCAGTTCGATCCCGCTGGAGCCATCCAGCTGAATGTCGATCAGAAAGATATCGGCCTCTGCCAAAAACTCCTGATCCGCCAAACATTCCTGCGTGCTTCGATAATGCTTCAGGTGAAGCTCATGACGCGAGAGTTCTTTGCGGATGATTTCCTGATAATACGCGGCCTGGATGTCTCTGTCCTCCGCGATCCCGATATTCAGACGATTCATGATTCTTTCCCTTCCTTTGAATGTGTTGACCCGTGCTTCAGCGACTGAAGCGTCAGTATGCAGTTGCGGATCTCATGATGCAGCTCACGGATCTCTTCCTCTTTGCGTGCGTCAAGGTGACGATACTGCTCCAGCAGCATCTGGTATTCCCGCTCAAACAGCTCCATGCGCTTGCGGGTGCGCAGGGAGGTGATATAGCTGTGCACGCTGTATAACAAAAGGCAGACGATCGTGGATACCGCAAAGACGAGCACGAGCCTGGCGGTGAAGTCCGGACTTTTGCTGATGACGAGCGCCGGGATGAGGAACAGCAGCGTAAAGCAGCTGAACGCGGCGATGACGAACAAACGGCGCAGATGCTTCTCCAGCGTGGTGAACTGCAGCATGAAACGGTATACCCCATACAAGCTGCCCATCCCGCAGATGAAGTAGGCGATGTAGATCAGCATCGGATGCGCGGCGGAAACATCTACGGTCGACATGTTCCAGATCAATGCACAGACCAGATAGACGAGAAACTCAGAGAGCGTCTGGGAAGCGAACATCGCGATATACGACGTCATCGCCCATAACGGGGAATGGCGGTACAATACCAGTGTCGGTCCAAGAAACAGCATATATGCGATAAGCGTATCCAGATAAGAATCCAGCCCGATGCCTAAAGAATAAAAGGTCGGGATAAGATTGATCAGCAGATGCATGAACAGGATCTTTTTGCCATAAGGATAAAACCGAGAAGAGATCCGCCAGGTAAAGAAGACCATCATGCTGAGAAAGATCAGATTATAGACAGCGATAGATGGTATGCTCGTTTCAAAATTCTTCATATTGACCGCCCCCCCCCCGACATTTTTGACACAATCGCATTTTTCACTACACTTAAGTATGAGATATCCTGTGATGGTAATCATTATTATACGTTAAAACTCGCTTTTTCTTAAATGTTATGTAATAAACGGTCATTTAAATGTCATAAATGTATTTGACCTATATCATCAACCACATAATAATATATTATTTAGATCCTACGCTGTCCATTTCTCCCGCTTCGTGTTATTCTATAATTAAGCAAGTGAATAGGAGGAATCAGCATGAACTATGCCATCGCCATCGATATCGGCGGGACCAATACCAGGGTCGCCCTGATCGACGAAAATTACGAGATAGAGGAGAGAAGGCAGTTTGCGACAGATGCCCAGGACCCCTTTGTGACCATCGAAGAGATCCGCAAGACGATCCAGAGCTTCGGCAAGAGCGCAAAGGGCATCGGCATTTCCTGTCCCGGACCGCTCGACCTGCTGCACGGCTATATCCTGACGACGACCAACCTCGGCGAGAAGTGGTGGAATTACCCCATCTGCGAAAAGCTGAGCGAAGCGACCGGACTGCCGGTCTATCTCGAAAACGACGCCAACCTCGCCTGTCTGGCCGAAGCGGTCATCGGACGAGGAAAGAATTATCATTATGTGCAGTTCATGACCGTATCCACCGGCGTCGGTTCCGGTCTGGTCATCAATAAGAAGATCTATCAGGGCGCGCACGGCTTTGCGCATGAGATCGCCAACATCCCGCTGTGGAAGGACGGACCGACGCATGGCAGCATCTATCCGGGCGGAGTGGAGGCCATCTGTTCAGGAACGGCGATCACCTCGAGAGCCAACCAGGCCGGTCTTAACGCCGCCCATGCCGGTGAGGTCAATGATCTGGCGGAAAGCGGCAACGAAACGGCCATGCAGATCATCGATGACGCCAAGGAATTTCTGGCCAATGCCATCGCGATCATCTACGCCTTCATCGATCCGGACATCGTCATCCTCGGCGGAAGCGTCGCGCTGAAGATCCCCGGCTTCGTCGAGGACGTGGAGATGCGGGTCAAGTCCAAGGTGTTCTCCAACATCGTCCCGCTCGTCCATGTGGTCAAGACCAACCTGAATGAGGACAGCGGGCTGCTGGGCGGTGCCTGCCTGGTCTTCCTCAAGCCATAACAAAAACCTGCGGTCCCGCTGGGCCTCTGTTGAGGCCGCTGCGGAAAGACCACAGGTTTTTTTACTCCAGATCTTGATTGACGTCATCGTAGGAAGAACATACCGCATGCCCTTCCCGCAGCGACGCAGGCACATCGATGATGCGCTGGTTGCGGCTGCCCTTGAAACGCAGGCGATAGTCTTTCTGCGCTTCGATGAACCGGCCGTCCACCAGCACGTCCAGCAATTCAAGCAGCGCGCGGCGTTCAGGATCGGCCATCAGCTGTTCAAAGGTATAGCCGGAATACGCCCACAGGGAAAGTCCGCGCGCTCGAGCAGCGCGAGCGATCGGCATGAGCGCCGCGCTTTGTTCAAACGGTTCCCCGCCGGACAAAGTCAGCCCGCTCTGCAGCGGTTCCGCGCCGATCTGCGCGATCAGCTCATCCACCGCATACAGCGTCCCGCCTGCGGGATCATGCGTCTGCGGATTATGACAGCCCGGGCAGTGGTGCGGGCAGCCTTGTGTCCACAGCACCATCCGGATGCCCGGTCCGTCCACGAAGCTGTCAACCTGCAGCGGGCCAGCCAGGCGCAGCTGTTCAGTCATGCTTGACGCGGTCCTTTTCTTCTGCTTTCTTGGCGTCGTTGAAGCGGTCCACCGTTCCGACCAGATAACCGGTGATGCGGCGGATCTTCTCGAACTTATATTCGCTCTTGGAATCATCGCGGCCGCACTTCGGGCAGACATGGCCTTCGATGACCCCGCTGTAGCCGCAGCAGGGATCCCGGTCGACCGGGTGGTTGATGCTGCCGTAGCCGATATTGTTTTCCTTCATGCAGCGCACCACGGCTTCAAAGGCTTCCAGGTTGTTGGTCGGATCGCCGTCCACCTCCACATAGGAGATGTGCCCGCCGTTGGTCAGCGCATGATACGGCGCCTCCAGGCGGATCTTGTCAAATGCGCGGATGTGATAATACACCGGGATATGGAATGAGTTCGTATAGTACTCACGGTCCGTGATTCCCTCCAGCTCGCCGAAGATCTTCTTGTCGATCTTCGTGAATCGTCCAGACAGGCCTTCCGCCGGCGTGGCGATCAGTGAGAAATTCAGATGATACTTCTCTGTGGCCTCATCCATCCGCTGGCGCATATGGCCGATGATCTCCAGTCCGAGCTGCTGTGCATATTCGCTTTCTCCATGATGCTCGCCGATCAGCGCCTTCAGGCATTCTGCCAGGCCGATGAAGCCCATGGTGAGCGTTCCCTGCTTGACCATTTCCTCCAGCGTATCTTCCCACTCCAGCTCGTCAGAGCCGAGCCATACGCCCTGTCCCATCAGGAACGGGAAGTTCTTGACCTTCTTGCCGGCCTGGATGGCCAGACGCTCTAACAGCTGCTCGATGACGATGTCGATCTTCTCATCAAGCTCGGCATAGAAGCCGTCGATATCCGGTTCGCCCAGCATCACCTTGCCGTGCTTGATGCCGATGCGCGGCAGGTTGATGGAGGTAAAGGAGTTGTTTCCGCGGCCCGGGGTGATCTCTGGTCCGTTCACATTGCCCATGACGCGGGTGCGGCAGCCCATCGTCGCCACCTCGGTCTCCGGACGGCCCGGCACATAGTACTGCAGGTTGAACGGCGCGTCCAGGAACTCAAAGTTCGGGAACAGGCGCTTCGCGCTGACGCGGCATGCCAGCTTGAACAGATCATAGTTGGGATCGTCTGGATCATAGTTCACGCCCTCTTTGACCTTGAAGATGAGGATCGGGAAGATCGGCGTCTCACCATTGCCCAGTCCGGCCTCCTGCGCCAGCATCAGCTTCTCGCTGACCATGCGGCCTTCCGCCGAAGTATCCGTGCCGAAGTTGATGCTGGAGAACGGAACCTGCGCGCCGGCGCGGGAATGCATCGTATTCAGGTTGTGGACAAAGCCTTCCATCGCCTGATACGTCAGCTTTTCGGTCTCCTTCTGCGCTTCCTTGTAGGCAAACGCATTCACCAGATCGATCTGCTGCGCATCCAGTCCGTGTTTCTCGGCGAGCATGCGGTCCATGGCGTCGAGGAACTTTTCGCTCATGCGCAGCGTCGGGCGCTCCCCGCACTCCTTTTCCACCTGCTCCATATCTGCCTTGATGTCTTCGTCCAGTGAGATCAGCACTTCGAGCGCCTTGTTCACGTTGTCGGTATATGCGCGGCGGAATGTCTTGGCGACCCCTTCCGCGAGATAATAATCGAAAGCCGGGATGCTCTGTCCGCCATGCTGATCATTCTGATTGCTCTGAATGGCGATCGCGGCCAATGCGGCATAGCTGGTGATGCTCTGCGGCTCGCGCAGATGTCCGTGCCCTGTGGAGAATCCGCCTTCAAACAGCTTGTCCAGCGGGATCTGGCAGCACGTCAGCGTGCCCATGTTCATGAAATCCATGTCATGGATGTGAATATCTCCGTCATCATGCAGCTTAGCAAATTTCGGCGTCATCAGGTTGGCCTTGCAGAACTCACGCGATACCGCGCTTCCGTACTGCAGCATCGTTCCCATAGCCGTATTGCCGTCGATGTTGGCGTTTTCGCGCTTGACATCGGCATCCTTGCTGTCAGAGAAGGTGATCTCTCTGATGGACTGCATGAGACGCGTCTTCATGTTGCGGATGCGTGAACGCTCGGCGCGATACAGGATATACGCCTCGCTCGTCTTGGCATGTCCGCATTCGATCAGGATCTTGACCACAGCGTCCTGGATCTCTTCCACCGTGGGAATGCCATCCTGGTAATGCCGGTTCAGATAGTTGACCACCTGATCCGTCAGCTGCTCTGCAGTGGCATAATTTGCCACCTGTCCTTCATCCTCTGCCACCTTGGAAGCGGCCAGAAAAATAGCGCGGGTAATTTTCTCAGGAGCAAAGTAGATCTCTCTACCGTCTCTTTTTCTGATTTTTGTAATCATGAAGATACCCCCTTTACTCTTTGGTCGTGCGAAAAAACATGAGACGCCTCACCTTGGTCCGCCCATATCCGTTCACTCATCAAGATATTATGCAGATCTCCTTCATGCGTCATCCCGACGGACTACTTTGACCGGCTATCTTATATCGACACTTCAAACATTATACAACAGTTTGCCCGCCTGTCACGCTGAAAATGACTTACATTATCTGAAAGCCGGTTTCGGTCATCTCGCTTGACAGCTGCCGTTTTTTCGGCGTGAAAAAAGGACGGATCACGGCTGACCCATCCCTCATTTTTTCGTCTGCGGCGCGCTGGCCGTCTTCAGTTCGAACCAGAAGGTGCTGCCTTCTCCCAGCTTGCTTTTCACGCCGAATTTCGCCTGGTGAAGCTGCAGGATGCCCTTGACGATGCTCAGGCCGATGCCGGATCCGACCTTGGCGCGCACATGGCTCTGGCTGCCGCGGTAGTAGCGGTCCCACACATACGGGATCATGTCTTCCGGTATGCCGGCGCCGAAATCCTGCACGGCAAAGCGGTATACGCCGTCTTTCACTTCCTGATGCACGACGATCTCCCTGCGCCGCGTGCTGTAGTTGACCGCATTGGTGATCAGATTATAGATCACCTGCGTCATCTTGACGCTGTCTCCTTCCACCATCACCGCGCCTGGCTGTTCCAGGCGGATCTTGAACTCATGCTTCAACAGATGGCGCAGACGCTCACAGATCTCGCTGACCTGTGCAGAAATATCAAAGACAGAAACTTCCAGGGACTGCACGCCGGCCTGCAGCTTGCTGACATCGAGGATCTCGTTGACCAGCGTGGTCAGCCGGTTGGCCTCGTCGATGATCACCTGCACGTTCTCGGCGTTGTTCTCGCCGGGGATGTCCCGCATCATCTCGCCGTATCCGCTGATCATCGTCAGCGGCGTGCGCAGGTCGTGGCTCATGTTGGCGATCAGCTCATTGCGCAGCCCTTCCACCTTCTTCAGCTCTCGGGCCGCATAATTCAGCGTCTCATTGAGCTCGTGGATCTCCACATACTCATGGTTGTCGAAATGCACGTCATAATTGCCCAGCGCCAGCTGACGCGCCTGATCGTTGGTCGTCAGGATCGGCCTGGCGATCCGGTTGGACAGATAATACGCCAGCGCGATCGCCATGGCGATGATCACGACGGCGATGATGATGAACTGCGTCTGCAGCGTGGACACCGTCGACTGCACCGGAGAAAGCCGCGTATTGACGAAGACGACATACTGGTGGCCGTCCGCGGAATTGATGACAGAGGCGCTGGTCATATCGCGGACCTCCGTGTTGTTGCCATCCTTATCATTGACGATGATGGAGGCCTGCCCGTTCTTGGACGAGAGCGCCTTCAGATAAAGCTCTTCATTGCGGTCCAGCATCAGCGGCTGGCTCGGACAAGCCTGATAGTCCCCGCTGACGGCGGCGATCGGATATGGCTCGCTGCCATTGCCCATGCCGTAAGTATATACGCAGAAGCCATGCGAGTTGGCGATATCCTGGATCTTGTCAAAATTATAGCCGCGGCTGAGCACCTCCGTGATCTGGTCTGTGGCCCTCTGCACGCTTCGTTCCTTGATGAACATGTAGAAGTCCTTCAGAAACACCACCTGCGCCAGATAAAAGATGCATAAGATGACAAAGATGAAGCCGATAAGATAGATCAGTACTTTCTGCTGTATTTTCAGGCTGTTAATCTTTTTTCTCAAAGCGGTAGCCCACGCCGCGCAGCGTGACGATCATCGAGCTGTATTCCTGCAGGCTCTTGCGAAGCAGCTTGATGTGCGTATCCAGCGTGCGGTCATCCCCGTAAAAATCATAGCCCCATACGTCTCGGATCAACTGTTCCCTGGTCAGCGCGATCCCTTCATTTTCGATCATGTAAAACAGCAGAGTATATTCTTTCGGCGACATTTCCACTTCCTTGTTGTGGATGAACACCTTGCGGGCGCTGAGATCCACCTTGAGATCCTTGTATTCATACATCCTGCGCTTGCTCTTGCCCCCGCCCTGATAACGCTTCAGGATCGCGGCCACGCGCATCATCAGCTCCCTGCAGGAGAAGGGCTTGACCACATAGTCGTCCACGCCGACCTCAAAGCCATGGATGCGGTCATATTCCTCCCCGCGCGCCGACAGCATGATCACCGGCGTATCGCTGAATTCATGGATCTTCTTGACGGCGCTGAATCCGTCCAGATTCGGCATCATGATATCCATGATGATGCAGTCGTAGATCATGCTTTCACACTTCTCCACCGCATCCATGCCATCCACGGCCTCAAACACCTCATATCCCTCAAACTCGGCGAATTTCCGGATCATCCTGCGGATATTCACTTCGTCGTCCACTACCAGAATCTTAGCCATTGCGCGATCACCTGCCTTATATATTTTTTATTATACCGTATCATCTCCTTTTCTTTGTGATATTTTTTTGAAGTTTTTTTCCTTCCGGTGAAGTCCAGTCTGCGTCAAACTCTTTCCTCAGCTGACGCAGCGCGCGGTAAAACCTGCTCTTGACCGTATTGGGAGAAAGCGAAAGCGCCTTTCCCAGCGCGGTGAAGCTGACGTTCTCCACCGCCTTTTGATAGACGATGAACGCATCCTGCGCAGAAAGGCGGCGCAGATAGAGCTCTGTCAGCCGATAATGATCGGATACGGAAGGCTCCTGCACGCTCTGCAAGGAAAGATCGCGGCGGACACGACGGTATTCGCTGCAGCAGACATTGGCGCAGATCCTGCGCGCCCACACGGGGAAGCTGCCGGCGCTGCGCAGCTGCGGCAGCTTTTCAAAGATGCGCATCATCGTCTCGCTCACGCATTCATCCGCGACGAACTCATCCTTCAGGATGGCGCAGGCCTGGGCCATCAATGCCGGGCGGATCTCCGCCATCAGCCGGCCGAATGCCTCCCGGTCGCCCTTGCGCGCCTCGATCACCACATTGACATCCATTTCTTCACCTCCTCGCCTCTCTTCTACGTCAGCGAGGAAAAGGGCACTGAAAAAGCCCCGTCATCCGACGGGACCTGCTCAGTCAAAACAATAGGCAGTGACGATCGGCGTCCTTCCCTCGTGCTGGTCACGGAAATGCTCATACAGGCAGATGCCCAGGAAGGAGCCGCTGATGTTGAACACATTGCGGTATCCATTGCCTTGCAGGCAGCGCAGCGCGTAATAGCTGCGCTGGGAAGAACGGCAGTGCAGATAGACCGGCCGATCAGAAGGGATCTCCGCCATCCGCTCCCGCAGCTGAGAAAGCGGGATGTTCTTTGCCGAACGCAGATGCCCGCGCGCATATTCTCCTGGTTCGCGGACATCGATGATGCACGCGCCGCTTTCCGCCAATGCACGCACGTCCTGGACATGCACCTGACGCACTTCGCCGTAAAGCACGTTCAGCGCGACCAGCGCCGCCTGATTCACGACATCCTTGGCGGTCGAATACTGCGGCGCATAACACAGCTCCAGCTCCTTGAGGTCTTCCAGCGACGCATGCATGGTGATCATGGCGGCGATGACGTTGATGCGTTTGTCACACTCTCCTCTGCCGATGGCCTGCGCGCCGAGGATCCGGCCGGTAGGCACCTCGAAGATCAGCTTGAACGCCATGTAGTGGCACTCAGGCATCAGCGACACTTTGTCATTGGGAAAGATCAGCACGCTGTCACAGGGGATACCGGCCGCTTTCGCCGCTTTTTCACTGAGTCCGCTCACGGCCGCATTCTGATCGAACACGCGGATGCAGGATGAGCCGATGAAGCCATGCTCACTGTGCTGTCTGCCGCAGATGTGATCGGCGGCGGCACGGGCCTGCCGCTGTGCCGGCCCGGCCAGCGCAAGGCGTCCCGGATGATGCGTCAAGGCGTTGAAGCGCTCTGCCACATCGCCGATGGCATAGATGTCCGGATCGCTGGTCTGCGCATTATGATCCACCCGGATGCCGCCGCTTTCCCCGATCTGCAATCCGGCCTGCACGGCCAATGTGGTATCCGGCTGCACGCCGACGGCCATGATGACCAGATCGCATGGGATGCGCAGCGTCTGCCCGTCACGCACCGCAACGATGCCGTCCTCTTCGATCTCCTGCACGCGCGTGCGCAGATGCAGCTGCACGCCATGATCATCCAGCTCCTTGTGCAGGATCTGCGCCATCTCTTCATCAAAAGGCGCCAGGACCTGATCCGTCCCTTCGATCAGGGTCACATCCTTGCCTGCCTTGCGGGCGTTTTCCGCGGTCTCGATGCCGATGAAGCCGCCGCCGACGATGCCGATCCGCGTAACGGCGGGATCATCGAAGGCACGGCGGATCTTCACGATATCGCCGACATTGCGGATGACATGCACATTTCTTCGGCCGATGCCCTGGATGCTGCGCGGCAGCACTGGCTTAGCGCCCGTGGCCAGGATCAGCCGGTCATAGCTTTCCTCATATTCCTCTTCGCTGATCAGGCTGCGGACACGGACGGTCTTCCGCCCGCGGTCGATGCTGATCACCTGGGTGTTGGTCCGTACATCGACCGCATGACGGGTGCGGAAGCTTTCCGGTGTCATCATCACCAGAGAATCACTGTCGGCCACGACGCCGCTGAGATGATAAGGCAGACTGCAGTTGGAAAACGACACATGCGCGCCTTGTTCAAACACGATGATCTCCGCATGTTCGTCCAGTCTGCGCAGTCTGGCTGCGGCCGATGCGCCGGCAGCCACACCGCCTACGATCAAGATCTTCATCTTCATTCCTCCTGCCTGCTCTGCAGGCCTTCATGCTTTCATTATATGATCCTCGCGCGCCTGCGTAAAGCGTCCTGCCTGATCAGCGCGGATACGATAAAAAAACTGCAGGAACAGCTGCTCCTGCAGAATGGCATATGTTTAGTTCAGGCCATGATACTGACGATATACCTCATTCTTGGACAGACCATGTTCGCGGGCGACCTTACGGATCGCCTCATTGGTGGTCATGCCTTCATTGATGCAGCGGCGGATGTGTTCCTTGATCAGCGGCATCGCCTGGGTCAGATCAGGTTCCTTTTCTTCCTGATATCCGGCCATGACGACGACCATCTCACCCTTGAGCGAATCGCACATGTCGAGCACTTCGCTGATCCTGCCGCGGATAAATTCCTCGTGCTTCTTGGTCAGCTCGCGCGCTAAGCACATCTCCCGATCGCCCAGGACGTCCAGGCAGTTCTGCAGCATCTTGGCGATGCGGTGCGGCGCTTCATAGAAGATGAGGGTCATCGGGTATTCCTTCAGGCTGAGCAGCTGGCGGATCCGCTGTTTTTCCCCGCTATCCAGAAAGCCGTAGAACAAGAACGGCTGCGGAGAAAGGCCGGAAGCGACCAGCGCATCCAGTGCCGCGCTGCTGCCGGAGATCGGCACGGCAGGATACCCGGCGTCGATGACCTCGCTAACCAGCTGTGCGCCCGGATCGCTGATCAGCGGATAGCCGGCGTCGCTGACGATCGCCACGCTCTTTCCTTCTTCCAGCAGGTGCAGGATGCCTTTGCTGCTCTGCGCCTCATTGAATTTATGATGCGCGATCATATGGGTGGAGATGCCGAAATGCGCCAGCAGCTTCTGGGTGTTTCTCGTGTCTTCCGCCGCGATGACATCCACTTCCTCCAGGACCGCTCTCGCCCTGGGGGTCAGCTCCTGCAGATTGCCGATCGGCGTCGCGACGATGTACAGCGTCGGCTGCTGCGTCTCAAAGCTCTTCTGTCTGTTCATGGCTATCTGTCCGAAAAGTCGATGTCCGGCCAGAGCTCTTTGAAATCGAGGAACTGGACATCTTCCCTGTTTTCGATCTTCGCCTGCTGCAGCAGGACGTTCATGCTGGTCACACGGTATTTCTTCCCTTTGTATTCGATCTGTGCGTTGAGCTTCGGCAGGCCCTGGCGCATCTTCTTATACTGGGCGTCTTCATACTTCAGGCAGCACATCAGCTTTCCGCACTGCCCGCTGAGCTTCTGGATGTTCAATGCCAGCAGCTGATTCTTGGCCATGTTGATGGACACCACGTCAAAGTCGTTCAGGAAACGTGAGCAGCAGGTCTCCATGCCGCACATGCCCAGGCCGCCGATGATCTTGGATTTATTGCGCGGTCCAACCTGGCGCAGCTCGATGCGGCAGCGGAACCGGCTGGCCAGCTCTTTGAGCAGCTCGCGGAAGTCCACTCGCTCATCGGCCACATAGATGAAGATGACCTTGCTGCAGTCCAGCGTATATTCCGCCTCGATCAAGTGCATGTCCAATCCGAGCATCCGGATGCATTCATCGCAGATCTTCAGCGCGCGCTTTGCTTTTTCCACATTTTCCTTTTCCCGCTCGATGTCGCGCGGGGTGGCCTTGCGCAGCACCGGCTTGATCTCCAAGCCGTTTTTCTGCACGAGGAAGGGCTCGCAGTCCTTCACGATCGTGCCCAGCTCCTGACCGCGTACGGTCTCGACGACCACGCGGTCGCCGCTCTTCAGATCGTCTCCGTCATACCCGAATGAGTATACTTTCTTTGATTCCTTGAAGCAGACGAAGGCCAGGCTCTGGTATGTCCGCTGCACGGCTTCGCTGCGTTCTCCTTTTCGCTCTGTCCCGCGGCGCTCTCCTGTGCGTGCCGCAGGGCGGCGTTCTCCTCTATCTTTATCCCGCGTCCGCTCGTTCTTCTTCTGCGCGGCGCGGTCTTTGTTGTCCTGTTTCATGATCTCACCTCTTTCAGTTCGTACATCATCTGATCAGCCAGCAGTTGCAGGTTCACCGGACGGCGCAGGGCGTCCTTGGCCTTCAGCACGATCTGCATCATGGCGATCAGCTGTTCCATTGACCAGCACCTGCTTTCCCACAGCTTGACATAGCGGCTGTCTTGGCAGCCGATCTGTTCTCGTCCGCAGTCTTTCAGATAAATGATCATCAGCTCAAGCAGCCAGCGAAACGATGTCTTGGTGGCTTTTTTGTTCTTGGAGGGATATCCCTCGGTCTGCAAGAACAGCACTGCGTCCTCCTTGGTGCGCACAAACCGCTCCATCAGCGCAAAGAAGACATAGCGGGCATGCTGGTAATCTTCGTTTTCGCTGATCTCCCGCATCGTGTGGGGATGACAGCGCAGACGGGAGAGGAAGTAGACGTCCATCTCATCACCATCCCCCTCTTCCATGCCCAGCCGCAGACATTCGTTCTGGTTCAGCGGATGGAAGGGGATGCACTGACAGCGGGAGACGATGGTCGCCAGCAGCAGCTCCGGCTGATCGCTGATCAAGACCGCGATGATGCCTGGCTGTGGTTCCTCCAGAAACTTCAGCAGCGAATTGAGCGCATCTGCCGTGGCGTTCTCCGCATGATCCATGATGTAGATCCGATACGGGCTCGTCTCCAGCGATGTCCGGCTGAAGTTTTCCTGCAAACGCAGGATATCCGCTTTCTTGATGGATGTCTCGCTGCCGTCGATGTAGCTGAGATCGGCATATTCCAACGCAGCCACGCGGCGGCAGGTATCACACTGTCCGCAGGCAATGCCTTCTTCCGCATGCGGGCAGAACACGCTCTGGGCAAACAGCAGCGCCATTTCTTTCTTCGCCGTGCCGGCGGGTCCTTGAAACAAATAGGCATGCGCAAATGTCTGCCGGGCCAGGGCGTTGCTCAGGGTCTTCCAGGCGATCGGCTGCTGGCGGGCGAGCAGCGTCTGCTCAGCGGTGCGCATCCACGATCTCCATGACCGCTGCCATGGCCGCCTTCAGCACCGTGTCGATGTCCTGATCAGCGTCGATGACATGCATCCGATCCGCATATCGTTCTCTGACCAGCGCGTATCCTTCACGCACGCGCCGGTGAAAATCCAGGCTTTCCTGATCCATGCGGTCCAATGCGCCGCGCTGTGCCAGCCGCTGTCTGGATACCGATTCGCTCACTTCAAGAAAGATGGTCGCATCCGGCATCAGTCCCTCTGTCGCAAACTGATTCATCTGTTCGATCTCCTCCATGCCGATCTGCCTGCCCATGCCCTGATAGGCGAGGGAACTGTCGATGAACCGGTCACAAAGCACGATCTTGCCCTGATCCAGCGCCGGGATCACCCGTTCCACCAGATGCTGGCGGCGGCTCGCCGCATAAAGCAGCGCTTCGGTGCGCGCGTCCATCGCGACGTTAGCCGGATCCAGGATGATGTGCCGGATCTGCTCGGCGATGTCGATGCCGCCCGGTTCCCTGGTCAGGATGCAGGGACAGCCCTTTTGCAAGAGCTCTTGATAGACCAGCTCGCTGATGGTGGTCTTCCCGCATCCGTCATTTCCTTCAAAGGTGATAAACAATCCCCTGCTCACAGTGTCACATCCTTTAATCGTTACGTTGCTATTGTACCATAAAATCGCACACATCTCACCTGATTCCGCTTTCCCCTGACCGCCGCTCATGCGCAAATCTGAACCGGCGGCGTCCTCATGGCCTTTTCCAGCCTCAATTTCATGACAGCAGGCCCCCAAGATCAAGATTGCACGATTCATACGCTGTGACTGGTATTTTGGCAGAGAATCCGATATCATAGAGAGATGAAAGAAGGCATGAGGAATGAATCTGGAAAAACTGAATGAGATCCGCTCGGAGCTTCCGCCGCATGTGACGCTGGTCGCCGTCAGTAAGACGCGGACAAAGGCAGAGGTCGATGAAGCCTATGCGGCCGGATGCACGGTCTTCGGCGAGAACAAGGTCCAGGAGATCGCCGCAAAATATGATGAACGCTATCACTGGCACATGATCGGCCATCTGCAGCGAAACAAAGTAAAGCAGGTGCTGCCGCTGGTCGACATGATCGAAAGCCTGGACAACCTGCCCTTAGCCAAGGAGATCGAGAAGCAGGCGGCCAAGATCGACAAGGTCATCCCGGTGCTGGTGGAGATCAACATCTCCATGGAGCCAAACAAGACCGGCATCCCGGCCGGCGACTGTCTCTCGTTTGTCAAGACATGCCGGGAGCAGTTCCCGCACATCGATATTCAAGGCCTGATGTGCGTCGGCCCCAACACGGATGATCGAGCTGCGATCGCGGAATGTTTCGAGCAGGTGCATCAGCTGTATCTGCAGCTGCAGGAAGAATATGGCAGCGAACAGATCCGCTGGCTCTCCATGGGCATGAGCGCAGACTGGAAGCTGGCTCTCGCACATGGCTCCAACATGGTGCGCATCGGCTCTTCCATCTTTGGACCGCGGGATTACTCACCAAAAGAGATCAAAGAATGAAAACAGACGGCAGGTGTTTTTTGACATCCATGCCGTCTGTTTTCATGAGAACCATTTTTGATTTTGTATGATCAAAGGATGATCCGGGTGAATATGCCGGGCCTGTGCAAACCAGGCCTTAGCCAAAGAGCGCTGGTCCCGGTAATAATAAAGGATCGCCAGCTCCAAGCTGGGGATGAAACAGTGATCATCCTCTTGTTCAAAACCGCCGCGCCGTGTGCAGTGCAGTGACTGCCTGAACCAGTATTCCGCCTCTTCATCCCGGCGGTCATGCAGGAACCAGAATCCGAGCGCATTGCAGAGGCGGGCACTCGGCGGGGCATAGAGGAAGCTGCGCACATAGGCTGAAAACGCTTCTTCGCGCCGGTTCATCTGAAGCAGGCAGCCACCCAGATCCAGACAGGCCTGGATCTGATCTTCGACCCAGCCGTGTCCTTGCAGAAAGGCTTCATATTCGGCCGCGGCTTCCTCATACTGCGCATGCTGATACAGCTCCCGGGCGTAATAAAAGCGATCTCGGGGAGAAAAGCGTTCTCCCTCCGCCTTCATCTTCCGGAATATCCGCAGATTGCGCTGCGGATCGTTGACTTGCAGCTTGCGGTGCCGGATGACGATGTCGGAGTGCATGATCTTTCCTGAAGGCTCGATGCTCTCATGCACCCTGCCCTTCCACAGAAAATGATCCTTCCGCCTGAGCAGACGCTCCCGCTCGAACACCACAGGCGCTTCATGCTCTTCATGCTGCATCTCATAACGCATCATGACGACGGAAACAGACTCATCCATCGTATCCTTCAGCTGCTTCAGCTTTTCCTGGTCTTCCTCGCTGATGACATCATCTGCGTCCAGCCAGAACTGATAATCACAGGATGCCTTGGAAAAGGCAAAGTTTCTGGCTGCCGCAAAATCATCCCGCCAGGGAAAGGAAAACACCTTCGCTCCCATCTCTTCGCATATGGATACGGTTTGGTCCCTCGATCCGGTATCCGCCACGATGATCTCATCCGCAAACACGCGCACACAAGCAAGACAACGCCTGATCACGGCTTCCTCATCTTTGACGATCATGCAGACACTGACTGTAGCCATTCGTCCCCTCCTTATGTAAGACCACCGGGATGGTGGTCATGAAAGCTTGTTGATCATCAGGATGCTGTCGTTGAAGTGCGTGCCGCCCAGTGAATTCTTGAGGAACAGCGACGAAGCAGACGCTGCGTAGAAGACGCCGAAGCCGCTGAGCGGCTCTGTGTCCACGTTGCTCGATAACGTGGCGCTGTCCTGTGTATGCGGGAGTGTATCCCCATCAAAGACGATCATCGCTTCCGCAGTGACCGGATAAGAAGGCGCAGAAGGCACGCTCACATTCGTCTGATAAAACACCTCATAGATGCCCGGCTCCGTGATCTCAAAGAACGGAGATCCCGGCGTATGCGTGATGGCCGTTCCGGTGCTCGACAGATTCTGATAGAAGCTCAGCGTGCCATTGGCAGATACTGCGGTATCGTTGTCATTCGCCGAGGTCAGTGAATTCTGCGGGCCGCCAGGACCGGTCGCACCAGTGGCGCCAGTTGCACCGGTAGGACCTGTTGGGCCAGTCGGACCTCTTTCTCCCTGTGAACCAGTGGCGCCAGTCGGACCAGCTGGACCAATAGCGCCCGTGGGACCGGTAGGACCTGTCGGACCAGTAGATCCTCTCTCTCCCTGCGAGCCGGTGGAGCCAGTTGGGCCAGTAGGACCAATAGCGCCCGTGGGACCGGTCGGACCTGTCGGACCAGTAGATCCTCTCTCTCCCTGTGAACCGGTGGCACCGGTCGGACCTGTCGGGCCTCTCTCTCCGGTATAACCCCTTGGACCAGCCGGACCGGTCGGACCCGTTGGACCGGTGGAACCAGTCGGACCAGTTGCGCCAGTTGTACCGCTCATCCCCTGCGATCCGGTTGCGCCTGTGGGGCCGGTTGGGCCTGTCGCACCGGTCATGCCCTGGATCCCTGCCGGACCTTGCGGGCCCTGGGGACCTTGCAGTCCTGCTTCACCAGCAGGACCGGTCGGGCCGGTCATGCCTCTGGCGCCCTGCGGACCAGTACATCCCGTATTGCCTTTTGCGCCGGTTGCACCAGTCGGGCCTGTGGGGCCTGTGGGACCAGTCGGGCCCCTCTCTCCTTTCTCTCCCTGCGGACCTTGCGGGCCATAGGGTCCCTGGATGCCCTGCGGACCCCGCGGGCCGCATTTTCCTTCCGGCCCAGCAGGGCCGGTCACCCTCTGCGGGCAGCATTCCGGTCTGCATGGATCAAAGCACGGACACTCGCATTCCCAGCATTCAGATGACTGACAGCAAAAATGTTCATTCTTGCAATCCATATCACGCTTTTTGTATCTCACGCGATTTCCTCCTTCCACTCTCTGGTTCAATTCAGACTATGTGAAGTTTTCCTGCACGTCTGGGCATGCGCCGAAAAAAAGCAGTCCGTCATAGACTGCAATGATCGATCACATCGGATGGATGATTTTCCTGTGCACATTTCCCAGGAAAAACAAGCTGATCAGCGCGCTGATGACTTCCGTGATCATGAAGGCCCACCAGCACATGTCCAGACCAAACGAAGAGGCAAGGACATAAGCAAGCGGAAGCAGGATGATCATCTGCCGCAGCAGCGTGACCACCAGGGAAAACAAAGAGCGGTTCAACGACTGGAACACTGCGCACAGCACCATGGAGATGCCGGCAAACAGGAACGACAATGAAATCGTCTTCAATGCCGGTATGCCGATCGCAAGCATTTGCTCGCCGGCCTCAAACAGCATCAGCAGCCGATCGGGGAACAGCTGGAACAACAAGGTGCCGATGAGCATGATCCCGGCCGCAAACCAGAGCGAGAAGCGGATGGCCTGTGTGATGCGTTCCTTGTTTTCTGCGCCGAAATTATAAGAGATGACCGGCACGAGGGCATTGGTCATGCCCAGCACGGCCATGAAGACGAACTGCTGAAGCTTATAGTAGATGCTGAAGACCGAGACGGCCAGCGCGGAAAAAGAGACCAGGATCATATTCATCATGACCGTCATGAAGCTCATGACAGACTGCATCAAAATGGCTGGCACCGCGATCCTGTACATCCTTGCGATCAGCCTGGGATCGATGCGGAATTTCCGCAGACGGACCTGGATCTCTTTGACCTTGCGCCGGGTGATATATGCCCCCAGAAACATTGCGGCGATCTGACCGATGACCGTGGCCAGCGCCGCTCCGGACACGCCCATCTGCGGAAGCCCGAACATGCCGAAGATCAAGATCGGATCCAGGATGATGTTGATCAGCGCGCCGGCGCCTTGAATGATCATATTATAGATCGGATTGCCGGTCGACTGCATGATGCGTTCATATGCGATCTCTGCAAATACGCCGATCGAGCAGATCGTGCAGATCTGCATATAGCTGACGCCCATCGCCATGATCTCGGCATCTGAAGCAAACAGCGACAAGAATGCCTCTGCGCAGAACAAGCCGATCAAGGCAAAGACGATCCAGCTGCAGGCAGCCAGAAACAGACCGTGCATGGCGACCTGTTCAGCGGTCTCTGGCTTCTGTTCGCCCAGGCTGCGAGAAAGCAGCGCGTTGATCCCGACTCCGGTGCCGCAGGCGACGGCCACCATGATCATCTGCACCGGGTAACAGATCGAGACCGCATTGAGCGCCGCCTCAGACACCCTGGCCACGAACATGCTGTCGACGATATTGTATAATGCCTGAACGAGCATCGAGATCATGATCGGGAATGACATGGTCAGGATCAGCCGTTTCATCTCCATGACGCCCATTTTGTTTTCCTTCATCCTACTGCCCCTTTCACACAAAAAGAAGCCCCTGGGAAAAATGGCTGTTTCAGACCGTGTTCAGGAAATGGGGCTTCCTTCCGTTTATCCGCGAATCATGATAACACAGGCAGTAGAGCACAGCAAGCCGTCTCTGTCATTTATCGGCATTGCGATCATGCCCCTGTCAGATAAGCGGCATCTTCATGCCCTGGCGGATCTTCTCCCTTCGTCGAAAAAGGCATTTGCTGAAGCTCCTCAGATCATCTGAGATCAAAAAACACTCAACAAGCTGATCGATCAGCCTGCTGAGCGTTTTGTTCTGGGCAACACCAGCTGCAGCGCATGCTTGTTCACCGTGATCAGCGGATCGGCAGCTTCATGCAGCTCTCCATCCAGATTGAGACGGATCTTTCTTCCCTCGGTCAGGATCCGCATCGTGCTGGCTCGTCCATGTGAGACCAGATCGGTGTAGGCGATATGTGTTCCTTCCTGATAACGCGCGGACAGCTGGATGATCTTCCATCTGGGCACATTCTGGATCAGGCAGTAATCCAGCATGCCGTCATCACAGCGCGCGGATGGGACCGGGCAGTATCCTCCGCCATAATACCTGCCGTTGCCAGCCACGGCAAACAGCCTGTCCTTGCGCGCTGCAGGACGGCCGTCGATCTCGATCTGAAAGGACTCTGCTATGCGTCCGCACATGCTGACCAGAAGCCCGAGGTAATACGGAAGCGTTCCCCGCATGCCGGGGATCCTCCTGAACTTAGATACATGATAGGCTACTTTGACATCCAGCCCGGCAGAGACGGTGTTGATGCATGCCTGGCCATCGATCATCAGCACATCGCACGGCATAGCTTCTGCTTCCTGATAATTGGCCAGCGTGCAAAACTGCTCCGGCGTGATGGGCGCAAATGTCTTGACGAAATCATTTCCGGTCCCAATCGGGATCACTGCCAGCTGGGCATTGTCATGCCCGATCAGCCCGTTGACGACCTCATGCAGCGTGCCGTCTCCGCCGCAGGCATAGACCCGGATCGATCGACATGAACAAGCGGCCTGATCAGCCAGCTCACGCGCATGGCCCGCATGCTGCGTGAACAAGACCTGCGCATCAGGAAAATGATCACGGATCTGTTGCAGCAGCCGTTCCTGATCATGCTTTCTCGCTGTGGAATTGATGATAAAGACATGTTTCATGAGGCATGCCCGCTTTCAAATAATTTCTGATATTCTCTCGGCGTCATTCCGGTATTTTTGCGAAAGCTCTTGGAGAAATAGCTGGTTGAGTGAAATCCCACTTCAAACGCGACATTTTTCAATGGGACGCCTTTCTGGATGAGCCGCTTGGCCGCTTCGATGCGGTATTCGGTCAGCAGCTCGGTAAAGGTGTTCCTGCCCGGTGCGCCCTCTTTGCTGAGCAGGCGGCTGATGTAATGGGGCGTGACATTGAGCGCTTTTCCCAGATCGCTCAGTCCGATCGGCCGATGATAATTCTGTGCGATGAACTCGATGGCCTTGCGGTAAAGCAGGCTGTGGCTCTGATAGTGATGTGCCTTCAGCGGACGCAGCACGTCCATCAGCCGCTGAGTGACCTTATACTCCATCTCCCTGCGCGTATCTTCTTTCTGGAAGATCTTCTGCTCTGTCCATTTCGGCCGGGTCAGCTGCAACCCGTTTTGTTCGGCATAATCATACAGCTGGGTCAGGATCTCTTCCATCACAGCATTCCTGCGGTCGATATTCATGGAAGAAAGCGACTCATACAAATCGTAAACGATCACGGCGATCTGCGTCTCTTCCAGATTAGAAAGCAGCTGTTCTACGCTTTTCCAGACAAAGGGATCTCGCTCTTCCTCGTCTGTCTCCCTAAAGCGCAGCTGCGCCACGGCATCGTCGAACGCAACATGGAAGCGGGCGATCTGATCCTGCTGCGGCCCCCAGGCATAGGGGATGCCAGATCTCTCCAGCAGCGGCCGGGTCAGGTTCTGCAGCCGGTCGCGTTCTTTCATGTCCATGGCCATAGAGGAAAAGACATACAGGATCTGACATCCGCTCAGCCGAGCCTCCATGCAAGCATATCCCGCATCCTCGATGATGCCGCGGATCTGCGCCACCAGGATGTTGTCCTCTTCCACTTCAACGACAAGGCAGAAGGCATAGCGCGCGCTCATGCGAGCCATCTGAAAATATCGCGCGATGACCTTTTCCTCTTTCTGGTTGATGATGGCAAACACGCATTCTGACTCGAGCAGCGAACTGACATCCTCATTCTGCCTCAGCAGCTCACGAATAGAGGCATGCATGTTCCACTCCTGCTGCAGCTTCTCGATCCCGGCAGAGATCGAAGCGATGATCTGTGCGTCTTCCGCCGGCTTGAGGATATAATCGTCCACATGCAGGCGAATACCGTCCTGAGCATAGCTGAAATCGTTGTAAGACGTCAGAATGATGCAGACAAACGCCTTCTTTGCGATCTGCCGGATCTCCCTGAGCGCTTCCATCCCGCTTTTCAGCGGCATGTTGATGTCCATGAGGATGAGGTCAGGCTGATACTGATCAAACAGGTCTACAGCCTGCTGACCATTTTCCGCGGGAATGATCTGATCGATCGTCGGAAAATGTGCTGAGACGATCTGCATCAGCATCTCTCTTTCGATCTGTTCATCTTCTGCGATCAGTACCCGATACATCTGATCCACCTCCCTTACTGTATATTTTGCCTGATTTCCATGAAAACTTCAAATCCGCATCCTTCATCGCTGTGCAGGCTGATCTGGATCTGGTCATGAAAATACATTTCCAGGCGGCGGATGACGTTGTATAAGCCAAGATGTGTCCCGCCTTTCATCTGATAATCATTCAGGATCAGCTCTTCCAGATCCTGCGGCTTCATTCCTTTGCCATTATCAGAAACGCTGATCGTGATCACATTGTCTTGCTGCTGAATGCTGATGACGACTTCCCCGTTTTCTGTCACATCATGCAGTCCGTGCTGAAGCGCGTTTTCCACCAGAGGCTGAAGGATCATCCCCGGCATGCTGATGTTGCTGATCTGCTCTTGCCCATCGCCGTATTCCAGGATGAACCTGACTCGCTTGCCCAGCCGTTTCTTCTGGATCTCGATGTATTTTCCGATCATCTCGATCTCGTTGCGCAGACTGCTGATCCGCTTTTGATTGTCTAGTCCATAGCGCAGCAGCTGGCTCGTCTTCATCAGCATGTCCGCCGCATCGTCCGCGCCTTCCTTCAGCGACATCCGATAGATCATATTGAGCGTGTTGAACAGAAAGTGCGGGTTGATCTGGTTCTGCAGCATCTTCAGTTCGCTCTGTGCCAGCAGCTCATCTTTCTTCAGGTTCTCATTTTCCTGTTCCAGCAGCAGCTTTTCCAGCCGGTCGCGTTCCTTCATGGTCTCGATGTTCTGCGAGACCGAATGTGCCATATCTTCCAATGCCTCACACAGCTGGGTGATCTCCAGACTGCTGCTGGAAATATCCTTGAGATCATATTTCCCCTGCCGGATCTGCTCGATGTTGCGCAGGATCTCTTCCAGCGGGCGGCCGAGCATATGGTTGACCGAACGGTCATAATAGATGAACCAGAAGATGACCAGGACAAACGCGATGATGAAGCTGATCCACGTCAGATTCTGCAGCATCTCCATCGTATCTCGGTGATCGCTCATAGATGCAGTGATCAGGCTGTAATAATCGCTCGAAGTATCGGCGATCAGATCGCCGGAAACGATGAACATGTCATAGTTGGTGCGGTATTCTCCTGAGCCGTTGCTGTTCTGATACAGCACGAGCACATTGTCGACGACTTGCTCAAAGCTGACCAGCATGTTCTCCAGCAGATCATAGCGCCAGCTTTCATTCAGTCCGGTGTTGCTGCGCAGCAGTTCCGCATCCCGGTGCGCTGCCTCCATCATGTCGTGATATTGCCGCAAGGTCTCTTCGCTGTCTGTGGACAGATAGCTCTTCACATAGTCTGATGCCGATTCTACATGCTCATAATACGCATGCAGCGTATCATAGCCATCCAGCACCCGGTTATAGCTGATGCGGGTGCTGTAATTGAAGAAATTGGACAGGACCATGATCAGAAACAGCACGATCCCCGTCATCAGCATCGTCTTGCGGATCTTGGCGCGGAAGCTGATCTTCTTAGCGGCTTTCATGTTCATCCTCCCGGTATGTCTCTACATTGGATCGATCGACGATCTGCAGATCGGTCTTTTCCTGTTCAGGGGGAATATTGCCGTTCACCAGATAATCATACAGCAGTTCAACGCTGTGGTAGCCATACTGATAAAACGAAGTCGCCACGATGCCGTCCACCTTTCCTTCGCGAACGAGCTCCAGGTTGACCGGCATGTCATCGACGCCGTAGATCAGCACATCGTCGCACAGACCGCTGTCATTGACGGCCTCCCAGCAGAATTCCGCAGACTCTGCCGCAAAGTTGATCGCCACGTTGATGTCCGGATGTTCCTGGATGACCGCATCCCATTCTTTGCGGGCCCGCGCCTCTTCGGATTTCGAATCGCTGACGCTGACGATCTCCACGCCGCCGGGATGCTGGGCGAACACTTCTTCGATCTGACGGATCTGTTCCTGGGCGATGGTGAATCTTGATTCTGCCACCTGGATGGCGATCCGCAGTTCGGTATCCGGGTCCACTCGTTCTTCGATATGGTCTAGGAGCAGTTCAGCTTGTTCCCGAAAATCTTTTCCCATATAACAGATACGGTCTGAATCCGGCATATCGCTGTCGACCAAAAAGACCGGGATGCCCAGATCCCAGGCAAGATTGACGACCTCGTCGCTTACGACGCCTTGGGTGATGATCGCGTCGACATCCTGCAGGAATCCGGTCTGCATCACTTTTTCCATTGCTTCTGTATCAATGACATCCGGTCCCAGCCAGTCATATTTGATGCCAAGGTCCATACAGGCCTGTTCGAACCCTTCTTTGGCTTGCAGCCAGATGACATGATTGCGCAGCGGCGTTGCAAACAAAAAATACAAGTAGTCTTCGTCCTGTGCACCCCTGCTCTGTGTCTGACAGCCGCTCATTATCACTGTCAGCAGGACGAATATAGACAGGAAGATCTTGTTCAGCCTGCTTCGCATCAGCCCACTCCTTTCCTGAAAACATGTACTCTCCTTCTTATTTTAGCAAAAGGATACAGGAAAAGATAATGTTTCCCGGATTTTTCCTCTAAAGATAAAATGAGGACCTTGGCTCATCTGCCAAAGTCCCCGTTCGGTGACATCTTGTTACTTCATCTGTCTTTTTCTTCTGAACAGGAAGATGCCTGCCGCGGATACTGCCAGCATGCAGGCAAATGCTGCCGTCTGTGCTGCTGCCGCGGTATTCGTCGTATCGGCATTCGTGCTGCCTGCGCTGTTTTCCACCAGCTGCAGGCTGTCGATGGCTGTCTGCATCGTCTGCACGGCCTGATCGACCTCTTCCTGCGTCGCTTCCGGATCAGCCAGCACACGCTTCACCGCTACGATCGTCCGATCCAGCATGTTCCTGCTTTCCACAGTATAGCCAGCCAGATCCAGACTGTTCGCATACGCGATAATCTCTTCCAATGCGCTCGTGTCTGCCTTCGTACGCGCGTTCAGGCGTGCTTCACGCAAGCTCTTCGCCGCTTCATCGAGCTCTGCCTGTGTCGTCGCATTGCTCAGGACCGTCTTCGCTGAATCCAGCTTCTCCTGCAGTCCTTCTACGCTGCTCGGCACATAGTTGTCGAGGTTGGCGATCATCTCGCTCACGAGCTCGATCTCATGCTCGAGCGCGCTCGTATCTAACGTGATGCTTTCCAATCCGGCGATCGCATTAGCCAGATTTGTGATAGCATCAGTGACCTCGCTCGTGGTCGCGTTATCATTGTTCGCTATAGTCTGTGCGGCAGTGATCGCTGCCTGCAGGGCCTCCAGGCTTCCCGTCGTGGAGTCACCATCGAGGTAACCATTAGCGGCTTCGATCAATGCGTTCAGCTCTGTCTTGGTGACGATCTCCCACAGCTCCTGTGCCGCCTTGGTCATCGCTTTATTCGCTGCCTTCAGCGCATCTGCGCTCGCATCCGGGTCGTTGACGACATCCTGCGCCGTTTTGACTGCGTCTTTCAGTGCCTGTACCTTGCCCGGGCGGATGCCGTCTACGTTAGTCAGGATGTGTTCCTTGATGAAGTCGATCGTCGCCTGCACGTCTGCTCTCAGGGCATCCGTGCTTTCATCGGCATTCAGCGCCTGCATTGCTTCGCTCAGGTTGAGCAGTGCAGTGACGACTTCGGTCGTGGTCGGCGCTTCTTTATCGAGCACGGCCTGTACGTTGGCGATGGCTTCAGTCAATGCTGCATCATCTGAGCCCAGGGCAATGCCCTTGTTGATCATGTTGCGCAGTGCTTGGATCGCTGCATCGCTGGCCTGATCGCCGCTGATGGGCTCCAGCGCCTCGATTGCCTCATGCAGCTGCTGCTCTGCGGCATTCACGCGCTCTTGTGCAGCATTTACATCCATGGCCGTCTCGGCCGCAGCCTGTAATGCCGTCTCCAGCTTCATCCAGCTTTCAGCCGTGTAATCTGCTTCCTGCAGTGCCTGCGCCTGTCTGATCACCTCGATCAACGCACGGTAATCCACCGCGGCTGGATTGGTCCGATACAGCGACAGCTCTGCCACGGAAGCAAAGATATCTTCATTCTCACTGTCTACGCCATAAGAACTCTCGACATGGAGACGGACATACCGTGCGGTCTGTATTTCCTCAAATTCCAGCATCGTCGCTCCTGCCTTTGGCATCATACCTTCTGAAATTGTTTCCCACTGTTCGCCATCCGTGCTGATCTCCAGCGTGTAGTCACGCACGCTGCCGTTACCATTGCGGCTGACATATTCCAGCTTATCGAATGTGGTCATCTCGCCCAGATCGATCATCAGCCAGTGCGGGCATTCCGGCTTGGATGCCGTAAATTCTGTATGCCACCAGGTGCTCTCGTCCCCATCGATGGCCAGCTCTGCCGGGCCTTCCTGCGCAGGGTTCCAGGCATCCAGTTCCTCAGAATCCGCGCTCGCTGTCCATGCCGTCTTGTCGATGACGCTGTCTTCCGCGCTCAACCGGTATGCATCATGCTCTGCTTCGATCTCGCTGTAGCTCAGCGCGTCATTGCGCACCTTCACCTCGGCGATATTGGCCTTGAGGGCGCCGCTGCCCAGCGTGAGCCCCTGCTGTTCAAATTCCGCTGTCTTTCCATCTGCGTAGCCGCTGGAGACCAGTTCTCCATCGATATAGATCTTCACCATGCCATTGTGCTCACGCACCACATGCGCCAGATGCAGGTTGCCATCATTTACCTGACCTGCGATCGATGTTTAAGTGCTCGTCGGTACATAAGCATCACTGCCGAAGGTACCGTGCGCCTTTTCCGTTACTGTCGTTACCTCGTGTCGAGAAGTCAGCTGCACCGCTTCATCCTGATAATATAAGAAGCCGTCTTGATCGATGCCGATCTCCATCTCTTCTCCCTGGCTCAGCACGGCCGCATCAGAGGAAGCGCTCTGGATGAGCATGCTGATGGTGAAATCGCTGGTCTGCGCATTCAGCCCCTGCGTATCGCTCAGCAGATATGCATCATCGATCGTCAGGAAATTCACGCCATTGCGGGCATATTCGCTTTCCTGCACATCCTGCGCATCGTTCAGGTCGCTCTTTTCACTGACTTGCGCGATCATATCACCTTCATACGCGATCAAAGTCAGTTCTTCGCTTATCGCCTCGCCGTTGATGCTGGAAACATCCTGGATCGTCAGGGTGATCTCCTCATCCTTGGCAAACGGCGCTGATGCGCTCAGCTCTACCATGCGGTAATCATCCAGCGTCATCTTGACATCCTGCCCGTTGATCTGATAGCCGTTGGTATCAGCGATGCGGCGGTCAAATTTCACACGCACGCTGTCTTCTCCGCTCACCTTCGCATAGACGATCTGCGGAGCCGGTTCGCTTTCGTTAGTGAACTGATAGATCACTTCTTCATATGCGCCTAAGGTCACTGTCAGCTCATCACCATAACTGACGCGCTGCGTGGATGCTTCTGCGGTATATGGCAATACCTGCACCTGTTTCACGTTTTTCACAGCATCCGTGACGCCGACCGTCTCATCGAGCTTCAGCGTATATGTCTTTTCCGAAGAAGTCGGATTGCGGAACGAGATGATGCCCTCTTCTCCGCCCCATGAAGAATAGCCATAGACCGATCCGGTCTTCGGCGCATCGCCGAACAGCTTGGCATTTTCCAGGATATGCGCGTTATCTTCGGCCCATTCTAACACATCAGAAGCGACCATCCACTTTTCTTCGTCTATGATGCTTGGTGAGAAATACAGTTCCCAGAATGAGGCTCCTCTGACCGCGTTAGCCATCATGTATTGACGGAATCCTGCTGTGGTCATCGATACTCCTACAGACGTTCCATAAATCGGTTCATGATTATATACATTTTTAAATGGCATCTGCAACTGTGCTTCACGAGCATTGCGGAAATAGATATTGTCCCGCCCGCTAATCATCTGTTGGGCCATTGTAACAGCCACGGGCTGGGGATCGCATAGCAGGTCGCGTTGATGTACAATCCTTTGCCTTCTGCCGCTCTCTGTGCACGCATCGTCTCAAACGCATCGGTCCAGTTTTCCCACATATCACTGGTGAAATACATGTTATGATATCCGCCGGTCATATGATCATGATCTGCCTGTGTGCACGGTCTGGAGGCAAATCCATCCAGCTTCCAATAACCAATATCAAAGCGTTCCTGATAATCGACAAACAAATCAGTCAGATTCTTGATGTATTTCGCTGAACCTGTACAGATGACATCTCCCAGCGCTGCGGTCGGATGCACATAGCCCGTGCCGGTGCTCTCGATATACTGAGAGAAAGTGTCCTGCAGCTCATAGCCGCCTTGCGGTCCAAGCCACATTCCAAAACTGGAGCCAAAATTACTTGCCATATCTGACGCGGTATACAGCTCATTGGGGAACTTGTCATTGAATTCCCAAAATCCGGTCTGGTTATAAGTGTTTCCTGATCTTGAGGAATCAATGCCTGTATAGTCCGGATCATTGTAATTGTTCCATCCATCATCGACCACGTAAGCGTTCAGCGGCCGATAACCTTGATAGCTCAAGCCGTTCTCCACTCCATAGAACGCTTTTGATATGCTTTCGTCTGTGATGTTCATCATATTGTCGTACCAGGAATTGTACTGCACCCGGAAATCCGTCTTTGTGGCGATCGTATCGATATACGCATAAAAATCAGTTTGCACGACATCGGTGTCCGTTCCCTGTGCCGCGCCGATCACGTTAGGCCATGTCTGCCATGCACCTGCTTCATTCAGGCTGCCTTCTTCGCGCAGCTGTGCCAGGCTCTTGCCGGAGTAATAGCGGATCTGCATTGCATCGTTTTCCACATTGGTGTCTGCGGCCGGGAATTCTGATCCGAAGAACATGCCGTCCGCATAGATCGGCTGTCCCAATAACATCTCATTTTCCAGGAAATTCCATGCTCCATCTGCCACATGGAAATCTTCTGGTCTGGACCACAATCCCTCGACCTCATCGCTCAGCACGAAATGATCGAGGTCGATGTAGTCGATCCTTGCGTTTTCTTCATCTTTCGCCTTCCACTTTTATATTTGTATGCTTATAAATAATATGTATTAAAGATTCGCATTTCGTCCTTTTTATGTTATTGGATATATAAAAGTGGATGGGGTATCTAGTGTAAATTTTGGAGAGTGTAATATAAACTGTGTAAGTTGAGAACAGGCAGCTCAACTTTCACGGTTTTCTTTTTTTACATTTATGATATGATTGGAGGAAAA
>ERZ827423.98-NODE-98-length-114102-cov-5.585566_pt1 | contig 114102 bp, 101 predicted proteins | sample MGYA00519775_ERZ827423 | MGnify/ENA primary metagenome ERZ827423 (study PRJEB31778, sample SAMEA3449296) | human gut metagenome | biome: human gut; feature: human-associated habitat; material: faeces | place: United Kingdom | collected 2010/2012 ... | reverse complement strand
GTCTCCCCTCGCATGAGGGGAGTGGATTGAAATGCCAACGGCAACATCCGCATCCTGCGTAAAGACCTGACCGCCACGGTCGGCAACGTGATGGTATTCGGCGCGGCTGCGCGTTACAACCCCGGTTTCACGCTCGCCGACTGCCGGGGCGTTGCCATCCGCGACGTCAACCTCTACCACTGCGGCGGCATGGGTGTGATCGCGCAGCGCAGCCGCGACATCGAGCTTCGCAAGCTGGTGATCGTCCCCTCGCCCGGCAAGGGACGCATGATCAGCATTACGGCCGACGCCACGCACTACGTCAACTGCGGCGGCTACATCCGCATGATCGACTGCACGTTCGAGAACCAGAAAGACGACGCGACGAATATCCACGGGCTGTACATGGCCGTCGAAAAGGTCGGGGGCCCCGACAAACTGCTGCTCCGCTGGCGCAACTCGGGGCAGTACGGCGTGGATTTCATCGTGCCGGGGATGCCCCTCGAACTGGTCGACAACAACAACGTGGAGACCTATGCAAACATCACGCAAATCATCAACAACGGCGCGAAGTGGTTTGCCTCCATGGGCACCGAGCGCTCCAAGGGAACCAAGGTCTTTGCGCTTGGCGGCAACATTACAAATACCGGCCTTGTCGAAATTCCGATGGGCACCACGCTGCGCGAGGTCGTCGAGGTCATCGGCGGCGGCGTTCCGCACGGCAAAAAGTTCAAGGCGGCACAAACGGGCGGTCCCTCCGGCGGCTGCATTCCCGCTTCCCTGATCGATACGCCGATTGATTATGACAACCTCATTGCCATCGGCTCCATGATGGGCTCCGGCGGGCTGATTGTTATGGATGAAGGCACCTGCATGGTGGATATTGCGAAGTTCTTCCTGGAATTCACCGTGGATGAATCCTGCGGCAAGTGCGCGCCGTGCCGCATCGGTACGCGCCGCATGCTTGAAATCCTGGACAAGATCACGCACGGCAAGGCAACCATGGAGGACCTTGATAAGCTGGAAGATTTGGCAAAATATATCAAAGAAAACTCTGCCTGCGGCCTGGGACAAACGGCACCCAACCCCGTTCTTTCCACGCTGCGCTATTTCCGCGATGAATATATCGCACATATCGTCGATAAAAAATGTCCTGCCGGCGTTTGCAAGGCGCTGCTTTCCTATTCGATCGATTCGGAAAAATGCCGCGGTTGTACCGCTTGCGCCAGAAAGTGCCCGGTGGGCGCGATCTCGGGCGCCGTCAAGCAGCCGCATACGATCGATACGCAGAAATGCATCAAATGCGGCGTGTGCATGAGCACCTGCCGCTTCGACGCGATCGTCAAGGGCTGAGAAAAGGAAGGAGCAACAAACAATGGATATGGTGAATGTAGTTATTAACGGCATTGCCGTGCAGGTTCCCAAGGGCTCTACGATCCTTGAGGCAGCCAGAGCCGCCGGGGTGGATGTGCCGACCCTGTGCTATTTGAAGAAAATCAATGAAATCGCAGCCTGCCGCATCTGCGTTGTGGAAGCTGCGGAGATGCGCGGCGCAAGTCTGGGGCCCGCGCGCGTTGTAACCGCCTGCGTATACCCCGTGAGCGAGGGGATGCAGGTGCGCACCAACACCGAAAAGATCCGTCATGCAAGAAAGAACACATTGGAATTGATCCTTTCCACCCATGACCGCTCCTGCCTGAGCTGCAAGAAAACGGGTGACTGCGAGCTGCAGCGCCTTTGCATCGAATACGGCGTGGATCAGGCGGACCGCTTCGACGGCGATAAGCCCGTTTATGAAAAAGACGAAAACGAATGGCTCGTGCGTGACAACAACAAATGCATTCTCTGCCGCCGCTGCGTGGCAAGCTGCGCCGCACAGTCTGTCAGCGTGATCGGCGCAAACCAGCGCGGATTTGATACCAATATCGGCTGCGCATTTGAAAAGAAGCTGAGCGAGACTGCCTGCATGGCATGCGGCCAGTGCGTGGTCGCCTGTCCGACCGGCGCGCTCATGGAGCATGATAACACAAAGGAAGTGTTTGCGGCGCTGGGCGATGCGGAAAAGACCGTCATCGTGCACACCGCCCCTGCAGTCCGCGCAACGCTTGGCGAGGCGTTCGGGCTGCCCGTGGGAACCAATGTTGAGGGCAAAATGGCGGCTGCGCTGCGGCGCCTCGGCTTTGACCGTGTGTTTGATACCAACTTTGCAGCCGATCTTACCATTTGGGAGGAAGCAACGGAGCTTTTGGAGCGCATCAAGAACAAAGGCACGCTGCCCATGATCACCTCCTGCTCGCCTGGCTGGGTCAAGTTCTGTGAGCATCAGTATCCCGATCTGATCGATCATCTCTCCTCCTGCAAATCTCCGCAGCAGATGGCAAGTGCGATCATCAAGACCTATTATGCGCAAAAAGCCGGCATCGACCCCGAAAATCTCGTGGTTGTTTCCGTGATGCCCTGCATTGCAAAGAAATTTGAGATTCGCAGAGAAAACCAGGATGCAAGCGGCGCATATGATACCGATTATTCGATCACCACGCGGGAGCTTGCCCGTATGATCAAAACGGCAGGCATCAATTTCTCGCTGCTGCCCGATGAAGCCTTTGATAATCCGCTGAGCGCATATACCGGCGGCGCCGTGATCTTCGGCGCGACCGGCGGCGTGATGGAGGCGGCGGTGCGCTATGCATATGAGGCGCTCGAGGGCAAGCCGCTGGAAAATGTGGATCTTGTCGCATGCCGCGGCACGGATCTGATCAAGGAAGCCACGGTGCATATGGGCGGCATGGATGTCAAGGTCGCCATCACCTCCGGCGGCGCAGGCGCGCGCATTGTGATGGATAAGATCGCTTCCGGCGAGGCAGACTGGACCTTCGTTGAGATCATGGGCTGCCCCGGCGGCTGCGTCAACGGCGGCGGGCAACCGTTCCAGCCGGCATCCGTCAGAGCCAATGTCGATCTGAAGAGCCTGCGCGCAAAGGCGCTGTATACCATTGATGCGCATGCAAAGCAGCGCTCATCGCAGCAGAGCGAGGTCTGCCGCACTCTTTATCAGGAGTTTCTCGGCGCCCCCGGCAGCGAAAAGGCGCATCATCTGCTGCATACGACCTATGTAAAGCGCGGCGTGTAACAAAAAAGCCGCAAGCAGATAAGCAATACGCAAAAGCCTCCCGCAGCAGCTGCTGCGGGAGGCTTTTTTCTCAGGCGGCAAGGCAAAGCGTCTCTCTTTTGCATATACTGGTTTTGGGCATGCCGGGATGCTTGAAAGTTTGCACATTTGAAACCTTTTCGAAAGAAGGGCATTTTGAAAAAAGCAAAAAAGGAGAGGCAAGCCAATGAGAGACGATTTCATGAATGTATATCGCGGATATTGCAATACGGGAGCACAAAGAGGGCCGGAATGGCAGAGTGCAGGCTGCGGCTGCGGTCGGGTGCAGGGATGCGGGTGCAGCCGATGCGGCGGCTGCACAGAAAACTGCAGTTGTTCCGGAAGCTGCGGCTGCTGCGTCGGCGCGCGCGGCCCGCAAGGGCAGATCGGCCCCCGCGGCCCACAGGGCAACACAGGGGCAACCGGCCCGCAGGGACCACAAGGCATCGCGGGACCGCAAGGCCCGCAGGGGGAACGCGGTGAAACGGGTCCGGCCGGTCCGACCGGCGCAACAGGTCCGATCGGTGCGACAGGTGCGCAGGGTCCGCAGGGCGAACGCGGCGAAACGGGCCCGCAGGGACCCGCCGGTGCAACCGGCGCCACGGGAGCAACAGGCGCGACGGGGCCGCAGGGGCCGCAAGGCCCGCAAGGACCTGCCGGGCAGAGCTTCAATGCAGCCGTTTTTGACACTGCGGCAGCATCCGGACAAATTGCGGCAGGTGCGCAGATTCCCATGACAAATACCCGCACCGTCGGCACGGATTTGAGTGATACGGCGGGCATTGTTACGGTGAATGCGGCAGGGACCTATCTGTTTTTGTATTCACTCAGCGCAGCACCTGCGACTGCAGGCGAAGGGGTCGTGGTGACGCTTGAGGATACGGCGGGCACGGTTTATGCCGTCGGCGGCAGCGCGGGGGCAAACGGCGAGACGGTGATGACGGTAAACGGCAGCGGCGTGGCAGCGCTTGCGGCGGGTACGGCGCTTCGCCTTGTGAATCGCTCCGCAGGGGCGATTACGCCGACGGCGGTCGAAGGGAGCGCCGATGCGTTTCTCGGAAACCTCAGCGTAATCCGCGTCGGTTAAGAAAAACGGTGAAATCGGAAAAGGGGCTGTGCATCGCGCGGCCCCTTTTTCCGCTTTTTGTTGACAAGCGGCGTTCTTTTGGTATAATAAAGGCAGAAACGCAGCGATTTGACATGGATTTTACAAAACAATTCTTTTCCATTTTACATACCCGCCGTATGATAGAGCCAGAAAGAAAAAAGAATATGGGTATGTAAGAGAAAGAAGGAAAAGAATATGAAAAAAATATTTGCAATCGTACTGGCAGCGCTGCTCGGCGCAACGGCTCTGACCGCATGCGGCAAGCAGGAAGCAAAGAGCGTTTCCACTGATGGCTCCACCTCCATGGAAAAGGTAATCGGGGCGCTGGGCGAAACCTTTATGAACGACAACGCGGGCGTTACATTCACCTATAACCCGACCGGCTCCGGTTCCGGCATCAAGGCTGTGAGCGAGGGCAGGTGCGACATCGGCCTTGCGAGCCGCGCATTGAAGGATGAGGAAAAGCAGAGCGGCCTTACCGAAACAGTTCTGGCGCTGGACGGCATTGCCATTATCGTGAACCCGGAAAACCCTGTCAATGACCTGACCGTGGAACAGATTGCCGCGATTTATACCGGCGAGGTTACAAACTGGAACGAAGTCGGCGGCGCGGACGGCGAGATTGTTTTGATCGGCCGTGAAGCGGGAAGCGGCACGCGCGACGGATTTGAATCCATCACAAAAACGGCGGAAAAGTGCAAATATCGCCAGGAGCTGACCTCCACGGGCGACGTAATCACCACCGTTGCAAGCAACCCGGCAGCCATCGGCTATGCGTCCCTGAGTGCCGTGAAGAACACGGTAAAAGCGCTGAAGGTCGGCGGCGTTGCCCCGACGGAGGCAACCGTGAAGGACGGTTCCTATGCAGTGCAGCGTCCGTTCGTTTTGGTGACAAAGCAGGGCACGGCGCTGAGCGAAACGGCACAGAAATTCTTCGACTATGCAACCTCTTCTGCGGCAAACGATGTGATCACCAAGGCGGGTGCGGTTCCTGTCGCAGACTGAATCGGAGACAACCGACATGAAGCAACATGCAAAAAAGGGCCAGAGAGCGCTTGAGAATATCATTCACGGCGTCTTTTTGCTGCTCGGAGTGGTGGCAGTCGGATTTGTGCTTCTGATTACGGTATATCTGGTGATTTCGGGAATTCCCGCAATCAAAAAAATCGGTCTTGCAAACTTTCTGTTCGGCACGGAATGGATGCCGACCTCCAAGACGGATCCGAAGTACGGCATACTGCCCTTTATCTTAACAAGCATTTACGGCACGGCGGGAGCAATTTTACTCGGCGTGCCTGTCGGTTTTCTCACCGCGGTGTTTCTCTCCAAGGTGGCGCCGCGCCGCGTGCGCGATGCGGTCGGGTCGGCGGTGAGCCTTTTGGCGGGCATCCCTTCCGTGGTATACGGTCTTGTCGGCATGCTGGTGCTTGTACCGGGCGTGCGGCGGGTGTTCGGCCTTGCGGATGGGGCAAGCCTGCTTGCGGCGATCATTGTGCTCGGCGTGATGATTTTGCCCTCCATTATCAAAATGTCGGTCACGGCGCTTGAGGCAGTCCCAAAGGAATATGAGGACGCTTCTCTTGCGCTCGGCGCAACGCCGGTGGAAACCTATTTTCGCGTCAGCGTACCTGCCGCGAAAAGCGGGATTGCGGCGGCGGTTGTGCTCGGCGTCGGGCGCGCCATCGGCGAAGCGATGGCGGTGATGATGGTTTCGGGCAATGCCTGCAATATGCCCTCGCTGTTTGAGAGCGTGCGCTTTTTGACGACTGCCGTCGCCAGCGAAATGTCTTATGCGGGCGGGCTGCAGCGGCAGGCGCTGTTCTCCATCGCGCTGGTTTTGTATCTTTTCATTCTTCTGATCAACGCAACGCTGAACTTCTTTCTGAAGAAGGGGGGCAGCAAGCAATGAAAAAGCTATCTGCAAAAAGGCGTGCCTACGGGGCTTTGATGCTTACGCTGATGGGGCTTTGCACGGCTTTGGTCGTGGCGCTGGTGCTGTTCCTGATTTTCTATGTGCTCATCCGCGGCATTCCGAATATCACGCCGCAGCTGCTCTTTACGGCACCGAGCGTGATCGAGGATCGCATCGGCATTCTGCCGGACATTCTGAACACGCTGTATCTTGTGCTTGCAACGCTTGCCATTGTGCTGCCGCTGGGCGTCGGCGCTGCGATTTATTTGACGGAATATGCCAAAAACAGGAAGATGGTCGCAGTGATCGAATATGCGGCGGAAACGCTGTCGGGCATCCCCTCCATTATCTACGGGCTTGTCGGTATGCTGCTGTTTTGTGAGTTTTTCGGCTTTGGCACAAGCCTTTGGGCAGGCGCGCTGACCCTTGTGATCATGAACCTGCCGACCATTTTGCGCACCACGCAGGAGAGCCTGAAAACCGTGCCGCAGAGCTATCGCGAGGGCGCATTCGGCCTTGGCGCGGGCAAATGGCGCGTGATCCGCACGGTGGTTCTGCCGGGCTGTGTGGACGGCATTATCACGGGCTGCATTCTTTCCGTGGGCAGAATTTTAGGCGAATCGGCGGCGCTTTTGTTTACGGCGGGTGTTGCGCATACCATGCACGGCGTGATGAATGTGATGTCGTCCTCCGGGGCGACGCTGACCGTGGCGCTTTATATGTATGTAAAGGAGCGCGGCGAATTTGAAGTCGGGTTTGCCATTGCCGCAATTTTGATGATTCTGACGATGCTTTGCAATTTCGCCGCATCGGCAATCGGAAAGCATTATGAAAAGAGGAGGAGCCTATGAGCGCAATTCTGACAGCGCAGGACCTTTGCCTGTGGTACGGCAGCCATCAGGCGCTGCATCATATAAATATTGAAATTCCGGAAAAAAACATAACCGCGTTGATCGGACCCTCCGGCTGCGGAAAATCGACCTTTCTCAAAACGCTGAACCGCATGAATGATCTTGTGCCGGGCGTGAAGATCACGGGGCGGGTCGAATACGGCGGGCAGGATATTTTTGCCCCGGGCGTGGATGTCAATGAGCTGCGCCGTGAGATCGGCATGGTGTTTCAAAAGCCGAACCCGTTCCCCATGAGCATTTATGACAATGTGGCATACGGCCCGCGCACGCACGGCATCCGTTCCAAAGCAAAGCTTGACGATATTGTGGAGCGATCCTTGCGGGATGCGGCGATTTTCGACGAGGTGAAGGACAGGCTGAAAAAGAACGCGCTCGGACTTTCCGGCGGGCAGCAGCAGCGCCTTTGCATTGCGCGTGCGCTCGCAGTGGAGCCGCAGGTGCTGCTTATGGATGAGCCGACCTCGGCGCTTGACCCGATCTCCACTTCGAAAATCGAAGAGCTTGCCATGCAGCTGCGGGAAAAATATACGATTGTGATCGTAACGCACAACATGCAGCAGGCCGTGCGTATTTCCGACCGCACCGCGTTTTTCCTGCTCGGCGAGCTGATCGAGTGCGATGCGACCGAAAAGCTGTTTTCGCAGCCTGCCGATCGCCGCACGGAGGATTATATCACAGGGAGGTTCGGTTAAAATGAGAAGCCGGTTTGATGAACAGCTTGCGCTCCTGAATAAAGAGCTGATCGAAATGGGGTCGCTTTGCGAGGAAGTGATCGCGCTGGTGACAAAAGCGCTGACAAAGGGAGATGCGGCGCTGGCGGAACGTGTTGCTCCCCTGGATCGCGAAATCGACCAAAAGGAGCGCGAAATCGAGGCGATGTGCCTTAAGCTTTTGCTGCAGCAGCAGCCCGTTGCGCGGGATCTGCGGCAGATTTCCGCAGCGCTGAAAATGATCACGGATATGGAGCGCATCGGCGACCAGGCGGAGGATATTGCCGAGATTGTTCAATTTCTCGGGCCCTATCGCGCGGGCGAGATGGAAACGCTGGAAAAGATGGCGCAGGCGACCATCGGCATGGTGACCGACAGCGTTGAGGCATATGTCAAAACCGATCTTGCACTTGCAAAATCGGTCGTTGCCAGTGATGATATTGTTGACAATTATTTTCTGCAGGAGAAAAAGGTGCTGATCAATGCGATTGCCGATGACCCCGGCAGCGGGGAATATGCCGTCGACTTTTTGATGATTGCAAAGTATTTTGAGCGCATCGGCGACCATGCCACCAATATTGCCGAATGGGTGATCTTTTCGGTAACGGGGGTACACGAGGGAGGAGACTGAGATGATTTTCTGCGTTGAGGATGATGCGAGCATCCGCGATATTGAGCTGTATGCGCTCGGCAGCGCCGGGTTTGAAGCAAAGGGCTTTGCAGACGGCGAAAGCTTTTTGAAGGCGCTTGGCACCGAGCTGCCGCAGCTTGTGATCTTGGATGTCATGCTGCCGGGAGTGGACGGCGTGGAGCTTTTGCGGCATATTCGCGCCGAGAGGCGCACCGCGAAAATCCCCGTGATCATGGCGACGGCGCGGGGCGAGGAATACGATAAGGTGCAAAGCCTTGACCTCGGCGCAGACTATTATCTGACAAAGCCGTTCGGCATTATGGAATTTCTGGCTTGTGTGCGCGCGGTGCTGCGGCGCTGCGATGAGAAAAAGGCGCCGCAGGATGCGGTTTTGCGCAGCGGTGAGATTGAGCTGCGCCCGCGGGAGCATCTTGTCAGCGTCGGCGGCAGAGATGTTACGCTGACCTATAAGGAATTTGAGCTTTTGCGGCTTTTCCTGGAAAACCCCGCAATCGTTTTTTCGCGCGAAACGCTGATGAACAAGGTTTGGGGCGTGGATTTCTGCGGAGAAACGCGCACGGTGGACATGCATATCCGCACGCTGCGGCAAAAGCTCGGCGATGCGGGCAGCCGAATCGAGACGGTGCGCAATGTGGGCTACCGTCTTTCCGTGCCCCAAAATGCTGAATAAACGAGAGAGGCAGATATGACAAAAAAGATATTTCGTTCGATCTTTCTGACCGCGCTTGCGGTATTGCTTGTTGCATTTGCGGTGATCACGGCGGCGCTTTACAGCCATTTTGCGGATGTGCAGAAGCAGGCGCTGCGCCGGGAGGTTTCGCTCGCAGCCGCGGCGGTGCAAACGCAGGGGCAGAGCTATCTTGAAACGCTCGCAGATGCCGAAGAAAGATTTACATGGATTGCTGCCGACGGCACGGTGCTTTACGATACGGCGGGGGAGAGCGCAAAAGCGGAAAACCACGCCGATCGCGCGGAATTTATCGATGCCCGGAAAAACGGCACCGGGGAGAGCACCCGTTATTCAAGCACGCTGCTGCAAAAAACAATGTACAGTGCCATACGCCTTGCGGACGGATCCATTTTGCGGATTGCCGTCAGCCGCGCAACGGTCGGCCTTTTGCTCATCGGCATGCTGCCCGCATTTTTGCTGGTGCTGCTTGCGGCGCTGATTCTTTCCGCCGTGCTTGCCTCAGGGCTTGCAAAGCGCATTGTTGAGCCGCTGAACCATTTGGATCTGGAGCATCCGCTGGAAAACGATGCATATGAAGAAATTGCGCCGCTGCTGAGCCGCATCAATCGGCAGCGCCTTGCTCTGACGGAGCAGCAAACGCTTTTCCGCCGCAAAACGCAGGAATTTGAGCAGATCACCGCCTCCATGAGCGAGGGGCTTGTCCTTTTGGATGAAAAGGGCGCGGTGCTGAGCATCAACCCCGCGGCGCAGCGCATTTTCGGCGCAGATGATACTGTTTTGGGCAAGGATTTTCTCACGCTGGACCACACCCATGCCGTGATCCGCGCACTGGACGATGCAAAGCAAACCGGGCACGGCGAGGTGCGGCAAAGCCTCGGCGGGCGGGAATATCAGTTTGATGTCAGCGCAATCGTGGTGGACGGGCATCCCATGGGCGGCGTTTTGCTTGCCTTTGATGTCAGTGCGACAGCCCTTGCGGAGCAGCAGCGGCGCGAATTTACCGCAAATGTTTCGCATGAGCTCAAAACGCCTCTGCAGGGTATTATCGGCAGCGCGGAGCTGCTGGAAAGCGGCATGGTCAAGGAGCAGGACCGCGCGCGCTTTCTGGGACATATCCGCAGTGAGGCATCGCGCCTGCTCACCCTCATTGAAGACATTATCCGTCTTTCGCAGCTGGATGAGGGCGGGGAGCTGCCAAGCAGCACCGTGGAGCTGTATGCTTTGGCGGATGAAACCGTGCAGAGCCTTGCCGGTGAGGCAAAGCGCCGCGGCGTGACTCTGACGCTTTCCGGCTCCCCCGTAACGGTGCGCGGCGTGCCGTCGCTGCTTTCCGAGGTGATTTATAACCTTTGCGATAATGCCATCAAATATAACCGCCCGGGCGGCACGGTGCACATTGAAATCGGCACGGCGGACGGTATGGCAAAAATCGTTGTGAGTGATACGGGCATCGGCATTCCTCCGCAGCATCAAGACCGCGTGTTTGAGCGGTTTTACCGTGTGGATAAAAGCCATTCCAAGGCGTCCGGCGGCACGGGGCTCGGGCTTTCCATCGTCAAGCATGCAACGCTTTTGCATCACGGCAAAATTTTTATGGAGAGCGAAGAGGGCAAGGGTACCACGATGACCGTCCTGCTCCCGCTTGCATAAAGCTTTCCTTTTTTCATTCTTGATTCTTCATTCAAAAGGCGGCGTCCGGTCAGGCGCCGCCTTTTTTGCGGAAAGTTTGAGAAAAAAGAAAAAGGGTGTAACCAAAGCGGCGCAAGCGGTGCTTATACAGGTGAAGGCCTTCCGAAGAGAAAGAAAGGGGGAGGGGCATGGAGGACGGCGAAATTGTGATGCTGTATCTGGCGCGAAAGGAGCAGGCAATCGAAAAGACAAAAGAAAAATACGGAAAAAGGCTGCGGGAAATCGCTTTGCGCATTGTCGGCGATGCGCAAACGGCGGCGGAATGCGAAAACGATGTATATCTCAGCGTTTGGCGCACCGTTCCGCCGCAGGACCCGCGCAGCTATCTGTATGCCTATCTGGCGCGGATTACGCGGCATATTGCGCTGAACCGCTGCCGCGCGGCGCATGCACTGAGCCGCTGCGCACCTATTCAGACGCTGAGCGCAGAGCTTGAGGAATGCATTGCCGCGCCGGATGATACCGCCTGCCGCGTTGAGGATATGGCGCTTGCAGAGGCGATCAACGGCTTTTTGAAAACGCAGCCCGAAAAAGCGCGCAATGTTTTTGTGCGGCGGTATTTCTATTGTGATGATATTTCCGCAATCGCGGCGCGGTATTCCATGACAAAGAGCGGTGTGAAAACAACACTTTTCCGCAGCCGCAATGCGCTGCGGGCATATCTTGAGAAGGAGGGATATTCCATATGAGAGGAAATGAGCTTTTGAATAAAATGGAGCAGATCGACCCTGCATATATTGCGGCGGCTGCGGAGAAAAAACGGGGCGGAAAAACGCTTTGGCTGCGCTTTGGCGCCGCTGCGGCATGCTTTGCAATGTTGCTTTGCGCGGGTGTGCTTTTGTATCGGCACAATACGGTGGTGCCGGGCGACGGCACAATGCCTTTGGCGGCGACTTTGTTCCGCGATTGCGACGGAAGCACGCCGGAAAAAGATGCGGCTTTACCGGATGTTGAATTGACGGGGCAAAGCACAGCCGATTTTTCGGGCGACCGCGCGGCGCTTGAGCAGAGCGGCATGCTGCCCGGAATGGAGGGGCACGAAGGCTTTTCCGCCAAAGCACGGTATGATGCACAGGGGAATTTTTTGTTTCTTACCCTGCTTTGGATGCATCGGGATGCACAGGTGCTGCAAAATTACAGCGACCTTTGCGTGATTGCCGGGAAAGAAGAAGTAAATGCGGCGCAGGATCTGATTTTCGTGCAGCTTGATGAAAACGGAAATCCGATCGCAGAAAAGGGCGAGACCGTTACGGACTATTGGGGTACGCGCATTGTCGCAGGCGTCAGCGAAAGCGGCAAAAAAACGCTGACCTTCCGAACGGAAAACGGATGGTATCAAATCAGCGGCTCCTTTGCGGACAGCTATGAAAGCGTTGCGGAGCTGATGCAGTGGTTTTTGCAGCATCCCATTGATTTTGCATATTTCGAGAAATAAATAAATAGTTTGCAAGCCGTAGAGCACAGAAAACATGCAATGTATGTTTTCTGTGCTTTTAAATTTCAAAAAATGAATGTATTTTTATTGACAGGCAATGGAGCATAGGGTATAATTTTACTAAAGAGAAGAAATATAGGAAATCCATGTGAATATTGGCCGGAAAACCTCATATCGCTCGGCGACTATACTGATGAGAAAATGCTTGATCTGTATGCGCGGGAGAATTAGTGTTATGAAAAAGAGTTGGTTAATTTTGCGATGGATGCAATTTTTCCCCTCCGCTTTGCTCTTCTTCATCACGGGAGCAATGCTGCTTTTTTCCGCGCGCGCCTATTTTGACGGATTACAACTGCGCCAAAGCATTGCGAGCACGGCATATATCGGCACGGTTTTTAACCACACGGCGCAAAATGCCTGGTGCACCGATCTTCCTCTCTCCGTTAAGGAGCAGATCGAACAGGCGCGCGGCGTGAGCGGCACTATGTGCAGCGACATTTTTGCCGCAAAAGCACCCGGACTTACCCGAGTTGCGGATGTATTCGGCGCAACCTTCAGCCTTGAAAAAAAGCTGTTTTTATCGGGCACGGTGAGTGCAAAGCCGGAGCGGATCGAAATGCCCGCCGGAACGCTGATCCAGTTCGGTCGTGGCGATCTGCACTGTTATGCGGGAGAGTGGCAATGGGCAGGCATGGTTGTCGGGCTGCTGCAGAAAAGCACGGAAATTCCGCTTGCAAAGGGAGATCGGGTTTTTCTTGTCGGGCGTTATACAGCGGATGCCGAGGGAAAACCAAGCAGCTTGATCGTTTATGCCGCCGACATTGCACAGGCAGAAGGAATGCCGATGGAGGATCCCGTTTGGAGCTCGCCCTTTTTGCGCCTGCCGAGAAATTGTACCGACGCGCAAGCCGAGGCGCTGATTTCTGCATTTTTGGATGACACGGGGCTGCGGGAGCGCTGCGAGATCATTGATGCTTTAGAGGATGCCGTCAGCGTGCGTACCGTTTCGGATATGGGACTTTTGCCGGGGGTTGCCCGCGGGGCAATTGAGGTGACGCTCGGCAGAGAACTGAGCCCGAGCGACGCGGGACAAAAGGTCTGTGTTGTTGACAGAGTTTTTGCTGCGCAAAATGGATTGACAGTCGGAGATACGATTTCTTTGCAAATCGCCCCCGATTGTTATAGGGAAACGGTGGACAAGGAAGAATATGCCCGCCAAAGCGGCTATCCGTTCTCGGGCGATGCCGTGCTTCCTTATGCGGCGTACGGCGGGTTCGAAATTGTCGGTATTTATACACAGGCAACGCGCAATGGCGAAAATGCGGATGTGTTCGCCTTTAATCACAACGAAATTCTGATTCCGCAGGAGATTCTCCCCGCAAAAGCCTCCGTGCAGGCAGGCTGCTTTTCCTTTTCCGTACAGGGGGCAGAGTATGAGGCGTTTCTTTCGGAAAACGAGGAGGCACTTTGGCAGCAGGGCTATGCGCTCTCAATAGCAGATATGGGCTATGCCGCGTTTGCACAGGGCTTTTCCGCCCTCGCAAAGAGGCATACCCTTGAATTGTGCGGCGCGGGCGCTGCATTTTCGATTGCCGCCGCTGTGTTTGCGCTGCTGCTCATTTTCCGATTTCGCACGGATTTTGCGCGCAAGCGCCTGCTCGGCGCTACCCGCCGTGAAGCATTCGCCGCGGCGCAGTGCGCTTTCTTCCTCACAGGGCTTCCGAGCGTTGCTCTTGCCGCCGTTTGTGCATTTCTGCTCTTTCGCGTCTTTTGGGCGGAGCCGTTTGCGCAAAACGGGGTTCCCATGCCGGGCGATATAACGCTGCTCGGTGTCTTTTCGGCGCTTGCCTGCGCAGAGCTTCTTGCGGCATATTTGTGTTTTCTGCTTTACGGCGCAGTTTTGAAGCGGCAAAATCTGATTCGTTTTTTGCGTTGAGGAGAGCCCTATGAAATATCTATGGCGAAAACCGCTGCTGCCTCTTCTTGTGATTCTGTTTTTACAGATCGGGGCAGGAAGCGCGGCGCTGCTTGCAACAGGAGCGGACCGCGACGCAAAAACCGTTGTAAAATTATACGAAAGCCTGCAAATCTATATGGATGTGCTTGCGCAGGACGGCAGCAGCACCGGGCTTTGCCTGCCGCTCGCGGAGGTACAGGCGCTTTCCTCGCAGCCCGGAATTCTTTGTGCTGACGCAGAAGCGCCCGCTTCTGCCGCAGCGGAAAACAGTTCCCTTGCGATAAAAGCCGTTTTTTCCGCAAATTCGTCAGAGCTTGTGTCATCGCAGAAGGGGGCGACATGTAACAGCCCGGAGGCTTGCCTTTCAAACGAGCGCTTCACGGGGCAGGTTCCTTGCCTTCTGTCAGAAAGCGTGCAAAAATCCCTAGGGCTTTCCGTCGGAGCCCGCTTTGAGCTTGCGTTTTCCGGCAGCAACGGCTCGATTTTAACGCTGCCCTGCGTGCTCGCTTCCACGGCGGACAGTCTGCCCGAAACGGCAGACTGTGTTGCCTGTCTTTTTGCCGTGCCGGAGGAACTTTTGCCGCAGCTTGCGGCAGATTCGGTGCGCCTTGCGGTTGATCCTGCGGAAAACAGGGAAATTGATGCCCTCAAAGCGCGCATTTTATCCGTTCTGAACGAATCCGCAAACGGATCCTACGGCATTTTTTGCAATGACAGGGCGCTGAAAAAAGCAGTGCGCCCTTTAGAGGAAAGGACCGTGCTGCAGCGCCGCTGCGCGGGTTGGCTCGGTGCGTTGTTTGCAGCTGCCAGTGCGGCGCTTTGCGGCTTTTGGACACAAAGCCGCAGTAGAGAAATTTTGATTTTGCGACTGCTCGGGCAGACGCCCGCGCGCATTTTCCGGGACCTGTGTGCGCACTTTTTTCTGTTGGCAGGCCTTGGCGGCGCATTGGCGCTGCTTTGGTGCGGGGTTTTCTTCCGCGGCATCGGCATGCGGGCGGCAGGGCTGTTTTTGTGCGCGGCAATCGGCATATCTTTCCTGCCGACGGCGCTGCTGCTATGGAGCTTTGTGCGGAAAAATCTGATTGTTCTTTATCAGGCAAAGGAGGGGTGAAATGAAGCAGCTGACGGTGCAGGGGGTACATTATCGGTATCGCGGGGCAAACGCCGAAACGCTTTGCGGCGTTAATGCCGTGTTTTCGGCAGGGCGGCTCAGCATCATTGCGGGGCGTTCCGGCGCCGGAAAAAGCACGCTTTTGTATCTTTTGGGCGGGCTTGATTGCCCCTGCAAAGGGGAAATCTGCTTGGACGATACGGCTTTGACTGCGCAGAAGCTGGATTGGTACCGCAGGGAGGTTGCGGCAACCGTGAGCCAGGGGAATCTGCTGCTGCCCGGGCGCACGGCGCTTGAAAATGTTATGTATCCGCAGCTTTTGCACCGCACCGCAAAAGAGCAGGCGCAAAAAGCGGCAGAGCAGGCGCTTTGCGCAGTCGGGATCGATGCGCAAACGGCGCAGCGGCGCGTAGAAAAGCTCTCCGGCGGAGAGCAGCAGCGCGTGGCGATTGCACGCTGCATGGCAGCGCAGTCTCAAATCATCGTGGCAGACGAGCCGACGGGCAATCTCGACTCGGAAAATGCCGATGCCGTCTTTTCCCTGCTTTTGCGGCTGGCGCACGCGCAGGAAAAATGCGTGATTGTTGCAACGCATGACAGAAGCTTTTTTGAAAAAGCGGACTGTTTTTATCACATGGAAAATGGAAATGTATCTTCATAAAGAATAAAGCGAGGAATATGCAAAATGATGCTTGATTTTTTTCAGACACCATTTGGAAATTATATATATCGCTTTCCATGTTGCAAATTCATATTATTTTCTTGAAAAAGAATCATTTAACGGGGCAATTCCGTCCACTTTTGTAGACGATATTTATATCACAAGAGGAATTGCTGAGGCTAGGAAAAAAGATCCGCAGATTCATATTTATAACATGTTAGATCGTAATGAGTTTCTCAAGTGGAGAACCGAAAAATAGCAGATTAGTAAGGCTTTTAATGATTTCCGTATTTGTTAAGATCCATCGTGGAAAGACCGGCGTCTTTCTTAATGATGGATCTTTGCTTTTCGACAGGAACGGCCAAGAGTATAATCCGCAAACTTCGCGGCAAACGAAAAAGATGCATCCCCGAAAAATGCGGGGATGCATCTTGGAAAACATGAAAGAGGCGGCTACAGAGTGCCGAAAAAAGGCGGTTACTCTGCCGGAGATTCTTCCTGCGGCAGAATCGGAACGAAATGGTCTGAGATGCCGAGATCACGGCAATATTGCTCGGCTGTGGAGCCCGGATAGCCGTGGATGCGGGCGTAGCCGAGCGGCGTTTTGCAGCCTGCCAGGTGAAACGAGGGGGACAAGGACCAGATCGGGTCCCCCATGCGTGTGCACAACCGAACCGACGGATTTTCAAGATAAATATCGCTCAGGTTCGGGCAGCCGTAAAATGCCGTGGCACCGATGCTCTGTACGCTTTGCGGAATGTGCAGCGCGCCGGAGAGCTCTGTTCCGAAAAACGCTTCGTCTTCAATGGTTCGCACAGAGGGCGGCAGGACGACCGCTTGCAAATGCGTGCTGCGGAAGCAGGCGCGCCCGATCGTTTCAAGCGAATCCGGCAAAGAAACGGCGCGCAGCGTGCTGAGGTAAAACAGCTGCTGCGGCAGGGAGAGGCGCGGGGACGCAAAAACGGCTTTATCGATATGCAGCTCGCGGAAAAATTCCGTTTGAAGCAGTGCGCTATGCGGAATTTGCAGAACATCGATAACGCTCTCGCGGGAGAGCGGGATAAACCTGCCGAAATCGTCTGTTTTTAAGGTATACTCTTCCTGCACAACAAATTCAGCGGGAGCGAGCGGAGGCTCCTTTCCCCACGGTGTGCGATTGGACGACGCACCTCCCGAATCGCGGCGCCCGGAGAACGGGAAGCCGGTATACGGCAAAAGAGCGGCATCGTCGAGCATATCCTCCACAACGTCGATGCGGCCCGAAAGATCGTCGAGGGCATCCTGCAGTGTTTCGCTTTCGGTTTGCAGGGCTTTTGAGATGCCGAGAATCGCCCCGGTGCACTGCTGCAGATTTTTCGAAAGCTCTGTGAGCATGGCGGCCATGGCGTTTTGCGTGCTCTGCAGCTGCTGCAACGCCGGTATGATTTGTTCCGCGTTCTGTGCGGAAAGAGAAGAATCCGAGTGTATGTGTCGTGTGTTTTCCATGTTGTGTTCCGACATGTTATTTTCCTCCGATTGATTCATCATCGGCGGGACGCACAGACATATGGTGGTTTCATTGATGAAGCGCGCCCTGCCGTGTTTTACGAGACCTTTGGCTCGTTTTAGCCAGGTTGCTTCATGTTCGGTTCCGAATTCATCCAAAACCCTGATGTTTTTTTCGATGGGTGTCACCCCCGGGAGAATGAAATTGCATTGTGCGTTTTTTTGGATGGGTGTCTCCCCCTCAATGCATTTATATGGTATCATATGGGCGCGGGTTTGTCAATTAAAATCGATTACGGTGGTGAAAAAACCGGCGAAATGCCGCAAAAAAGGTGCTTTACAGGGGGCGCACGGTGTGGTACAATAGGCGCATGGTTTCCGCAGGCGCGGCGCGCCGCGAAAAGCAAACGGTTTGCGGGGGTAATTTTTCCGCGCAGACAAATCGATGAAAAAGGGGGAGAGGCGATGAAATCGCTGCGCGGCTCGCTGTTACTTTTGTTGACGGCTGTTATTTGGGGGATGGCGTTTGTGGCGCAAAGCGCCGCGGCGGATTCCATCGGGTCTTTTACCTTCAACTCGGTCCGCTCCCTGATTGCGGCGCTGTTTTTGGCGCTGCTGCTTCTTTTGCGCTCGATTTGGAAGAAAACCGCCGGGGGGCGTGCCGCCGCCGCGGCGCAGACGGCAGAGGAAAAAAAGGTGCGGCTGCGCCGCACGATACTCGGCGGTGTGCTTTGCGGGGCGGCGCTGTGCGTCGCCGTGAATTTGCAGCAGGCGGGCATTGCCGCTTATCCGCAAGGGGTCGCCGCATCGGGGCGCTCCGGCTTTTTAACGGCGATGTATGTGGTGTTTGTTGCACTGTGCTCCCCGCTTGTGGGAAAAAAGCTGCATCCGATCGTGCTGCTCAGCGCGCTCGGCAGCATGGGGGGCATGTATTTGCTTTGCCTCTCGCGCGGATTTTCTTCCTTTTATCTTGGAGATGGGCTGGAGCTGCTCTGCGCGGCGGCTTTCACCGTGCAGATTCTTTTGGTGGACCGCTTTTCAGAAACCGACGGCGTTTTGCTTTCCTGCATTCAGTTTGCGGTATGCGGGCTGATCAGCGCGGTGCCGATGCTGCTTTTTGAAAGCGTTTCTCTCTCGGTGCTGCGTGCGGCATGGATGCCGATTTTATATGCGGGCGTGATGTCCGGCGGGGTAGGCTATACCCTGCAGATTCTCGGGCAGAAAACGGCGCCGCCCGCCCTTGCCTCAATTTTGATGAGCATGGAATCCGTGTTTGCCGCGCTCGCGGGCTGGGTGATTCTCGGCGAGCGGCTCAGCGCCGTGGAGCTGTGCGGCTGCGGCGTGGTATTTGCATGCGTGGTGCTGGCACAGCTCGGCGCTGCAAAGCCGCCGAAAAAGCAAACGCAAAACTGAAAAATTTTTGCAGGGCTGCAAGGGAAGGCTTCCTTTGCAGCCTTTTTGCGGTGCCGTATCGTTCCCTTTTTGCATATAAAGGCATGAGAGGGGTTTGCCCTTTCAAGTTTTTCGAAAAAGCGGAGGGAGAACATGATACAGGAACATACGGTTCTGCTCGCGTTCGGGGCAAGCCTTGTCACATGGCTGTTTACGGCGCTCGGAGCCGCGGTTGTGCTCTTTTTCAAAAAAGAAAATGCGCGGGCGCAGACGCTTATGCTCGGCTTTGCCGCGGGGGTGATGCTTGCGGCATCCTTTTGGTCGCTGCTGCAGCCTGCCATTGCCCTGGCGCAGGCGGCGGGCGGGCTGCCGGCCTTTTGTGTGGTGGCGCTCGGGTTTCTCAGCGGAGTGCTGTTTTTATGGGGCTGCGACCGCCTGATTTTTCTGACCCGAAGGAAAACGGCAAAAACGCACAGACTCAGCCGCACGGCGCTTTTGATTCTTTCCATTACCCTGCATAACATTCCCGAGGGGCTTGCCGTCGGGGTGGCGTTCGGTGCGCTGCGCGGGAACGGCTTTTCCTCGGAAGCGCTGCTCGGGGCGGCGACCGTGGCATTTGGAATTGCGATTCAGAATTTTCCGGAGGGGGCAGCCGTTTCACTGCCGCTGCGGCGGGAGGGGCTCTCCCGCGGGCGCAGCTTTTTGCTCGGGCAGGCCAGCGGCATTGTGGAGCCGCTGGCGGCGATCACCGGAGCAGCGCTCGTCGGGCTGACAACGGCGCTTTTGCCCTGGGCGCTGGGGTTTGCCGCGGGGGCGATGGTGCTGGTCGCCGTGCATGAGCTGATTCCGGGCGGGCATGAAGGAGATGAACGCGGTGCGCGCCTTTCCACGGCAGGCGTGGTGATCGGATTTGTTTTGATGATGGTGCTTGATGTGGCGCTTGGATAAAAGTGAAAGCTTTGCAAAAAGCATTGATGCTGGAAAGGAATGAAGCGTCATCTCGGATGCAGCAGAAAATAAATGTACCCCCTATACCGGATCCCCGGTTCAGGGGGTACAGATCAAGGGAAGACAGCCGAGTTATTTTTATTCGTCAAACAGCTGCTGTAAAAGGCTGCGCAGAATTGTCGCGTCGCCGCGGCGGTCCGTTTTGTGCAGGGCGAGCCCCAGCGCGCGGTCAAGCGCGCCTTTTTCATGCAGGCGGCAGGAGCAAAGCAGCTGCGGGTTTTCGGCAAAAACGGCATCCGCAGCGGCGCGCAGCACGGCGCGATCGGTAATGGTGCAAAGCGCATACGCTTTTGCAAGAGCGCGGGCATCTTTTTCTCCCGCAAAAAGCAGCGCACAAAGGCGCGCCGCGTTTTGGCGGCTCAGCTCCCCGCTTTGCAGCATGGCGCAAACGGCGCAAAGCTCCTGCGGCTCCGTGTTGATTTTTGCATCTGCTTCATCTGCAGGCAGCAGGGGAAACAGCGTTTGCATCAGCAGCGCGCAGCAGAGCCCCGGCGGCGCGCAAAGACGCATGCATTCTTCAAAAAAGCGGTACACTGCGGGATAGCGGGTCATGGCGTGCGCCTCTTTTTCGCTCATGCAGTAAGCGCTTTTGCAGTGCATGCGCGCCGCATAGGGCAGACGTGGCAGCAGCGTCTGCTGTGCTGCAATTTCCTCGGGGGCAAGGTGCAGCTCGCCGAGGTCCCATTCCGGGCAATAGCGATATTCCGAAACCGTCTCCTTTTTGCGCATAAAAACGGTTGTGCCGTCGCTCTCGGAATAGCGGCGGGTCTGCTTTTCAATGCACTCTCCGCGCAAAAGGCATTCGCTTTGCCGCTTGATTTCAAAGTCCAGCGCTTTTTTCAGAAATTTTACGGAATTGAGATTTTTGATTTCCACGGGCACGCCGGGTGCCGAGCCGTCGGAGAGAGAGATATTTGCGTCGCACCGCAGCGACCCCGCCTGCATTTTACAGTCGCTGATGCCGAGATGCAGCGCAATTTCGCGCAGCGCCGTGAGAAAAGCGGCGGCTTCCTCCGGAGTATGCAGGGCGGGCTCGGTCACAATTTCGAGCAGAGGGGTGCCGCAGCGATTACAGTCGATCAGGGTCTGCCCGTTTCGATGCAGCAGCTTTGCCGCATCCTGCTCCATATGAATGCGGCGCAGCGGAACCGAAGAAATCCCCTTTTCCGTTTCGATCGGCACGGCACCTCCGGTGCAGATGGGGCGCTCATATTGCGTGATTTGATAGGAGGTCGGGTTGTCGGGATAATAATAGCTTTTGCGGTCAAAGGCGGAGACGGGGTGCACCTTGCAGCCGAGCGCAAGACCCAGCCGCACGGCACAGTCCGAAACGGCGCGGTTGAAGCGGGGCATTGCCCCCGGCATGCCAAGGCAAACGGGGCAGACATGGGTGTTGGGCGGGGCGGCGGCATCAATGGGGCAGGCGCAGAAAATTTTTGTTTTTGTGCAAAGGGCAAGGTGAATTTCAAGCCCGATTGTCGCGGTATAAGCCATTTATTTGCCCTCCTGTTCCAAAAGCATGCCGAGGGAGAGCAGCAGCCCCTCCGAAAAGGCAGCCCCGCAAAGCGTAACGGATCCGCAAAGCCCCCCTGCCTCGCGCCCGAACGGAACGGCGAGTGCGGGAAGACCGCAAAGGGACGGCAAAACGCTGAGGGCGTTGCCCGTCGGCTGCGGGGCGCCGCAGGGCAAAATGCCGCCCGGCAGGGTGGGAAAGAGCAAAGCGTCGCAGCCGCCGAGCAGCGCCTGCATCTGCCGGATAATTTTTGTGCGCACCCGCATGGCATGCGCAAGATAGCGGCCGCGTGTTTCCTCCAGCTGCAAAAAGGCTCCGAACAGAATTCGCTGCCGCACCACCGCGCCAAAGCCTCCGTCGCGCACGGTATGATACATCTGCCGCAGTGTTTTTGCCTGCGGGGCGTCCGTGCCGAAGCGGATTCCGTCAAAGCGGCCGAGGTTGAGCGTTGCTTCGCACAGCGCAATGCTCTCATAAACATCGGCGCAGACGGAAAGCGCGTCAAAGCGGGCGGGAAAAACATGCGCGCCGCGCCGCTGCAAAGCCCGCGCCGCGGCAGCGGTTTGCGGGTGCTCGGGTGCCAAAACGCCGATGCGCAGCGCGGTCGGGTCAATTTCGGGGCAGCCTGAAAAAGGCTTTGCCGCGGCGCTTGTCGCATCGCGTGGGGAGGGGCGCTGCAAAATACGGAGCAGTGCCGCCGCGTCCGCAACCGTGGCGCTGAGCGTGCCCACCGTGTCCATGGAGGAGGCATAGGCGATCATGCCGAAGCGGGAAACGGCACCGTAGCTCGGCCGCAGCCCGACGCAGCCGCAGCAGCCCGCCGGCTCACGCACGCTGCCGCCGGTATCCGTTCCAAGCGCCGCCGGCACAACGGAGGCTGCAACCGCGGCGGCAGAGCCGCCTGAGGAGCCGCCGGGAATGCGGGTTTCATCCAGCGGGTTTTTCACGGCGCCGAAATAAGAGGTCGCGGTGTCAAAGCCCATGGAAAATTCGTCCATGTTCGTTTTTCCGAGCAAAATCATGCCGGCGCTTTGCAGTGTCGCCACACAGTCGGCGGTATAAGGCGGCACAAAATGCTCCAGCATACGGCTGGCGCAGCTTGTGCGAACATTGGCGGTGCAAAGATTATCCTTTGCGGCAAAGGGAATCCCGTCAAGCGGGGAGAGAAGCGCGCCCGCGCGGCGGCGTTCGTCGCTTTTCCGCGCGGCGGCAAGCGCGTCTTCGCCGCAAAGCGTGAGAAAGGCATTCAGCCCCTTTTTCTTCTCTGCGGCATCCAGGCAGGCGGCGGTCAGCTCCGCTGCGCTGAGCGTGCGGTTTTGCAGCGCCGCTTGCAGCGGCTCAAGCGAGAGCATCGTCTCCGCCCCCCTCCTCCGGTGCCGCAGCGGAATGCGGCTTTTTCGGCGCAAGAACGGTCGGCACGGTATAATAGCCGTCCGCAAAGCGCCCGTTCAGCAAAAGCGCGTCCGCGGGCAGACAGTCCGGCGCGGCATCCTGCTGTGCGCAAAGCGGCGCGCAGATGCGCTCCGTCGGCAAACAGCCGTCGTCGTCAACCGTCAAAAGCGCCTCGGCGCGCGCCAAGAAGCCTTCCATGGCTGCAAGCGTCTCTTTGTCGGCATCAATTTGAATTTGTTCGGCGGCGCGCAAAAACAGCGCCTTTGTTGAGCTATCCATTGCCGCTCTCCCTTTTGCATTTTTTCTTTCATTATATCCGATTCGGCGCGGGATTGCAAGCGTTGCGAGGGTTTGTGCAATTGACAAGCAAATCGATCTGTGCTACAATAAAAAAGCGTCCGGGAGGGCGCGGCTTATATGCGGGCATGGCGGAATTGGCAGACGCGTAAGATTTAGGATCTTATGTCGCACGGCGTGCAGGTTCGACCCCTGTTGCCCGCACCAAAAAACGACGATTTTCGAAAGAAGATCGTCGTTTCTTTTTGGCTTTTTCTGCTTTTCTCCGTTTTTTTCAAATTATCGTTTCCGAAAAAATGAAAGAAACGATAACTCGCCGTGATTTTAAAGCAAATTTCGTCGTATGCGTTTGGCGGAAGAGGAGAGTGGGCGTGAGGGGTTACTCCGTTTTTGCGATGCGGCGCACAGAGGTGACTTTTGCCGTTTCCGGGTCGATGCTAAAGAGCGCGCCGTGCAAAGAGACGGGCCCCTCCGCGGGAAGAAAGCGGCAGGGCATTTTGGTGCGCAGAAAATCGATGATGCAGTCGGCGCGCACGCCGAGGACGCTGTCCTGCTCGCAGCCGGTCATGCCGAGATCGGTCAGATAGCCGGTGCCGCGGGACAGAATGCGTTCGTCCGCCGTCTGCACATGGGTGTGCGTACCGTAAATGACGGAGATTTTGCCGTCAAAGGCGTGCGCAAGGGCGATTTTTTCCGAGGTTGCCTCGGCATGAATGTCAAGCAGGGCAAAATCATAGCCGCCGCTTTCCCGTGCCAGTATTTTTTCCACCGTTTCAAACGGGCAGGCAAGGGGCTGCATAAATGCCGTTCCGCTGACATTGATGCAAAGCAGACGATAGCCGCGGCAATCGAAAATGCCGTAGCCGCTGCCGGGACAGGCGGCGGTATAGTTGGCGGGGCGCAGCGCACGGGGCTCGCCCTCCAGATACTCATAAAAGCTGCGCTTTTGGAAGGAATGATTGCCGCCGGTGAGCACATCGGCGCCGGATGCAAACAGCGCGCGGGCGGTTTCGGGGTCGGTGCCGTTGCCCGCCGCGGCATTTTCCGCATTGACGACGACAAAATCGGCGGCATACTCCTGCCGCAGCGCCCAGAGATTTTTTTCGAGATAATCAACGGCAGCGGGGCCGACGACATCCCCGATGCATAAAAGATTCAGCGGTGTTGCCTGCATTTTGTTTTCCTCCCTGCACAGTATCGGCTTTTGCCTGCAATTCAAAAGCATTTCAAAAAGCCACTTTGCAGAACGTACGCAAACGGTACGGACCGAAGTGGCTTTTTGCTCTGATTATTTTGCGTAGTCGATCGCACGGCTTTCGCGGATGACATGCACCTTAATCTGCCCCGGATATTCCAGTTCGTTTTCGATTTCCTTGACGATATCGGCGGCGACGAGCACCATTCTCTCATCCGAGACCTGCTCGGGCTTGACCATGATGCGAATTTCGCGGCCTGCCTGAATGGCATAGGATTTTTCAACGCCGGGATAGCGATCCGCAATCTCTTCCAGCTTTTGCAGACGCTTGATGTAATTTTCCACGTTCTCGCGGCGGGCACCGGGACGGGCGGCGGAAAGATCGTCCGCAGCGTCCACGATCATTGCCACAAGCGTTTGCGGCTCAACATCGCCGTGGTGCGCCTCAATGGCATGGATTACTTCCTTGCTCTCCTTATACTTGCGGGCAATATCGACACCGAGCTGAACATGAGAGCCCTCGACCTCCTGAGTGAGCGCCTTGCCGATATCATGCAGAAGACCTGCTCGCCGTGCAAGGGTTGCGTCCGCGCCGAGCTCGTCTGCCATCATGCCCGACAGCATGGCGACCTCAATGGAATGATTGAGCACATTCTGCCCGTAGCTGGTGCGGAAGCGCAGCCTGCCGAGCAGCTTGACAAGCTCCGCATTGATGCCGTGAATGCCTGCCTCAAAGACGGCGCGCTCGCCGGATTGCTTGATGATGGCGTCCACCTCGCGGCGGGAACGCTCAACGGTCTCCTCAATGCGCGCGGGATGAATGCGCCCGTCAGAAATGAGCTTTTCCAGCGTCAGGCGCGCGACCTCGCGGCGAATGGGATCAAACGAGGACAGGGTAATTGCCTCCGGCATATCGTCGATAATGAGATCGACTCCGGTCATGGTCTCGATGGTGCGGATATTGCGTCCCTCGCGGCCGATGATGCGCCCTTTCATTTCATCGCTGGGCAGATTCACCACCGAGACGGTCGCCTCGCTGACAAGATCTGCGCTCATACGTTGAATGGATTGCGTGATGATCAGTTTTGCTTTGTTGTCTGCTTCTTCCTTGATTTGCTGTTCCAGTGCGATGACGCGCTTTGCGGCATCCAGCTTTGCATCTCCCTCAATGCGGGAAACCAGCTCCGCTTTTGCCTGCTCTGCGGAATAGCCGGACATTCTTTCCAGAAGATCCAGCTCGCTCTGACGCATGCGCTCCAGTTCGGCGGCAGCGTCGGCGTTTTCTTTCATCTTTTTGTTCAGGGCTTCGTCCTTGCGGTCGATCGTCTCATGCTTTTTATCCAGAGATTCCTCTTTCTGCACAAGGCGCCTTTCCTGCTTGTTCAGCTCGTTGCGGCGCTCGCGCAGCTCCCGCTCGGACTCGTTCTTCGCGCGCAGGATTTCTTCCTTTGCCTCGATCAACGATTCCTTCTTCTTTTGTTCACCCTGCTTTTTCGCAGCCTCGACAATGCGCTTGGCTTCCTCTTCGGCAGAGCCGATCTTTGCCTCCGCAATGCGGCGGCGCAGAACGATGCCGAGCAAAATACCGAGCCCGAGGCAAACGATTCCGGCAATCAAGGCAGAAACAATCATAAGTGTGGATTGCTCCATGATGTTTCTCCTTGTTTTTTAAAAGTGTTCGGTTTTGCATGATATGCCGTATGCACCCGCGCCGCTTTGCGGCACAGAGATACAACCATACGAATCTATTGTATTCTTTTTTTGCGTATCTGTCAAGAGCTTTTTTCGCCTGGGGAGGGCTGCACCGCGCTCTGCGGAGAAAAAAAGAGATAGTCTGAAAAAACGGCGGTGATGCGGGCGTCGGCGGGGGCGGCATCGCCGCGGGCAAAGGCAAGGGCGCCGCCGCTTGGGTCATAGCCGAGCAGGGCATCCCGCGCAGCGCGCTCGCAGAGGGCGTCCGGCTCGCACAAAAGAGGGAAATGCAGCGAAAGCAAAGCGGAGCAAAGAGAAAGATTTTCCGCCTTTGCACGGTTGCATTGCACGGCACAGGCGGCGCTGAGCACGCGCAGGGAGACGGTGCTGTCCTGCGCCTGTAAGGAGGCGGCATAGCGGCTCAGCAGCGCCTGCTCCAAGGCGTCCGGCACGGGAAAGTGCTCCGCCGCATCGGCGGGTGCCGCAAGACTTGGCTGCTCCTGCCCGGAAAAGAAAAAAAGCCGATAGCCGCCGAGAATGCATAAAACGGGAAGGAGCGACAGAAAAATGCCGAGCACGCCGCGCAGACGGCGTATCCGATCTTTGCAAAGGGCAAAATGCTTCATAAGAAAACCTCCGGGCGCAAGGCGGCGCATATGCGCGGCGCTTTTTTATCAAGCATTTGCCGAAAAGAGGCGCTTTATCCGCTTGCATTGCCGCATTTCTTGTGGTACAATAGAACGATACGAAAAAATTCCCGGAAAGGAGCGCCCGCATGAAAGAAGCAGAGAAAAAAAGCAGCACCACGCAGCCGCTTTCGGATGCCCGTAGGCCGGCGCTTTCGGAGGACGCCTTCTGGAATCTTTGCGAGCTTGTGCCGCCGCGGCGGCAGGCAGACCCGCCGCGGTTTGATACCACCGCTGCAGAGCTTGATTTCGGAGACGCGGCTTTGCACGCAAGGGTGCAGGGCGAAGCCGTGCCGCAGATGCCGCCGGAAAAGAGCGCACACCATGCCGCGCCGCAAAAAGTGCCCGAAAAAGCCGCAGCCGCCGCAACCGAGGGAATTGATGCAATCGATGTAAAGAACGATGCAAAGCGGGAAGAAAAAACGGGAGAGAACGCCGCGCCGACACCCCTTGACAGCGCGGCGCAGGCGCAGGCTTTGTTTGAAAAGGCGCGCCCCGTTGCATGCGGAGTGCCGCTGACGAATCGGCGCGTACTGCATACGCCTGCGGATGTGCGCCCCCCGATGTGCGAGGCGGTATTGCAATATGTGCCGCAGCATCCGTTTTTGCGCAGCGTGAGTATTTCACGCTGGCCGCAGCGGTATCGCTTTTTCGACCGTTTTTTAAACGATGCAAAGCGCTTTTGGAACCGCGAGGCACCGCCCTGCCCCTACGAGGCTTTTTATGCCTATATGCCGCAATATCACATGATGAGCGCGGCGCAGGCGCAGTACTATTTTTATTGGCGCGCCTGTGTGCGTCGCGGCGAATACCTGCAGACGGATTACAGCTATCTTTTTCTTTATTGCTATGAAATCATCAATCTGCCGCAGCTGATAAAGCCTGCGCAGGGGCTTGCGGCGCTGTGCGCGCTGTGGCTTGCCTATCGCGAGCGGTTTACAAGGCTGGACCGATATCTCGGGGAATGGGTGACGGATTATTGCCTGATCCATCGCCTGGACGCTCCGCTCGATGTGCTGGGGGGCATTGTGCAGCAGCTGCTTTCGAAGGTCTCTCTCAAGGAATTCTATATTTTGCCGGGCGCAACACCCGCCGGCTGGTTTACCCCCTCTTTATGCGATGCGCTGAGCAATTACGACTGGCGGCAGAGCAAGTATTGTACCCGGGAGGCGCGCCCGCTGTTCATACAGCATCTGTACGGCGCGGTGCAGGCGTTTTTAACGGTGCTGATGCAGGAAAAAGAGGATATCAGTGCGGCGCTCGGACTGCAAAGCATTGTGCAAAACCGGGACGCATTCAGCGGAGCGCTGTGCTCTTATGAGGCAAAACGGCAGATTCGAGTGGAGCTGGTATCCCTCTCGCGCTCCTATGAGATGCGCTGTATGATGAGCGATGCATACAAATTTGCGGAAAACGGCATCCGCGCGCACCTCGGCATTCGGGCAAGACTTAGTACCCCGGCGCTCAGCGAGGCGGCAAAGGAGGCAATGCGGCGGTATTTTGACGAGCATTTGCCAAGCGCCGCAAAACGCGCCAGGGAAGAAAAGAAACGGCAGGCGCAGGCGGAAACGGAGCCGCGCTATGCCGCATTATACGAAACGGAAAAAACGCCTTTGAGCGCCGCGAACGCGCGCCGCATCGAGCGGGATTCCTGGAAGACGACCGTGCTTTTGATAGGGGAGGAAGCCCCGCAGACGGCGCAGAATCCGCCTGCCGAAAAAGCACAGGCACCGACCAGGGAGCAAACGACGGTGCAGGCCGACACGGGGAAAGCGCCCGCGTGGCTGCCGCCGCAGCTTGAAGAAACGCTGCCGGGAGGCAACGATGTTTATGCCGATTATGTCAATGCGCTGAGCGATGCGGAATATGAGGCGCTTTGCGCCGTTTTGGAAGGGAAAAAGGCGGCGTTTGAAGCCGCGGCGCGGGCAATGCTCTGCCTGCCGCAGACCCTTGCGCAGACGCTGAACGAAAAGGCGATCGCTCTCACCGCCGACACGGCGCTTGAGCCGGACGGGACGGGTTTTTATCATCTTTGCGATTTTTATGCGAATGAATTGACCGATGCAATCATTGCACGGGCGGAAAGGCAGGAGAGAACATGAAGCGGTTTTCCTGGAGGCGGCTTGCCCCCTGCCTGTTCTTTTTTGCAGCGCTGTGCGTGATTGTGTTTCGCCTGGCAAGCCTGCAGCTCGGCGCGCGGGCGGAGGGCACAGACAAAAACACTGCCTCCATGGCGGTGCGCGAGGTGCGCAAAACCATCAAGGCTGCCCGCGGCATGATTGTTGACCGCAACGGCAAAATTCTGGTGACGACAAAGGAATCGACCACGGCGGCGCTTGCCGAAAACGCAAAGGAGATGAGCAATGAGGAATTGCGCACGCTCAGCGTTGTGGTGGCGCAGGCGATGCGCGCGCAGGGTACGCCGTATGAAACAACGACCTTTTACACAAAAACCACGGCTGCGGGCAATGTGATCATCGGCACGGAATATATGGGTCCCAAGGCGTCCCGGCGCTATGCCGCTTTTTTGGAGGAGCACGGGCTTGCCGCCTATTCCGATTACAATACCGTAATGGGGTATGTGCTGAATTATTTCGGCATGTATGAAACGGGGCTGAGCGGCAATGCGCTTTTGGAGGCGACCTATGTGCGCTACGACATTGACCGCTGCATTCACGACGGCGTCGGCAAGATTTTCGCGGAGGACTGCTCTGCGGCGCTGACGGCGGCGCTGACGGAAAAAAACACACCTGGACTGACCATTTCCACAAGCCTTTCCAGGCAATATCTCTATCCGGGCGTTGCATCGCATCTGCTGGGGCGGACGGGGTTGATCCAGGCGGACGATCTTGCATATTACACCGAGCTTGGCTATCCCATGGATGCCATTGTCGGGATTGACGGCGCGGAGCGCGCCTTTGAGACGGAGCTTTGCGGGCAGGACGGCGTTTTGGTGCAGCTGGTCGACCAAAGCGGAACGGTGACGAAGCAATATATTGAAAAAGAGCCTGTTGCGGGCAAAACCGTTTGGCTCACCATTGATATTGACCTGCAAAAAGCGGCGGAGCAGGCATTGGCCGATAACATTGCGCAGATCCGCGCACAGGGCGAGCAGAGCGAAGAAAGCGGCGACGGAGAGGACTGCCGCGCCGGTGCGCTTGTTTTGATGAATCCGCAGAATTTTGAGATTTTGGCGGCTGCCAGCTATCCGAGCTTTGATCTGACGACCTTTTCCAAAGACTATGCCGCGCTTTCGGCAAATGAGGACAAGCCCTATCTTAACCGCGCCCTGGGCGGCACCTATGAGCCGGGTTCCACTTTCAAGGTCGTTACCGCGACGGCGGCGCTGGAGGAGGGCATCGTTACCCCGGAAACGGAAATTTACGACGAGGGTATTTATACCTTTTACGAAGACTTTCAACCGCGCTGCTGGCTGTATTCCTACGGGCGCGCAACGCACGGGCTTGAAAATGTTGTGGGCGCACTGCGCGATTCGTGCAACTATTATTTCTTTGAGGTCGGGCGGCAGCTCGGCATCGATCGCATCGTCAAATATGCGCAGGATTACGGTCTTGGGCAGGCGAGCGGGGTGGAGCTGAGCGAATCCGTCGGCAATCTTGCCGGTGTGAAAAGCCGCGGCAGCTGGACGGCGGGCGATACCCTGCAGGCAGCAATCGGGCAGAGCGAGCATTTGTTTACTCCGGTGCAGATCGCCTCGTATTTTTCCACCGCCGTCAACGGCGGCACAAGGCGCGATGCGCATTTTTATCTGCGCTCCACCGTGTTTTTTACCGAAGAAGAGACAGCGGCGCATGAAAGCCGCATTCTTTCCGAGGTGCCGATGTCCGAGCAGACGCATACTGTTTTGATGCAGGGGCTTTCCGAGGTGGTGGAGCGGGGCTCTGCCGTTCGCATTTTCCGCAATTTCCCCGTTGGCGTGGGGGGAAAAACGGGTACGGCGCAGGTGGGGCAGAGCCAAAGCCCGAATGCGCTGTTTGTCGGGTTTGCGCCATTTGATGAGCCGCAGGTGGTTGCGGTGAGCGTTTTGGAGCACGGCGCTTCGGGCACCAATGCCGCCGTGAGCGTGCGCGAGCTGTTTGCGGCATATTTCGGATTTGAGGAATAAAGCATATAAGGCAAACACAAAATGAGACAAACAAATACGGAAGAACTTTTCGGCACGCAGCGCATCGGGCGGCGTCGGGCTTTTGCTGTATGCGCGCGAGATACGAAAATGGCGGGTCGGGGAGCCGTGCGGCGCAAGATAATAAATTTTTTCAAAAAAGCGACATTTGATGCAACCAAACCGAAATTTTGTTGTCTTTGAGGGTGCGGGCAAAAAATGCACCGCCCCGCAGCGCGAAGGGGGAGAAGCATGGACGACGGACAGCTCCTTGCTCTTTATGAGCGCAGAGAGGAAGCGGCGATTGCAAAAACCGAACAGGCCTACGGCGCGGTGTGCCGCCGCATGGCATGCGGCATTTTGGAAAACGAGGCAGATGCGGACGAGGTGCTCAACGAAGCGTATTTTGCGCTTTGGAACGCCATCCCGCCGGCAAAGCCGGGCAGCCTGTTTGCGTATCTTGCGCGCACGGTGCGCAACCTTTGCCTGAATCGCCGCAAGGCGCAGCGGGCAAAGCGGCGCGGAGGCGACTCGTTTTCCGTGGTGCTTTCGGAGCTTGAGGAATGCGCGCCGGCAGAGGATTTTCTGCCGCATACAAACAGCGCGGAGGACGCGCATTTTGCGGCGCAGCTGGGCGAAGCCATCAATGCGTTTGTCCATGCGCAGGGAAAGACGGAACAGGTCGTGTTTGTCTGTCGGTATTTTTACGGCGAATCCGTCGCAGAGATTGCGGTACGACAGGGCTGCGGGCAGGAAAGAGTGAAATCCATGCTGCACCGCATGCGGAAAAAACTGCGCCGCTGTTTGGAAGAGGAGGGATATTCCTATGAAGCATGAAGCGTTTGCACGGGCAATGTCGCAGCTTGACGACGAATTGATCCTGCAGGCGCATCAAGATGCCGCCGCGCGGCAGGGGGCGCTGCTTTGGCGCCGCATCAGGCGCATCGCCGCCGCGGCAGCCTGCCTTTTGCTTGTGCTCGGCGCCGCATGGCTGTTTCTGCCGGCGCGGGTGGAGCTCATGCTGCCGCAGCCGGGGCAGAGCGTGCTTTCTTCCGAGCCGGGGATCGCCGTGCAGGATATGCGCGGTGCGCAGGCGATTGCGGCGGAATTTTCCGTTACGGCAAGCCGCACGGTGCGCCTTGCGGCGGACGACGGCATTTTTTCCCTGACCGAAAGCGGGGAAGAAACCCCGTTTTTTGAGGGACGGGGCAGCACAAAGGCGCGCGGGAAGTTCACGGTGCGGTGGGAGATACCGACGCCGGAGAGGGAGAAGGTCTACACTTTTTCCGTCGGAGCAAACGGCAAGGCGACGGCAAAGCTTTGGTATGATGCGCAAAATTCCGCATGGATTTTAGAAAAAGAAACAAACTGAAAAAAGAAAAATCGGAGGAAACAACAATGAACAAGACGATGAAAGCCATTCTCTGCGCCCTTTTGGCGGCGCTGCTTTGCACAGGGCTGCTTGCCTGCGCAAAGACGCCCGATAAGGACAGCCAAAATTCCGATTCCGGTTCGGGCAGCGCAAGCGGTGCGCAAAGCGAAAGCGATGCGGTGGCAATGCCGCAGAGCGCGGTCGCCCTGTTGGAAAAGGTTTGGGCAAGCTACGGCGAGAATGAAAAATTCGAGGCAGTCGGCGGCGATATGAGCGAAGCAAACATGAAAGAGGATGCGCCCGGCGTGTTTTCCACAGAAGACACGGATGCGCTTGACCAGACGCTCGGCTATCCCGCAAGCGCCGTCTCTTATATCGACGGGGCTGCATCCCTTGTGCATATGCTCAACGCCAACACCTTCACCTGCGGCGCGTTCCACCTGAAAAGCGTTGACAACAGCGCGGCTGCCGCAAAGGCAGTGCGGGAAAATCTTGCGCAGCGGCACTGGATGTGCGGCTTCCCGGAGAAGCTTGTACAGATTCAGTGCGGGGAATATCTTGTCTGCTTCTTCGGCGACGGAGAGCTGTGCGATACTTTCCGCGCAAAGCTTGAGGCGGCTTATCCCGATGCGGCATTTCTTTCCGAAACACCGATTGAATAAGCGATAAAATCAGAGCGCGGGGGCACGCAAACGCGTGCCCCCGCGCCGCGCCCCGGAGGAGAAAGATGCTTTTTTCGAGTATTCCGTTTTTATATCGGTTTCTGCCCGTTGTGCTGCTCCTTTATTTTGCGGCGCCGCGGCGGCTGAAAAACACCGTGCTGCTTTGCTCCAGCCTGTTTTTTTATGCCTGGGGCGAGCCGAAATTTCTTTTATTCATGCTGCTTTCCGTAGCGCTTGGGTATGTGTGCGGTCTGCTGCTCGGCGCGGTTTCGGGGCGCACGGGGCGGCGCGCGGTGCTTTTTGTCTGCGTTTTCGCTTGTCTCGGGCTGCTTGGCTTTTGCAAATATGCCGATTTTTTTATCGGCTCGTTCAATGCGCTCACGGGGCTCTCCGTGCCGCTGCTCGGAATTGCGCTGCCCATCGGCATTTCGTTTTATACCTTTCAGGTGCTCTCCTATGCGGCGGATGTTTACAGGGGAGATGTTCCGCCGCAGAAAAATCCGATTGATTTTGCAATGTATATCACGATGTTTCCGCAGCTGATTGCAGGGCCGATCGTGCGGTATCGCGAGATTGCGCCCGCGCTGAAGGAGCGCAGGCACAGCATCGGTCTTTGCGCCGCGGGGGCACAGCGCTTTTTGATCGGCCTTGGGAAAAAAGTAATTCTGGCGGATTCGCTCGCCGCGCTCAGCGCCGCGGCATGGGGCGCCGCCGCGCAGAGCATTCTTTCCGCGTGGCTTGGAGCGGTCTCGTTCGCTTTGCAGATCTATTTTGATTTTTCCGGATACAGCGATATGGCAATCGGGCTCGGGAAGCTTTTCGGCTTTTCCTTTTCCGAAAATTTCAGGTATCCGTATATTGCGGCAAGCATTACGGATTTTTGGCGCCGCTGGCACATTTCGCTTTCCGCATGGTTTCGCGATTATCTGTATATCCCGCTCGGCGGAAACCGCGTGCCGCGGTGGCGTTGGCTTTTGAATCTTGTGATCGTTTGGGGCGCAACGGGCTTTTGGCACGGCGCGGCATGGAATTTCATTTTGTGGGGGCTTTATTTTGCCGTTTTGCTGATTTTGGAAAAGCTGTTTTTGCTGCGCGTGCTGCAAAAGCAGAAAATCCTGAATCATGCATATGTGCTGCTTGCCGTTTTGCTCGGCTTTGTGCTGTTTGACGGCAGCAGTGCCTCGGACGGCTTTGCAAAGCTTTCGGCGCTCTTCGGGGGCGGCGGGCTGCCGCTTTGGAACACGGAATCGCTCTTTTTGCTGCGCGACGGGGCTGCGGCGCTGCTGTTCGGCGCGCTCGGGGCAACGCCTCTGTGCGCGCATCTTTGGGCGCGGTTTTCAAAAAGCCGCTGCGGGGCACGCGTCGGCTTTGCGCTGCAATGCCTCTTTTCGGCGGCGGTGCTTATCGTGTGCACGGCGTATCTTGTCAGCGGCTCATACAGCCCGTTTTTATATTTTCGGTTTTAAGGAGGCGGCGATATGCGGGAAAAAAGACAAACCATAAAAAACACGGTGTATCTCGCGCTGCTTCTTGCAATGCTGCTGGCGGGTGCGCTGCTCGGCATTTTTCTGCCAAAGGCAGAGCGCTCCGTCCCGGAGCGGCGCCGCCTTGCTTCCATGCCGCAGCTTTCGGCAAAAAGCGTTGAGGACGGCTCGTTTATGCGCGATTATGAGACCTATACGCAGGATCATTTCCCTGCGCGCGAGACCTTCCGCCGCATCAAAGCGCTGTTTTGCAAGGATATTTTGCAGCAGCTGCAGGTGAACGAAATTGCGGTAAAGGGCGGCACGGCGGTGAAACTGGACTATCCGCTGCAGCCGCAGAGCGTTCAGCATGCAACAGAGCGCTTTTCTTATCTGTGGCAGAGATATCTGCGCGACAGCGACTGCACCGTATATACGGCGGTCGTGCCGGATAAAAATTATTATGCCGCCCCGATTTACGGCTATCCGCAAATGGAGTATGCGCGCCTGTTTTCCATGATAGAGCAGCAGATGCCTTATGCAAAAAGGATCGATCTTACGGATACGCTGTGCCTTGAGAGCTATTACCGTACCGACGCGCACTGGCGCGCGGATGCTTTGCAGGGTACGGCGCAGCGCATAGCACAGGCAATGGGCGCACAGCTTGCGCTTGAAGCCCTTGCGCCCCGCACACTGCCCGAGCCGTTTTACGGAGTATATTCGGGGCAAACCGCGCTGCCGCTCGGGAACGATGCGCTGACGGTGCTTGACGGCGCACCGATTCAAAGCATGCGCGTGTACGATCTGGAGAGCGACAGCTACGGAACGGTATATGATGAAAGCAGACGCGGCGGAGCGGATCTTTATGAATACTTTCTTTCCGGTTCGCGCTCGTTTTTGCGGATTGAAAACGACGCGGCGCAAACGGACCGCGAGCTGATTATATTCCGCGATTCCTTCGGCAGCGCCATAGCGCCTCTGCTGGCGACGGGATACCGCACGGTGACGCTTGTGGATATCCGCTATCTTTCCCCGGCGCTGCTCGGGCGGTATCAGAGCTTTTCCGATCAGGATGTTTTGTTCCTTTATTCCGCCTCGGTGCTGAATCACAGCGAAACGCTGAAATAAATTTTTGCGGGAAAATGCAAAAAAACACTTACGAAAAAATTTTGTTTGTGCTATACTGTATGCAAACGAGCAGCAAAAGTGCGTAAGTCCGGTTTTCGGGCTTGCGCATTTTTTTATTTTTTGATTTTGGGAGGTTTTTGATTTTATGAAAGAACAAAACAATGCATTTCTTGTGACAAAGCCCGTAGGCGCGCTGATGCGCGGCTATGCGCTGCCCTGCGTGCTTTCGCTTTTGACGGGCGCGCTTTATAACATTGTCGATCAGCTTTTTATTGCAAATGCATCCTATCTCGGCTCTGCGGGCAATGCGGCGAACACGGTCGTTTTTCCGCTGACGGTGATTGCGCTCGGAATTGCGGTGATGCTCGGGGACGGCTGCTGCGCCTTTGTCAGCCTGAGCCTCGGCGGCGGGGAAAAGGCAAAAGCAAAGCGCAGCGTCGGAAATGCGGTGGGGCTTTGCATTGGGCTTTCCTTTGTGCTGACGGCGATTTATCTGATTTGCGCGGACCCGATTTTGGCGCTCTTCGGCGCGGGGGTGAATGCGCGGGTGCTCTCGCTTTCGCGCGAATACTTTTTCTGGATCACGCTCGGCATTCCGTTTTATATGTTCGGGCAGGCAATGAATCCGATCATCCGGGCGGACGGCAGCCCGCGCTTTGCCATGTGCTCTACGCTTGCGGGCGCTTTTTTGAATGTGATTTTGGATCCGATTTTTATTTTTTGCTTTGAATGGGGGATGATGGGCGCGGCGGTCGCAACGGTGCTGGGGCAGGTGCTCACGGCGGCGCTTTCCGCCATTTATCTTTGCCGCGCGAAGCTGCTCAGACCCGCAAAGGCGGATTTTCTGCCCGCGCCTCGCATTGCGGGGCGCTGTATGGTGCTCGGGGCGAGCAGCTTTTTGGCGCAGATCTCTTTGGTTGCGGCAATGGCTGCAATCAACAACATGGTGCAAAAATACAGTGCGCTGGACCCGGTGTTTTCCGCGGAGGAATATGCGCAGATTCCCATGGCAGTGCTCGGCATTGTGATGAAATTTTTTCAAATTGTGATTTCCGTTGTTATCGGGATGGCGGCGGGGGGCATCCCGATTGTCGGATATAACATGGGCGCAAAGCGGCCGGATCGCGTGGAAAAGCTGCTCACGCGGCTTTTGTGCTTCGAAGCGCTGACGGGCGCGGTTGCCCTGGCAATTGCGATGGGGCTGCTGCGGCAGCTGATTGCTCTGTTCGGCGCGCGGGAGGAGAGCATATATTATACGGCGTTTGCCGTCAAGGCGTTCCGCACATATCTGTGCATGCTGGTGCTTGCCTGCATCAACAAGGCGACCTTTATTTTTATGCAGGCCATGGGCAAAGCGGCGGCTTCCACGGTGCTTTCCACGGTGCGCGAGGTCGTATTTGGCGTTGGCTTTGCCTGCCTGCTGCCGCGCTTTTTCGGGCTGGACGGTGTTTTATATTCCATGCCGGTTTCCGATGTGCTGACGGCGGTGCTTTCCGCGGTGGTTCTGATTCGGACCTATCGGCAGCTGCGCGCCGCAAAAAAGCAGGAGGGGCTTTCCCGGTAAACAAATTGCATACAGGCGAAAAAGGTGCTTTCCGATGCCGTTTGCTTGGCATTTGGGAGCACCTTTTGCTTTTTCTCGTTGAAAAATGCGCGCGGGTTTACAATTTGTTCATCCGCGGGTCGCTTTGCGGCAATACTTTTGCGATACAATCAAACCAATATATGTGTGCGTTTGTGAACCCTTGATTGCGGATCGATTTTTTCGGCAATCATGATAAAACACACGGCAAGCCGATATTCCGAGAGCTCTGCAGTTGCGAGACACCGTTTGTCTCGGCGGGGCGGCGGGGATAACGGCGGCGCTGTATGAAGCGGCTGCGGCTCTCTTTTTGGTCGTCAAAAGAAAGAGAGCGCATCCGCGCTTTTGTGGTGCGTTTTTGCCGTGAATACTCATATTTATATTAAATGTACATCGGCGGTACGGCATTGCTTACCGCCTCCGTGTTTTGCGCAATTTTGCGCATGATTTGAAGAAGAAAGGAATGAAACTATGGCAAGAAGAAAACCGGCGGGAAAGCTTAAGGTGATTCCTCTCGGGGGAATCGGTGAAATCGGAAAAAATATCACGGCAATCGAATACGGAAACGATATTGTCGTTGTGGATTGCGGCATGGGATTCCCGGATGAGCAGATGCCCGGCATCGATCTTGTGATCCCGGATGTATCCTATTTGAAAAAGAACGAAGAAAAGGTGCGCGGTATTTTCCTCACCCACGGACATGAGGACCATATCGGCGCCGTGCCCTATATTCTCAAGGAGCTGAATGTGCCGGTATACGCAACGCGGCTGACGCTCGGCATTCTGCGCAACAAGCTGGCGGAGCACCGCTATGAAAAGGAGCCGCAGCTCATTTGCGTCAACGCGGGCGAAAAGGTCCGCGCGGGCTGCATGAGCGTGGAATTCATCCATGTGAATCACTCCATTGCGGACGCGGTCTGCTTTGCGATCACAACGCCGCTCGGCGTGATCGTGCATTCGGGTGATTTCAAGGTGGACCTGACCCCGATCGACGGGGATACGATCAACCTGGCGCGCCTGGGGCAGCTCGGGCAGGACGGCGTTCTGCTGCTTTTGTGTGAATCGACCAATGCGGACCGCCCCGGCTATACGCCGACGGAAAAAACCGTGGGGCAGTCCTTTGAGCAGATCTTTTTCTCCAACAAGGAAAAGCGTATCGTAATCTCCACCTTCTCTTCCAATGTGCACCGCGTGCAGCAGATCATCGATATTTCGCATCGATACGGCAGAAAGGTGGCTATCACGGGCCGCTCCATGCTCAATGTTGTCAGCGCGGCAATTGAGCTTGGCTATATGAATGTGCCTAAGGATTGCCTGATCGATATCAATGAAATAAAAAAATATACGCCGGGCCAGCTGACGCTGATCACCACGGGGACGCAGGGCGAATCCATGTCTGCGCTGTCCCGCATGGCGTTCAGCACGCATGACAAGGTCTCTCTCGGTCCGAGCGACCTGGTCGTTATCAGTGCAAGCGCTATCCCGGGAAACGAAAAGCTGGTCGGCAATGTAATCAACGAGCTTTATAAAAAGAAAGTGACCGTGATCAACGAATCCGTTTCCCATGTGCATGTCTCGGGGCATGCCTGCCAGGAAGAGCTGAAAATGATGCACGCGCTGACAAAGCCGAAATATTTTATGCCCATTCACGGTGAGCAGCGGCACCTGATCAACCACAAGGAGCTTGCCAATTTCATGGGTATGGACGACGCACATATTTTCGTGCCGGAGCTTGGGCGGGTGCTGGAGCTGGACCGCGACGGCGCGCATTTTTCGGGCACTGTGAATGCCGGCGCCGTTTTGGTGGACGGATACGGCGTGGGCGATGTCGGAAACATTGTGCTGCGCGACCGTATGCACCTGGCAGAGGACGGGTTGATCGTTGTCGTTGCAACGATCGATTCGCGCGAGAAGATGGTGCTTTCGGGCCCCGATGTGGTCTCCCGCGGGTTTGTTTATGTCAGAGAGAGCGAGGAGCTCATGGAGCAGATTCGCTCCATTGCATACGATGCTCTGGAGGATTGCTTCGCACGCGACACTATGGATTGGAACACAATTAAAACAACGGTGAAGGACGCGCTTTCCAAATTCCTGTATCAAAAGACAAAGCGTAAGCCGATGATTCTGCCGGTGATTATGAACATTTGAGGAGGACGGGATGAGTATATTCGGAACCAAGCGGCATGACGACAAGGAGGTCGTATGGCTGTGTACCCTGAGCGATCCGTTCCGCACGGATATTCTGCTCGGCGTTTTGGAGGAAAACAAAATTCCGTATCTGCGCCATGAAGCGGGCGGCGGCAGCGCTGCAAGGCTGATTTGCGGCACAAGCTTTTTCGGCAGCGAAATTTATGTTGCCGCAAAGGACGCGGAGCGGGCGCGGGCGCTTTACGAAGAAATGATGCAGACCTTCTCCGAGCAGATCGAAACGACCGATGCCGATGTGGAAGCGGCGCAAAAGGAACAAAACGAAAAATGAGCGGAAAAAGGGGCGATTCGCCCCTTTTTCCTGTTCGGGCTTGTAATGCGGTGCGCGGTTTGCTATAATGAAAGAAAATGCGCGCAAAGAGGAGCGGGGCATGGCAAAAAATCAACCGAAAAAACGGAACCCGTTTCCCTATACGGCGGGATTTAAGCGATACCATACCTACGATTTTGCGCTGCGGCAGCGCTTTGGCAGCAAGGTGGCGCGCATCAGCCTGGACGGCGGCTTTACCTGCCCAAACCGCGACGGCACGCTCGGCACGGGCGGATGCGCTTTTTGCTCGGGGCGCGGCAGCGGAGACCTTTGCGCAGACAGGCTTTTACCCATTGAGGCGCAATACCGCCTGCAGCGCGCCGTTGCGGAGAAAAAATGGGGCAGCACGAAGTATCTGCCGTATTTTCAGGCATTCAGCGGAACCTATGCGCCCATAGAGCGCCTGCGGGAGCTGTATGAAAGGGCGCTTGCGCTGCCGGGGGCATGCGGGCTGATTGTTGCCACGCGCCCGGATTGCCTCGGGGAAGCGGTGCTTTCCTATCTTTCGGAGCTGAAGGAGCGCACCTATCTCTGCGTTGAGCTCGGGCTGCAAAGCGCCCATGAAAAAACCATGCGGCGCATGGGGCGCGGGCACGATACCGCCGCGTTTTTGCGCGGCTATGAGGCGCTGCAAAAAAGAGATATTTTCACGGCGGTGCATCTGATCAACGGCTTGCCGGGAGAGAGCGCCGATGATATGCTGCAAAGCGCGCGCTTTGTTGCGGCGCTTCGGCCGCACGGGGTGAAATTTCATATGCTGCAGATTCTGCGCGGCACGCGCCTTGCAGAGCTTTACGAAAAAGAACCGTTTGCGTTGCTTGATTTGCAGGAATATATCGAAATCGTTTGCCGGCAGATTGAATGTCTGCCGCCAAGGACCGTCGTCATGCGGCTGTGCTCGGACAGCGCGCCGGGGCTTTGCCTCTCTCCGCTTTGGCCGCAGAAAAAATTTGTGGTGCAAAATGAGGCGGATAAGTGGTTTTTGCGGCACGATTCCTATCAGGGAAAGGCATGGGAGGAATGAAAAATGGCGGGAATTCAGATTTTCGGGACGAAAAAATGCCGGGACAGCAGGCGAGCACAGCGCTTTTTCAAGGAACGGGGAATCCCGTTTCAATGGCTCGAGCTGACGGAGCGCCCGCTTTCCCGCGGGGAGCTTGAAAGCATTCTGCGCGCCGCGGGGCCGCTTGAGGCGCTGTTGGACGAGAAAAATAAAAACTATTGCATGATCCGCTATCTGACCCCCGCGGGGCAGACGGAAAAGCTGCTGGAGGACAGCACCTATCTTAAAACGCCGATCGTGCGCTGCGGCGCTGCCGCGGCGGTCGGGGTGAACGAAGCGTTCTGGCGGGAGCTGGCTGCCCGCGCAAAACAATAAAAAGCAAATAAGCAGAAGCAAGGGAGAAAACGATGCCGAAAGAGAGAAAGCATGAAATTGCCTGCCGCAGCTTTACCGCGGTGATCGACGAAGAAAAGGGAACGGTGGCGCTGCGCTTTATCGACGACACCGGCGCCGCGGTTGACGCTGCAACGCTGTCTGCCCATACCGCGGTAGACTGCCTTTTGCCGCATGAGGATGATCCGCTTTGCTATGATACCGTGGAGGATATCGATGAAGCGGTTCTCTCGGCGGAATTTGACGAGGCGCAGAGGCTCTTCCGCATGCGCGTGCACAGCACGGCATGGCAGGAAAAAGAATACCGTTTCCGCTTTGCGCCCGACGGCGTGTTTGCCGAAACGGAGGTGCACGGACAGGGGCGCGTCGGCGAGATTCGCTATTTCGGCGGCAAATGGCAGGGCGACATGCTCGGCGCTTCCGATTTTGAATTCTGCGAATATTTCGTGCCCATTTCCGACTTTTTCTCGGCGGAACACCGCATTTACAATTCCATTGAGGATTTTCACAGCTATTTCGATCTTTTGGTGCCGCCGCTGTATGTGTATGCCTTCCGCACCCTCGGCGTGCGTGAGCGGCTCTCTATGGGGCTTGTTGGCAGGGAAAACGATTGGAACTTCATGAAGTTTGATTATCACAAGCGTCCAAACCGCGGCAGAAAAGGTTTTTATCTCTCCACGGATTTTGAGGGGCACAAGGAGGTTACGGGCAGCTTCATTACCCCGGCGATACGCATTGAGACCGCGCCGGACAATATGGCCGCCGCGCGGCAGTATGCGGCATGGTTTTATGAAAGCGGCACGGTGCAAAAGCGCGATTATTCCGATGTGCCCGCCTGGTGGTGGGGCCCGATGGCATGCGGCTGGAGAGAGCAATATGCGCTGGGCGGCGGGAGCGAGCCGGACGTTCAGGCGACTGAGGACAACTACCGCGCCTTTGCCGATAAGCTTTGCGCGGCGGGGCTTTGCCCGCGCATCCTCATTGTGGATGATAAATGGCAGGCAGAATACGGCTCTGCCGAGCCCGACCCGGCAAAATGGCACGATATGCGCAAATTCACGGACGATATGCGCGCCCGCGGCATTCATACGCTTTTGTGGTTCAAGCTTTGGGCGGCGCAGGGGCTGGACGATGCGCTGAAGATACCGGAAAGCGACGCCACCCCGTACGGCAAGACCATGTCCTTTAATGAGGGGCCCTATGCCGACCCGTCCAATCCCGCATATCGCGCGGCGCTGGAAAAGATTATCTATCGGCTGCTGAGCGACGACCCCGGCTGCATCGGCGCGGACGGCTTTAAGCTGGATTTTGCCTTTATGATGCCGCGCGGGCGGCGTGCACGCTCTCACAGCGGGGCATACGGCACGCAGCTTTTGCTGGAGCTTTTGCGTATGATTCGCGAGATTGCAAAAAGCGTCAAGCCAAACGCCCTGATCAACTGCAGCCCGTGCCATCCGATTTTTGCGGGCATTCCCGACCAATGCCGCCTGCACGACTACGACGACGCCATGCGCGGCTATGAGGAGGAAATGGCCTTCCGCCGCGATCTGTTTGAGGCTGCGTTCCCGGGCGTTCTTATTGATACGGATTCCCCGTGCTACGGCTCCAAGCGCTCCTCCATGCGCGCGGCGCTCTTCCAAAGCCGCATCGGAATTCCGGATCTTTACCGCATTTCGCCCGACGCCGATTTTTCCTACACGGCACAGGATCTTGCCGTTTTGCGCACGGCCTGGGACGAATATCGGCGCCTGCATCCGTAAAATTCGGCGCACGGCGCAAAAATTTCGAAAAAACTATTGACAGAAAGGCTCTATTTCCTTTATAATATACAGTGCTGTGCGTGTCGCTTGATTTCGCACCGCGTGAAATTTGAGACTCAATACTTGATTTTCATAGATTGAGACAACCGGCGTAAGGAGGTGTGCAGAGTGCTCAGAACATATCAGCCCAAGAAACGGCAGAGAAAAATGGAACACGGCTTCAGAAAGAGAATGAGAACCGCGAATGGCAGAAAGGTTTTGAAGAGAAGACGTGCAAAAGGCAGAGTCAGACTCACCTATTAAGTTACCTTGAGAGAAGCCCGTGCAATGTCATGGGCTTTCGTTTTACGGATTTGAGGAAGCATGAAATTCAAGGCGATCTGTGAAAACCATTTGTATGCCAAGGCATACGCAAAAGGGCAAAAACAGCTCACGCCGACCGTGGTGGTCTATGTCCTGCGCGATTATAAGGCGGCGCTTTTGCAAAAACAGCATCCGCAGAAAAAGCGGCAGAACCGCATCGGGCTGACGGTGACGAAAAAGCTCGGAGGCGCTGTGCAGCGCAACCGCGTCAAGCGCGTGCTGCGCGAGGGCTATCGGCAGATGGAGAAAAAAACGCCCGTGAAAAAAGGCTATCTGATCGTGCTTGCGGCGCGCCATGCGGCGCTTCGGGCAAAGCCTGCGCAAATCGCCCGCGATCTGGAGACGGCATTTGCAAAGCTCGGCATGCTCGGGGTTGCGAAATGAGAGCGCTGCGCCGTCTTTTCACGCTGCCGCTGCGGCTGTATCGGGACTATCTCTCGCCGCTGAAGGGCGGCCCCTGCTGCCGCTTTGAGCCGAGCTGCTCCGCCTATGCGATCGAAGCGATTGAGGAATGGGGCATTCTTGTCGGCTGCGCGCTCTCGCTTTGGCGGGTGCTGCGCTGCAATCCGTTCGGCAAAGGCGGGTATGACCCCGTTCCAAAGCGCAAACGCAGAAAACAGAACTCTTTTGGGAAAGGAGCTTCCGCCGCGGCGGGAGCCGAAAGAAAAACAGATGAACATCATTAACTATATCCTTTGGCCCTTCGGTCAGCTCATGCGGCTTTTCTATGAGTGGACGGGGAGCTATGCCATTGCGCTTTTGCTGTTTGCCGTGGTGATTAAGCTTGTTTTGTTCCCCTTCGGTATCAAGCAGCAGAAAAATTCGATCAAGCAGGCAAAGCTGCGCCCCAAGGAAATGGCGATCCGCAAGAAGTATGCGGGCAGAGAAGATAAGCCCACACAGCAAAAGATGCAGCAGGAGATTATGGAGCTGTATCAGAAAGAGGGCTACAGTCCCCTCAGCGGCTGCGGTCCGCTTCTTCTGCAAATGCCGATTATTATGATTCTGTACCGCATTGTGTACATGCCGCTGACCTATATTTGCCAGTGGGGCACGGATAAGATCAACTCTTTGAAAACAGTAGCCGAAAACGCAGGACTTCTGGGCGACGGAAAATGGACGGCGCAGGCGGAGATCCAGCTGCTCGGCTTTATCAAAAACAACCCGGATAAATTCGATGCCGATGTGGTTTCGCAGCTGCCGCGGCTGAATCTGTTCGGCATTGAAAAGTTCGATCTGAGCGTCAAGCCGGAATTTGCGTCCTGGATGATTCTGATTCCGATTCTGGTCTTTTTGACGACATTCCTCTCCATGAAGCTTGCGCGCCGCTTCACCTACCAGGCACCCGACCAGCAGGCGCAGCAGAACAGCCTTTCCATGAAGATCATGGATTTTGCAATGCCGCTGTTCTCCGCATGGATCTCGCTTTCCCTGCCCTCCGCGCTCGGCGTATACTGGATCTATCAGAGCATTCTTTCCTTCGGTCAGCAGCTGCTGCTGTATAAGCTGATGCCGCTGCCGAAATTCACGGAAGAGGATTTTAAGCAGGCAGAAAAGGAAATGGGCGTGAAAAAAGCAGCGAAAAAGGTTGCCGCGCAAAACGGCACCGTGCGTTCACTGCACCATATCGACGATGAGGATTATCTGCCGCCGGTGAGCCGTGAGCAGGCGAGAAAAGAGGCAGCCGAGGCGGAGAAAAAGGCAAAAGCCGCAGAGCAAGAGAGCGAAGCGGGCGAAGAAAAGGCACAGGGCGAATACACGGAAAAGGCAAAGCCAGAGGCATCTCCCATTGAAAAGGCACCGCTCAAGGACGAGCAGGACCGCAAAAGCAAATAAGCACGCGGGTTTTTCGTGCCGGGATGCCGGAAAGGAACGACAGTGAAGAAGAAAGTTACAGTCAACGCGAAAAGCGTGGAAGAGGCCGTCGCCATCGGGGCGGCGCAGCTCGGCGCGGATGTCGCCGAGGTGGAATATACGGTGCTGGAGGATGCAAAGAAGGGCTTTCTCGGCATGGGGGCAACGCCCGCACGCGTAGAGGTATGCTATGCGGCGGCGCCCGATGAGGCAGCCATGGTTTTCCTGCAGACCCTGATTGACGACATGGAGCTGAATGTCGAGGCAAACTGCGACCGCGACGATGAGGGCACCTTGCGCATCGATGTGCGCGGAGAAAATGCAGGCGTGCTCATCGGTCATCACGGCGATACTCTGGATGCGCTGCAATATCTTTGCAGCCTTGCCGCCAACCGCAAGGACGAAGAAAAGCGGGCATATACCAAGGTAACGCTGGATGTGGAGGGCTACCGCGCCAAGAGAGAGGCGACGCTGCGCGCGCTTGCAAGGCGCACGGCGGTCAAGGTGAAAAAATACCGCAGGAGCGTAACGCTTGAGCCGATGAACCCTTATGAAAGACGCATTATTCATTCCGAGCTGCAGGGCTTTGACGGCGTGACGACCTATTCCGTCGGGCAGGACAGCGGCCGCAGAGTGGTTGTTTCCCTGGCGGACGAAACGGGCGCTGCCATCGGAGGGCAGGGCGCCGAAAAAACGCGCCGCAGCGCGGATGCCCCGCGTAACCCCGTCGGCTACCGCACGCCCCGCCCGGATAAAAAGCCGGCGAAGAAAAAGAGCGTTGCAAGCTATTTCGGCGACGAAGAATATACGGACGATTACATGCTCGACGAAAAGGGCGAGCCGCTGGATATCGCAAAAATCTGCGGGATTTATGACGACCCCGCGGAAGAAAGCGACGCGCCGCAGACCGAAGAGGCTGCAAACGAGGAATAAGACAAAGGAGCCGCAGGCAAAACTGCGGTTCTTTTTTTTGCTTTTTCTTGCAGGATGCCCTTCTCGTTTTGCAAAGGCGGTTTTGCAAAAATCGGATTGCAAAGGAGAACGGCGCTGCGGGCGGAGAAGGCGCGCCGTTTTGCGTTTCGGAATGCTGCGGCAAAAGGAGTAGAACGGGGGAGCGCGGCGGGAGAGTGCCCTATACGGCGGGGCGAGGGGCTCTGCCGGAAAAGTTGCGCTTGTTTTTCCCCGTTTTTCTTGACAGCGGTGCGGAAATTTGGTATGCTACAAAAGAGCCGCGGCGCACAAAAGCGTTCCGCGCGGAAAGGATCGAAAAATGGCGGAAAAAACGAAACGGGAATTGATTTTTGTCCCTGCTGTGCGCTTGCTGCAGCTGCAGGAGGAACGGGTTACCCTGCCGCAGCGGATGCGTGTGGACACGGGCGCGCTCGACGCACGGCTGGATTTTTATATGGAGCAATTTTTAAGCTTTGAGCGGGCGGAGGAGAGCGCCGATCTGTCCTTTGTGCAAAACGATGCGCTGCCAAAGCAGGGCTATACGCTGCGCGTTGCAAAGGGAAAAATCACGATTGCATATTGCGAGCCCTGCGGCGCGTTTTATGCGCTGACGACGCTGCGGCAGCTTTTGGCGCAGCAAAAGGAGGGCACCGTTCCCGCGCTTTGGATTGAGGATGCGCCGAGCATTCCTACAAGAGGGCTGATGCTGGATGTTTCCCGCGGGCGCATGTCAAGCATGGAGACGATCTGTAAGACCGTCGATCTTTTGGCAAATTTAAAATACAATCATATGCAGCTGTATTTCGATTCCATTGTGTTTGATTATCCCGGGCTGGAGAACCTTACCGCGGGCAAGGTTTTGTATACGCCGGAGCAGATCAAGGCACTGGACCGCTACTGTGCCGAGCGCTTTATTGAGCTTGTGCCGAATCAAAACAGCTTCGGGCATATGGAATCCTGGATGCATCTGCCTGCGCTCTCGCACCTTGGGGTCACCTGGGACGACGGAACGGTCTGCGGCACGATTAACCCCCTGCATCCTCAGGCGCTGCCTTTTATTGAGAAGCTTTGGAGCGCGCTTTTGCCGTCGTTTACCTCTGGCATGCTGAATATCGGCTGCGATGAAATTTGCCTTGGGCAGGGCAATACCCGCGCGGAATGCGAAAAGCTGGGGCGCGGGGAGGTCTATTTGCGGTATCTTTTGCAGCTGTATCACCTGGCGCGCGACAAATACGGGAAAACGCCGCTGTTTTGGGACGATATCGTGATGAACCACCCGGAGCTGATCGACCGCCTGCCGAAGGACCTTGTGGTACTGGAATGGGGCTATGAGCATGATCATCCCTTTGAGCAGCGCTGCAGGCGCCTGCATGAAACGGGGCTGCGCTATTATGTCGCTCCCGGCACCTCCACATGGAACAGCCTGCTCGGCCGTACCCCCTGCATGACGGAAAACATCCGCTCTGCCGCAAAATGGGCAAAGGCCTACGGCGCTGAGGGCTTGCTGCTTACCGACTGGGGCGATAACGGTCACCCGCAGCCGCTTGCCTGCAGCCTGATTACGTATATCGTCGGTGGGATGTACGCATGGTATGCGGAAAATGAAGAGGCCGACGGCAAGGACGCTCTGCTTGCCGATGCGGCATGGTATGCAAACCGTTTCCGCTTTAAAACCGAGCAGGACTTTTTCTCTCTGGTGTATCGCTTCGGCAAATATTCCTCCCTGGAGGGCGAGCGTCATTGGAACGATACGGGGCTCTATTGCGCCGTGTTTGATAAAAAGCCGATTGTTTATCCCGTAATGCATGCTTATATTGAGCAGCTGCGGCAGGAGCTTGCGCAAATGCAGCTTGGCTGCGCGGACGCGGCGCTGCTGTGCGGCGAGCTTGAAAATATTTCCTTCCTGATGCTGCTTTTGACCGACCCCGAGCACGCGGGAGAGCGCTGGCGCGTATGGCTTGCGGAATATGAACGGCTTTGGGATATTCGCTCGCTGCATGATTCCGTCGGCTGCGGGCTGTTTCCCGCGTTTGTGCAGGGCTATTTTGAAAACGCGGCAAAGGCTGTCTCGGCTGGCGAAAAGATTCGTCACGGAAAGACGGATATCCGCTGCTATGCGGCGGAATAACGAAAGGACAGGTACATGGCATTTTTCGGACAAAAAAGAACCCCGCTTGCAAAGCGGCAGCTGCCGGATTATACGCGCGGGGAAGAGATTTTCAATATGGCAAGTCATGCCGCGGGCGGCGGCATCGCAATCGCAATTTTGGTGCTGAGCGTTGTGCGTGCGGCGCTCCGCGGCAATGTATGGGGTGTGGTCGGCTGTGCGATCTACGGCGCAACGATGATTGTAATGTTTACGATTTCCGCCGTATATCACGGGCTGCACAGCGGCATGGGAAAAAAGGTGATGCAGGTTGTTGACCACTGCGACATCTATTTTCTCATCGCCGGCACCTATACGCCGATTTTGCTCAGTGCCATTCGGCCGCTGCACCCAGTGATTGCCTGGGTGGTGTTCGGTGTGGAATGGGGATTTGTGTTTTTGGCGGCGACGCTGACGGCAATCGACCTGAAAAAATACGAAAAGCTCTCCATGGTTTGCTATCTCGGGATGGGCTGGTGTATCATACTCTGCCTCAAGGCGACGATCGAGGCAATGAGCCTTGCGGGCTTTTTGTGGATTCTCGGCGGCGGCATCGCCTTTACTATCGGCGCGGTTTTATATCGTCTGGGGGTGAAAATCCGCTATATGCATTCGGTTTTCCACCTGTTTATCATTATAGGCTGCGTGTTGCAGTTTTTCGGCATTTTCTTTTACTGTATCTGAAGAGGCAAAAGCGGCAGGCGCACATTTCGCAGGCGCCTGCCGTTTTTTTACGGATATTGATAATATAAAATGCCGTTTGTATCGCGCTTGAGCACGGGCGCGGGGCTCGGGGTGCTTTGCATGAGGCGATAGAGCCGCTCGGCGCGCGCAGTGACGGCATATTGCTGCTGTGCTTTGGCATCCAGGCGTCTGATATGCGCCTGCTTTGTCAAAACCGGGACGGAGAACAGATGCCCCTGCGCATGCAGATAGGCAATGCCCCGCGGCGTTGCGCCGAGCAGATTCAGATACGGCACGGGTGCGTGTGCCATCGCATCGGAAATGCCGAGCACGGCGCACAGGCTTATGCGGCGGACGCGCGCTGCGGTATATTTGCGGTGTGCCGCGGCGGCAAAAAACTGCGGCAGCGAATCGCTCTTCGCGGCGGCTGCGCGCAGACGCGGCGCCATATCGGGCGGCATATCGGAAATACCCTGCAATGTTTTTTCGTCTGCGCAGCTCAGCGCATAGAGAATTGCCGCGCAGCCGCGCGCAAGAGATGCGTCACGGCCGCGCGCAAGGGCATCTTTATAAAGGGCAATGCAGTCGGGCGGGGCGCCGAAGAGCGCGCCTCCTTTATGAATCGCATCGCGCAGCGCCGTCGCGGAGCAGATATCGCTTTGCGGCGGTGCTTCCTTTGCGGGGGCATCGTGTGCGGCGCCGACGCGCGGCAGGGCAATCGCCGCTATGCCGTGCATTTTGGCAGCCCGAAGATATTCAAAGGCTAAGATATTGTTCGGCGCCGTGAGCACGGGCAGATCCTGCGTGCCGTACAGCGCAGCATATACGGCGCTGCGGCGGGCGGGATAGCCGAGGGAGGGCGTCTGCCGCAGGCTTTTTTGCAGCGCCGCTTCAAATGCATCGCTGTGCAGGCGCTCGGAAACGGTGCAAAGGCGGTCAAGCTGCGGCGTTTCCGCCCCGAAAGCAAGCACTTCCGCGCCAAGGTGCGCGGCACTTTCCACACCCGCGCAGGCAAAGCGCTCCGCGGACGCCAGAGAATATGCCGCAGGGAGCGAAAAAACGGCATCTGCCCCGTGTAAAAGCGCCGCATGCGCGCGCAGGGGCGCCGGGAAAATTGCCGCATCGCCCCGCTGCACAAAGCTCCCGCTTTGAATGCACAAAATCGCCGCATCGGGATAGGCGCGGCGCAGCATGGCAAGCTGCGCCGCATGGCCGTTATGAAACGGGTTATATTCGCAGATCAGCGCGGCGGCGCGCACGGGCTGCGAAGCGGTTTGTTTTTGCGTCATTTTTCAGCGCTTTGTCCGGGCTTGGCGGCGCGGCGCTTTGCACGGCGGCGTTTGCCCGAGCGGACGATTCCGAAGATTGCAAAGAAAATACCGCAGCCGAGAATTCCGATGAGCACAAAATACGGAACGGCGCTGACAAACCAAATGAAAAATGCCCGCAGCCCTTTTCCGATATCGGAGAGGTTTTCGGAAAATTGCCGCCCGATTTTTGCAAAGGCGCCCTCGTTTTCCACCGCGGTGATGCGCTCCACCTCGCTCACGGAAAGATAAATCGTTACATAGTCGATCTGATTGTCCATGGTGCGCAGCTGCGCCGTATAGGATTCAATTTCTTCGTTGATTTCGGTCAGCCGATTGCGGATCTGCAAAATGTTTTCCATGCTGTCTGCCTGTGCGAGCAGGCGCTCCAGGCTTTCCCGCTCCGTGCGCAGAACGCCGAGGCGGCTTTCATTGTCCACATATTGCAGCGTGACATCCTTTTGCTCCTCTTCCTCATGCTGCAGCGTTGCAAGCGGACGCACCGTTGTTAAAAATGCATCGGCGTTTTCCGCGGGCACGCGCAGCGTATAGGAAGCATAGCGCAGCGAATGCCCCGTGCTCTGCTCGGCTTTTTCGGAATAGCCGCCGTTTTGCTGCAGAGCGGCGCGCATGGAGGAGAGAAAGGTATCATAGTCTTTTGTCTCAAAGCGCAGGGTAAAGGTGCGGATAAGCTTGCGGTCGGCGGCTGCCTGCGGGGCGGAGGCGCCTGTGCCTTTTTCCTGCGCCGTGCCGAAACCGAGGCTTCCGTTTTCCGCATAGCCGTCGTCCGATGCGCGATAGGAGCCGGCGCTCTTGCCGCAGCTGCAAAGTGCGCAAAGCAGCGCGCAGAGGAGAAACAGGGCGAACAAAAACCGTTTTGTGTGTTTCATGAGCAATCCTCACTTTCGTTTCACTTGATTTATTATACCATGGCAGGCGCCGCGATTGCAAGAGGGAGGGGCGCCGTCTTCTTTTTAGACGCGCCGCGGCAAAAAAATCCTCCCGTGCGGTTGTATGTTTTTTGATTTTATGCTATGCTAAAAGAAAAAACGCAAAAAGGAAGAATGCTATGGCACCCTGCTATGACTTCAGATATAAGACCGTGCTGCATGAAAAAGGCTGCTGCACGGCGCGCCGCCGCGCCGGGACGGATGAAATAAAGATCGACAGCCGCTTTGAGATTGTGCTGCCGAAGGGGGCATCGCGCCTGAGCGTATATGCCGCGCGCGACCTTTGCGCGTTTTTTGCGGATTGCGCCGGGGTATATCTGCGCGTGCGGTACAGCACGGACATGGAGCGGGAGCGCCGCCGCGGCGGACGCAAAATTCTGCTTTTCGACGCACCAGCTGCGGCGCTGCCGGTCGATTCTGCGCAAAAGGGCGCGTTCTTTTTGCGTATTGAGGAAAAAAGCGTGCTTATCGTCGGCAGAACGGATCGCGGTCTTGCGCAGGGCGTTTATCACATTGAAGACTGCATGAAGCTTTGCTCCGCTCCGATTTTGCAAAAGGGCGAGGCGCTGCACGCGCCGCTGTTTTCTCCGCGCATGACGCATTCCGGCTTTGAGCTGGATACCTTTTCCGATTTGTTTTTGCAGCTGGCGGCGCATGCCGGCATGGATGCGATTTTGGTATACGCAGGGCATGCGGACAGCAATCTGCACGGCTTTTCCGATCCGGACCCGCTTTGGCCGGATTCCAAAATGGGGCTTTGCGATTTTGCCGATCTGTGCGAGCGCGCCGAGGAATACGGCATGGATGTTTATATCTACAGCCATCTCAAATGCGATATGCACCCCGATGCACCGGGCGCGCGGGAATACTATGATGCTTCTTTCGGCGCTTTGATGCGCTCCGCACCGAAGATTAAGGGCTTTATTTTGGTGGGCGAGACCTTTGAATTTCCCTCAAAGGATCCGCATACCTGTGGTGTTCGCTTTCAGAAAAAAGCGCCCGGGGAGCCGCTGCCCTCTCCCGGATGGTATCCCTGCTTTGATTATCCGCAGCTGCTTTTTCTGGTCGGCTCCGTTGTGCATGCGGTAAACCCGGAGGCGGAGCTTGTTTTTTGGTCGTATAACTGGGGGTGGGCGCCCAAAGAGGCGCGGCAGGCGATCATCCGCGCGCTGCCACGGGGGACGACGCTTTTGGTCACCTTTGATATGTGGGAGGAATTCACCGATGCGCTCGGTCGCCGCGCCCGCATTGACGATTATTCCATCTCCATCACGGGCCCCTCTTCGATTTTCTGCGATGAGGCGGAGGAGGCGAAGCGCTGCGGCGTGAAGCTTTACGCCATGACAAACACGGGCGGGCGCACCTGGGATTGCGGCATAGCGCCCTATTTACCCGTACCGGGGCAATGGATCGGCCGCTATGAGGGAATGCGGCGCTGCGCCGAGCAATACGGGCTTTGCGGCGTGATGGAAAACCATCACTACGGCTGGACCCCGTCCTTTCTCACCCTGCTTGCAAAAAACGCTTTTGACAGCGCGGGCATCAAGGACAGAGAAATGCTGCGGCGTATTGCCGCGCATGAGTTCGGCGCCGCGGCGCCGACTGCCCTTGCGGCATACGATTGCTTTGACCGCGGCATTCGCAGCATCGTCGCCGCCGAGGTGGATCAATACGGTCCGCTGCGCGCAGGACCCGCATATCCCTTTTTGTTTGACCAAACGGCATCGCAGATCCAATACCCCGCGCCGCGCTATGCCTGGCACCCGGGCGGGGGCATTTGGTTTTTCCCCTATCCCGATACGGTGCTGGATGATCCAAAAGGCTCGCTGTTTCGCCTGGAGCGCATGCGCGCGGTGCGGGCGGAGTTTGAACGGGGGCAGGCGCATCTTGAGGAGGCGGCGCACGCGCTGCGCGGCGCAAAACGCCAAGCGGCGCTGCAGCAGGCGGCTGTGAGCGGGGCGCTGCTTTGCACCTTTGCAACGGCGCAGAATATTATGTGCTTCAACATTGCGCTGCGGCTGTGGCGCGCGGCAGAGGCGGCGCCGCAGCAGCCGGAATTTGCGCCGCTGTATGAGGCGCTTGGCTTTTCGGCGCCCGCCGGGGATGCGGCGCTTGCGGCATATATGAAAGAAATTGCGCATGCGGAGATCCGCAATGTAAAGAGGGCGCTGCGCTATGCGCAGGCGAACAGCCTTGTGGGATACGAGCCTTCTATGGAATATGTGTTTTGCGAAAGCACGGCGGCATACAAAGAGGCGCTGACAAAGCAATCGCTGCGCCGCCTTGCCGCGGCGCAAAGACGCAGAGAGGCAGCCCGCAGGGCAAAAAACAAATAACGGAGAACGCAAAAAGAGCAGACGGTGCGCCGCCTGCTCTTCTTCTGTTTTGCGGTCAGGAGATAACCTGATATTTCAGCTTATAGTAGCTCCAGCAGCGCCATTTGCGGATGCTTTCCCGTAAAAGCGCCGCGGAGGAATCTTCGCTTGCATCGATGGCTTGCTGTGTGAGACGGGAGCCGTCCGTAAGGGCATAGTTGCCCGATTGCACAACGGGCGCCTCTCTGCGCACCTCGGAAAGAAAATCGAACCACGGATTTTCCCCGCGCCGCCCGGTCAGCTCCAAAACCACCTGTCCCAGATATGCGGCGGAAATGATATGATCCGACGGCAGCTGCAGCGCCTCGCTCGCGTTTTCAAAATCCAGCAGGTCCGCTGCTGCATCGTTTGCCCAAAGAAGAAACGGGGTTTCATAAGACAGAAACGGGTCGCTCTGCGCGGCGGAGGTAAACCCGATTTCATCGTAGGCGGTACTAAGATACGGCAGATGATCTCCGAAAAAGACAAGAATGACCGGCTCACGGCGCCCGGAAAAGTACGCCGTCAGGCTGCCGAGCATGGCATCCGCATCGCGCACCCCTTCGGTATAAACCGAGAGCAGCTCCCGTGTGTTTTCAGAGAGCGGCTCGACGGAGAAAACAGGGGCAAAGGAATGATCCGCCCCGTATTTATCCGGAGTATAGCTCATGTGATTCTGAATGGTCGTTGCGTAGAGGAACAGCGGTTGATCGCTGTCGACAGCCGTTTCAAACTCCTGTTTGATCTGCCCTGCCAGAAAAGCATCCGTGATCCAGCGCCCTTTATACTCCGCATTTTCCATGTCTTTTGCAAAAACGGTATTCTCCGCCCCGAGCCAGCGGTAGACATTCTCCCTGTTGTAAAACCAGGCTTCTCCCGGATGATAAAACGAGGTGCGGTATCCGTCTGCGGCAAACACGCGGAACAGGCTGTCAAGATTGCGGTTGACAACGCGCATGGACGAGGTGGTCAGAGCCGAGAGGGCAGTGGTCTGAATGCCGGTGAGCACATCGAATTCGGTATTGGCGGTTCCCCCGGCAAACCCCGGCACCACGATATGTCCGCTGATGGCATGGGGATCCTTTTGCAGCGCATGAAAATTATGCAGGGGTTCATTTTCCGCGGTCCATTGCAAAGCGGGGGAATCGGTGATATCCGAAAACGCTTCGTTCATGACCATGATCACATTGACGGTTTTGCCAAGGCCGGTTTTTTCTCCCGTTTCCCATGCCGCCGCCTCGGATTTTGAAAAGCCCTGCGGTTTATCGACCGCATAGGTTGTGAAATGATGGCAAAAGCAATAGGGAAAGCCGAGCTCATTAAAAACCGACGGGACATAATAACTGTTGCTGCACGGAAAAGATTGATACAAAGCGTTGCTTGCATAAACCGTGAAAATCAACGCGAGGAAAACGGCGGCGCTGAGCAGAAGCCCGAGAATGCGGAGCAGCCAAAAACGGCGGCGCGGCGCGGGCTTTTCCGCATCGGTTTTTTTCGCTTTTTTGGAGGAAAACAGGCGGCAGGGGAGAAAATATCCGAGCAGGAGAAACAGAAAGGTGAAAAGGACCAGGAGCAAAATTGCCGGAATCGGATAGGTGATGTGATAGGATTTTACGACGCTGCCCGTTTCGCGCAGCAGCAAAAGATCGCGCGGGAACACGGGCTCATCCCGAACCTCGATTTTGATGCGGTTTGCAATGGATAAAAGACCGACGCAGACATTGGTAAACGCGCCTCCGTAAAAGACATTGTTCATAAGGCTCGAAAAGCCGAGCAAAAACAGCCCGACGGGGAGCGCGTTCAGCACGATGAGCAAAGGGCTGTGCCAAAAACTGCGCAGTGTTGTGCGCAGCGCGCACGGCTGACACCAAAGACCAAAAAGCGTGATAAATCCCGCAAGAAAAACAAGAGCGAGCAGACTGCACCAGAGCGGGGGTGTAACCCTGCGAAAATAATGTTGCTTCAAAACGGAGCTCTCCTCTCAAAAAACTGTCCCGGCAATCGTAATTTGCACGGGGATGGGGAAGGCGCAAAGCTTATTTGCGGCTGTTTCCTCTATTATATCGCATGGCGTTTCAAAAATCAAGGCGCAGGCGGTCAACGCAAGAAGGGCGCCGCACAAAAAAACGTGCAGCGCCCCTAAGGCTTGGTTTGTTTGTTCAGAAAACTACGACAAGCAGCATTTTAAAGCGCTCTTGGCCGTAAACCGCATGCGGATGATGCGCAGGCATAACGATGCTTTCGCCCTCGTGCAGAATATGGTCAATACCGTCAACGGTAATTTTTCCGACGCCGTCAAGACATATGACAAATGCGTCTCCCCCCGCGGCATGCGTGCTGATCTCCTCCCCTTTATCAAAGGAAAACAGCGTGACGCCAAGGTGCGGGTTTTGCGCAAGCGTTTTGCTCACGACCTGCCCCGCCTGATATTCCACCTGGTCCTTTAGGGTCAACACCTGTGCTTTTTCAATGTTTTTCATCGGTCCGTTCATGTTCTGTTTCGTCCCCTTATTTGTCCTTGCGGAATCAGTTTGCTCAAAGTGTTTTGAGATATGCGCAGATGCCGCGCGCCGCTTTCTTTCCGGCGCCCATCGCCAAAATCACGGTGGCGGCGCCGCTGACGGTGTCTCCGCCCGCGAACACGCCCGCGCGCGAGGTTGCGCCGGTTTCTTCATCGATTTCAATGCCGCCGCGGCGGTTGAAGGAGATGCCGCCCGTTGTGGTGCGGATCAGGGGGTTCGGTTCTGTTCCGACGGCGATGATCACCGCGTCCGTTTCGATTTCAAAGGCGCTGTTTGGCACGGGAACGGGGCTGCGTCTTCCGGAGGCATCCGGCTCGCCCAAAGCCATCTGCTCACAGCGCAGCGCACGCACCCAGCCGTTCTGCGGGTCGCGCGGGTCATCGGCATTTTCATATCCGAGCACGGCAAGCGGCGCCGTTAAAAAGCGGAAGACAATGCCCTCCTCTTTGGCATGGCACACCTCTTCGCGGCGGGCAGGCAGCTCCTCTTCGCCGCGGCGATACACCACGGTGACCTCTTCGGCACCAAGGCGCAGCGCCGTGCGGGCGGCATCCATGGCGACATTGCCGCCGCCGACCACGCAAACGCGCCGCGCATGCAGAATGGGGGTGTGGCTGTCGCTTTGATATGCCTTCATCAGATTGGAGCGCGTGAGAAATTCATTTGCGGAAAACACGCCCTTCAGCGCTTCGCCCGGCACGCCCAAAAAGCGGGGCAGCCCCGCGCCCGTGCCGAGAAAGACGGCGCTGTATCCCATGGCGAACAAATCATCGACCGTATAGGTCTTACCGATAACGGAATTGGTTTCGATCCTGACGCCGAGCGCCTCCAAAGAGGCGATTTCGCGCTTTACGATGTCCTTTGGCAGGCGGAACTGCGGAACGCCGTAAACAAGAACCCCGCCCGCCTGATGCAGTGCTTCAAACACGGTGACGGCATGCCCCGCCTTGGCAAGATCGGCAGCGCAGGAAAGAGAGGCGGGGCCGGAGCCGACCACCGCGACGGAAAAGCCGCTTTGTTTCGGTTTTTTCGGCGGCTGCACGGCGGCAGCTGCATGGCAATCCGCTGCATAGCGCTCCAGCGCGCCGATGGAGACGGGCTCGCCCTTGATGCCGCGCACACAGCGGCTCTCGCACTGGCTCTCCTGCGGGCAAACTCTGCCGCAAACGGCGGGCAGCCCGGAGGAGGCGGAGATTACCGCGTAAGCGCCCTCGGTATCCTCGTTTTTCAGCGCGCGAATAAAGGCGGGAATATTGATATTTACGGGGCATCCTTCCACGCATTTCGGATTTTTGCAGTCCAGGCACCTTGCCGCTTCCTCTGCGGCAAGGGCAGGGGCATATCCGAGTGCAACCTCCTCAAAGCTTGCGCGGCGCTGCGCCGCGTCAAGCGTCGGCATCGGGGTTTTGGTTTGTTTCATGTTTGGCATGATCAGTTCCCCTCCTTTTGCAGAAGGCTGCAGGCGCGCTCGCGCGCGTGCTGTTCAAACGAGCGATACATTGTCCCGCGGGACATTGCTTCGTCAAAATCAACCGCATAGCCGTCAAAATCCGGCCCGTCTACACAGGCAAACCGCGTTTGCCCGCCTACGGTGAGGCGGCAGCCGCCGCACATGCCCGTTCCGTCGATCATAATGGGGTTCATCGAAACGGTGCAGGGCACGCCGAAGGGCTTTGCGCTCTTTACCACGAATTTCATCATGACAAGGGGACCTATGGCAAAAACATGGTCGAATTTCTCTGCTCCGAGCAGCCGCTCCAGCGGCATGCAGACATTGCCCTTTTCGCCGTAGGTTCCGTCGTCGGTCACGGTGATAAGGCGCTCTGAGACAGCGGAAAATTCATCCTGCAAAATGACAAGATCCCTGCTGCGAAAGCCGGTGATCGCCGTCACGGCGCAGCCCTGCGCATGCAGGGCCTTGGCAACGGGCAGCGCAATGGCGCAGCCGACGCCGCCGCCCACGACCAGCGCACGGGAGATGCCCGCAAGAGAGGTTGCCTTTCCGAGCGGGCCAACAAAATCGCACAGCATATCGCCCTGCTCTTTTGCATTCAGCTCCATGGTGGTCTCCCCGACGATCTGGAAAATGATCGTGACTGTGCCTGCAGTCCGGTCATAATCGGCGATGGTGAGCGGGATCCGCTCACTGTCCTCGTTTGGGCGAAGGATGATGAACTGCCCTGCCTGCGCCTTTGCGGCGACGGCCGGTGCGAGAATCGTCATCTTAACGACGGTTTCGTTCAGCGCTTCCTTTCCGATGATTTGAAACATATGTATCACTCCGTTTCCATAAAAATATTGAACTGTTATACATAAAAATATTGAACTGTTATAAAAGAGGGGCAAACCCCTGCGGCAGCGCAAAATCCGCATCGGGATTGCTTGCTGCCGGGCCGACGGCAATTACGCGCATGCCTGCCGCCTTTGCAGCGGCGATGCCCGCATCGGCATCCTCCGCCACCAGGCACAGTGCGGGCGCAAGCCCCAACTTTTCCGCCGCGCACAAAAATACATCGGGCGCGGGCTTGGAGTGCTTGATATCGTTGCCGTCCGCAATGGCGTCAAACAGCTCCGTCATGCCAAGGCGCGTCAGAATCGCCTTTGTGTTTTTGGAGGAAGAGCCGATGGCGGTTTTCAGCCCGTGTGTGCGGCAGAAATCCAGCATGGCAAGGGCACCCGGCAGAATTGCATCGCGTTCAAGGGTGCCGATCAGCTCTTTGTAATAGTTGTTTTTGCGCTCTGCCAGGGCAAGCTTTTCCTCCTCGGTGTATGTGCGGGGAGATTTTTCAAGAATAATTTCAAGGCTCTCCATGCGGGAAACGCCGCGCAGGCGGTCGTTGATCTTGCGGTCAAACGAAATGCCTTCCTCCTGCGCCATGCGGTTCCAGGCAAGAAAATGGCAGTTGTCCGTGGTGACGAGCACCCCGTCCAAATCGAAAATAACGGCTTTTGCCGTGCCGTCGGTCAGCGCCGGGCACAGCTCGGATGCAGTTTGCTTCATAGAATTTTCCTTCTTGCGTTTGCGGTATGGAATGCGGGCGGATACCGCCCGTTTTTTAAAAGCAGCGGCTCGGCCGCTCCTTTTTACAGCTTTCTTTTTTTTCGCAGCGATAGCAGACTTCGTTTTGCAGCGGTTTGCCCGCAAAATACTCTTCTATGTTTGCAAGTGTGGTCTCGGCGATTGCACCGAGAGCGTCCTTTGTTAAAAACGCCTGGTGCGCCGTCAGAATCACATTGGGAAGGGAAAGCAGGCGCGCGATGGTATCGTCCTGTACGATATGCCCGGAAAAATCTTCAAAAAACAGGTCCGACTCCTCTTCGTAAACATCAAGGCATGCGGCGCTGATGATTTTTTGCTTGATGCCGTCAATGAGTGCTTCTGCGTCAATGAGCGCCCCGCGGGAGGTGTTGATCAGAACCGCGCCCTTTTTCATTTGTGCGATGCTCTTGGCATTGACCAGGTGATAGGTGTCCTTGGTCAGAGGGCAATGCAGGGAAAGAATATCGCTTTTTTCAAAAAGCGTTGCAAGGTCGACATAGCAAAGCCCGGCGTCTGCGGCGGGATATGGGTCATAGGCGAGAACATGCATGCCGAACCCGCGGCAGATCTCCGCGAAGGTGCGGCCGATCTTGCCCGTGCCTATGATACCGACGGTTTTGCCGTACAAATCGAAGCCGACAAAGCCGTTCAGCGTGAAATTGAAATCGCGCGTGCGGTTATACGCCTTGTGGATGCGGCGCACGGAGGTGAGCAGCATTGCCATGGCATGCTCCGCAACGGCATGCGGGGAATAAGCGGGCACGCGCACGATATGCACCTTACCGTAGGCGCTTTGAATATCAACATTGTTATAGCCCGCGCAGCGCAGCGCCACAAGGGAAAGCCCCATCTCATGCAGCGCATTGAGCACGGTGCCGTCCACCGTATCATTGACGAAAACAATGACGCAGTCATACCCGCGCGCAAGGGAGACGGTGTCGGCGCCGAGTTTTGTTTCAAAATAGTGAATTTCGATCCCCGCATGAGACGAAAGCGCCGCGGAAAATGCCTCTTTGTCGTAGGGATGGGTGTCGAAAAATGCAGCTTTGATCATGTGCTTGCTCCTTACTGTTTTGGTTTCTCCATGATTTTTCGCCGTATCTCTTCATATTATACCCCGCGCGCTTTGGCTTGTCAACTTATTTTCCGTTGCGCATCGCGCACGCAGCGGTTGCGTTTTCGGCAAAACAGAGCGCCCGGGAGACAAAAACGGCGCGCGATGCGACAAGTGATTTTATGGGAATTAAGGATTGATTTTTTGTCCGGAATAGGCTATAATAAAATAGTATTGTTGTCGGAAGAGGTCGGAGGAATGCGCATGCGGAATCGCAAAGGGAGGCGGCTGCCTTTTTGGCAAAGCGGAATCGTGCTTTTATGCGCCGTGCTGCTTTGCTCCTGCGGGGTGATCACTTTCCCCTCGAACAAGGCGCCGGGCGAGGAAAAAACATCCGAGAGCGAAAGCGAAGCTCCGCAAAAAGAGAAAAGCGCGGCGGAATATCTGGAAGCGCTGCAGCTGCGCCTTGATACCGACACGCCCCTTGTGATCGCGACGACAGACGCTGCGTTTTTGCGCGGCGGGGAGGACGGCGACTGCGATCTTTTGCGCGCGCAGCGATATGCCATGATACAGCAAAAGCTCGGGGTGCAGCTGCTGATTGTGGAATATGATGTGCAGACGCTGTACCAATCCATGTATAATGCCGTTTTATCCGGCTCGGAAAACTATATCTGCGACCTTTTGATGCTGCCGCGCACCGAATACGGATTGTTTGCGGCGGCGGGGCTTTTGGATGATCTGCGCTCGGTGCCTTCGCTTTCTCTGGATGCGCCGTATTTTGATTCCGATCAAAGTGCAACGACCGCCTCCGGCCGCGCAATTTACGGTGCCTACGGCGCGGCGAGCGACCCGCTGGATCGCAGCTATGCCGTATTCTGCAACAACGCGCTTTTGCCGCAGGGGACCGCACTGCCGGATTTTGAGGCGGAGGGATATTCCGCCGAAGAGTTGCTTGCATCGGCGCAGGCGGCGGGGCAGGGCATCTTTGTGCCCGCCGGGCTGTTTTCCCATCAAGGCCTTTGCAAGCTGTTTTTCGGAGAGACAAGCCTTTTAAAAACCGGATATTATCAAAAAATTGAGTATGCGCCGGATTATGATGCATTGCAGGCGCTGAGCGAACGCGTGAACGCTTTGGAAAGCAGCATGCAGCGCGGCAGCCGCGAGGCGTTTTTGCGAGGGGAATGCGCGGTTTATATCGATACGCTTCAGTTTTGCGATACCCTGCGCGACAGCGCGGTCGAGTATTCGCTTTTACCGCTGCCCTGCGGCGGGGCATATACCGAGGCGCCGGTGTTTTGCATTCCGCGGCGGGTGCAAAACGCCGAGAACTCCGGGCAGCTGCTCACGGTCTGCATGGCGGCATTTTCCGGCATGCGTGCGCAATATATCGCCGGGGCGCTGGAATATACGCTGCACAGCGCGGACAGCTATCGCGCGCTGACAAAAATCGTGGAACAGCAATCGCCCAGCGCCTCTTTGAATCTTGTCTCCGGCATTTCTTCGCTTTCCGAGGTTTTGTATCGGCATACGCAATATGCCGTGCAATACGGGCGGGATGTGAAAAGCTTTGCGGCAAAAACGGAAGAGACCGTGCGGGCGGAGCTTGCCGAGGCGTTTGAGGACGCCGCGACCCCGGCGCCCGGGGCATGAGGCTCCGGCTGATAAATAAAAACAATATCGTTAAAAAACAATGTGCTTTCGGCATGGCTCAAAGCATACGGCAGGGAGGAAACGGATATGAAATTGCTGCACACGGCGGATATTCACCTGGACACACCGTTTTCCATGGCGGACCCGGAGCAGGCGGACCGCATGCGCAACGAGTTGCGCGCGGCGTTTGCGTCTTTGACGCTGTACGCACGCACACAGAAGATGGACCTGTGCCTCATTGCGGGCGATTTGTTCAACAACAGTTTTGCAACGCGGGACACGCTCGCATTTCTGCGGCGGGAATTTGAAAGCACGCCGGAATGCCGGTTTGTTATATCTCCCGGCAATCATGATTATTACGGGGAATTTTCCGCTTACGCGCGCGCGGAATTTCCGCAGAATGTGTTTGTGTTCACAAAGCCGGGGCTTTCCTGCTTTTCATTTGACGAAATCGGCACGAATGTCTGGGGGTTCGCCTTTTGCGACAGGCAATATCGCTCGCGCGTTCTGAGCGGGTTTTCTCTGCCGGCGACGAAAAACATGAATTTGTTTCTCGGGCACTGCGATCTGACGCAGGGCGCGTCAATCTATGCGCCCCTGAGCCGCGAGGAGATCGCGCAGAGCGGGTTTGATTATGCGGCGCTGGGACATATCCACAATTCCGCGGGAATCAGCCGCATCGGCAATACTTATTACGGATACAGCGGCTGCCTGCAGGGGCGCGGCTTTGATGAAACGGGCTATAAGGGTGCGCTCGTTGCACAGATGGAAAAGCCGGACGGCGTTCTGCGGTTTTCGGCAAAGCGCGTGCGCTTTGCCCGCCGCCATTTCGAAAAAGAAACGCTGGATATCACCGGGGCGAAAACGCAAAGCGAGCTGGTGCTGCGCATTAAGGCGCTTTTGCGCGAGAAAAAATACGATGCGGATACGGCGCTTTCTCTGACCCTTTGCGGCACGGCAGAGCCGGATTTCTGCCCGAATGAAGAATACATTGCAAAAGAGCTGCCGCCCCTTTTGCGCTTTGAGCTGCACGACGGAACGCATCTCGGAAAAGAGACAAGCGAGCTGCAGAATGACCCGACCATCCGCGGCGCATTTTTCGAAAGCCTGCAGGAATACCTGCAAAGCGAGGATGAGGCGACGCGTGCGCTCGGAGAAGCGGCGCTGCGCCTGGGGCTTGACGCACTGGAAAACACACAGGGACGCTGAGAGAGGAGGCGGATGGCATTGTATATCGAGCAGATCAAAATCGATCGCTTTGCGGGGCTTGCCGCACACGAATACACCTTCGGCCGCGGCGTCAATATTATTGAGGGCGATAACGAAAGCGGAAAATCGACCGTTGCGGCGTTTTTGCGGTTTATGTTTTACGGGTTTCAGAGCCGCAGCGGCGAGCGGGAGCGATATCTTTCCCTCACGCACGGCTGCGCCGCCGGCTCTTTGCGTTTTCAGACGGAGAGCGGCTCCTATCGCATCGACCGCTCCGTATATCCCGCCTCCGATCAGCGCGCGGGGCAGAGCGGTGTCTATCGTGAAAACCTGGCGGTAATCGATCTTGCAACCAATACCCCGCTGCACAATATCACCCAGCCCGGCGAGCACTTTTTCGGGGTGAGCGCCGAGGTATTTTCCTCTTCCGCCTTTGTGGGGCAGCTCGGGCAGGGCAAGCTGTCGGGTGCCTCTTTGCGGCAGGCAATCGAAAATATTCTGTTTTCCGCCGATGCCGATCTGAGCACGCAAAAGGCGCTGAAAAAGCTGGATGAGCAGAGAGTTTACTACCTGCATAAGAACAAAAAAGGCGGAAAGCTGTATACGCTGCAATGCCGCCTGGATGAGGGAACCGCGCGCCTGCAAAGCGCAAAAGCGCTGGGAGAAAAGCTTGCAGGACTTGAGCAGGAAATTGCAAGGCTTGAAAAAAAGCGCGAAGAAAACAAAGCAAAAGCGGAAGAGTGCCGCCGCTTGATTGCGCTGAGCGAGGAATATCAGTCCTTGCAGCAGAGCATGGATATCAGCCGCCTGCGCACTCTGCAGGCGCAGGAAGACGAAAAGGCGCAGACCATTGAGCGGCGGCTGTTTCGCGGCGGTTTTATTCCGGACAGCGCCTATGTGGCGCGGCTGCGGGAGTTGGCGGGCGCTATGGGGTTTGCGCGGCGCGCCAAGGAAGAAGCGGAAAAGCAACTGCGCGAAACCGATTTTTCCGCACAGAGCGAAACACCGCATGAGCAGCAGCTGCAGCGCATGGAGCAATGGGGCGGAGCGGATCGCATTCGTACCGCAGTGCTCTCCCATGCGGCGCGGCGCCGCACCTTTACCCTGCTTGCCGTGGTATTTTTGATGCTTGCTGTGTTTTCCACGGCGCTCACGGCATTTTTATATGTGTTTTCTTCTCCGTATCGGCAGCACTTTGTGCTTGCGAGCGCGCTGATCGCGGCGCTGACGCTGTTCTTTTTTTCGGGCAGAGTGAAGCATGACCGTGTGATCCGTTCGATTTTGAGCGGGCTCGGATGCGAAACGGAGGAAGAGCTGGACGATCTTTTGGAGGAGCACTCCGTGACGGAGGCGAAGCGCCATGTGCATTCCGATAATCGCCGCGCATTGACGGAGCGCATTTCCGCGGAAACGGAGAAGCTGCTCTCTTCCACGACGGAGGCTGCATCGCTTTTGGATCAGCTGCAAAGCACGGATACGCCGCCCATTTCTCCCAAGCTTTTAACCAAGGAGCAGATCGAAACCATTGCCGATCAGCTGGAAAGCGCCCTGTCTTGCGCCGCAAGAGCGCGCGCGGAGGCGGAGAAATACCGCGCTATGGCGGAGAAGAGCCGAGAAAGCGGAGAAAGCCCGGAGCAGCTGCACCGGCATCTGGATACCCTGCGGCAAAGCTTCGGGGAGAGTGACCCGGATACGGAGGACACGGCAAATTTGCGCCGCGAGATCGATTTTTGCCATAAAGCGAACGAATCGCTCGGTGAGCGGATTCTGTCCCTGAAAACAAGCTATGCGGAAAGCAATGCTTCTTTTGAGGACCCGCAGGTCCTTGAGGAAATGCTTGCCGATGCGCGGCGGCAGATGAAGACGGACGGGCAAAAATATGCGGCGATTGAGCTTGCCATGACAAAGCTGACGCAGGCAAGCGAACAGCTGCGCGGTATGATCGCGCCCTCTCTGTCCGAGGCGACGGCAAAGATCGTGGCGCGGCTGACGGACGGCCGCTATCAAAAAATCGGGCTGGACAACGCGCTTGCCATGTCGTATGAAACGGCGGAGAATAAAATTTACGACGCGCTGTATTTCAGCGGCGGGACAAAGGATATCGCCTATATTGCGCTGCGGCTTGCGCTTGTGGATATGCTGTATCAAAAAGATCGCCCGCCGGTGATTTTTGACGAAAGCTTTGCGCAGCTGGATGATGAGCGTCTTGAACGGATGCTGAATCTGCTCTTTGCCATGGGGCAGCAGGGCAGGCAGAGCTTTGTTTTCACCTGCCATCGGCGTGAGCGGGAAAGTGCCGAGCAAATGGGGCTTTGTGCCGTTTTGCATCTGGAGCCGAAACCCTGAGCGCCACGCGGCGGCGCGGACGGAAAATGCGGCGGCAAAAAACGCAAAAAAAGCTTTACAAGGCACATTTTTCTGTGCTATAATCAAAAGAGAAATCAATTAAGCAAGCAGCCGAGGCGCGGCGGAAAAGAGAGAATTTATGGAACAGGTCAGAGTTGGATTTGTAGGTGTGGGCGGCAGAGGCCGTGGGCTGATTATGATGATGCTGGATCATATGCCGATTGCAAAGATTACGGCAATTTGCGACCTGTATCCCGACCGCGTGAAAAACATGCAGAAGCTGGTGCAGGAAAAGCAGGGATATACCCCCTTCGGCACGCAGGAGTATCACGCGCTTTTTGACAGAGACGATGTGGATTGCATCGTTTGCCCCGCCGCTTGGAGCGCGCATACGCAGATCGCGCTGGACTGCATGAACGCCGGCATGCCCGTCGGCATGGAGGTGGGCGGTGCGCATTCTTTGGAGGAATGCTTTGAGCTTGTGCGCACCTATGAGAGAACGAAGAGCCCGATCATGCTGCTGGAAAACTGCTGCTACGGGCAGGAAGAAATGACCATTCTGAATATGATCAAAAAAGGCGTATTCGGAGAGGTTGTGCATTGCGAGGGCGGATATCGGCATGATCTGCGCGACGAGGTCGCCATGGGGCATGCCAACCGCCATTATCGGCTGGATCAATATCTTAACCGCAACGGCGAGCTGTATCCCACACATGAGCTCGGCCCGATCGCAAAATATCTGAATATCAACCGCGGCAACCGCATGCTGATGCTGACCTCCATGGCAAGCAAGAGCGTGGGAATCAATGAATGGATCCGCACCCGCCGCGGCGAAGATTTTGAAAACGCACATACGACCTTTACGCAGGGCGACGTTGTGACCACCTGCATCAAATGTGCGCACGGCGAGACGATCGTGCTTACGCACGACACCTCTTTGCCGCGCCCCTATTCCAGAGGCAATCTGGTAGAGGGCACAAAGGGCATCTGGTCCGAGGAAAAGCATGGCATTTATCTGGACGGCACGGGAGAATCGTATGAATGGGGCGAAACCTATCGCGATATTTCCGAATATTATGAGCAGTATCAGCACCCGCTGTGGAGAGATTTCGACGCGGTGGGCGGGCACGGCGGCATCGATCTTTTGGTGCTGCAGGCGTTCTTTGAGGCGGTACGCGACAAGACACCCATGCCTATCGACGTATATGATATGGCGGCATGGATGAGCATCACGCCTCTTTCCGAGCAGTCCATTGCCATGGGCAGCATGCCCGTCGCCATCCCCGATTTCACCAACGGTCGCTGGTGCCGCCGCGAGCCGTTTGCAAGAGGCAAATATTGCCTGGAGGATGTGTGCGAGGAGTGCTTTGAGAAAAAAGAGCCGAAATCCGAAAAAGAGGAAACCGCAGCGGCAAACTGAGAGCGGCCCCTTCCGAAAAAGACAGTTGCAGAGGTGCTTCATGAAGCAAAAATCGTTTTTTTTGCGCGCGGCGGCATGTGTGCTGCTTTGCGCAGGACTTTGCGGGTGCGCCGCGCAGACAATACCGGGCGACTCCCGCCAAAAGCCTCTTTTGCGCACGGAAAAAGCGATGACGGCAAAGAGCCTTGCGGCGCTTTCAGCCGATGCACATCCGGCGCTTGCGCCGGAAAACAAAAACGACACCTTTGAGCCCGGAAAAATCACGGTGAACAATTCCGACTTTACCCTGAGCGAGGCGCAAAATGCCGAGCTTACGGGCATCATGGGAAAATATCGCCCGTATAAAGCCGGATTTTATGTGCTGGATCTGGCAAGCGGCATGTCCGTTGGCTATGCGGCGGACGAATATTTTATGCCGGCATGCACGATCAAGGCGGGCTATGCGCTTTCCTGGTTTGAGAAGCTGGAGCAAAACCGCATTGACCGCGACAACGGCGTTGCCGAGGATCCGCAGGCACCGCGGCTGTATCTGGATTCCACCTATTTATATACCGGCGCGGATTATCTGGTCGGCGCAGGGCGCATTCAGTATCAGGGCACGGGGCGCACTTATACCATAAAGGAAATTCTCTATCACCTGATCCATGAGAGCGATAATACGGCATATAACATTTTGTACAAAAAATTCGGAAACACCGATTACATCGCGCTTTCCGAACGCCTGGGGCTGCAGCCATTTTTGGGTCAATACGGCATGTGGACGCGCATCCGCCCGCTGGATGAGGGACTGATTTGGCAGGAGATCTGGCGGTATAAGCAAACGCAGTCGCCCGAGGCACAGCTGTTTTGGGAGTATTTGACGACCAATCTTTTCTGCGAAATCAAGGTCGCGGGAATTGAGGCGGACGAAATTGCCCACAAATCCGGATCTGATGAATATGCCTTCAATGAAGCGGGCATCGTGCGGCGCGGCGAGGATGCTTATGTTGTCACGGTGTTTACGAACCGCCCGCTTTCCGTAGTCGGCGAGAGCTATGACGAATGCCATGAGCTCATCGTCTCCCTGGACAATCTGATGCAGGATTTTTATGCAAAAAACAATGAAAATCGAGTGAGTCAAGTAAGTCAAGTAAAGGAGAAAAAACAATGAAGAAGCATGGAAAAAAGATCATTTGTCTTGCGCTTTCCCTTGTGTTTGCGGTATCCGTTCTGTGCGGGTGTCGAAAGGATGCCGACGATGCCGATGAGATCCCGTCCGGAATTATCGTAAATCCGGCAAGCAGTGATTCAGCTTCGCCCTCCCCGGACAGCAAAGCGCCTACCGATTCCTCCTCTTCCTCCGGCAGCGGCGCCGCAACCTCTGAGGTCCCGACCTACGGTACGGAAAGCGACCGCCCCGGGGACGATACCAATGCAAACACCACGACGAAAAAAATCGATGCCTCCGGCTCTTTTAAATCCAACACGGGCAGCAAATATCTCAATGTGCTGACAAAATGGACGGCAAAATCCACGGCGGACGGGGTTTTGTTCACGGCGGATCTGTATCTGACCTCCTGGACGGTGTATTGCGACGGCCGCTCCAACCACCGTATCACCATCGGCGGAAAAACGCAGAACTTCACCTCAGAATATATTGAGGTGCATGACCAATATGCCGAGTCTCATCTTGCAACCGTGACGCAGCTGCTGCCTGCCGGCACGACCGGAACGGATGTCGAGGTTGAATTCTATTACGGCGGCGTTTACGGCGGCGTGGAATACGATTGGATCACCGTATCGCAAACGCTCTCTTTTGTGCAGTGATACAAAAAGGCGCAAAAAAGACGGCTGAAAACAAGCATTATTTCCATTGACACGCGCCGTATGCTGTGGTATACTGTATGTGTCGTTAGAAAGAGACGACAAAACCGAATATTCACCAATATAGGTTCGGATAAATGGCCCGAATGTTTCTACCGCAGCGCCGTATAGATTGCGACTATTGGTTCTCCCGCATAAGGCAGCAAGGCATTTTTGCTTTTCTGCTGCGGTTGAGCTTTTTGTGCAGACGGTGGAAGCATCGTCTGCACTTTTTCGTTTGGAGGACAAAACGGCATGAAAGCATTGGAGCAGAGGATCCTGAAAGAGGGCGTTGTGCTGCCAGGCAATGTGCTTAAGGTCGGCAGCTTCCTCAATGTGCAGATCGACCCCGCCTTTACCGCGCAGATGGGGCAGGAAATCGCAAATGCCTTTGCAGGCGACGGGGTGACCAAGGTGCTCACGATCGAGACCTCCGGTATTCCCCTTGCCTATGCCACGGGATATGCCCTGGGCACCCCGGTGGTATTTGCGAAAAAGAGCCGCACGGCAAACCTCAGCGGCGGCGCGTATACCGCACGGGTGCATTCTTATACGCACAATGAAGATTACGACGCGGTGGTCAGCCGCGAATACTTAAATGAAAACGATCGGATTTTGCTGATCGACGATTTTTTGGCAAACGGAGAGGCGCTGCAGGGGCTGATTGCCATTGTGCGGGCTTCGGGCGCTGCGCTTGCGGGCGCTGCCGTTGCCATTGAAAAGGCGTTCCAGGGCGGGGGCGACAGGCTCCGCGCTGCGGGCGTGCGGGTGGAGAGCCTGGCACGCATCGCCTCCATGACGGACGATTCCCTTCGCTTCGTCCGCTGAACATTGCGCGCAAACCCCTTTTTATAAATCCCAAAAACAAAAGCCGAAAGGCAGGAGGAAAGACAAAATGAAAAAGTTTCTCGCTCTGTTGCTTGCTGTGGTGATGGTGTTCTCCATGGCTGCGCTCGTCGGTTGCGGCAAAGACACGCCCGATGATTCCAAGGACGGCTCCGACAAGGTGTCCGATTCCGCAAAGACCGATGGCAAGAAGGTTAAGATCGGTTTCATTTTCCTGCATGATGAAAATTCCACCTATGACAAGAACTTCCTCGATGCTGCTCAGGCTGCTTGCGAAGCAACCGGCGCAGAGATCGTGATGAAGAAGAATGTCCCCGAGAACAGCGCGGCATATGAAGCTGCCTGCGACCTGGCAGATGCCGGCTGCAGCGCCGTTTTCGCAGACTCCTTCGGTCATGAATCCTTCATGCTCCAGGCTGCAAAAGAATATCCCGATGTGCAGTTCTGCCATGCGACCGGCACCACGGCGCACACCGAAAAGGTTGCAAATTTCCACAATGCATTCGCTTCCATCTATGAGGGCCGCTATCTTGCAGGTATTGCCGCAGGCATGAAGCTCAACGAGATGATCGAGGCAGGCACCATCACCCCCGAGCAGGCCGTGATCGGCTATGTCGGCGCATTCACTTATGCGGAAGTTATCTCCGGCTACACCTCCTTCTTCCTCGGCGTTCGCTCCGTTTGCAAGAGCGCTACGATGAAGGTCAAGTTCACCGGTTCCTGGTATGACGAAGCAAAGGAAAAGGAAGCCGCTACCGCTCTGATTCGGAATGAAAAGTGCGTTCTGATCAGCCAGCATGCCGACTCCATGGGCGCTCCCACCGCTTGCGAAAATGAAAATGTCCCCAATGTTTCCTACAACGGCAGCACCGTTGCCGCTTGTCCCAACACCTTTATCGTTTCCTCCCGTATTGACTGGACACCGTATATGACCTACATGATCAACTGCGTCAAGGAAGGCAAAGCAATCGATACCGATTCCTGCTATGGTTTGAAAGAGGGCGCCGTTGTTCTGACCGAGGTCAATGAAAAGGCAGCCGCAAAGGGCACGCAGGAAGCGATTGACGCAGCTATGAAGAAGCTGGAAGACGGCTCCGTTAAGGTATTTGATATCGACACCTTTACCGTGGGCGGAGAGAAGCTGACCTCCTACATGGCTGACGTTGATACCGATGCGGAATATACGCCCGACACAGAAGCAATTTCCGACGGGTATTTCCATGAGTCCGAATACCGCAGCGCTCCCTATTTTGCAGTGGAGATCGACGGTATCACGCTGCTCGACCGCAACTACGGCAGCAACTGATTGAGAAACAAAGATGCAGTATGGGGCTGCCGCACCTCGCGGCAACCCCATGCCCTTTTTCCATTGAAAGGCGTTCTTCGAAAAATCAACGGCATAAATGAGGCGACAGGCAAAAAAACGATTTGCGCCGTTGCTTTCCCAAAGAACAAAAAACGAATGATGCAGAACGGAGAAAACGCATGGAACTGCAGACGGAAAAAATTCCTGCAATTGAACTGCGCGGCATTACAAAGACCTTCGGTAAGGTTATTGCAAACCGCAATGTAAGTCTTGTCGCATATCGCGGCGAAATTCTCTCGATTTTGGGCGAAAACGGAAGCGGAAAAACAACTCTGATGAATATGATCGCCGGGATTTATTATCCGGACAGCGGTCAGATCTTTATCGACGGCAAGGAGGCGGTGATCCGCTCTCCCAAGGATGCCTTTTCCTACGGCATCGGCATGATCCATCAGCATTTCAAGCTGGTGGACGTATTTTCCGCAGCGGAAAACATCGTGCTGGGGCTGAAGGATGACGGCCGCCTTGATCTCAAAAGTGCTGCGCAGAGAGTCGCTGCAATCAGCGAGCGATACGGCTTTGAGCTTGCACCGAATAAAAAAATCTATGAAATGTCCGTTTCGGAAAAGCAGACGGTGGAGATTATCAAGGTTCTTTACCGTGGCGCGGATATTCTGATTCTGGACGAGCCGACGGCGGTGCTCACTCCGCAGGAAACACAAAAACTCTTCCGTGTGCTGCGCCGCATGCGCGACGACGGGAAAACCATTATCATCATCACACACAAGCTGCATGAGGTGATGAGCCTTTCCGACCGCGTGAGCGTGCTGCGCCGCGGTGAATATATCGGCACGGTCAACACAGCCGATACCACTGAGGGAGATCTCACCGAAATGATGGTGGGAAAGAAAGTGGATCTGAACATTGAACGCACCGCGGTGCAGAATACGACGGATCGCCTTGTGGTAAAGCATCTTGGCTGTATCAGCCGCGAGGGCATCAGGCTGCTGGATGATGTTTCCTTTACGGCACGCAGCGGCGAGATTCTCGGCATTGCAGGCATTGCGGGCAGCGGTCAGCGTGAGCTTCTGGAGGCGATTGCGGGGCTTGCGCAGGTCCATGACGGCGAAATTCTGTATTTGGATCCGACCAGCGGCAAGACCGAGAACCTGCGCGACAAAACGCCGCTGCAGATTCGCGAGCTCGGCGTGCGCCTTTCCTTTGTGCCGGAGGATCGCCTTGGCATGGGGCTTGTCGGCAATATGGATATCACGGATAATATGATGCTGCGCAGCTATCGGCGCGGCAGAGGCGGCTTTTTGCGCCGCCGTCCGCCTAAGGATCTTGCGCAGAAGATCATAAAAGAGCTGGAGGTCGTAACGCCGAGTGTTGCAACGCCGGTGCGGCGCCTTTCAGGCGGCAATGTGCAAAAGGTGCTTGTCGGGCGGGAAATTGCCGCGGCGCCGACGGTGCTTATGGCTGCCTACCCCGTGCGCGGGCTGGACATCAACTCCTCTTATATGATCTATAATTTACTCAATGCGCAAAAGCAGCGGGGCGTCGCCGTGATTTTTGTCGGCGAGGATCTTGATGTTTTGCTGGAGCTTTGCGACAGAATCCTTGTGATCGGCTCGGGCAGAGTAACGGGACTTGTGGACGGCGCACGGGCGACGAAGGAGGAAATCGGAAAAATGATGACGGCAGGCAGGCGTCCTGCCGCACCGCAAACGGAAGGGGGCGCGGCACAATGACGGAACAAAAGACAAAGCAACCGGTAAAAAAGCAGCATGAGCCGCTTTTGCATATTGTCAAGCGGTCTGCCATTCCGTTTTGGCATGCATGGCTGATTCGCATTTTGGCGGTTGTCGCCGCGCTGATTTTCGGCGGACTTGTCACGCTTTTGCTCACGGGGGAGAACCCGCTTGCGGTATATGCAACGATGATCGAGGGGTCGTTCGGCACACCGCGCCGCATCTGGACGCTGCTTCAGGGCACTGCGGTGCTGCTTTGCATTGCGCTTGCGGTGACCCCTGCATTCAAGATGCGCTTTTGGAACACGGGGGCTGAGGGGCAGGTGCTTATTGCCGGTATGGCAGGCGCTGCCTGCATGCTGAAGCTTGCGGATAAAATTCCCGCGTGGGCGGTGCTTGCGGTATCGATCGCTGCGGCGGTCGCGGCAGGGGCTGTGTGGGCGTTGATTCCTGCGCTGTTCAAGGCGCGCTTCGGTACAAACGAAACGCTGTTTACGCTGATGATGAACTATATCGCCATTCAGCTTGTTTCTTATTTTTCGATTCTTTGGGCGGTGCCCAAGGGCTCGGGACAGATCGGCATGATCAACGCAACGACAAAAATCGGTTGGCTGCCGCAAATCGGCAACAAATATCTGCTGAGCATCCTCATTGCCGCAGTGCTGACGCTTGCCATGTTTATTTATCTGAAATATTCCAAGCACGGCTATGAGATTTCCGTGGTCGGTGAGAGCGAAAATACCGCACGTTATATCGGCATCAATGTCAAAAAGGTAGTGATCCGCACCATGCTGCTCTCCGGCGCGGTCTGCGGGCTTGCCGGGGCGCTGCTGGTCCTCGGAATCGACCATACCGTTTCTACGCATACCGTCGGAGGACAGGGATTTACGGCAATTTTGGTTTCCTGGCTCGGCAAATTCAATCCGTTTTATATGATCCTGACCTCGTTTTTGATCATCTTTTTGCAAAAGGGCGCAGGAGAGATCAGCTCCAAATTCTCACTCAACGATTCCTTCTCGGAGATCATCACCGGTATTATTATTTTCTTTATCATCGGGTGTGAATTCTTCATCAATTATCGCATTGTGCTTCGCGCAAAGGCAAAGCCGATGCTCGGAACCGGGCAAAGCAGGGCAAAGGGGGGACAGGCATGATTGCAGCAATCATTCATCGCGCCGTGATGCAGGGCATTCCGCTGCTTTACGGTTCAACGGGCGAAATCCTGACGGAAAAAAGCGGGCATCTGAACCTCGGAATTCCGGGGATCATGTATGTCGGCGGGATCAGCGGCGTGATCGGCGCGTTTCTGTATGAAAATGCATATGTCGGGCATACACAGGATATGTCACCCGTGCTCGGCATTCTGATTCCGCTTTTATGCTGCCTGCTCGGAGCAACGCTCATGGGGCTTCTTTATTGTTTTCTCACCGTTACGCTGCGCGCCAATCAGAATGTGACCGGTCTTGCCATGACGACCTTCGGCGTGGGATTCGGAAACTTTTTCGGCGGCTCTCTGATTAAGCTTACCGGCAGCGATCTGCCCTCTGTTTCTCTGAACCGCACCTCTTCGTTTTTTGCAGCCAAGCTGCCTTTTGCCGATCAGTGCGGGTGGTTCGGAGAGGTGTTTCTCTCCTACGGCTTTTTGGCATATCTTGCAATTATCATTGCTCTTGTCTCGGGGCATGTGCTCTCGCATACGCGCGTGGGGCTGCATTTGCGCGCCGTGGGCGAAAACCCGGCGACGGCGGATGCCGCGGGGGTGAATGTCAATCGCTATAAATATGCCGCAACCTGTATCGGCAGCGCCATCGCGGGGCTCGGCGGGCTGTATTATGTGATGGATTATGCCAACGGTATCTGGTCAAACGATGCCTTCGGCGACCGCGGCTGGCTTGCCATTGCCCTTGTTATTTTTGCGGTATGGCGTCCGCGGTTTGCCATTGTCGGCTCGATTTTGTTCGGCGGGCTGTATATCGTCAACAACTATATCACGGGCCTTGGCGTTGCCGCGCAGGAGCTGTTTAAAATGGCGCCGTATCTGGTTACGATTCTGGTTCTCATCGTGATCTCCATGATGGGCAAAAAAGAGAATCAACCACCAGCGCACCTGGGGCAAAATTACTTCAGAGAAGACCGATAAAGCCGAAGCTTCCGATGCCTGCGGGCATCGGAAGCTTTTTGTGCAGCAATTATTTCCTGCGGCAAACAGCTGTAAAAATTGCACAAAAATCTTGACGAAGTGTCAGGGACTGTGGTATATTTATTGTAGAAGACTATTCGCAATTTTGATCAGAGAGGTACATGCATGAAAAGAAAATGGTTTCCCATGCTGATTGCGCTCTTGCTGGCTGTTTTGACGATTGTCGGCAGTGCTGCGGAGCTGCCCTTTACCGATGTCAAGGCAGATGCGTGGTATTATGAGGCAGTGCAATATGTGTATGAGAAAGAGCTTTTTGCCGGCGTAACAACGACGACATTTGAGCCGGATGCGCCGATGACAAGAGCAATGCTTGTCAGCGTGCTGTGGCGGCTGGAGGGTCGTCCCGAAGCATCCGGCGTTAACCCGTTCTCCGATGTGCAGGACGGAAAATGGTATACAAGCGGCGTTCTTTGGGCAGCGTCCAAGGAGATTGTCAGCGGGTTCCCCAACGGGACCTTTGCGCCCGATGACAGCATCACCCGCGAGCAGATGGCATCCCTGATAATGCGCTATGCAACATACAAGGGCATTGAGCTTGTACAGGGCGCATCTCTTGATTCCTTCGTCGATGCGGACAAGGTGCAGGGCTGGTCCAAAGAGGCGGTTGCCTGGGCGGTTGCCGCCGGTATCATTTCCGGCAACAAGCAGGGCGATGTTTACACGCTTGCACCGCAGGCAAGTGCGACCCGCGCGCAGGTTGCCTCCATTCTGATGCGTTTTATTGAAAATGTGCTGCAGCCGGATCAACCGGTCGACCCCGATTTGCCGCATGAGCATGTGGTTGTGATTGATGCGGCGGTTGCGCCCGGTTGTACCGAAGACGGGCTGACCGAGGGGGAGCATTGCTCCGTATGCGGCAAGATTCTCAAGGCGCAGGAAACCGTTCCGGCGCTCGGGCATGATGCGGTCACGGATGCTGCCGTGGAGCCAACCTGCACCAAGACGGGGCTTTCTGCCGGCGAGCACTGCGCGCGCTGCAATACGGTTCTGAAGCCGCAGCAGCTGATTCCCGCGCTCGGACATGACATTGTCGTTGATGTCGAAGCGAAGACTGCGACCTGTACCGAAGCGGGCACAACCAGGGGCGAGCACTGTACAAGATGCGATTATAAGGTAGAATCCACTGCGATTCCTGCGCTTGGACATGACATTGTTGCCGATGCCGCGGTTGCACCTACTTGCACCGAGGACGGGGTAACCGCAGGCGAACATTGCACAAGATGCGATTACCGCGTGGAGCAGACGAAAGTGCCCGCGCTTGGGCATGATGCGGTCACGGATGCTGCCGTGGAGCCGACCTGCACCAGGACAGGACTTACCGCCGGCGAGCACTGCGCGCGCTGCAATACGGTTCTGAAGCCGCAGCAGCTGATCCCCGCGCTTGGGCATGATATTGTTGTTGACATTGAAGCCAAAGAAGCGACCTGCACCGAGGCAGGCGCCACCGAGGGCACGCATTGCACAAGATGCGATTATAAGGTAGAATCTACCGTGATCGATCCGCTCGGACATGACATTGTTGTCGATGTCGAAGCCAGGGATGCTACCTGTACCGAGCCGGGTGCCACCAAGGGTGAGCATTGCACAAGATGCGATTATAAGGTGGAATCCACCGTGATCGATCCGCTCGGGCATGCATGGGGCGAATGGACCGCCGTGGATGCAACCACGGAAAAGCGCACCTGTTCCCGCTGCGGTGAGACGGAAACCCGCACGGTCGGCGAACAGGAGCTCAGTCCCTATGTGCGCATCGTTTCCAATGCCGAAAAGTTTATGCAGAATGCCTCCGTCGCGGCAAACGATGTGAAAAAGCTCAGCGCAAAGCTTGCCCGCAATGAGGGCGAGGGCATGCAGTTCTTGCTGCAGTTTGACAAAGCGCAGACGGGCGTCTGGTTTGAAATTTCCGCTCTGACCGACGGGCAGGGCCACACCCTGACCGATGTGGAATGCTATCGCCAGCATTATATTGAGCACAAATATACCTATTCCGGTCCGTGGCACGGCTCTACGGCAACGTCGCTCGGCATATTCCCGCTCGGAATGTACCCCATGGGTCTTGTGCCGATCGACTATGAAGAAAAGACCTGCGACAACTGGTATGAAGATAACCGCAAGAGCGATATTGCCGCAGGCAATCTCCAGGGCTATTGGATCACGGTATATTCCGATCTCAATCAGGCTGCCGGCACCTATACCGGAACGGTCACCGTTCATTACGACGGCGGCGCGGATATCAAAATTCCCGTTGAGGTCGAGGTGTGGGATATTACTCTGCCGCGCGAAAGGGCAGTGCGCAGCGCATTTCGCTATCTCAATGAAACAAAGGAAGAGCCGGTTCGCAATCCTAACGGTCAAATTACCGGGACGCGACCCGCCGCAAGCCGTGCAAATGATACGGTTGCAACCTATTATCCGGGAACGTTTGGAGTCAGACAAACAGACGCGCAGCTGCTGCAGCTGAATATTGATTATTACAATTTCGGGCAGAAATATCGTGTAACGGTGTTTGACCCGCCGACGGATCAGCAGATTTACGGAGGTCTTTGCTCAGACGAAGCCATTGCAAAATGGGTCAGCGATATCAAAGAATATGTGGAGCGCCCCGAGACGACCTGCTTCCAGGTGCGTTGGTTCGGCGACGGCCAGGGCGGCGCAAGCGAATGGGATGTAAAGCTTGCCGATGCTCTGAAAGCCGCGGGGCTTGATTCCAAGGCGGTTTACTACGCGCTGGACGAGCAGACCGGGTATAACCCAAAGGATGCGCAGGAGATTTTAGTGCGCAAGCAGCTTATGCCAAACGCCATCACGCTTTCCACAACGGCATTGGAAGGGGAATACCTCAAGGCGATCAACTGCTATTGCCCGAAGTGGGGCGCGTTTGAAGAACCGAGCTCTCAATGGGGACAACAGGTCGGCAGCGAAGCATGGATCCGCGATAAGCTTGCAAACGGCTATCAGGTATGGTGGTACGGCGCGCTCGACCCGAACCCGCCGGCAGCAACCTATATGCTGGTCGACTGGCTTATGTCCGCCCGTATGATCCACTGGATGCAGCGCGATTTCGGCGTGCAGGGCGACTGGTACTTCCAGATGTCCATGTGGTATACCGACGGCGACGATTACAAGGGACGTTATAAAGACCCCTGGACCGACCCCTATACCTATTACCGCGGCGGCAGAGGACTTTATGCGGGCGACGGGCAGATCGTTCTGCCGGGTTATGTCAGAGCTGCGTACAGAAATCCTGATGAAGAGTCCGACAATAATCCGAATGTGATTTTCAGAGAAGACGGAAAATATAAGAAGCTTCTTTCAGCCGACGGCTATGTGAATAAGAATATCCCCGTTGCAACGCTGACGCTGGAAACCATTCGCGACGGCTTTGAGGATATTGAATATCTGGCAATGGCGGAAAAGAAGATCGAGACTGCGCTGAATGCGCTCGGCATCACGGAATATTCCGTGGATTCGCTGATGGATACCTACTATAAGCAGCTCTACAAGGAGGGCAAAAACCGCGATCTGACCTCTCTGTATGATCACGAGAACCCCGAGCTGATGGAACAGATGCGTCGCATTCTGGCGCAGGATATCATGCGCGATGATTGCGCGACCATCGTTGCGGTCGAGGTGACAAACGACACCACCCGCACCATCCGCATCTTTACCGATGCGCAAAAAGAGGTCACCGTTGACGGCGTGGCGCTCAGCGGAAAAGCATATGCAAACGGCTATGTTTATGAGCTTGCCGTTGCGAAGGGCAGCGAGAAGATCGTGACCAAGCAGATCAAGGTCGGCTCCGAGACCTTTGAGCGGATTCTCAACTATGATAACTTCGACCAATACAAGTGGCCGGGTGTCTGACAAAACAAAAGAAGGGCGGCGCTCCGAGCAATCGGGGCGCTGCCTCTTTCTGTCTTTTTGTGTGTTTTACAGCTGTGCGCGGGCGCGGCTTATAAATCGTCCGCGTCCTGCTGTGGGATTTGGGGTGGCTCGCCGCGGTTGGTCGCCGCGGTGTTGCCCGTCCAGCTGCCAAGAGGATCCACCTGAAATTCCGAATCGCGCCAGCCCTGTACCACGGCGCGCGCCCCCGGCTGACGAATGGAGGAAGGGTCATAATTTTTTGATTTTTTGCGTTTTTTCAAAGATTCCATAGCGTTTTTCCCGCTTTCCTGTAATTTTTTCATAGTATGCGCAAAGCGGGGGAGAATGATACAAAGAAGCGGCAGAAAAATACGGCGCACCCGACGGAAAACAGCATCACGAGCAGCGCGGCGGGCAGGGCATAGCGGCTTTTTTTCACACCGACGGCACCGAAATACACCGCAATGACATAAAAAACGGTTTCGGAGGAGCCGAGAATTACGCTTGCCAAAATCCCGTCCGGGCTGTCCGGTCCGACGGCGGAAAAAATTTCGGACAGCTGCGCGGTGGAGGCGCTGCCCGAAACGGGGCGCAGAAACAGCAGCGGCAAAATGTGCACGGAGAGACCGAGGCGCGCAAGCAACGGCGCGAAAAGACGGGCGAGCGGCTCTAAAATACCGCAGCCTTGCAAAAGCGAGACGGTTGTAACGAGCAGGAGCAGCGTCGGCAAAAGATGCGCGCTTTCCCGCAGCCCCTGCTCCGCCCCGCACAAAAACGCATCAAAGCTGCCGCGGCGGAGCAAAAACAATGCCCCGATGCCGAGAAACAAAACCGGCAGCGCGGCGGCACCGACTGTTTCAAATACGGCCTGCATGCCTCAGCGCCTCCTTGCGGGCACCGCAGCTTTTTCGCTGCGTGCAGGATGCGGTTTTCCCGGGCTGCGGGAAAGGCGGGCAAGCAGGCGGCACAGGAAAACGGCAAAGATGCAGCCAATCGCCGAGCAGAGCCAAACCGGGGCAAGAATCAAAAACGGGTCGGCGGAGCCGGCGGCGCGGCGCAAAGAGAGCAGATTTGTGGGCAAAAGGCTGAAAGCCGTGGTATTGAGCACGGCAAAAAGAATCATATCGTCGCTTGCCCATCCGCGCGCCTCCGGCGCCGCCATTGCGCGCATGGCGGCAATGCCAAGGGGGGTCGCCGCGTTTCCGAGGCCGATCAAATTGGCGCAGAAGGAGGCGCAGAGAGCTTCTGACGCTCGGGGATTTTTGCGGCATTTCGGAAACAAAAACGAAAAAAGCGGACGGAAGACGCGGCACAGCAGCTTTAAAACCCCGGCGCGCTGCGCCGCCTCCAGGATGCCACCCCAAAAGCACATGGCGCCGCCGAGGGTAATTGCAAGCTGCACGGCGCGGGCAATGCCGTCCAGCAGCGCCGCGGAAAAAGCCGCCGTGCTCCCGCTGCAAAGGGCATACAGCGCGCAAACGCCGCACAGTGCGCCGCAAATTCTGTCGATCAAAAAAACACAACCTTCCCATATTGACATTTTCGGTACTTTGTGGTAACCTTATGTTAGTGTCGGAGAAATTCGACAAATATGCACATGAAAGGACACTTTATTATGAAATCAACAGGAATTGTAAGACGCATTGATGAGCTGGGAAGATTTGTTCTTCCGATTGAAATCAGAGAGAATCTGGACATCGGGCCGAAGGACCCGCTCGAAATCTATGTTGAGGGCAGCCGCATCATTCTCAAGAAGTTCCAGCCCTGCTGCATCTTCTGCGGCGAAGCGGACAATGTGATTCTGTACCGTGACAAGCTTGTTTGCGCGCAGTGCAGAAAAGATCTCAGCGAAAAGAATCTCTGAGGACAACGTATCTTATGCAGCAGATCGATCAAAAAGACACAGTGACGGCAGAGCGGTCGCGGCATCTGCGGACTGGATGGCAAGACCGGCTCCTTGCTTGTTTTGTATTCGTTCTTTTTTTGCTGCAGCGGACATGGTTTGCGGATATTACCGCACTGCATACGGGGGCTGATCTGTTGCTCGGCCCCCTTTGTTGGCTTGCATGCCGGCGGGGACTCCTCCCCACCGGCATTTATGCCCTTTGCGCGGGGACGCTGGTCGGGCTCAGCGGCGGCAGCCGTATTGTGCTTGAGCCGCTTCTTTATCTTTGCCTCGGGCTTTGCTTGTCGTGGCTTTCCGCGCGGCTGTATCGCCGCACATTTTTTTCCTATGCCTTGCTGCTTGCCTTTAGTTGTGCGGCGCGTGCGCTCGCAGAGCTTTGCGCGGCGCTTATTGTATGGCAGCAGGCGCCAAGTGCATCCGTGCTTTTGCTCGGAACGCTGCTGCGGTTTGCGCTTTGCTTTTTCGGCGGCGCGGCGGAATATCCGATTTTGCGGCTGTTTGCAAAAAGCGGGGAGCCTTTTGCCGGGCGCGGAGAAAACGCGGCACTTGAATCAAAGGATTAACGGTATTTATGAAACAAAGAGAGTATCCTACTTGTATTGTAACAAATCGGGCTGCGGGCGGGCTGCACGCAGGGCACCCTTGGCTGTATGAAAGCGACTTGAGGCAGGCGCCCCGCGGTGCGCAGGCGGGCGATATCGTTGATGTGCTCAGCCCGCGCGGCAAATATCTCGGCAGCGGCTTTTTCAGCCCCGCTTCCAAAATCCGTATTCGGGTGTTTTCGCAAAATGCCAACGATACCTTCGATGCGGCGTTTTGGCAGCGGCGTGTGCGCTATGCACTTGCCTATCGCAAAGCTGTGCTGCATTGCCCTGCGGATTTTTCCGCCTGCCGCCTGATTTTCGGGGAAGCGGATCAGTTTCCGGGGCTCACGGTGGATCGCTTTTGCGATGTGCTTGTCGCACAGGTCTCAAGCGTCGGAATGGAGCGGTATAAGGATTGCATTTTCTCGGCGCTGGTGCAGCAGCTGCGCGCACAGGGAGAAGAGATTCACCATCTCTATGAGCGCAACGATGCCGCCGTGCGGCGCGCGGAGGGCCTGGAGCAGCGCTGCGGATTTTGGTGCGGAGAAGGGCTGACAAACGGCAACGGAATTGTCGGGATTGAAGAAAACGGCATCCGTTATACGGTGGATTATATCATCGGGCAGAAAACGGGCTTTTTTCTGGATCAGAAATACAATCGCGCTGCCGTGGCGCATCTTGCGCGGGGACGGCGTGTGCTGGACTGCTTTACCCATACGGGTGCCTTTGCGCTCAACGCCGTGCGCGGCGGGGCGGAGCATGTGACAGCCGTTGATATTTCCGCGGACGCAATGGAGCAAACGCGGCACAATGCGGCGCTCAACGGCATGACGGAACAGATGGAGTTTGTTACCGCGGACGTGTTTGCCTACTTGGAGCAGCTGCAAACGCAAGCCAAAAAGGGCGCGTACGATTTTATTATCCTGGACCCGCCGGCATTTACCAAGAGCCAGAGCACGGTAGAGAGCGCTTTTCGCGGCTATTTGCAGATCAATACGGCGGCAATGCGCCTTGTGCAGCGCGGCGGACTTTTGGCAAGCTGCTCCTGCTCGCATTTTATGACGCAGGAAAATTTTGAGCAGATGCTGCGGGAGGCGGCGTATGATGCCGGGGTGCATCTGCGCCTCATTGAGCAGCGCGCGCAGGCACCTGACCACCCGATTCTGTTCGGCGTGCCGCAGACGGAATACCTGAAATTTTACTTGTTTCAGGTGGTCTGAGGGGAAAAACAGGCAAAAAATCGCCCCGACCGGGGCGATTTTTTCGAAAAATACGGAGAAATTACAGCGCGATCTGTTCCTCATCGCGATGGCAGAGCGGACTGGTTCCGTCCTTATAGGCTTGCAGCTCTTTCTGATAAGCATCGATCACGGCGCGCTCCATGGTGCTTCGGAATTCGGCATTGATCGGATGAACGATATCACGATAGGTGCCGTCCGGATTTTTGCGGCTGGGCATAACGATAAAATATTTGTCCTTTGCATAGATTACTTTGATGTCATGCACGGCAAATTGATGATCCAGCGTGACCGATACAACCGCCTTCATGGGACCTTCGTCAAATAATTTTCTGATTTTGATGTCTGTAATAATCATGTTCTGTTCCCCCGTAAGATGAAGTGTCGTGGATTGAGTGAGCGCGATATGTACTCTGCTCTTTCCTTTATTATACAGGTTATTTGTGAAAAACATGAAACACATTTGAAATTATTTTATTAACACTTTGTCCCGAATATGTCAGAAAAATGAGCAAAAAGAAAACGCAAGCCGCTTTTTCTGTCAGGGGTGGCAAAATGCGGTTGCAAAGGAGAAGGCCAATGGAATATTCAAAGCGCGAAAACAATGTGCTGCAGGGAATTTCCCCCGAAAAAAACCGCCTTTATTTTCTCGGCATCGGCGGGGTATCCATGAGCGCTTTGGCAGATCTTGCCGCGCGGCGCGGCTACACCGTCGCCGGGTCGGACCGCACGGACAGCGCGCACTGCGAGCGCCTGCGCCAAAGAGGTATCACGGTGGATATCGGGCACGATGCAAAAAAGATCGGGCAGCAGGATGTGATTATATATAATGCGGCGATCGCTGCGGATAATCCGCAGTTTTTGCGCGCAAAGGAGCTTGGGCTGCGCATGATCTACCGCACGGATTTTCTGGCGGCGCTGATGAGCGGGCATAAAAATGCCGTCGGCATTGCGGGGATGCACGGAAAATCCACCACAAGCGCAATGCTTTCCCATTTGTTTTTGGATGCAGGGCGAGACCCGAGCATTCTGATCGGCGCAGAGCTTGCGCAAATTCACGGCGCCTATCATTTGGGGCAGGGCGATGATTTTATCTTTGAAGCATGCGAATACAGAGATTCGTTTTTGTCCTTGCAGCCGAGCATTGCCGTTGTTTTGAATGCGGAGATGGATCACCCCGATTATTTTCACGATATAGACCAGGTCTGCGCCTCCTTCCATCGCTATTTGAACCTGCCGGGGCGGGAGGGATATGCCGTGGTAAATGCGGATTGCGAAAATACCATGCGCGCGGCGCAGGGAATTGTGCCGCACCTTGTGAGCTTCGGCATCGAGCAGGCGGCGGATTTCAGAGCGGTTGCAATCGGGGAGCAGGGGGGCTTCCCTTCTTTTACGGTGCTGCGCTGCGGGCAGGAATGGTGCCGCGTGCAGCTGCGCGTCGGCGGGCATCATAATATTTACAATGCGCTTGCCTGCTGCGTCTGCGCGGATCTGTGCGGCATTGAAAAGGAAGCGGTGCGGTCGGGCCTTGAAAGCTTTACCGGGGCGCATCGCCGCATGGAATATAAGGGGCGCTTCCCGGGCAGGGATGTTGCGGTATACGATGATTTCGGTCATCATCCGACAGAGGTGCTTTCCACGCTGCGCGGTGCGCGTGCACTGTGCCGCGGGCGGCTCTTCTGCGTGTTTCAGCCGCACACCTACAGCCGGACCAAAGCGCTGTTTGATGATTTTACAAAGGCGTTTGCTCCGGCGGATGAGACATTTTTTGTCGATATTTACGCAGCGCGGGAGCCGTTTGATGCAAGCGTCAGTTCCGCGCAGCTTGCCGCCGCCACGCCGCATGCCCGCTATTTTTCGGACTATGCGGTGCTCACGGAGGCGCTCGGGCAGGAGCTTATGGACGGGGATATGCTTGTGATCATGGGCGCGGGCGATATTGAAGCGTATGCAAAGCGCTTTGAAGACCATGCATAAAATAATGCAGCCGCTCGGGCGCGCCGTTGCACCGGGCGAGCGCGTCGCCATGCTGGATATTCTGCGCGGGATATCCGTCTTTCTCATGGTGATTCACCATTTTCTGTACGATCTGGTTGTATTTTGCTCGGCGCCCGTATGGCTGTTCAAAAACCCCGTGTTCCAAGAGCTGCATTATTTTTTTGCCGGGCTGTTTGTTTTGCTTTCTGGAATTGCCTGCCGCTTTTCGCATTCCAATCTTTTGCGCGGGGCGAAGCTGCTTGGCATTGCGCTTGCGCTGAGCGCGGTCACGATTTTGATCGATATGCCTATTTTGTTCGGAGTGCTTCATCTGCTTTCCGTCTGTATGCTGCTTTATGGCTTTTTCGGAAAGAGGCTGGAGGCGCTGCCGCGCTTTGTCGAGCCGATTTTGTATGCGCTGCTCTTTGGAGGAAGTTTGCTTTTATGCCGGACGGCAAATCCCGTGCCGTTCCCGTTTTTGTTTCCGCTTGGGTTTGTGCCCTCCGGCTTTTACTCCGCGGATTATTTTCCGCTTTTTCCATGGATGTTTGTTTTTTTCCTCGGTGCCTGGCTCGGCGGCTTCATTCGTGCGGGGGCGTTTCCCGCCCTGTTTTATCGGGCAAAGCCGCATTTCTTTGCATTTTTGGGCAGGCATGCACTCATTGTCTATCTTGTGCATCAGCCGGTTTTGTTTTGTCTTGCAAAGGCACTGGCCTCATTTGTTTCCTTCTGAGGCAAAAATATTTTGGGAAAACGGCGTTGTTTTTGCTGAAAAATGCAAAAAAAGATTGACGGGAGACCGTTTGAATGGTACAATAAAACCATCGGTAAATAAGCTTTATAGTATGAGGGAGGAACGGAAGAATGGACGAAAACAGAAACGAAGCGATGCAACAGCCGATCGAAGCGGTGCCTGTTGCTCCTGCGGGGAACCCAATGGCAAAAACCGCGCTGATTTTATCGATCATCGCAGCTGCCCTTTGCGAATGGCCGGTTGCAAGTATTGCGGCAATCGTGCTTGCAGCGCTTGCATTGCCGCGGGCAAACAAGGCAATGGCTTGCGCCAACGCGGGCGGCGGAAAAAAGCCCATGGCAATTGTTGCAAAGGTGCTTTCCATTGTGGCGCTTGTGCTGGCGATTGTCTTCACGGTGATCTACGCCATCAGCTTCATCGCGGGCATCATCGGCGGGCTTGTGGCTGCGGAGTATCCCGCATATTTCAACAGTTTTTCTTACATGCTTTGAGAAGATTCTCTGCGGCAGGGCTGCCGCAAATCGCATAACAAAATACTGCCACCGGGCAGGAAATGCAAAAAAAGCATTCGTGCGCGCATCGTTAGGTCTTTGAAGATGCGTGGACGGGTGCTTTCTTTTTTCGGAGGAACGATGCAAAAGAAACAACACGGCGTTTATTTCATTCCACAGTATTTCAATACGGCAAATTTGTTCACGAGCACACTTTCTGAGGAAATAAGCTTTATTGCCGCAATCCTCCCCGGCAGCACAGCTCACTGTTTGCGCCCCGGCATGCCGCAAATAATATTGTGCTGCCGGTTCTTCGGACGTGGCAAGCGCGGCGCAGTCGAAGTATCTTTCTGTGTTTGTTTGCGTTGCGACCTTTTTGTGCAATGATATTTACGGGGATATATCAGTCGGGAGAAAATGTGCCGCAGGCAGCTCTCGGAGGCGCTTTGCCAAAAGGCAAATGCTGCATGGCGGGTATTTTTGCAATACACCCGCCTCTCCGAAGGCCGCGGCAAGAAGACGGGCACTGCTTTTGCAGTGCCCGTTTGTAAGCTTTCAGGAAAAATACGCTGCCAGCGTGTTTGGCGCTCAGCGGTAGGGGCGCAACTCGGAGATGATAACGTCTTCGTTCAGCTCCACATATTCCACGCCCTCCAGCACAAAGCTCTGCCCCTGTAGCTGCAGTTCCTTGACGGCGAGCTTGTCATAGGAGAACAAAAGATCGGCATGGCTTGCGAAATTTTCCGCCGTGATATCCGAATAGAAATAGCCGCTGAGCGTGCGGAACAGCTCCGGCGCATTGGCAAGCGTTGTGTAGACATTCATATTGTCCAGCAGGCTCTTGGCAAACTGGCGCGCCACGCGCATGCGGCTGATGTCGCCGTCCGCATAGCTGACATAGCGCAGCATGGAGAGCGCCGCTTTGCCGCTCAGGGTCTGCTGCCCGGCGGAGAGGGAAATGGTCATGCCCTCGGTCGGGTCGGTATATTCCATATTTTGCGGCACGTTATAGCTGACGCCGCCGAGCTGGTTGATGGCATTAACAAAGCCGCGCGGGGTGAAAAGCACATAATAATCGATGGGTAGCCCCGTGAGCGCCGTAATCTTATCGCGGAAAAAGTTGATGCCTTTGGCGGTCAAAACGGAGCCGAGCGTGACGGAATTGCCGCCGACGATGACCCGCGCGCGGCTGGGCACGGAAAGAATCAACGCGGTCTTGGCTTCTTTATCGATGCGGAGCAGCACAATGCTGTCGGCGCTGATGGCGCGCGGCTTTGCATAGCTCAGGGCATCGTCCGAGACGGAGGCACCCGTTTGACTTTGTCCGTATGTATAGCTTGCGGCGAAGGTCGTAGCATAGTCACCCAGGGCGTCCGGCAGATAGTCAACGCCTGCCAAAAGCACGGTGAAGCTTGTGCCTTGCACGGCGGAGAGGTCTGCCTCTTCCGTGTTTTGCGCGGGGTCCGTGCTCACTTCCTCCGGCGAGGCATCCTTATCCTTGTCGCCGCCCATGCCGCCTTCGAGGCTTTGCACGGCGAAGGGCGCCAAAAACAATGCCAAAAGCCCGAAAATCAAGAGCGCGATCGCAAATGTGATTCCGTAATTTTTCAGAGAATCCATATCCGACTCCAATCTGTAAGGTATGCGTTTTCAATATACAAGGGTGTAGCTATCGCAGTGTGTATTTTCATTATACCGTTTTTTTCGCCCGATTGCAAGGGGCAAGTCGGATTTTGCGCGGCTGCACTGCGCAAAACCGCAGGAAAATTTCGTAAATCGGGCTGTTTTTTCGGCAAAGGGCTTTCCTTTTGCCGCTGTTTTTGCTATAATAAACTCGGGATTTTATAAACAGAGAAAGGACTTTGCACCTTGCAAAGGCTGATATACGATGAAAAAAGACGGAGCAGAAAGAAATCCGCGCTTCAATAAGGTGGGCGGAGAAGCGGTTCTCGAGGGCGTGATGATGAAAGCCGGAAAGAACAGCTGCACGGCGCTGCGCATGCCGGACGGAACGGTGCGCGTGGTAAAAAAACAATTTCATTCCGCGCGGGAGAGGCATAAGCTTCTGCGCATTCCCGTGTTGCGCGGCATTGTGAGCTTTGTGGAGAGTATGGTGCTTTCCTATCGCACCCTCACGCTTTCCGCAGAGGCTGTCGGCGGCGGAGAAGAAGAGGAAACGAAATTTGAAAAATGGCTGCGCAGGACTTTCGGAAAGAGCATTTATGATTTTGTGATGGTGCTTGGCACGGTGCTTGGGCTTGTGCTTGCGTTCGGGCTGTTTTTCTATTTGCCCATGGCGCTGACCAAATGGTTTGATACGCTCAGCGGCGGTACGCTCGGATGGTTCAAAAATGCCATTGAGGGCGGTATGCGCATTCTGATTTTTATCGGCTATGTGGCGCTTGTTTCTCTTATGCCCGATATTCGGCGCACCTTTCAGTATCACGGGGCGGAGCATAAGAGTATTTTGTGCTATGAAAGCGGCGCGGAGCTGACCGTTGAAAATGTGCGGCGGCAAAAGCGCTTTCACCCGCGCTGCGGCACCAGCTTTATTTTCGTGATCATGATTCTTTCCATCATAGTATTTTCCTTTGTCACCTGGGATACGCTTTGGCTGCGGCTTTTGCTCAAGCTGCCGCTTTTGCCGCTGATTGCGGGCGTCGGCTTCGAATTTTTAATGTATGCCGGAAAGCATGATAATCTTCTCACCAAAATTGCAACCGCCCCGGGGCTTTGGATGCAGCGGCTGACCACAAGAGAGCCGGACGACGACCAGATCGAAATCGGTATCACGGCGCTCAAAGCGGCGCTTTGCGACGAATTTCCGGAGCTGCCGCTTGAACGGCTTGCGGGCACGGACGATACTTATACCCTCCTGACCGATGCACTGCTTGCAAAACGCGCGGCGCAGCAGACGGAAGAAGAACAAGGGCCAGAACAAAAGGACGGAACCGCACAACCGGAGGCGGAGCATTGAAAACAGCGCAGCTGCGCAGGGCGATGCGCGCCGCTTTGGGGGCGGCGCCGCAGCAGATCGGCATTTTCGATGCGGGGCGGGAAGCGGATACGCTTTTGTGTCTGCAGCTGCACTGCGACACAGCGTCGCTTTTGCTGCGGGCTGAGCAGCCGCTGTCGGATGCAGACTGCGAAGAAGCAATGAAGCTGTGCGCGCGGCGCCTTGCGGGAGAGCCGCTGCAATATATCTGCGGCGAAACGGATTTTTTCGGGCTGCGCTTTGCAGTGCGCCCGGGCGTGCTGATCCCGCGGCAGGACAGCGAAATTCTGGCGGAAGAGGCGCTGCGCGAGGAGATCAGGGGCACCGTCTATGATTTTTGCTGCGGCAGCGGCTGTCTTTTGCTCAGCGTTTTGCAGGCGAGAGAAGAGCTGCACGGCATAGGGGTTGACCTCAGCGACGAAGCGCTTGCTCTGAGCCGTGAAAACGCGCGGCGGCACGGCCTTTCGGCGCGGGCGCGCTTTGAAAAATACGATGTGCTCAACGCGGCGCAGCCGCTTTCGGACGCCGCTTTGGTGCTGTGCAACCCGCCGTATATTCGGAGCGCCGTTTGCGACGAATTGGACCGCACGGTTCTCAAGGAGCCGCGCATGGCGCTTTGCGGCGGGGAAGACGGTCTTTTGTTTTACCGCACGCTGATTCCGTATTTTCACGCGGTGCTGCCGCAGGGCGCGCGCGTCCTTTTTGAAATCGGGTACGACCAGGGCGGGCTTTTGGCGTTTGCAAAGCGGTATTTTCCCCTTGCAGAGCTGAAAAAGGATTACGGCGGTAATGACCGCATGCTGATTTTGCGGCAAACGAAACCGAAAACGGAACAAAAACAGACATAAAATAAAGGAATCCGAACATAGTATGAAAAACGGACTGCAAAAAATTCGGCGGCTGGCAATTGTGGGCTGCCTGTGCGGTGCGGTGCTTTGCATCATGATGCTGCTCACTGCGGGCCTTGGGTATCTGACGCCGGCGTCACAGCCCCCCGCCGTGACGACGCTCGCCTCGGAGTACGCGCCGCTTTCCGAGCGGCCGACAACCGAAGAGGTTGTTTTGCAAACGCCGGAGGAAACGCATCCGTACAGCGGCGAAAATCCGCTGCCTATGACCTCGCGCTCTCAGCTGCCGGAGCTTCCCAACGGCTGCGAATTTGTCTCGCTTGCGATGGTGCTGGAATACTACGGCTATCCGTATGACAGCACGGCGCTTGTGCGCGAATACTGCCCGATGGGAGAATTTCTGAAAACCGACCCGGACAAAGCCTATGTCGGCTCTCCCTTTGCGGGAGAGGCGGGGCTCGGCTGCAATGCGCCGGTCGTGCGGGCGGCGGCAAACCGCTTTTTGCAGGACAGGGACGCGCGCCTTGAGGCAAAGTATGTGCATTCCCTTACCATTGAGGGGCTGCTCGGACAGATCGACCGCGGCACGCCCGTTATCGTGTGGGCAACGGTCGGCATGCGGCAGGATTTCACCATAGCGCGGCAATGGCAGGCGGATGGGGAGCGGTTTTCCTGGCTGCGCTATTCTCATTGCCTTGTGCTTGTGGGCTATACCGCACAGGACTATATCTTTCAGGACCCGCTCAGCGGCCTTGTTTCCTACCCGCGCGCGGATTGCGAAAGCAGCTTTACGGCGCTTGGATGCCAGGCTGTGATTTTGGAGAAGGCAGAGTGAGCAGGGAGTGCCCCGATGATACGGAAAGAGAGGAATATTGCGATGAATCGACCGAAAATATGCTGCCTGTTCGGCGGCAGATCGGAAGAATATGAGGTTTCTTTGGTGAGCTGCTCCTGCGTTTTGCGGGAGATCGACCGGGAAAAATGGGATGTTGTTACGGTCGGCGTGACAAAGCAGGGCATGCTGTATCGCTATGACGGCGAAATTTCGGCGATCGAGACGGATGCCTGGCGCCTTGACAAAGCGCATTTGCGCCCCGCTGCCTTTGTGCCCGGGGAAGACGGCGGATATCTTCTGAGCTTTGACGGGAAAACCGGGGCGGTTGCAGCGCGCGAAAAAATCGACGCGGCGTTTCCGGTGATGCACGGCACCTTCTGCGAGGACGGGCGGCTGCAGGGCTATCTTGATCTTTGCAAAATCCCGTATGTCGGCGCGCCTTGCGCGGCATCCGCCGTTGCCATGGATAAGGTTTTTACCAAGCGCATTCTGCAGGGCAGCGGCATTCGCCAGGCTGCCTACACCGTGCTCGGGCGCGTCGAGATCGAGGCGGATCCCGCAGCGGCGGCGGAAAAAGCCGCGCGCGTGGCTGCATTTCCGCTGTTTGTCAAGCCTGCCAATGCAGGCTCCTCCGTCGGAGTTTGCAAAGCGAAGGATCTGCCCTCTCTTGCCCGCGCGCTGTGTGAAGCGGCACGCTATGATGAAAAGGTGCTGACAGAGGAGACGATCACGGGGCGCGAGATTGAGGTCGCGGTGCTGGGCGGCGCAAAGCCCATGGCGGCGACCCCCGGAGAAATCGAACCCGGCGCGGAATTTTATGACTACATGGATAAATATAAAAACGGCAAAAGCCGTGCCTACATCCCCGCAAGAATCAAGCCGCAGACCGCGCAGAAGCTCCGGGAGCAGGCGGTATTGATCTTTCGGCTGCTTGGCTGCCGCGGGCTTTCCCGCGTGGACTTTTTCGTGAGGGAGCGGGATGGGGAGGAAGAGATCGTATTCAACGAGATCAACACCCTTCCCGGCTTTACCCCGATCAGCATGTACCCGAAGATGATGCAGCATGACGGGCTTTCCTATTCCGCTTTGATCGATCGCCTTTTGTGCCTTGCACTGGAAGATGCAAAGGAGCGCACATGAGCGCGCGGGAAAATTTACCGCTTTGCGACAGGCCCATCGGCGTATTTGACAGCGGCCTTGGCGGGCTGAGCGCACTGCGGGAGATCCATGCATGTATGCCGGGAGAAAACCTGATTTATTTCGGGGATACGGGGCGGGTGCCATACGGGACGAAATCGCAGCAGACCATTCGCACCTATGCCGAGCAGGATATGCGCTTTTTGGCGGGAATGCAGCCGAAGGCGATTGTAATTGCCTGCGGCACGGTCAGCTCCGTGGCGCCGGATGCATGCAAAGAGATGTTTTCAGGCACAGTGCTCGGGGTGATCGAGCCGGCATGCCGTGCGGCGCTTTGCGGCGGGGCGAAACGCATCGGGGTGCTTGCAACGCAGGCGACCGTGAACAGCGGAGCGTTTGTGCGTACGCTGCAAAATTCGGACAGTGCCGCGCAGGTGCTTCAGATTGCCTGCCCGCTGTTTGTGCCGCTTGTGGAAAACGGCTTTTTTGATGCCGATGATCCCGTGCCGCAGCTGGTGGCAAAGCGCTATCTGCGTCCTATGGAGGCATGGAAACCGGACGCCGTGATTTTAGGCTGCACGCATTATCCGCATCTGCGCCCTGCCATTGCGGCGGCGCTGCCGGGCGTGCCCCTGATCGATACGGGGGCGGAGGTCGCAAAGGCACTGAAAAAAAGCCTTGCGGAAAACAACCTTTGCACGGCGCGAAAAACGGGCGAGCTGCAATTTTTTGTCAGCGATGCGCCGGAATCGTTTTCGGCGGCGGCGCAGATCTTTTTGGGGCAAACGATTGAAACCGTGCGCAGGGTAACGCTCATCGGGCAAACGCTCACCCCTGTGCAGCAATAAAAAACGGGAGGGAATTTTATGAAAAACAGGATCATCACCATCGGCAGACAGTACGGCAGCGGCGGCCGCGCCATCGGGCAGAAAACCGCCGGGCGGCTCGGCATCCCTTATTATGACAAGGAGTTGATCCTTTTGGCTGCCGAGAAGAGCGGGCTCTCCAAGGAGCTGCTTGACCGGGTCGACGAAACGGCGACCAACAGCTTTTTATATGCTGTTTCCACGGGCGCTTATTTTATGGGCGGCTTTTCTCCCACACAGAATAATCTTCCCGTCAACGACACGCTGTTTTTGGCGCTTGCCGATGTCATTCGCAACCTGGCGCAGCAGGGGCCCTGTGTGATCGTCGGGCGCTGCGCGGATGCGGTGCTTTCGGGCAGAGACGATCTTTTGCGCGTTTTTGTGTATGACGATAAAGAAAGCCGCGTGCGCCGCGTGATGCAGCGGCAGGATCTGCCCGAGAAAAAGGCGCGCGAGCTGATCGGCAAAGAGGATCGCCGCCGCGCCTCCTACTATCGCTTTTATACGCAGCATCAATGGGGCGATATTGAAAACTATGATTTGATGATCAACACAAATCATATCTCGGCGGACGACGCCGCGGGGCTGATTGCAAGCGCAGCAGCTTTTGAATGATTTTAAAACGGAAGCGGGGCGCTCATGCGAGCGCCCCGCTTTGCTGTGCGGTGCAGTGTGCTTCCGCCGCATCGATAAATGCCTGCGCCGCGGCGGAAAGTGTGCGGTATTTTTTAAAGACGATATGCAGCGGCAGGGAAAGCCGCGGGCGCACGGGCAAAAAATGCAGGGAGGCGACCGCCGGGTCGACAAGGCCGCGCAGCGTCAGCACATGGCCCATGCCCGCTTTTGCCATCAGCGCCGCGTTGAAGATCAGGTTATAGGTATTGGTGATGTTGAGCTGTGCGGCTTCTTTGCCGATCCAACGGAAGAATTGCGGCGATTGCATTGCTGCGCGCGATAGGATCAGAGGCAGGTCGTGCAGCTCTTTTGTCGTCAGAAATTCTTTTTTTGCAAGCGGGTCGTCCGCGCGGACAAGCAGCCCCCATTCTTCAGGATACGGCAGGGGCAGATAATCATAGCGGGATTGATCGATATCGCCGAAGAGAATGCAAAAATCAAACAGCCCCGCATCCAGGCGGTCAATCAGATCGCCGCTGTCGCCGCTTGTGAAATGAAAGCGGACATCGGGATGCGCTCTTTGCATTTTGGCGGCGATGGAGATGATATGCTCCATAGACTCGGATTCTCCCGCCCCGATATAAAGATCGCCGCACAGCTCTTTGCGGCAGCTGCCGATTTCCCCCTTGGCGCGCTGTGCCAAGGAAACGATCTCCGCCGCAGTCTTGCGCAAAAGCATGCCTTCCTGCGTCAGCGTGATGCGGCGCTTTGAGCGGTCAAACAGCGGTTTTCCCAGCTCCTGCTCAAGGTTTGCAAGCTGGCGGGAAAGAGTGGGCTGCGTGATATGCAGAATTTGTGCCGCGCGCGTGATATTCTGCTCCCGCGCAACGGCAAGAAAATATTCCAAAACCCGGATTTCCATAGGCGCCTCTTTTCGCATCATTCATATATTCAGTATAACAGTCAATCCAATGCCTGTCAAGCATGAAAAAGCATAGAAAAGAGGTATTTGCTTTTATACAAAACGGGGAATATAATAAAGATGCTGTATCAAAAACCATTCGGGACAAAGCACCGGGGAGGATGTTATGGGATGCTGTGACATGACGCGCGAGCGTATCGTCGCAACCCTGCGCGATGCGGGCTGCACGGAAGAAACGATTGCGCAGTATCTTGCCGCATGCGATGCGGGCGATGAAAAAAAGGCAAGGCAGCTGATTGAGGCGCATCGGAAAACGCTGCTGGAGCAATTTCATAAAAGCTGCAGCTGCATTGACTGCCTTGATTATTTTGTGGAGAAAACGACACGCGGAAAAACGGACAACCACGCGGAAAAGGAGAGCACATGAAAGAGAACAGGCAACAGATCTATACCGCAGAGCGCGCGCAATTTTTTGCAAACGGGCAGCGCTATACGGACTGTATTTTTGAAGACGGCGAATCGCCCCTGAAGCATGCGAGCAATATAGAGCTGCAGGGCTCCATGTTTCGCTGGAAGTATCCCCTTTGGTATACAAGCAATGTCACGGCGCGGGACTGCACCTGGTTTGATATGGCGCGCGCGGGTGTGTGGTATACCAAAAATATTGCACTCGAGCGCGCGCTGATTGAGGCGCCGAAGAATTTTCGCAGGTGCGAGGGGCTGCGCCTTGACGATGTTTCGTTCTCCGATGCGGCGGAAACCCTTTGGAACTGCCGCGATGTCCGCCTTTCAAACGTCACGGCGTGCCGCGCCGATTATTTTGCGATGAACTGCGAAAACATGACGGTCGATCATCTCACGCTTTACGGCAATTATACCTTTGACGGCGCAAAAAATGTCACGATCCGAAATTCAAAACTGCTTTCCAAGGATGCTTTTTGGAACAGCGAGAATATCACGGTATACGATTCGTTTATTTCCGGAGAATATCTTGGCTGGAACTCCAAAAATCTGACGCTGATCAACTGCACGGTGGAAAGCCTGCAGGGCATGTGCTATATTGAAAATCTTGTGATGAAAAACTGCAGGCTGATCAATACCACGCTGGCGTTTGAATATTCCACGGTCAAGGCACAGATCGACAGCCGCATTGACAGCGTGCTCAACCCCGCGGGCGGGACGATCCGCGCGCAGAGCATCGGCGAATTGATTTTGGAAAAGGATCGTATCGACCCCGAAAAGACCGTGATTTTGTGCAAGGGGGAGCCGCAGGCATGAGCGCATTTGAATTTGACCGCGAACTCGACCGCCGCCCCTTTGATTCACTGAAATGGGATGTTGCGCCGGGGGAGCTGCCCATGTGGGTGGCGGATATGGATTTTGAAACGGCGCCCGCCGTTATGGAGGCGATTGCCCGCCGCGCGGCGCACGGCACCTACGGTTACAGCATTGTGCCGCGGGAATGGTATGCGGCAATCGGGCAATGGTGGCAGACACGGCACGGCTTTTTTATCCCCGCCGAGTGGCTGATGTTCTGCACGGGGGTTGTCCCTGCGATTTCCTCCGCTGTGCGCAAGTTGACCACGCCTGCGGAGCAGGTCGTGATGCTGACGCCGGTATATAATATTTTTTTCAATTCCGTATACAACAACGGCAGAAACATCCTGCCGTGCCCGTTGCGTTACGAAAACGGCGCCTATTCGATTGATTTTGAGGATCTTGCAAAAAAGCTTGCCGACCCGCAGACGACGCTGATGCTGCTCTGCAATCCGCACAATCCCATCGGAAAGATTTGGGACAGAGAGACTCTGGCGCGCATCGGTGCGCTGTGCGCCGAGCATCATGTTACGGTGCTCAGCGATGAAATTCACTGCGATCTGACCGATCCCGGAAAAGCCTATGTGCCGTTTGCATCGGTGAACGAGCAGTGCAGGGACATCAGCGTGGTTTGCATTGCGCCGAGCAAGACCTTTAATCTGGCGGGGCTGCAGAGCGCTGCGGTTTATGCGGCAAACCCTGTGCTGCGGCATAAGATCAACCGCGCCATCAATACCGACGAGGTCGCCGAGCCGAATGCTTTTGCCGTTTCGGCAGCTACGGCGGCATATACCAAAGGGGGACCCTGGCTGGACGCGCTGCGTGCCTATTTATTTGAAAACAAAGCGATTGTGTGCACAGCGCTTGCAAAAACACCGCTCTTGCTTGTTCCGAGCGAGGCGACCTACCTTCTTTGGATCGACTGCACGGCGCTGTGCGGTGCGGACGCTACGGCGTTTGCGGCTTTTTTGCGCAGGGAAACCGGGCTTTATTGCACGGCGGGCGCGGTTTACGGCGTCGGCGGCGCGCCGTTTTTGCGCATGAATATTGCCTGCCCGCGCAGCCGCGTGCAGGACGGAATCGATCGTTTGCTGCGCGGGATCGCGGCATATCAAGCCAAAGCATAAAAAGGCATAAAAATACACACCCGCTTTTTCCGCGGGTCGCACTGAATTGTGCACGGCGGAAGCGGGTGTGTTCTTTTTTACTTTTTACTTACCTTGCATAGGGATGGTTCGGTTTTTTTCCAAAATACAGATTTTATCATCCCCGTCGCATTCGCTCAGATGCACGGCGACGATTTCTTCATGCGAGGTGGGAATATTTTTGCCGACGAAATTCGGGCGGATGGGCAGCTCCGTATGGCCGCGATCCACCAAAACGCAAAGCTGGATGCGCCCCGGGCGTCCAAGGGAAATCACGGCGTCCAGCGCGGCGCGGGCGGTACGGCCGGTGTAGATCACATCGTCCACCAAAACGACCGTCATCCCCTCCACGGAAAAGGGAATTTCGCTTTTTCCGAGCTGCGGCGCTTCGGCGACGACGCTCAGATCGTCCCGATACCAGGTGATGTCCAGCGCGCCGACGGGAACGGATGCTCCTTCGATTGCTGAAATTTTTTCGGCAATGCGGCAGGCGAGCGGCACTCCGCGCGTGCGGATGCCGATAAGGCACAGGCCGTTGATGCCGTGATTTTTTTCGATGATCTGATGCGCGATCCGCGTGAGCATACGGTCAACATCTGCTGCGGTTGCAATGGTCGCTTTTTCTTTCATGATGCCCCCCGTTTGTTTTCTCTGTTTTCACAGTTATTGTAATACGGGGCGGCGATTCTGTCAAGTCTGTGCCTTGCATGGCGCAGATTTCTTGTTTTTCCGAAATCGGGAAGGGCAGGAAAAAGCGGAAGTTGTCGAAATTATTTGAAAAATCCCTGTACAAACCGAATTTTTTATGCTATACTGAATCGTGTAACGGTATCTTTGGACAAGCCCGAATTTCGCGATTACCGAATTTCGGGAGAATGGATGAAATATGAAGCAAAACGCATATCGCAAGCGCCGCAAAACGGCTGACGGGCAGACGGAGCAATGGACAGCGCAGGCGGCTCCCGGAGCCGTCATCGGGCGCAATGCCGTGCGGGAGCTTTTGAAAAGCGGCAGAAGCGTTGATAAGATTTTTGTGCAGCGCGGAGAACGCGAAGGCTCCATTACGGAGCTGGTTGCAAAGGCGCTTGACCGCAGGATTCCCGTGATTGAATCCGAGCGGCAAAAGATGGATTCCATCAGCGGCGGCGCGGTACACCAGGGCATTGTCGCCATGGCGGCGCAAAAGGAATATGTCGATCTGGATGCGCTGTTTGAAATTGCGGCGCAGCGAAATGAGCCGCCGTTTTTTGTCATTGCGGAAAACATTGCCGATCCGCATAATCTCGGGGCGATTCTGCGCAGCTGTGAGGCGCAGGGTGTTCACGGGCTGATCATTCCCAAGCGCAGCAGCTGCGGCATGACCCCGACGGTGACAAAGGCATCCGCAGGAGCGATTGAGCATGTTGCGGTCGCGCGTGTGGGCGGAATTGCCGCCGCCGTGGAGGAGCTGAAAAAACGCGGCGTGTTCGTTTACGCGGCAGAAACGGGCGGAACCGATGTATTTGAGCAGGATTTTTCCGGCCCTGTTGCCATTGTGCTCGGAAGCGAGGGGGAGGGCATCAGCCGCCTTGTGCGTGAGCGCAGCGATTTTGTCGTCAGTATCCCGATGTACGGGAAAGTGAATTCTTTGAATGTATCCGCGGCAGCGGCGATTGTGATCAGTCTTGCCCGCCGCGCCCGCGCCGCCGACGGTACGCGGTAATCAATCAAAAAGGAGAAATGGATCTATGGCGCACAACAACCAAGAGACAAGTGCCTCCGAAAACCTGTCCGCATTGGACCTTCTCAAGCAGCTGCAGACGGACCTTGGCGACGGGCAGACCGACCGCCCCGAGGGTGCTAAGACAAAACGGCAGGCGGTGCTTGAAAAAATGGCGGGGGAGATTTCCGCCTATATCACGGACGACATGGATGATGCCGCTATGGCGCAGATCATCCGTAAATATTTAAACGGCGAGCTCGCTGCCAAGGGGGAGAACGCCTTCGCGCCGGAATCAGCCGAGGCGGAGCCTGTTGAGGCGGAGCGGAGCGAAGCAGAACCTGTCGAGGCGGAGCCGATCAAAGCTGAGCCAGCGGCGGAATATGAACCTGCAAAAGCACCCGCGCCGGAGACTGCGACTGCGGGAGAGCCGCAGGGCTTTACTGCCGCACCGCAAGAACAGACGGAGCAGACGCCTGTCGGCGGCAAGGACGATGCCGAGGACGACACCGGGTACGGTGATGCGCCTGCACAGCCACGGCAGACGCAAGCCGAGGCGGAAAACGGTCAGGCAGCAGATGAGCCGAAAGCAGCGGAATCGACCACGCCCGAGGAATCCGAGGTATATCTGGAAGAGGAAGTTGCGGATTATCCGCAGGCAATTCTGGATATTGCCGCCGAGCAGGAAAAGGCTGCGCAGCAGCGCGCCCGCGAACAGGCGGAACAAGCGGAAAAAGAGCAGGCGGAGCTGCGCGCCAAGCAGGCTGCCGAAGAATATGAAGCGCAAAAGGCCGCAAAAGAGCGCGCCGAACGCGCCGCCGGTGCACTGGGGCTGGACGAGCTGATTGCCGAGCAGGAATCGGAGGGCGACCGCTCCTACGAGGAATTCATGGAATTTTTGGCGCAGCGCGGCGAGGACGCGGAGCATCCGGAGGAAGAAAAAGCGGAAGAGCCGCTTGCGTTTATCAGCCCCGAGGAAAAGCAGGCGCAGGATCATGCCGCCTCCGAGCAGATTGCAGACGGAGATACCGCGGCAATGGAGGATTCGCTCACTGCCTCTATGACGGAGGATCTTGAGCGCAGCGCCGGCGAATTCGACCAGCAGGACCTTGAACTGATGATGGCATTCGGCGAGGACGGCAAGCTGAACGAAGAGGTCGGGCAGCAGCGTGCGCAGGAGCTGCGCGAAGAGATTGCGCGCCGCCGCGAGGACACCTATGACCGTATGGTGCGCGCCAAGGGAGAAAAATCCCGCCTGGCTGCCCGCACGGAATATGTCTCGGCTGCGCAGAATAAGGAAATCTTTGCAGGCTATAAAAAGAGATACGGCAAAACACTGCTGAAGGTTGTGCTCGGCGTGGTGCTGTTGGTGCTTCTGTTTTTATATGAAAACGCTTTCTGGATCGGCATGAAGCTGCCGCAGGCGCTGGACAGCACGGCATATCCCGTGATCCATACCCTGATCAATTATCAGCTCATCCTGCTGCTTTGCGGGCTTGTCTGGAAGCAGCTTTGGCAGGGGCTGCGCGCAGCATTTCACAAGCAGCCCGTGGCGGATACCGTCACGGCGCTCGGCTTGATTTTCGCAACGGTATACAGCGCGGCGATTTGCATTTTGTCGCCTGCTGCCGGCGTTCGCCTTTATAATTTCCCGGTCGGGCTTTGCGCCTTTTTAAATCTTTTGCATGAGCTTCTGCGGCAAAAGCGGGAGATCATGGCGTTTAAGGTCGTTTCCTCCAAAAAGACGAAATATGCCGCCGATCCGCTCCCGCGGGAAGAGGCGGAGCAGGAGATTGAAACCTTCTCGGAATATCTGCCGGATTCCCCGGCGATGTTCCGCATCCGCCGCACCTCCTTTGTGGAAGGCTTCTATGAGCGGTTTGACGCATACCCGGCATACAAAAAGGTGCTGCGGGTCGTTTTCCCGCTGATGCTGCTTGCCTGCGTTGCTTTCGGCGCCGCTTCGTATCTGATGAAGCAGGATGTATATACGGCGGTCAACATGGGCTATGTCGCCGCAATGGCGGTGCTGCCCGTTTCCGCATTTGTTTCGTTCGGCATGCCGGTTTATGAGGCGGCTGCGCGCGCGTTTGCCAAGGACAGCGCCATTCTCGGAGACGGCTCGTTTGCGGAATATTCCGACGCCTCCGTGATTTCCTTTACCGATGCCGATGTGTTCCCCGCATGGGGCGTGAAGGTGCGCTCGGTGAAGGTATACGGAGAAAACCGTATCGATCACATTCTGTACAATGCCGCAAGCGTATTTTCCCGCATCGGCGGCCCGCTTGCCGATGTCTTTTCCATGGCGACGGCGGAGCTTGGCCATTCGGATGTCACCGAGATACGCCGCATTGACGACGACGGGATCGAGGCGACGGTGGACGGGCGCCTGATTCTGATCGGTAAGGCAAGCTTTATGAACCGCTATGGGTACAGCATTCATTTGCGCGATGAAGAGCAGACCATGGAGAATTCCTACGACGCCTCTGTTTTGTTTATGGCATATGAAACGGAAATGGCTGCAAAGATGTTTGTGCAGTATTCCGTGGATTCGGATTTTGAAACGGTGCTCAAAGAGCTGTATCGCCAGGGCGTTTGCGTTGCAATCAAGACGAGCGACCCCAATATCGATGACGGCATGCTTGCCGCAAAAATCCATATGTCACGCTATCCCGTGAAAACGATTCGCCGCCGCCGTGAGGATCCCACCGCAAGCGAGAGCGTGGAGCGGCTCGGCTCCGGCGTTGTTTCCAAGGGTTCTGCAAAGTCTCTGCTGCAGGCGCTGGCGCTGTGCGAGAAGGTGCTGCGCTGCATCCGCCGTAACACGGTGCTTAAGATCTGCGCAATTTTGTTCGGTCTTGCCGTTCTCACGCTGCCGATCTTCTTCGGGCAGAGCTTTACGCTGCCCTCCGCCGCAATCGCGCTGTATCATCTTTTGTTTATGCTGCCGATGCTGCTGTTTGCAAAGCTCGGGGTAAAATAAACAGTGCCGCAAAAAAAGGGCGGTCTAGATTTTGATTCCGAAAAAATAAACATGGGCTGCAGGCTATGGCTTGCAGCCCTGCTTTTTTCAGTTCGTGCCCACAAGCTCGGAGAGGGTGACCAGCGAAAAGCCCCGCTGCTGCAAAGCCGGCACAAGCCGCTCCAGCGCCTGCGGCGTATGGCTTTCCCCGCCGATGAAATCATGCATGAGCACAATGTCCCCGCATTCGATCTGTGAGAGTACGGTATCGCAAATGGCATCTGCGCTGCGGTGCTTCCAGTCCTCCGTATCAATGCACCAAAGGGCAACGCGATAATCCAGCGCATCTGCCAGGGCGGAAATCTGCGCCGTGCAATAGCCTTGCGGCGGACGGAACCACAGCGGGCGGCTTTCAAGAATCTGCCCGACTGTCTGCTCGCATTCCAATATCTCGCGGCGCAGATGGGCAAGGTCCATGGAGCAAAGGGCGGTGTGGTCCATGGTGTGATTGCCGATCTCGCAGCCCAAAGCCTGTGCGCGCTGCAGAAGCTCCGGATGAGCGCGCGCATTGGAGCCGATGACGAAAAAAGTCGCCCGCGCGTGATATTGCTCCAGAATCGAAAGAATTTGCGCGGTATATTCCCTATGCGGACCGTCGTCAAAGGTCAGCGCAATTTTGCGGCAGTCGTTCTTATGGCAGCGGTAAACATTCGGGTCGCGCAGGGGCGTATAGGAGGCGGCGCTGCCAAAGCAGAGGAAAAGGGGCAGCAAGAGGCAAAGCAGCGCGGCCGGCAGGCGCCGCGGGCGATGCTGCTGCGCGCGGCGCATTATACGGTCTCCTTTGCGGAGCTCTGCTTTTTGGTACGGTAATTGCTTTGCGGCTCATTTGCCTCTTTTTCCCTCCGCGCATGCTCCCGCGTAACCAGCTCGTCGAGCGTTCCGAAGCGGTACCCCTGCGCCTTCCATTCCTCCAGCAGTTTTGGCAGAATTTCCGCATTGGTTGCGGAGGTCGGGTGCAGCAGGATCACGGCGCCGGGATGGGTATGCTCCAAAATATTTTTCAGCGCGGCTGCGGGGTCAGGTTGCTTGTCGTTATCCCAATCGCAATAGGCAAAGCTCCAAAAAATTGTCCGATAACCGAGCTCCTTTGCCCATGCAAGATTTTTCTCGCAAAAGCGCCCCTGCGGAGGCCGATAATAGTTTGCCACCGGAACGCCAATTGCGGCGCAATCCTGTCTGAGCGCGTCCAGCTCTGTGGCAAACGCCTGCGCATTTTCGCATTTTGTCATGTCCTTGTGGTTTGCCGTGTGGTTGCAGACGGTATGGCCACTCTGCACCATTTTTTGCAGCAGCGGTGCATTGGCTTTTGCAAGATGCGAAAGCACAAAAAATGCGCCGGGCACTCCTTGCGCATTCAGCGCATCCACCACCTTTTCCACATTCCCGTTTTCATAGCCCGCATCAAAGGTGAGATACAGAACGCGGTCCGTATCGTTTGCGCTGCGGTCAAGATAATATGTTTCGTATTGATCGATCATCCAAAATTCGCTGTCGAGCGGCGGCTGCTTATGCTCTTCATTTTTCTTGAAATACCAGTTATAGCATTTCAGCGCGCCGAAGCTTTGCTGCAAAAAAAGTGACAGCAGCAAAAAAAGCACGAGCGCGCAGGTGCCGATTGATTTTTGTAAGTGTCCTGCTTTCATGATTTTTCTCCCTTTTTGTTAGCCTTTGCGCATCATAGTATGGAATGGCGGCTCAGAGAAAAACCGCGGAAATGCGTTCCGCTTTTGCGCAAAATTGCAAAACAAGGCGCCGTTTTCATGTTTTTGGAATTTCTGCGGCAATGTTTTTGCCGACACTTGACAACAAAGGCATTTTCGCATATAATAACTCTTATATCAATATCATGAAAAAAAGGAGTTGGTTATTTCAATGGAACCCCTTCCCCGAAGTAGTATCTTTTCGGTCTTAATCAATCCCCCGCGGTTTGCCCGGCGTCGGCTGCCGCCGCTGCGCTTTTGCTGTGGCACGGTTCGGCGTTTGTGAGAGCGCAGAGCGGACATATGAAACACAATAAAAATTCGGAGGATTGATTTTTTCTATATGGACATAGTAAAACAGCTGCTGTTACAGCTCATTCTGATTTTGCTCAACGCGTTTTTTGCGGCGACGGAAATCGCCGTGATTTCCCTGAACGAGAAAAAAGTGCATGCGCTTGCCGATGAGGGCGATAAAAAAGCAAAGAAAATGCTGCGTATTATCGAAGAGCCCACGCGCTTTCTCTCCACCATTCAGATCGGCATTACCCTCGCGGGCTTTTTGGGCTCCGCTTTTGCCGCGGATAACTTCGCGGAAAACATCAGCCGCTTTTTCATGCGTGTTTTCCATGTTTCCGAGCAGTATGCCGGCACGATGAATACCATCGCCGTCATTGTCACCACGGTGATTCTGTCGTATTTTACACTGATTTTGGGCGAGCTTGTTCCCAAGCGCATCGCCATGAAGCATAAGGAAAAGCTGGCAAACGCCGTCTGCGGGATTATCTCATTCTTGGCGACGATCCTGCGGCCGATCATTTGGTTTTTAACGGTGTCGACCAACGGCGTTCTGCGCCTGATCGGCATTGACCCGCATGAAAAGGAGGAAGCGGTTTCCGAGGAGGACATCGTTTTGATGCTGGATGCGGGCGCGGGCGACGGCACGCTCGATCAGGATGATATTGAATATATCAAGAATGTGTTCAAGCTGGACCGCATGAGCGCGGAGGATGTGATGACGCCCTGGAAGGCGGTCGTTTGCCTCAAGGAGGATGCAAGCGAGGCAGAGGTGCTCTCCGTGATTGAAAACGAGGCATATTCCCGCATTCCCGTGTATGACGCCGAGGAGGATCACATCATCGGAATCCTGCACACGCGCGACTATCTTCTTGCGCATGAAAAGCCCGGCTTTACGCTGGCATCCATTCTGCATCAGCCGGTCATTGTGCCGGAAACGCTGAATCTGAATCTGCTGTTTAAGGATATGCAGACGGATCATAATCACCTGGTGCTTGTCGTCAACGAATACGGCGAAACCTCCGGCATTGTCTCCATGGAGGATATTTTGGAGGAGATCGTCGGGGAGATTTGGGACGAGCGCGACGAGGAAATTTCGGAATTTCTGGAAATTGAAAAGGATACATACCGCGTGCTTTGCACGGCGACGGTGGAGGACTTTTTCGAATTCTTCTCCCTGGAGCAGGATGAGAATGAGGAAACCGAGGCGACGACCGTCAACGGCTGGCTTACCGAGCGCGCTGAGCGGATTCCCGAAGAAGGCTATTCGTTCGACTATCAGAATCTCACCATTACGGTAACCAAAGCGGACGAATTTATGACGCATGAAATTACCGTGAAGGTGCATCCGCACAAAACGGACGCGCCGGAGGAATCGGAAGAAAAATAAAAGAGGGGCACGGCAATCGCATTTTGCGGCTGCCGCGCCCTTTTTTCGCGCGTCGTTTTATTCCGTTTTGTCGGGCGCTTCTTTTGCTTCCTCCTGCGCAAGCTTTTTTTCAAGCGCCGCTTGTTTTTTCAAAATCAGATTGATTTTATCGTAAAGGTCTTCGATCATGATCTCCGTTTTCAGATTGACCTTGTAGTCGTTTTCCGCGCGGCGGCGGTCCTTTTCCTCCTGGCGGTTTTGGCTCATCATGATCAGCGGTGCCTGAATCGCCGCCACGCAGGAGAGCACCAAATTCAAAAGGATGAACGGATAGGGGTCGAATGCCTTTACGGCAAGCAGAATATTTAAGATCATCCAAAGTGCCAAAACGGCGGAAAAGGAGAAAATAAACGCCCAGCTCCCCGCAAATTTCGCAATGGCGTCGGCAGCGCGCTGCCCGACGGTATATTTTTCCCGCTTCTTATTCGGGTCGACTGAGATTTTACTGCCCGCCAACAGGTTCAAAACCTCTTCATCCGTCATATCCCGGCGGATGTCGGTGATGATCTCCTGCAGCAGTTTTCGGTTTTCTTTCATTTTGTTTGCTCCTTTTCGGTGTGCCATTGAGCCATAGTCGACTCAATGGCAGATGTTTATTCCGCAGCGGCAGAGGTATCCGATTTTACATAAAAGGCTGCTTGTTTGTCGTACATTTCTTTATATTTTCCGCCTTGCTCATACAGCTCGCGGTGCGTGCCGTATTCTGAAAGCTTGCCGTTGTCAAACACTGCGACAATATCTGCAAGCTGTACAGCCGAGAGCCGATGCGTGATCAGAACAGCGGTTTTTCCCTGAATCAATTCGTGAAATTTCGTATAAATTTCGTATTCTGCGTTTGGGTCAAGGGCAGCGGTCGGTTCATCCAAAATACAGATTTTGCGATCATAATACAGAGCGCGTGCGATGGCAATTTTCTGTGCTTCTCCACCGGAGGGGTCAAAGCCGCCCGGGGCGATATTTTTGTAAATCTGTGTGTTTTCTCCATGGGGAAGCGAGTTTACCAAGGAATCCAAATTGCAGCGGGAGATGATCTTTCGAAGCTTGTCTTCGTCCTCCGGCGCCGAAAGAATGATATTTTCCCGCAGGGAAAAATTGTACAGATAGCTGTCCTGAAAAACAGAGGAAAACAGGTTTTGATATGCAGAAAAATCAAATTCCCGAATGTCTGTTCCGTCAAGCAGAATTTTTCCGGAGCACGGTTGATAAAACCCCAACAGCAGCTTGACAAAGGTGGTTTTCCCGGAGCCGTTTTCTCCAACGATGCAGAGCCTTTCCCCGATCCGAAGCTTGATGGACAAATCATTTAACACAAGCTTTGTGCTGCCGGGATAGTGAAACGAAACATGTGAAAATTCGATCACGGAATCTTTTTGAATCTTTGGCACTTTGTTTCCGCAGCAGCGCGTTGCTTCGGGAAGCTCCATGAAACGACAGTATTCCTGCAAATCATAGGAATAGCGCGAAATGTCCATATATTTTGAAAATAAGTTTTGCAGTGAAGAGAAAAATTTTTCGATGGAAGCCAGATAAATCGTCATTGCGCCGACCGTGATCGTTTTCCGTACGACCTGCAGGACGACATAGCCGTAAATCAGCGTTTGCTGTAAAAAGCCTGCGATGATATGAAAGGTGCGCATTTTTTTGCCGTAGAGCTCATCTTCATATGTTTTTTTGTCAATGATTTCGCTGTCCTTCTTTGTGATTGCGAGAAAGAGCGAACCCAAATTGAAAAGGCGAAGCTCCTTTGCGGATTCCGTTGAGGTCATATCAAAATAATGCGTGTAATAAATATTGCTGAATGTGCTGATCTCCTTTTGCATTTGAAAATTTGCGCGATTGATCTTTTTTGTGATGAATGAATTGAAAAGGACAACGCTGAAAATTAGCAGAATGACGAGCGGATGGAGTGTGAAAATAATTGTGCTCAAAAGACAGAGCTCAAACAATGCAAGCAAAAGCGGCAGCAGACGATCAAAAAGAAACAACGGAGCCGGAATATTAACGCTGGTGCGTTGCTTCAGGGTGCGGATTTGAGGAGACTCCAACAGTTCAAAGTTAAGGTTTACGACATGATCATGATACAAAAGGAAAAATGTGCGAATCAATTCTTTTCGCAGCTTGCTGATTTTGTTGCCGGGGAAGAAGCCGATGCAATGATTTGCAACAGGGCAAAGCGCAAGAAGAAGAATTTTAAGGAGCAGAGAGCGCCAATGGATTTCCGCCGTTAATTCATTGATGATGAGACCCGGAAGCAGTATGTATCCGAATGAGATCAAAACGCCGAGGACGGAACTGAAAAGCTGCAAAAGGACATATCGCAGCCCGTTTGGCACGGATAGAAGTCTGTGCAGGGAGGAAACCGTGATTTTCACGAGGGCCGGAAACTCGGATTTTTTCGTTTTCATGGCAGGCTCCTCAAAAGCGGTGAATTTGGCAACACGCAGGGAGGTTTTTGCTTTTTTGAAATTTATTTCCGGCTTTTCTCACCCGCTTTTTGCGGCGGGACGGGTTCCACCTGCGGGATGAATTCCTTGGCAAATTTTCCTTTGCCCTTGGTTTTGACATAGAAATAGCCGATAACGGAAAAGACGACGGCACCGATGAGATTGACGATGAGATCCTTCATGGTATCGTTGATGCCGACATCGAGATAGCCGCCGACGCCGAGCGCTTCCTCGGAGCCGTCCGAGTGCACGATCACGACATCGGAAATATCAGAAATCTGCACGATCTTATTGCTTTTTGTCGGGTCGAGCATGGTGCTGTTGATTGCGGAGACAACGGTATCCTTTTGCATGTCCTTACCGAAAAATGTATCGGCGGAATATTCAAAGACCTCCCAAAGCACCCCGATGGTCATGGAAAAGCAGAATGCGGCGATGGCAAGATAGAGCGGGGAAAGCTTCAGAGAGAATTTTTTGTTGCGGTTGAGCATGTCCACAAGGGCGAAGCCGACGGCGGCGCAGCAAAAGCCGTTGATGGTATGCAGCATGGTATCCCAATGGGGAATGCGGATATAGAAGCTGTTGAGCTCGCCCAGAATTTCCGCGGAGAAAATAAACAAAAGAATGATGATTTCCAGCACGGAGGGCAGCGTGATCTTCAGAATGGAGGATGCAATGCTCGGCAGCACAAACAAAAACAACGTCAGCACGCAAATGAAAACGCTTTCCCATTCATGCAAAAACAGCTTGCGCACCATAACCAGTACGACAAAAAAACGCAGCACAAGGAAGAGAATGGCGGTCGCCTTGTGCTGATAGGGAAGATGAAGCTTCTTTTCGGAGGGCTCTTTCATGACGGTCTCCTTTTTCGGTCGAATTTTGCGGGGGCACGCTTTTCCTTTTAGTATCTTTTATTATACAGGGGCTTTGCAAAAAAGGCAAGAGCAAAAAGTAAGGCTGCCGGTCTGATTTTTGATCAAGCCGACAGCCTGTTTGTTTTTTCGGTTATTGCAAAAGGTCGGTCATAGCGCCGATGAAAAGGGGAACGGCGGTCTTGCAGTCGAGAAGCAGATAGATAAACGGGCGATCCAAAACAACGCGCTTTGGCGCCTCCGGGCTCGGCGCCGCACGATCTATCATCTCTACGGCGCTTGCCGCGCCTGCCTTTGTGCCCTGCTCCGCAACACTCAGGAAGGTTTTATGCAAAACTCTGCCGATTGCAATATTGCCGGCATCCGAATGCCCGAGCGCGCCGAAGTCGGCGGCTTCGCAAAAGGCATTTTGCATGCCCATTTTCCGAAGCACCGCGGAAAGCTCCGGGGCGGATTGCGTCTCAAATTTCGGCAGGGCTGCCGCAACCTCGGCATAGTTTTTTTGCTTCAGCAGCGCGTGCAGGCTGTCGCCGCGCAGGGAGGCAATATATTCCGCAAGGCTCACGCCCTCGTTTGGCAGCAGCGCGACGAATGCATACTGCCCGCCCTGATAGTATTTTGCAAAGCCGACGGCAGATTCGTCTTCCAGGTAAACATGCTCCGTGCTGTGCAAAAAAGCGGAGGATTGCTCTGTTCCGTCCTCTTTTATAAAGATACCGTCCGCGATCTGCTCTTTTTGATACGGCTCCTGCCAGGCTGCCTCAAAGGCAAGCGCGTTGACAAGATACATTGCGGCGCTGTCCGGAATGGCATCGATAATTTTCGGGATCATCCCGTTTGTCTTTTCCCTGACCCAGGCATTGATGCTTTTGCAGGTTGCGTCATTGAAAGGCGCTTTGTAAATGCCTGCGCCGTAATAATCGGCATTGGTTTGCAGAAAGCTTTTGTTGACCGTGGGGCGGCTGTCTGCAGTCAGCCAAACGGAGTTTGCAAGGTGCAGCTGCGTCCGCTCCCCCTGCGAAAGCTGTGTTTGCCAGCCGAGCAGATAAGAATTGAGCGCTTCTTTTTTCATGCCGAGCACGGCTTCCGTTTGCGAGAGCGTTTCTCCCTGCGCGCCGTTTGCGGTCATTCCGAGGGCGCACAGCACGGAAAAGGGAGAGAGCAGCAGAGTTTCACCATCCTGTACGGTGTTTTGAAACAGGCGCACCGCAAAATCGACGGCGGCAGCGTTTTCGGAATCGGTGAGGGAGGAAGCATAGGCGGTGTTCCTTTGGATGCCCTCCGTTAAATCGGTTGCCTGCGCCGAAACAGTGCAGCCGGTCAGCTGCATTGCGGGCATGCAGAGCAGCAAAACGCCGAGCAGCGCGGCACAGATGCGCTTTTTTGATTTTTTCATTGGCGGTCCTCCCGTGCGGATTGTTCCTTTGCCCATTGCAGAATCGTTTTGATTTTTTGGGTCTGCTGCTCCGTCAGAGCAGCCTGGCCGTCGCCGCAGCGGGCATAGCGCTCGGTGAGGTTGACACCCCAGATGCCAAACTCCGTGCAAACGCTGTATTCGGGCCGGCAATTGCAGATCATGTCCGGATCATATGAAAGATTTGCGAGCAAATCGGTCAGGGCAACGGAATTATCGCAGACAAAGGTATAGCTTTTACCGTCCTCAAAGGTGACGGTCGTTTCGGTATTGCCGCAGGAAACGGGGAGCTGCCCGCTTTCGCTGCGTTCCTTTTCGGTTTGAGCGTGCGTATGAGAGGGGGAGGCGCCCGCCTCCTTTGCGGCGGCGGAATTTTCGGCTTTTGCAAGGCGAAGAGCGTAAAACCCGTCGGTCTGTACGGGATAGGTCTCGCGGAGCGCGCCGTGCAGCAGCAAAATTTTGTCTCCGCTGCGAAGGTTGGAAAACAGGTTTTTGTCGCGGGTGCCATCGGAGAGAGACAGTGTCATATCGTCGGTTTGCAGATAGGCGGCGTCCTCTTCCAGCCGAAGCTTTCCGACGGAAACGCCGTAGCCCTTTGCAAAAAACAGCGCGCCGAAAACACATGCTGCGGCAACGCAGGAAAGAAGCGCTCCGCCGACGATGCAGAGCGGCAAAATGAGATGTTTCTTTTTCATGGAATTATTGTCCTTTTTCAGTTTGGCAGCCCGAGCGCGGCTTTCAGTGATGCCGTTTGCGCCTCGCTCAGCTGGGCCTTGGCGGCATGCGCGGTGTCCGAAAGCGTATTTTCGCACAGGGCAAAGGTGCGGCTTGCGCCGCTTGCGGTTTTCAGGGTGATGAGATAGGTTTGCGCCGCTGCGGAGGGGGGAGGCGGCAGGGCTTCGCCGTCCCGCATGGCGGGGCTGTCAGCTGAAAAGGCACCGACAAGGTCCGCATAGGATTCCTGCGGAAGAAGCGCTGCGCAGATTTGCCTAAACGCGGCATCCACCGCTGCGCTGCTTTCCGTTTCGGCGCAAACGGCATCGTTTCCAGCCTGCCGGACCGTGAATGCAACAAACGGATGCTCCGCGTCGGACAGGGCGGGCGACAGCTCTTGGCGCGGCATTTCGGTTATGCCGTCCGTGCCGTTTGGTGCCGTATCGTTTTGCGAGGGAAACAGCGCGGGCAGAAAGCGGGCGGAGCACACAAGCACCGCAAGGCACAGCGGAACGCACAGCGCAAGCGCGCGCCTGCGGTTTCTTTTCCGCTCTTTGATCCTTTCCTCGCTGCGGCGGAATATCTCCGCCCGCGTTTGTTCAAAATTTTTCATAACAGCTGCTCACCTTCCTCTCCGAGAACGGCGCGAAGCTCCTTCTTTGCGCGATAGAGCAGATTATCGATTTGCTTTGGCGTTTTCTTCATCACCTTGCCTGCCTCGGCATAGGACAGCTCTTCAAAATAGATCAGATGGATCACGCTTGCCATCTCCTGCGGCAGGCTGCGCAGCGCTGCGCTCACGATTCTTCTTTGCTCATTTGCAAGGGCGATGTCCTGCGGGGTCTTGGCGGGAGAGGGCAGCTCTTCCGCTTCGGAAAAATCCGTCGGAACCATGCGCGCATGATGTTTTATGTAGTTCAGCGCGCGGCTGCGGCCGAGCATAAACAGATAGGTTTTCAGCGTGACCCTGAAATTGTACCGATGAGGATGCACGATCAGATCCGAAAAAGCATCGATGGCAATATCCTCGGCGGCATGGCTGTCCCTCACATAACGGTTGATGAAGAATACCAGGCTGTCAAACGATTCGTGCATAATCGCGTCAAAGGCGCTTTTGTCGCCGTCCAGAAAACGGCGGTAGCTACGGGCGCCGTTATCCATAGGGCTTCCTCCTTCTCAGGGGGCGCGTCCGCCCCCTTCACCTTTTATACAACCTTGCGGGCAAAATTCCTTGCAAAATCACAAAAATTTTTTGTGCACGGCTCAGGCGTCTTTTCTGCGATGCCGATGCAGCATAAACGGCAGCTGAAACAGGGTGAACAGGGCAAGTCCGAGTGCAATCAGGCGGAAGAAATAGACGTACCAACCGTGATTGAGATTGAGATACGGCAGGTTTTCCATCGGCGGCTGCGTCAGGAACATAAAGTTGGCATTGTATGCTGCCAAAATACTGTTTGCATACAGCGCGAGCAGCACCAGGGAAAGCAGCATGCAAAGGTTGCGCAAATATACCCGCGCGCCAAAGCGCGCATGCCCCGATGCGATGAGATAGATCGAAAACCAAAGCAGCGCCCCGTGATAGACAAAGCATTGATAGGAATCGAGCGCGTTGAAAGCCGTGCCGTTGGAGGGGATCAGAATGGCGCAAACGCTGCCGATCGTTCCCGCAACAGCAATAAAATCGATCACGATCTGTTTTGCCGTGCCGTTTTTTCCGAAGGCAATGAACAAAACGCCGAAGAGCATGAGGCTGCACAGATGAAAGGGAAGCGCCAACGGATCCAGATATCGCCCGCCGCTTTGATTTTCGAGCATGCTGCTCATGATCTTACTGCTCTCGCTCACGATGCAAACGGCTGCCATGATGCGGCTGACGACGCGCAGAGACAGGTTCAGCCTGTGGCAAATCAGGTTCATAATAAGCACAAAGGCGGCGCAGATGCCGATCCAGATCAGGTGTTCCGTTGTAAACATGATGTTCTCCTTGCTGTTTTTGAAAAACAAACCCCGGCTGCCTGTCAAATGCAGAGAGCCGGGGGCGCACCCGATGCAACAGGCAGACGCCTTATTTCCAGAGCGTTTTCCATAGTTTGAGGCTGTCCGCAAAGACAGCGGTTTTGTTCTTTTGGTCCAAAAAGAGTGTCGTTTTGTTCTATTATATCGATTTTCGGGGGAATGTCAACTTGGGCAGGCGTATGCGCTTTCTTGAAAATGAAAAAAGCTCCCGCGGCACAAAAGTGCGGCGGGAGCCGAAAGCGCGTTGTTATGCTTCTTTTTTTTCATGCACAAACATCATAAAAAAGCTGACGGATAAGAGTATGCAGCACAGCCAGATCGCCCGGTTTCCGAGAGCAACGGTGAGAATGCTGCCGAGCCCCGCGCCGACGCCGAACACAAGGATCACGCCGAAATAGGTGAGGGCTTTGCGCAGGATCTCTTTGTTGCGCACCCGGAAATAGGCGCACAGCGCTTCTGTTCCCGCGCGCAGATTTCCGATGCACATGGTGCTGGCATAGGCATGCCCGCGCACCTTATGAAATGTTTGCACCTGCATCGCGCAGACAAAAGAGACAAGCGCATTGGCAAGCGGCTCAAGGCTGTGCGGCAGGAATCCGACGGCAAGCAGCAGCAGAATCTCACACAAAAGAATGATCTGCCGCCAATGAATTTTCTCGTAGCTTTTGAAGCGAAGATGAATGCACTCAGCTACCGCGGTCCCAATGAGAAAGGAGATGACCGGAATCAGATATTTCAGCACGGTCTGCCATTCCTGCCGAAACAGCGCGGTGCTGAGCAGCACAATATTGCCGGTTTGTGCATTGGCGAACACTTCACCGCGGCAGGTATAGGTATAGGCATCCTGAAACCCGCCGGATAAAATGATGCAGATTGCCGCGCGGAAGCTGTCGGACATTTGTCCGTGAAACGGTTTAACGGCTTTCATGGGGGCGTTTGCTCCTTTGCGGAAAAGTAAATACAAAAGCTGTGTAGGAAAGCATGAATCCGAGTGCAAAAAGCAGCATCACGGGATAGTTTTCATCGAGGAGGCGTTTTCCGACGGTGCCGATGAGAAAGCCGAGCGCCATGGCGGCGGCAGAAAAGCGGTATGCACTTTTCGGCAGAGTATCCGCTTTGAGAATGACGAAAATCAGAACGGCCGCAGCTGCATCCAGCATCAGTACCGTTAAAATTTCGAAAAACGATTCCATATTCCTATCCAGCTTTCTTTTTGCGGAGCCGCGGGAAAGCGAGCGTTCCCTCCATGCAAAAAGCCCCGATTGACTTTTGATATCGGGTATAGTATAATACAAAATAAATCATATTTAAAATGTATCTTTTATATGAAAGCCATATCATTTTGACATAATATTGGGGAGAGAGCAATGGATATCAGCTATGAGTATTATCGTATTTTTTATTATGTTGCCGAGTGCGGCAATCTTTCGGCTGCCGCAAGGCTTTTGCTGAGCAATCAACCGAATTTGACGAGAACGATCAAAAAATTGGAGTCGGCGCTCGGATGTCCGCTTTTCATCCGCTCAAGAACGGGAATGAAGCTGACGGCGGACGGGGAGCGGCTCTATACCCATATTCGAATTGCCATGGAGCATATCGATGCCGCGGAGGCGGAGCTGACCAAAGACCGCAGCCTGCAAAGCGGGACGGTTTATGTTGCTGCCAGCGAAGTGGCGCTGCGCTGCCTTTTGCTGCCGATCCTCAAAAAATACAGAATTCTATATCCGGGCATCCATATCCGAATCAGCAATCACACAACGCCGCAGGCGATTGCGGCGCTCGGCAACGAAAACGCGGATATTGCCGTTGTTACGACCCCTACGGTCTCTCTCGCTTCCATGGTGCAGACAGCCCTTTGCCCGATTACGGAGGTTGCTATCTGCAGTCCGTTTTTCGAAAAATTGACAAAGGGCCGGATCTCACTTGCACAATTGACGGAATTTCCGTTGATCTCCCTTGGAAAAGAGACAAAATCATTTCAGTTTTATTCCGCATTTTTTGCCCGGCACGGCATACCGTATATGCCAGATATTGAGGCGTTTACCGCAGATCAGATTTTGCCGATGGTGAAAGCCGATCTCGGCGTCGGGTTTGTTCCGTCGGATTTTCTGAAGGATGGAGACGGCATCTGCAAAATTGATTTGAGAGAACGGATTCCGCAGCGCGACATTGTCCTGATCAAACGGAAAGGGCAATCCATGAGCGCGGCAGCGAGGGAGCTGGAGCGAATGCTGATGGAGCAAGCCGCGCTGCAGGGGCAAAAAGAGGGATTATTCTAAGACGGTTCCGCTTGCGGTGAGAGTCACAACCTGCCAGGGGATGCATTTTCCGCTGTTTTGCAGAGCGGTTTTTGCCGCATACTCCAGCCCGCCGCAGCAGGGCACCTCCATACGCACAACGGTCATGCTTTTGATGTTGTTGCTGCGCAGAATCTCCGTCAGCTTTTCGGAGTAGTCTGCGTTGTCAAGCTTCGGGCAGCCGATCAGCGTGATATGCCCCTTGATGAACCGCTCATGAAAGGCGGCATAGGCATATGCCGTGCAGTCGGCGGCAATCAGTAGCTTCGCTCCGCTGAAAT